>Ga0105245_10001857_pt1 | contig 19231 bp, 10 predicted proteins | sample KBSM54metaG_FD_81523 | JGI IMG/M metagenome (GOLD analysis project Ga0105245, IMG submission 81523) | Miscanthus rhizosphere microbial communities from Kellogg Biological Station, Michigan, USA - KBS M5-4 metaG | ecosystem: Host-associated > Plants > Roots > Rhizosphere > Soil | place...
ACAGGGATGCGCTCTCGCGGCGCGAAAAGACGCCGCCGACGCGGAGATAATAGCCGCCGAACGGCTTGGAATGGCTGATCACGAAGGCGGGGACATTGGGGAAATCGAGCGGGATGCGATAGTCGCGCGCGACGCTGCCGACATAAGTAAGGTCCGGTATCACCGCAGCGTGCGGTGCTGTTTCAGCCATATGCGCCACGAAATCGGCGAAGTGCGGCCAGACCTGCCCGTCGATCGCCGAGGGCTGGCTGATCCAGAATTGCGCCCCCGCGGGGATGCTCGCGCCGATATCGGCCCAATCGTCGCGGCGGTGGCGGATCACCGGGATGGCGAGCGCGGCGGCGAAGGCGGGAAAGCCCTCATATTCGCCGTCGAACAGATGGACGCTGGGCTCGCCACCCGCGGCGCGCACGCCGGCGGCATGTTCCGCCATCAGCTTGTAGATGCCCTCGCTCGCGCCCGCGGTCGGATAGCGGAACGGGAACGCCGAACCGTCCACCGCCACCACGGGCGCCGCCCAATCAAGCCAGCGCTCGAAATATTCCTCGTGGAGCGCATCCTGTTTCTGAGTCCAGGGTTCGTGATAGCGATCGAACCACCCCGTGCGCCGCGCCGCATCGAGTGCGGCGGGATCGCCCAGTAGCGCGTTCCGGTCGCAACCATCGACGACCCGTGCCAGCGCAGCCTCTGTTTCGGGCATCACCAGCGCATAAATGGTGCCCGACACGCCGGCGGCCAGGAGGTCGGCCTTGATTGCGGCCCGGGCATAAGCGGGAAGGGCTTCATTCATGAGACCATCCTGCATCATGACGGTTGGCATTCGGTGAAGGGCGATCAGGCCCAAGCGCTCTATAGCGCCAGCCGGACTGGCCTATGGTCAATAAAATAAACCAGCGATGCGCCAGAAAACACCGCCACCGAAACTCATGGAAAGGGGCTGTGTCTTTGCGCCCTGCCTGCAGATTGGTCGAAATCGTCAAACCGCTCCGCAGCGATGAGCGCACACCATTTGAATTAGTGTTCATACCATTTGATAATGCTTGACGATATGATTGCATATATCTACCTGTGCAGCGCGTGGCGCGAATCGGTTCGCGCCAATCTACTAGAAAGTAATTGAGACATGGCCAATCGTTCTGGCGAAACAGATAAAACGTATTGGCGGCGGTTGATGGTTAGGGCCGCTGTCGAAGGCGCGAAGAATGCTGGGTACACAATGGAGCGCCAGCCGGGGCGCGGATTGAGCAACATTTGGGAGGCATCGAAAGGCGGCAAAACGACGATCGCATCAATCCGCACGACGCGCGATCGTTGGATCGCGTTTCCTCCACTCAACAACGGAACCCGTTGGAAGACACTAGATGACGTTGATTTTGTGCTCGTATCCGCCGTCGATAATCCCGAAAATCCGCGCCATGTGGACGTGTATCTGTTCCCGGCAAAAGTGGTTCGCCAGCGGTTCGACGCGAACTATAAGGCGCGAATCAAAACCCAATCCGTTCCCGACAACTTCGGTATGTGGGTGAGGTTGGACGCCGCCGAATCCAACACATCGTGCCTTGATGTTGGCGCAGGCTTGGCGGTTAAATATCCGGCCATTGCTCGCTTTTCGCTCGGTGAACTGGAAACTGAAACTCCCGTCCCGGCACAACGCTCAGTTGCGGAAGCTGCGATCGAAAATGATGAAATCGGCGCAGCTCCCGTATTTGCCACGGTGGGCGACGTGCTGGCATGGGCGCGTAGCGAAATCGCTCGGCTGTCTGGCATGTCATCAGATGCGATAAGGCTGGATTTGAAGATCGAAGCATGATTGTCGAATGCGCAGAGACCTTCGACGCAAACCCGCAGTAAAGAATGAGGCGGGCGACGCGCGTCAGCCGGCACTAATCCGTAGCCTGTTCGCCTATGGTCAGGCCAGTAGCGAGCAATCGCGCCACGCCAGTCAGGGGTGGCCGCCTATCAGTTGCGGCGAATCTTTGGAGACCGGCCACAAGCGCATCAGTTTATTGGCCTGACCAATATCGACAAGCCACTCCGACTGCGCTAGTCGAGCTACCCGAACGCATCAAAGGCGTCGCGGCGAAAAGCGGGGAGAGGTCAATGTGAGGCGGATACCGCGTCTGCGCTGGTGGATCGTCGCGCTGATCTGCACCGGGACGATCGCCAATTATCTCGCGCGCAATTCGCTGGGCGTGCTCGCGCCTGAGCTCAAAAGGTCGATGGCGATCTCGACCGCTCAGTACAGCTATGTCGTCATGGCGTTCCAGCTCGCTTATACGGTGATGCAGCCGGTCGCGGGCTATATCGTCGACCGGTTCGGGCTTCGCGCGGGCTTCGCCCTTTTCGGGGTGGCGTGGTCGGCCGCGAACATGCTGCATGCCCTGGCAGGCGGATGGGTGAGCCTCGCTTTCTTCCGCGGGTTGCTCGGCCTGAGCGAGGCGGCGGCGATCCCCTCGGGCATGAAGGCGATCGCTGAATGGTTTCCCGCGCGTGAGCGATCGGTCGCAACCGGCTGGTTCAACGCCGGCACGTCGCTCGGCGCGCTGATCGCGCCGCCGCTCGTCGTCGCGGTCGCCCTGTGGGGCGACTGGCGGCTCGCCTTTATCGTGACCGGCGCGATCGGGCTGGTCTGGGCGATCGCCTGGTATGGCTTCTACCGGTCGCCGAAAGACCATCCGGCGATCACACCCGCCGAGCACGCCATGATCGCCGCTGACCGCGACACCCGCCCCCGCAAGGCCAGCGCGCGCGAAATCCTTTCGTCGGCACGCTTCTGGGTGATTGCAGTGCCGCGCTTCCTGGCCGAGCCGGCATGGCAGACCTTCAGCTTCTGGATTCCGCTCTATCTGGCCACCGAGCGCCATATGGACCTGGCGCATATCGCCGCGTTCGCCTGGCTGCCGTTCCTCGCAGCCGATTTTGGCGGCGTGCTGGGCGGCTATCTCTCGCCCTTCTTCATGAAGCGCTTCCATATGACCCTGGTGCCGTCACGCGTGCTCGGCATCAGCCTGGCGGCGGTGCTGATGATCGCGCCGGGGTGCATCGGCCTCGCGGTCAGCCCCTATACCGCCATCGCCTTGTTCTGCATCGGCGGCTTTGCGCACCAGATGATCTCGGTGCTGATCAATACGCTCTCGGCCGATGTCTTCACGCCCGAGGAGGTCGGAACCGCAAATGGCTTTGTCGGGCAGGCGGGGTGGATCGGCGGGCTGCTCTTCACCTGGCTGATCGGCCAATATGCCGATCGTATCGGCTATGCGCCGCTGTTCGGTGCGCTTGGGGTTTTCGACCTGATCGGCGCGGCGGTGCTGATCGTCTTCCTCCGCCGCCTCACCCCGCCCAAACCGGAAACCCGCTGATGCGCCACGCCACTTTGTCCAACCCGCCCTTGTTCGCCCTGACGGAGCAGGTGCGGGGTCGCGTGACCCTGACCGCCGACACGGGCGCGGTGGCGCATCTGTTCGTGCCTGAAGAGGATATCGCGCGGCTGCTGCTGCTCGCCGACGGTACGATCAAGAGCCCGCCGAGCTGGGCGATCGCGCCGGGCGCCGACGACATTGCCGAACCGGGCCGCGACCGGATGGATGTGGCCGGCTTCACCTGCCCCGATTTCCGCGTCAGTACGGGCGACGGCGTGCTTATGGTCGAAACGGCGCGCCTCCGGATCAGCATTCGGCTTCATGGGCTGCACTGCCGCTGGGAGCAGCGCGATGGCGACGCATGGCGCCTGATGGCAACCGACCGGCCGACCCAGGCCTATGATTTCGGCTGGTGGGACGGCCGCGTTCATCACTATGCCGCGCGCCAGCCGGGCGAGCGCTTCTACGGGCTGGGCGACCGGGCGGGGGATTGCGACCGCGCCGGACGGCGCTTCCGCCTGACCAATCTCGACCCGATGGGCTATGACGCCGAACATAGCGACCCGCTCTACAAGTCGATTCCCTATGTGCTGGTCTCCGATAAGGACGGCCGCTGTCACGGCGCGTTCTACGATAGCGTCGCCGATGTCGCGTTCGATTTCGGGCGCGAGCTCGACAATTATCATGGGCCCTATCGCCATATGGCGGCGGATACGGGCGACCTCGACCTCTGGATGATCGCCGGGCCCGACCCGCTGGCGGTCACGCGGCGCTTCACCTGGCTGACCGGCCGCCCGGCGCTGATGCCGCGCTGGTCGCTCGGCTATTCGGGCTCGACCATGAGCTATACCGACGCGCCCGACGCGGCGGTGCAGATGGCGGGCTTTCTCGACAAGCTGGCCGAGCACGACCTGGGCTGCACCTCCTTCCACCTGTCGTCGGGCTATACGTCGATCGCCGACAAGCGTTATGTGTTCCACTGGAACCGGGAGAAATTCCCCGATCCCGCCGCCTTCGTCGCCAGCTACGCCGGTGCCGGCATCCAGCTCGTTCCGAATATCAAGCCGGCCCTGCTGCGCAGCCACCCACGCTACGAAGATGTCGCGGCCGCCGGCCTGTTCGTCGGCGACGCGGCCGGCGCCCCTGTCGAGGCGCAGTTCTGGGACGAGGCGGGCAGCTATGTGGATTTCACCAATCCCGCAGCCGCCGCCTGGTGGCGCGACCAGGTCCGATCGGCACTGCTCGACCAGGGCATGGTCGCGACCTGGAACGACAATAATGAATATGAGATCTGGGATACGCGGGCGCGCTTTGCCGGCTTTGGCGAACCCCGCCCGGCTGCCGACATGCGGCCAGTCCAGCCGCTGCTGATGACCCGCGCGTCGCGCCATGCCCAGGCCGAGGCCATGCCAGGGCACCGCCCTTATGTGGTCACGCGATCGGGCATGGCGGGGCTCCAGCGCTATGCCCAGACCTGGACCGGCGACAATCGCACCGAGTGGAAGACGCTGCGCTACAATGCGCGGATGGCGATCGGCCTTGCGCTGTCGGGCGTGTCGAACAGCGGGCATGACGTGGGCGGCTTTGCCGGGCCGGCGCCGTCTCCGGAACTGCTGGTGCGATGGATCCAGGCCGGCGTGCTGATGCCGCGCTTCAGCATCCATAGCTGGAACGACGACCGGACGGTCAACGAGCCATGGATGTATCCGGCCGCCCTGCCGGCGATCCACCGGCTCATGGCGCTGCGCCAGACTCTGGTGCCGTTCTTCTATGATCTGCTGCACCGCTATCATGCGGATTATGAGCCAATGGTGCGGCCGACCTGGCTCGATTTCCCGGATGACGCCGTGGCATGGGAAGAGAGCGACGAGCATCTGCTCGGGCCTGATCTGCTGGTCGCCACGGTTATGGAGCAGGGTGCGGAGACGCGCACGGTGCGACCGCCCGCCGGCGCTGAATGGATCGACCTGTGGACCGGCACCCGGATCGCCGGCGGCGCGGCGGCGGTACTGGCCGCACCGCTGGACGGACCGCCGCCGCTTCTCGCGCGGGCCGGATCGGCAATGCTCGTCGACCTCGCCAAAGGCGGGTGGCGGCCCGAACCCTATCAGCGCGGTGTGTGGCTGTTTCCGCCGCGCGACGGCAGCTTTGCCTGGTCCGCCGTCGAGGATTCAGGCGATGGCGATGGGCCGATCGACCGGTGGTCTCTCACCGGCACGGCCGAGCCGGCGCGCATCATTATCGATATAAGGCGTGACGGCCCCGGATGCTGTGGCGACACTGCGATGACGCTGCTTCTGCCACCTGGTGAGGAACGTCCATTGGTAGTGAATGGGGGTATCGGCGCGGCCGTCGTCCATGAGGGGCGCCGGGGCATGACACTCACGGTGTGACGGAACGCCCTCACTGGCCAGATCAATTTCAGGCCCGTCCAAGGTGAGATACGCCGTCAGCTCCGTAGTATTTGCGCAACAAGTCGTAATGAAAATCGGATTCGGTCATGCAGCCTCGCACCCCATGGGTTGCATGTGGTCATACCATTTGGTAGACCACTCTGAATGATCGGGCGCCGAGATGCGCGACCCGACACAGGGAAGGGATGACAGAATGGCAAGGTTCCACGAAACGGTCTGCCGGAGCGCGCTCGTCGCATCGCTGGCACTCTATGCGACACCCGCGCTGGCGCAGAGCGCACCCGAAGCCACCCCCGGCGAGACCGAGACGAACGCAGACCACCCCGGCGACATCATCGTCACCGCCCAGAAGCGCTCCGAGAATGTCCAGAAGGTGCCGCTCGCCGTCTCCGTGCTTGGAGAGGCCCAGCTGAAAGCCACCGGTGTCACCCAGTTCCAGGATCTTGGCAGGATCGCGCCGTCGCTGACCGTCCGCCCCGCGGAACACCCGGTCAACGCCAATGTCTCGCTACGCGGCGTGGGCACCTTCGCCTTCGGTATCGGCGTCGAGCCGAGCGTCGCGGTGCTGGTCGACGAAGTGCCGCTCGCCTTCCAGGCGCGCGCCTTTACCGACCTGCCCGATGTGGAGCGGATCGAAGTGCTGCGCGGCCCGCAGAGCACACTCTACGGCAAGTCCGCCTCGGCCGGCCTGATCAACATCATCACCCGCAACCCGACCGACAGCTTCCACTTCCGCGCCAATGCGCTGGCGACCACCGACAGCGAATATGGCGGCAATTTCAGCGTGTCGGGCCCGATCACGCCTGAGCTCGGCTATGTCGTGTCGGCCAGCTATTCCAATTGGGACGGCAATGTCCGCAACCTGGTCAATGGCAAGAAGGTGAACGGGCACGAAGCCTTCAACACCCGCGGCAAGATCCGCTGGGAACCCAATGCAGACGTCAAGATCACGCTGTCGGGCAATTATCTCAACGGCAGCACTACCGTCGGCCGGCCGTTCATCCGCCTTGATCCTCTCGCGACCCTGCGCAACGTTCCCGGGCAGACGGCTGCGGTCGTATTCCCCGGCGTCACCATCGGCCCGGACAATCAGAACGTCAGCAACAATTACAATTCGCGCACCAAATATGAGGGCGGTGGCGGCTCGTTGCGCGGTGATATCGGGCTGGGCGGGATGACCCTGGTGTGGCTCAGCTCCTACGACAAGTTCCGCCTGAAAGACTATCTCGACCATGACGACACATCGTCCACGAACGCCAATGGCAGCAATATCCAGGTCGGCGAGTTCCATTCAAAGCTGTTTACGCAGGAGATCCGCCTGCTCTCGCCGAGCGACAAACCGTTCCGCTACACGCTCGGGGCCTATTACGCGAACGTGGCGTTCGAGCGGCCTTTCCTCCGTGGCCCCGCTTTCTCGCCGGCCAACTGGTACGCGACCTCCAAGTCGGAGCAGCTCGCCGCCTTCGCGCAGTTCGACTGGGAGGTCGTTCAGCACATGACCCTGAGCGCCGGCGGGCGAGTTCAGAACGAAAAGGTCGCCTACACCTTCCGTGACAATCTCGCAGCCGCGGGCGCCCAGTTCTTCAGCGGCAATGCCGAGGACACCGCAGGCACCTATCGTTTCAGCGGCCGCTACGAATTTACCCCTGATCTCATGGTCTTCGCAAGCTATGCGACTGGCTATAAGGGCCAGACCTATGATCTGACGACCGGCTTCAACGCGAACCGGGCGGCCGCCGGCCCGATCAAGCCTGAACGGTCGCGCGACTGGGAGCTCGGCGCGCGCATGCAGTTCCTCGACCGTCGGGTGACGGCCAACCTGACCCTGTTCAATACCGATTATGAGAATCTACAGGCACAAACCATCGAGACGCTTGTCGACGGAACGACCAATTTCCGGCTGACCAATGTCGGCGGGCTGAATACCAAGGGCATCGAGCTGGACACCTCGGCGCGGATTGGCAGCGACTTCAACCTCAACGCGTCGGTTGCTTATCTTGACGCGAAATACACTTCGTTCGCGAAAGCCCAATGTTATCCCATGCAGACGGTGGCGCAAGGATGCGTGGCCGCAGTGCCCGCAGCGCCTCCGATACCGGCACAGCCAGCCTATCAGAACCTGACCGGCCAGCGCGCCGTGCAGGCGCCTGAGTGGAAATTCTCGATCGGCGCCGATTATTCGCCATCGCTGGGCGGGGATCTTCGCGGCGTCGTCCAGGCCAACTGGCAATATCAGAGCGGCGTCTATTATGTGGCCGAGGATCCACAGACGTTCCAGAAGGCCTATAGCATCGTCAATGCGGGTCTCGGCGTGCGCGACAAGGACCATAAATGGGAAGTGGTCGCGTTCGTCAACAATCTGTTCGACAAGCAATATTATCCGTCGCTCGTCAACAGCGCGGGCAATTTCGGGAGCAAAGTCGCGACCCAGGCGCTGCTGCCCCGCGACTTCCGGCGCTATGCGGGCGTGCGGATGGGCGTGAACTTCTGATGGGAATGGCGGGGGTGCGCACCGCCCCCGCCACCCGGACAGGGATCGGGAGCGACCTGATGTTTCGTTTCATAGTGCCGGTTGCGATCGCGGGCGCGGCGGCAATGCTCCTGGCCGCGGGCGCCCCGGCGCAGGAAGCACCGGCCAGGCCCGGCGTCGACGCGCCCGAGCTCGCCGCGCTGGGCCCGCATCCGGTGGGCGTAACTGACATCGAGTTCGTTCAGCCCGGTCAGGAAGATCCGTTGCAGGGCAAGGATCGGCCTGCCCTTTCCGACCGTCATCTGCCGCTCAAGATCTGGTATCCGGCCGCGACACCGGGGCCCGGCACGACCTACCGCTCGGCGTTGCCGGGCGAAAACGGCGCTGACGTGCCGTTCACTGTCGCCGGCATCGCCTCGCCTGACGCACGCGCAGCGGAGGGACGTTTTCCGCTCGTGATCCTCGCGCACGGCTATAGCAACACCCCCGAGGTCCTCTCGTGGCTCGGCGAAAATCTCGCGAGCAAGGGCTATATCGTCGTCGCTCCGGCATTCCGCGACCCTTCGATCAACATCCGCACGGCGGCCGCCGCCGCTGGCCCGCTTGCCCGCCGGCCGCTCGACATCGCTTTCGTTACAGCCGAAGCGCGACATCGCGCCCGGGCAGGCCAGGGGATTTTCGCCGGCGCCGATGCCGACCGGACGGCCCTGATCGGCTACTCGATGGGCGGCTATGGCGTGCTGGCAGCCGCGGGCGCGCCGCTCGATCCGGGCCTCGCCGCCGCGACCCGCGATGTGCTCAGGCCTTATGTCGCGGGAGGGGCGAAGGCCGCTGAGCTCAAGGTGACCGGCCTGAAGGCGGTGGTCGCGATCGCGCCGCCCCGGGCATTGCGCGGGGCCAATATGTGGGCCACCCCCGGCCTCGCGGCGATCAGCGCGCCGACATTGTTCATCGTCGGCAGCCAGGATCATGTCGTCGGTTATGATCCCGGCGTGCGTTCCCTGTTCGCTGAGGAAGTGCACGCGCCGCGCTACCTGCTGACGTTCCGCGAAGCCGCACACAGCATCGCGCTGATCGGCGCGCCGCCCGAAATGCGGGGCAGCTTCTGGGACAAGGACTGGTTCGAGGATGCCGTGTGGCGGAAGGACCGGCTAATGGCCGTGGAGGCGCATTTCATCACTGCTTTCCTAGACCGCTACGTCAAGGGCGACCAGGCAAAGGCAGCCTATATCGATGGGCTGGTGCCCAATTCCAACGACGGCGTCTGGGCAGGCGCGCCGCCAGGGCGCTACGCGGGATACAGCCCCGGGCCGCCGGCCGCGACGGTTTGGAAGGGATTTCAGCCGAGCAGGGCATCGGGAATGTCCTTCGAATTCAGACCCGCCGAATAACACGATAGGGGCGCCGCCATGGGTCGGCGCCGATCCAAAAGGAGTAGTTGCCGAACATGTTCATGACGGAGACGATGCGCTGGTTCGGGCCAGACGATCCGGTATCGTTGCGGGATATCCGTCAGTCCGGCGCAACCGAAGTCGTGACCGCGCTGCACGAGGTCGCGAACGGCGCAGTCTGGCCGCGCGAGGCGATCGCGGCGCGCAAGGCGATGATCGAAGCGGCTGGCCTGGGCTGGACCGTCGTCGAAAGCCTGCCCGTGCATGAGGGCATCAAGACGGGCGGGGGTGACCGGGACCAGCTGATCGACCATTACCGCGAAAGCCTGCGCAATCTGGCGGCATGCGGGATCAGCACCGTCACCTATAATTTCATGCCGCTGCTTGACTGGACGCGGACTAACCTGGCCTGGCCGATGCCCGATGGCGCGCTCGCCCTGCGCTTCGAGCTCGAGGCGGTGGCGGCCTATGACATGCATATCCTGAGACGGCCGGGTGCCGAGGCGGACTATAGCCCCGAGATGGTCGATGCGGCGACGCGGCGTTTCGAGGCAATGGACCAGGGCGCGCGCGAAAGGCTTGCCGAAACCATCGCCGCCGGCCTGCCGGGCAGCGAAGAAGGATTCACCGCCGCCGAGCTGCTGGTGGCGATCGGTTCCTATGCATCGGTCGACGCTGACACCTTGCGCGAAAACCATGTCGCTTTCCTGGAGGCGGTCTGTCCGACGGCCGATGAGGTCGGCGTCCAGCTCGTCGTGCATCCCGACGATCCGCCCTTCCCGCTCTTCGGCCTGCCGCGCGTGGTGAGTACCGAGGCCGATGTCGCCGCCCTGTTCGCCCGCGTGCCCAATGCCTCGAACGGCCTGTGTTTCTGCGCCGGATCGTTCGGCGTGCGTGCGGACAACGACCTGCCCGGCATGGTCGAACGGCTGGGCGACCGGATCGGCTTCCTGCACCTTCGCTCGGTGCAGCGCGAACCGAACCAGGCCTTTCACGAGGCGGCGCATCTCGAGGGCGATGCAGGGATGACCGCGATCATGATGGCGGTCCATCGGCTGCAGCGCCGGACCGGTCGCTCGATCCCGATGCGGCCGGACCATGGTCACCAGATGCTCGACGATCTGAACAAACAGACCAACCCCGGCTATTCACTGCTCGGCCGGATGCGTGGGCTGGCGGAACTCAGAGGCCTGGAACGCGGAATCGCGCATGCCTATGCGACTATGGGAGACGGAGATGCATAACCGGACGAGAATCGCAGGGCTCATCGCTATCGCCGCGTTGTGGGCAACCCCCGTTGCCGCGCAACAGGAAAGCGGGCCCGTCCTGCCCAAGGCGACCGCGCAGACCGGGCCGCTGCTTGTCTCAGCCGATATGCGGCAGGGCACCGATCTGTCGGGCGCATGGCATTATTCGATCGACCCGTATCGCGCCGGCATCGCCGGCTTCCATGGCGGAGCGCCCGATATCGGGCAGCAACGCTACCGCGATGTCGATGTGCGCACGGAAATGGCGCGGGACAGCCGGGTACTTTACGAGTTCGATCTCGCCCATTCGCCGGTCACCACCCTGCCCTCGTCCTGGCTGACCGAGGCGCCCGAGCTGCGCTATTATCAGGGGCTGATGTGGTATCAGCGCAGCTTCCCGGTGCCGGCGCAGCGCACGGGTCGCGCATTCCTGCGCTTCGGCGCCGCCAATTATGCGACCGTCGTCTATCTGAACGGCAAGCCGGTGGGGCGGCACGAGGGCGGCTTCACACCCTTCGCGTTCGAAGTCACCGGACTGCTGCGCGCGGGCGACAACCAGATCACCGTCGGTGTCGATTCGCAGGCGACTGAGGCGACCGTGCCGCCGCCGGTGACCGACTGGGAGAATTATGGCGGCATCACGCGCCCGGTACGGCTGATCGTCACGCCGGATACCTATGTCGACGATGCCTGGGTGCGCCTGACCCGCGACGGGCGCATGGCGGTGGATGTCCATCTCGATGGCCCGCAGGCGGCCAACCGCGCGGTGCGGCTGCGCATCGCCGAACTCGGGTTCGACCAGGCCGGTACCACTGACGCTGCAGGCAATTGGCGCGCGACCATGACGGCGCCGCGCGCGCTGCTGCGCTGGTCGCCCGAGCGGCCCAAGCTCTATGACGTGACGATCGCTACGGCTGAGGATGAGTGGCGCGACCGGATCGGCTTCCGCACCATCGAAGTGCGCGGTGCCGACATCCTGCTCAACGGCAAGCCGATCTTCCTGCGCGGCATCTCGGTACATGAGGAGGAACTGGGCAGCGATCCGACCCGCGCGATCAGCCCGGCCGCGGCGCGTGCGCTGCTCGGCGAGGTGAAGGACGGGCTGCACGGCAACTTCGTCCGCCTGGCGCATTACCCGCATTCCGAAATGATGACGCGCACCGCCGACGAGCTCGGCCTGCTCGTGTGGAGCGAAGTACCGGTCTATTGGATGGTTGCCTGGTCCAACCCGGAGACGCTGGCGACGGCGCGCAACATGCTTGCCGAGAACATCCTGCGCGATCGCAACCGCGCCTCGATCGCGATCTGGAGTGTCGCCAACGAGACGCCGGTCTCTGACGCGCGCAACGCCTTCCTGCGCACGCTCGTCGCCGATGTCCGCCATCTCGACGACACCAGGCTGGTCAGCGCCGCATTGCTGGTCGAGCGGGCGAAAGGTGATGGCCCGCCGGTGATGACGATGGCCGATCCGCTTGCCGAGTCTCTCGATGTGCTTGCGATCAATACCTATAATGGCTGGTACACCGCCGACCGGCTGACCGATCTGGCAGCCACGACCTGGCACATACCTGCCGACAAGCCGCTGATCTTCTCCGAATTCGGCGCCGATGCCCGGGCGGGGTTCCACGACCTTGGCGGGCCGCAGAAATTCTCCGAGGAATTCCAGGCGGACTTTTATCGCGCGACGCTTGGGATGGCGGACAGGCTGCCGACGCTGCGCGGCATGTCGCCCTGGATCCTGAAGGATTTCCGCTCGCCGCGCCGACAGAACCCCGATTTCCAGCAAGGCTGGAACCGCAAGGGCCTGATCTCAGAGACGGGGCAGCGCAAACAGGCGTTCGATGTGCTCGCGCGCTACTATCGGAGCAGGGAGGCAACGGCGAAGCAGCGCTGAGGGCAGTCCGACGGCCACCATGATTGCGCTGGCGCCTTGTGGCGGATCGTGGATAGTCTCTCGCCGCGATGGCAGACGATTCCGATACTCCCGACATCCCGGACTCGTCGTCGGCGCTGCCGGAGACGGTTGAGAGATCGCGAGGGCTGGACGGGGTGGCGGTGCAGGCAATGTTGCAGGGGGCGGTCCTGAAAGGGCATGACCCCCGGCAGATATTGCGGGAGGCGCAGATCGATCCGTCGGTCTATGGCAACGACCGTGCGGCGATCGACGGGAGAGCGCTCTTCCGCCTGGTCGATCGGATCCAGCGCACACTCGACGATTCCTTTATCGGGTTCCTGCCCGAACGATTTCGGCTCGCGCTCGAAGACGAGCGGACGCGCGCGCATCTCCATTCGAGCACGTTCGGCGAAGCATTGCGCGTAAGCATCCGCTTCACCCAGGCGCTGTCGGAAGATATCGGCCCCCAGCTGGTGGATACCGATCGCCGGGGCCTGATGCACCGTGTCCGCTATCACACGATCGAAGGCGTCGATCGCGACATTTTCGTCTGGCAACGCTTTGTATGGATCTATCATCTTTTCAGCTGGCTGATCGGTCGGCCGCTGAACCTGCGGCGTGTGCTGGTTCGTGCGCCGCGCCCGGTGCAGGCGAACGGTTTCGACCGGTTCTCGGTATTTCGCTGTCCCATCGAATATGGCGCCGAATTCGACGCGCTCTGGTACGATGGCAATGATCTGAAGGCGCGTGTCGCCCATGGCACGCTCGCCGAATATGAGGCGCATAACGCTGCCGGGCCTGACTGGTTCGCGCCCCCGGGGAGCGGACTCAGCTGGCGAAGCCGGACAGAGCAGATGCTGATCGAACTCCAGCAGGATGGTGTCTGGGTACCGCGAATCGAGGAAATCGCGCGGCGGCTGCGTAGCCAGCCACGCCGGCTGCGGCGCGATCTCGCGCGCGAGGGAGAATCGTTCCAGCAGATACGAACCCGACTGCGCGGCGAAATGGCGAGCGCGCTGTTGCTGGCAACCGACATGCCGGTGACCAATATCGGTTATGAAGTCGGGTTCGGCGAACCGGGAAGCTTCACCCGCAACTTCATCGAATGGGCGGCGATGACGCCCTCGGAATATCGCCGCCGCCACCGTTCCGATCGCCTGCGCGTGGCCGCGGCGACGACGCTGCTGAGCGAGCGCCGCGACCTCTGAACTGACCAGGCGGGCTGGTCACTTGCGTTAAATCTGATTCGTCAGCTGCGCCATGGGCAAGGGCCCGGCGATTGAACATCCATGCCAACGAACCCGCCAGTGTGCCGGCCTGGAACGGCTACGGACGGGCCAACACCTCGGTCGGCCGGGCGGGTTCACACGAGGCAAGCCGCGAAAAAGCGGTGAATGACAATTGTTGGGGATGGATTGAAATGGCCGCTTTTTCGAACATCAAGGCGCGGGTCGCGCTTTCCGGTACTTCCGTGCTGGCAATGGCGTTGCTCGCCGCCGGGACAGCGCAAGCCCAGACGTCGAACCCACCAAGGCCCGGTACGGCCGCGACGGACGATACACCGCTGCCGCAGTCCGACAGCGCAAACGAGGTGCCCGACGCGACCGACATTGTCGTCACCGGATCGAGCATCCGCGGCGTGCCGCCGACCGGTTCGAACCTGATCAGCGTGACGCGCGACGATGTCCGGACCATCGGCGCGACCACGACGGCCGGCCTGCTCGCCACCGTGCCGCAGCTCAACAGCTTCAACACCACGCCCCGGGCATCGGGCGGCGGCGCGGGTTCGTTCGCGCCCGGGCTGCGCAGCCTGCCCGCGAGCGCCACCCTGCCGCTGATGAACGGTCACCGGCTCGTCGCTGCCAGCACCAAGGAGACCAATCCCGACTTCCCGCTCATTCCTGACCTCGCGATCGAGCGTGTCGAGATCGTCGCGGATGGCGCGTCGGCGATCTACGGCTCCGACGCAGTCGCCGGCGTGATCAACTTCATCACCCGGAAGCGTGCTTCCGGCCTGGAGGCGTCGGTGCGCTACGGCGTGGCCGACGATTATCACACCTTCACCGCGAGCGGCCTGTTCGGCAGGGATTGGGGCAGCGGGTCGTTCGTCGCGGCATATCAATATGCCGAAAACAGCAATATCCGGGGCGGCGACCGCCATTTCCGCGTCGTCGATTTCCGGCCCTATGGCGGCGTCGATACGCGCAGCACGGTGTGTCCCGCGGCCAATGTGGCGGTCAACACCACCGGCTATGCAATCTTCTACGCAGCCCCGACGCTGGCACCGAACACGCGCAACCTGTGCGACAATGGCGCGGTGACGGATATCGTCCCGGAATCGCGGATCCACAGCGGTTACCTCACCGCCCATCAGGATCTGAGCGACCATGTCACCTTGTGGGGCGAACTCCTCTATTCGGACCGCAAGGAAATCGACCAGGCGCCGCCGCCCGCCGGTGCCGGCGCCTCCGGAGGCGTGATCCTCTACAATATCCCCGGTTTCTCGACGAACCCGTTCTTCAAGGCTCCGCCGGGCAGCGGCGCCACCATCGAATTCGTCCAGTTCCGGACCGACAATCTCTATGGTGCCGACCATATCGACAACAGGTTCCGGGTAAGGGCGGGCAATTCGTCCGTGGGGCTGGACGCCAAGCTGGTCGGAGACCTGAAGCTGAGCGTTTACGGCACCGTGGATTGGGCGCGGAACGACGCCTATCTGCCCGCGATCAATCCAGCCGCGCTCGATGCGGCTGCCTCGGCCAGCACTACGGCCACTGCGCTCGACCCGTTCGGCAACGGTACCTCGCCCGCCGTTGCGGCCAAGATCATCGACTATGCCGGCGACCTCACCATTCACCAGCGAACCTATCTCGGCGCCGCCAAGGTCGATGGTGCGCTGCTCGACATGCCCGGCGGTCAGCTTAAGATCGCGGTGGGCGCCGAGTATCGGCACGAGGCCTTTCGGCAGCGCGGTATCTATGGCGGCAGCCCGGTGCCCGAGCATCTCGATCGCAATATCAAGTCGGTTTATGGCGAAGTGTTCGTGCCGATCTTCGGCGCCGGGAACGCAGCGCCGCTGATGCACAGCCTCGTGCTGTCGCTTTCGGGCCGCTACGACGATTACAGCGACTTCGGCGCGACGGCGAACCCCAAGATCGGCGTCAACTGGGAACCCACGCGCGGCATCATGCTGCGGGGCACTTATGGGACCTCGTTCCGGGCCCCCGGCCTGCGCGATGTCGGCGCGACGGTCGGCGCCTATTATTTCAACGCCGCCGCCATAGCCGGCAGCTCCTTGCGCGATCCGTCACGCGGTGCGGCGCAGGTCGATACGGTGGTGCTGTACGGCGGCAATCGCGGCCTGCAGCCGGAAAAGGCCAGGACCTGGTCGGTCGGTGCCGACCTCACGCCCAGCTTCCTGCCCAACTTCCGGGCGAGCACGACCTTTTACGACATCCACTATACCGACGTGATCGGGACACCGGGCGGCAGCATCGCCTTCACGGACCCGACTTTCGCCTCGGTGGTGTTCCGCAACCCCACAGCTACCCAGCTGTCCGGCCTGCTGGCGATCGCCGTGCCGGTGAATTTCGCGGCGGGCGCTTTGCCTGCGATCGGCAACCTGCTGGACTTCCGCCAGGGCAATTTCGGGGTGCGCAACACCAATGGCCTGGATTTCGATATCGGCTATCGCAAGACAACCAGGTTCGGCGCGATCTTTGCCGATCTCGCGGGCAACTATATCCTGAAATATGAGACCCGGCTTTCGCCCACCTCGGCGGTGTCGAACCAGCTTGACCTCGGCGTGCCAAAGGCGACCGCACGCGGCACACTCGGTGCCCAGATCGGGGCGCTGACTGCCGTCGGCTTCGTCAACTACCGCCATGGCATCACCAGTCTCTACGCCACGCCGACCGGCACGGCCCAGTATAGCGCCGGCTCCTACACGACGGTCGATCTGCGCTTCTCGCTGAGGCTGCCGAATATCGGCTTCGCCAAGGGGTCTGAGCTTTCGCTTCAGGTGAACGACCTGTTCAACCAGACGCCGCCCTTCTTCCCGGCGACCGACGGTATCGGCGGAAGCTACAATCTCGGCCGCTATGTGGCGGTCGGCCTGCGAAAGAGCTTCTGATCGAGCATGGAGCGCCGGAACTGCCGGCGCTCCGCAACCCTGTATACCGAGTAAGCAATCAAGACATGCAACCATTCGCGCTGACACTGGACAAGTTCGTCGACCATGCCGCCAAGTGGCACGGGGCAAGCACGGTCGCGACCGCATCGCGCGGTATCGTCCAACCGCGCGCCGGCTATGCCGAGCTCCGCGCGCGCAGCAATCTCCTGTCAGGGGCGCTGCTGTCGCTGGGGCTGAAAGTCGGAGACCGCGTCGGCACACTGGCGTGGAACACACAACATCACCTCGAACTCTATTATGCGACCATGAATGCGGGCCTTGTGTGTCACACGCTGAACCCAAGGCTCACCGCCGCGCATCTTGCGGCGATGATCAACGAAGCGGGGAATCGCCTGCTCGCGATCGCCGCGAATCTCGTCCAGATACTGCCCGATCTGCTGCCGCTGTGCCCGACCATCGAGCGCGTCCTGGTGCTCGACGGGCCGTCCGACGGTGCCATCGCCGACATGTGCGGCATCCCGCTCATGGGGGTCGACATGTTGGTGGAAGCGCATGGCGAGCCGGTGCAATGGGGCGGGTTCGACGAAGCCAGCCCGGCAGGGCTCTGCTTCACCTCCGGGACCACGGGCAAGCCAAAGGGCGTCGTGTTTACCCACCGCTCCAACTATCTCCACACCATGATGTCGATCCAGCCGGACGCCTATTGCCTGTCCGCCAAGGACACGATCCTCGTCGCCATTCCGATGTTTCATGCCAATGCGTGGGGGCTTCCCTTTTCCGCGCCCGCGGTTGGGGCCAGCCTCGTGCTGCCGGGACGCGAGCTCGATGGAGCAAGCCTGGCCGCGTTGATCCGCAGCGAGAAGGTCACCATCGCCGGCGGCGTACAGACTGTATGGATCGGCTTGCTCGACCATCTCGATGCGACCGGCGAAGACGTTCCCAGCCTCGAGCGCGTCATTATCGGTGGATCGAAATGCCCCGAATCCCTGATCAGGCGCATGGAAGCGCGTCTCGGCGTGCGGGTGCAGACGACCTGGGGCATGACCGAGATGTCGCCGCTGGGCACGGTGGACTCGGTCCAGCTCCCGTCGGCGGCCGAGCGGGCGTCGGGATGCCCGCCGATCGGCGTCGATCTCAAGCTCACCGATGCCGATGGCGCTACGCTGCCCGAACAGCGCGGCGTTATCGGGCATCTGAAGGTCAAGGGCCACTCGGTGATCGACCGTTATTTCAACGCGGAGGCGAGCGCGCTCGATGCCGAGGGTTATTTCGACACGGGCGACCTCGCGACAATCGACGCGAGCGGGGCGCTCACCATATGCGGGCGTTCGAAGGACCTGATCAAGTCCGGCGGCGAATGGATCAATCCTGCCGAGATGGAAGCGATCATCGGGCGCGACCCCCGCGTCGGCCAGGTCGCAGTGATCGGCAAGCAGCATCCCAAATGGGGCGAGCGGCCGGTGCTGATCGTGGAGCTGCGCCAGGGCGAGGGCGGCGATGCCCAGGCCTGGATCGATGCGTTGCGGGGGCGCGTCGCCGACTGGTGGCTTCCAGACGAAGTGGTCGAGCTTCCGCGCATGCCGCTCGCCGCGACCGGCAAGATCGACAAGGTGCGGCTGCGCGCCGACTATGAGCAGGGAGCGCTTGACGGCCATGTCGTTACCCCCGCCTGAGGCGAAGATCGGCACAGGCGCGCGTGTGACGCTTGCGATGCTGAGCTTCGTGTACGTGCTGAATTTCCTCGACCGCCAGCTCGTCTCGATCCTCGCTAAACCGATCCAGGACGGCCTGCACATCACTGATGGCCAGCTCGGCAAGCTCACCGGCCTCTATTTCGCGCTCTTCTATTGCTTCATCGCGATCCCGATCGGCTGGCTGGCCGACCGCACCAGCCGGACCCGGGTACTGGCGATCGCCTGCGCGCTGTGGAGCGGGGCGACGGCGGCATGCGGCATGGCCGGCAGCTACGGGCAGCTCGTCATCGCCCGCATGATGGTCGGCGTGGGCGAGGCGGGTGGCGTGCCGCCTTCCTATGCGATCATCTCGGACATGTTTCCGCGCGAACGACGGACCACGGCGATGGCGATTTTCAATCTCGGCCCGCCACTCGGTTCCGCACTGGGGATCGCCTTCGGTGCCTGGCTTGCGGCCGCGTTCGATTGGCGCATTCCCTTCTATGCGATTGGGGCCGTCGGCGTCGTCACGGCGCTTGCCGTCTGGCTGATCGTGCGGGAGCCGAGCCGGGGCCAGGCGGATATCGCGGCCAGGCGACGTGCCGATGCAGAGGCCATCGGCTTCGGCGCAACCATCGCGCGGTTCTTCGG
>Ga0105245_10001859_pt1 | contig 19220 bp, 14 predicted proteins | sample KBSM54metaG_FD_81523 | JGI IMG/M metagenome (GOLD analysis project Ga0105245, IMG submission 81523) | Miscanthus rhizosphere microbial communities from Kellogg Biological Station, Michigan, USA - KBS M5-4 metaG | ecosystem: Host-associated > Plants > Roots > Rhizosphere > Soil | place...
CTAAAGATCAATACCGATCTGGAGCGCATGGGCGATCTTTCCGTTCACATCGCGCAGTGCGGGCTTTCTTTGCTGACGGAACCTGTGATCAAGCCTATGGTCGATATCCGCCATATGTCCGCGCTGGTGGAGTCCATGGTCCGCAAGAGCATGGACGCCTTCGTGGCCAACGACGCGGATATGGCGCGCAGCGTACTGGCGTCCGATGATGCGGTGGACAGTCTGCGGACAGCCTCTTACCACGAACTGGTCAGTTTCATGGAAAAGGAACCGCGCAATATCCCGCAGGCGCTCGACCTGATCGGCATCACCCGGAGCCTGGAACGGATCGCGGACCATTCGACGAATATAGCCGAGGGCGTGCTGTTCCTGGTCAACGGGATAGACGTCCGCCATCACGCCGAAGCACGCCAATAAACACGCCAATAAGCCCCCGCTGTAACCTGCCGGGAGTGTCCCGCCGTCTCTTGTCGGTAGGCGGACGATAGGGTACTATTCCGTCGGCCCAAGAATTGGCTAGAATCGTATAGTTTTGATGGGTTTCGCGAAGTCGACGAATTAAACCAGCGACACACGGAGTAAAACAGTGCAGCGAATTTTCACAAACCGAATCACATGCTGGATGGCCGCTCTTGGATTACTAACGTGCGGGGTGCTCTCCAGCCGGGCCGCCGAGCCGGAGACGGGCGAGCTGGATGTTGTGCAGGTTCGGCCGAACTTCTACATGATCGCCGGGGCGGGCGGAAACATCGGTGTGCAGATTGGCTCCGATGGCGTTGTGTTGGTCAGTTCGGGTGCCGGAGCCAAGTCCGGTGAGGTGTCCGCGGCGATCAAGAAACTGACCAATCTGCCCATCCGGTATGTGATCGACATCAATGCGGATGCGGATTTCGTAGGCGGCAACGAAAAACTGGCCAAGTCCGGATTTACGATCTTCACCAATGCGCTAGGCAATGCCGGAGTGGCCGGCACGATGACCAATGGAGGCGCCGCGTCGATTCTGGCGCATCAAAGCATCCTCAACCGGATGAGCGCTCGCGACGCGAAACCGTCGTACCCCGGTGATGCCTGGCCCACGGAGGCTTTCCTCCAAAATCGCAAAGCGCTGCGCATGAATGACGAGGGCATCGAGATTCTATACCAGCCGGCGGCCCACAGTGACGCGGACAGTTTCGTATTGTTCCGCCGGTCCGACGTTGTGGTGGCCGGGGACATTATGGACACCACGCGCTTCCCCGTGATTGACATCGCAAACGGCGGCAGCATCCAGGGTGAAATCGACGCCTTGAACAAGTTGATCGATCTGACGATTGCGCCGACGCCATACATCTATAAGGACGTCGGGACGTACGTGATTCCTGGCCACGGCCGCGTATCGGAGCAGATGGAAGTAGTGGACTATCGCGACATGGTAGTGCTGATTCGCGACGTGGTCGCGGATATGATCAAGCAGGGAAAGACCCTGGATCAAATCAAAGCCGCGCGTCCAGCCTTGCCCTATGAGACCAGGTTCGGCACGCAACCCGGAGTTACGAACTCGTTTATCGAGTCGATTTATAAGAGTCTGACCGCCAAGAAATAATCACCCCATGCGAAGAAGAATACTCATCTTTACGTTGTTCACTTTGGGATTGCTAGCCATGCAGCCGGGGCTCTTTGCGCAGGGACGCGGCGGGCGCGGTGGCGGCGCTGCGCCGGCGCAGAATGCCAAAGCTGCCGCCGTCTTCGATCCGACCGGCTATTGGGTTTCGATTATCACCGAGGACTGGCGCTATCGCATGGTCACACCGACCCTGGGCGATTACCAGGGTGTCCCGATGACGCCGGAAGCGCGCAAGATCGCCAACGCCTGGGATCCCGCCAAGGAGGAGTCCTCAGCGGATCAGTGCAAGTCGTATGGAGCGCCCGCCCTGCTGCGCGTACCGGGACGCATGCACATCACCTGGCAGGACGACCAGACGCTGCGCATGGACTACGATGCCGGCAAGCAGACCCGTACGTTTCATTTTGGCGATTGGAAGCCTGCCTCCGCCGCTCCGCCCACGCTACAAGGAGACTCGATCGCGGCGTGGGTCGCGGGCGGTCGTGGGGGAACGGATGGATCGCTGAAAGTCACCACATCCAACCTCAGGGCCGGCTTGCTGCGGAAGAACGGTGTGCCGTATAGCGACAAAACCAGTCTCCTGGAATACTACGATTTAATCAAAGAGCCTAATGGGGATCCGTTGCTGGTAGTCACGATAGTCACCACCGACCCCATGTATCTGACCCAGCCCTTCGTGATTAGTTCCCAATTCAAGAAAGAAGCGAGCGATGCGAAATGGAATCCCACGGCGTGCTCGGCCAAATGGTGAAGCGAGGAAATCATACATGACTCTTCATAAAACAAGTTTTGGTTTAGCGGCGTTATTGTGCGTAAGTTTCCCCGCGCTGGCGGAGATCGACCTTTCGGGATCCTGGGCTGCGATCAACCACGAGGACGCGCTGGAGCGCGGCGGCGGCCCGAACCCCGTCGATTGGGCAGGACTTCCCTTCAATGAAGCAGGACGCGCGAAAGCTTTGAGTTTTTCGCAATCGATTATTTCCATGCCGGAGCGAATCTGCTGGTTCCAGACGCAATGGCATATCGCCGCCGGACCATTCAGCCTCCGAATGTGGGCTGTACCCGATCCCATCACGGGCAAGGTCCAGGCCTGGGTTGTCGGCGCATGGGAGACACGCGCCCCCATGACCATCTGGATGGACGGACGCCCGCATCCCGGTAAGAACGCTCCGCACGATCAGACTGGTTTTACAACGGGCGTGTGGAATGGCAATGAGCTGATCGCGACGACCACGCATATCAAGACCGGGTACATTCGCCGCAATGGCGCGGCGAGCAGCGACCAGGCTACCATTACCACGCATTTCCTGCGGCACGGTGATTTGCTGACGGTTGCGCTGCTGATGGACGACCCGGTGTATCTGACCGAGCCCTATATCCTGACCCGGTCCTATAATTTGTCGACCAATCCGGTGGCCATCGGAGGCCCTCCTTGCATCGTTGGGGATGAAGGCGTGGAATCCGGCCGGGTGCCGCACTACCTGCCCGGGAAGAATCCCTTCGTCGATGAGATGACCAAGCTTTACGGCATTCCGGAGGAAGCCACCCTGGGCGGTGCTCAGACCATGTATCCGGAATTTCGCGACAAGATCAAAGACAAGTTTGTCCTTCCGGCGAAATGTCCCAAGAACTGCGCCAACGCCGGTGGAAATTAGGTTGCGATATAATTCAGTCACGTAGGAGGCAGCTTGAAAAGCAAACTATTCGTTCTCGCCCTTGCTGGAGTGAGCATTCTGGGCGTTAAGGCATACGCTCATCACTCGTTTGCGTCCACTTACCTTGAGGATCAGAAAATGACCATGGAAGGGGATGTGCTGCAGTTCCTATACCGGAATCCACATTCGTTCCTGCAGTTGCAGACCAAGGACGCCAAAGGCAACGCCATCACCTGGGCCGTGGAATGGGGCGCGGGAGCGCAGTTGGGCAGTAAGGGTGTCCAGCGCGACACGCTGCGGCCGGGCGACCATGTTATCGTCGTGGGCGCGCCAGGCAGGAATCCTGAAGACCACCGCCTGCGCATGATCGACATCAAACGTCCGTCCGATGGCTGGTCCTGGAAGGGCACCTTCGACTAGACGGTTGGGGGATTTTGAAGCCCCATTCTTAAGTCCGGCAAACGGCCTAATCCGTAGCATCGCGGCGATCGCGGAACCTTGGGATTTGTGTCAACACACGGCGTCGAAAAGTGACCCGTGCGTTAACATGAACGAGAGTTCGATTTTGATGCGCCACACCGGCAAAACAGCAGGCGAGGACGTGCGGATGCGCGGATTCGCGCAGCGTCATACCGTGGACGCCGCTCTCGCATGGCTCGACGCTCAAGTGACCGAATTACACCCGTTGGGTACCGAGATCCTGCCGCTGAGATCCGCTGCCGGCCGCGTTCTGTCGGCCCCCGTGGTAAGCGACGTGAACGTGCCGGGATTCGATCGCGCCACGATGGACGGGTATGCGCTGATGGCAGACAGCACCGAAGGCGCCACCTCTTACACGCGGCTGCCGTTGACCGTCATCGGCGATTCCATGCCGGGCGCACCATTTGACGGATTGGTTTCGGCGGGCGAAGCGGTTCGCATCATGACCGGCGCGCCCATGCCGCCCGGCGCCGACGCGGTCCTGCCCGCCGAATGGGTGGAGGCCGAGGGCATGTCGGAGGCGAAAGACAAGAGCCCGCAGCGTATCAGTGCGCTGGCTTCCGTCTCGCCGGGAAAAAATGTCGGCCGCTGCGGCGAGGATATTTATCGCGGCACGACACTGCTCGAATCCGGACGTGCCTTGCGTCCACAGGATCTGGGAGTTCTTAGCTCCGTTGGCCAAGGAGAGGTGCAGGCGCTCCGCCGGCCGCGCGTGCGGCTGGCCGTGACAGGCAACGAACTGCTGCCATCCGGCACGCATCCGAGCGGGTTTCATATTGCCGATGCGAACGGCCCGATGCTTTCAGCGCTCATCGAGCGCGATGGAGGCGAGGTGGATTTCCCAGGTTTGGTTCGCGACGATCCCAAGGCCATCCTGGAAGCTTTACAGGCGGATGCGGACATGGTCATCGTCTCGGGAGGATCGAGTGTCGGGATCGAGGATCTGGCGCCGATGCTCGTCGCGCAGCACGGTGAGTTGGCTGTGCACGGCATTGCCATGCGGCCCAGCAGCCCGACCGGACTCGGGCGGATGGGGCGCCGCCTGGTCTTCTTGCTGCCGGGAAATCCGGTGTCGAGCCTATGTGCTTACGATTTCTTTGCCGGCCGCGCGATTCGCGCGCTGGGCGGACGCTCGAAGGAGTGGCCATATCGTTCGATGCGAGGCAAGTTGACGCGCAAGATCAGTTCCCCGATCGGCCGCCTGGACTATACGCGTGTGAAAGTCGACGGCGATCTGGTGGAGCCGCTGTCCGTGGGTGGAGCGTCGGTGCTATCTTCCACGACGCGTGCGGACGGCTTCGTGATTGTGGGCGAAGAGAGTGAAGGTTTCGCGAGCGGCTCGGATGTGAAGGTCTGGCTGTATGCCTGAACACATGCCTGGACGCAGGAATGACCAGCAGCAATTCCTTCAGGTCCTCGACCGCGATGAAGCGGAGCGGCGCTTTCGTGCCGCGATACAGGGCACACCGCTGGGCACGGAAGTCATTCCGCTCGACGCGGCACTGGGCCGGGTACTGGCGGCTGACGTGGTTTCGCCGGTGGACGTCCCGTCGTTCGATCGCGCCAACGTGGATGGCTTCGCGGTGGTGGCCGAGGATACGTTCGGTGCGTCCGAAGAGGTTCCGCGCACGGTCCTGTTGGACGAGGAAGAGATTCACACCGGGATCATCCCGACCACGATACTTGATCCTGGAAAAGCCGTATTGATCGCAACCGGAGGGATGGTTCCTCGGGGAGCAGACGCCGTGGTCATGGTCGAATATGCGGAGAGTCGCGGCCGTGAGCTGCGAATCGCCAGGGCCGTCACAGCCGGCAGCGGCATATCTTTTGCCGGGACCGACATCACGGCGGGCGAGACCGTAGTGCGCCAAGGCCAGTTGCTGACGAGTCGCGACACGGGAGTACTCGCCGCCATCGGCGTCGCCAAAGTTACGGTCTGGCGAAAGCCGATCGTCGCGATTCTTTCCACCGGCGACGAGATCATCGCCCCGGGTGATCCGATGCAGCCCGCCAAGGTCTATGACTCCAACGCGCAGATTCTAGCTGACGCGGTGAAAGAATCGGGCGGCGAGCCCATGCGGCTTGGTATCACTCCTGACGATGTCGCCGCCTTGCGGGCGCGGCTGCATCAAGCGTTGGAGTCCGCGGATATCGTATTGCTGTCGGGTGGAACAAGCAAGGGCGCCGGCGACGTTTCTTATCGCGTGGTCGCAGAGCTTGATGATCCCGGCATCGTCGCGCACGGTGTGGCGCTTAAACCCGGTAAGCCGATTTGTCTGGCGGCGACAAAGGGACGCCCGGTGGTGGTGCTTCCGGGATTTCCGACCTCGGCGATCTTCACCTTTCACGAATTTGTCGCCCCTGTGATCCGTTTACTGGCGGGCCGGGGTTCCGAGGAAAGGCCGGTGGTGCCGGCCAAACTCGCGGTCAAAGTGAATAGCGAGATCGGGCGGACGGAATATCTTCTTGTAGGTTTGGTCCAAACGCCAAACGAAGGGCTGGCCGCTTACCCGATGGGACAGGGCTCGGGCAGCGTGACGACGTTCAGCCGCGCCGATGGTTTTGCGACGATCGGGCGGCATGAGGAGATCGTAGAAGCCGGAACCATCGTCAACATCCAGCTTCTGGGTCGCGACTTGCAACTGGCCGATCTGGTCGTGATCGGCAGCCATTGCATCGCGCTCGATTATCTTCTTGGAGAATTGCAGCGCAATGGCGTGCGCTCGAAGTTTCTGGCGGTCGGCAGCACGGCGGGATTGGATGCCGCCAAACGCGGCGAATGTGATCTCGCGGGCGTGCACCTGCTGGATCCGAAGAGCAACGAATACAATCGGCCGTTTCTGACTCCAGCGCTTCAACTTGTTGCGGGTTATGGCCGCCTTCAGGGCATCGTCTTTCGTCGTGGAGACGCACGTTTTGAAGCCAGGAGTGCGCAAGATGCCATCGCGATTGCAATCGGCGATCCCTCGTGTGTGATGGTCAATCGCAACCAGGGGAGCGGCACGCGAGTGCTGATCGATCGCCTGCTGGGCGGCGTCAAGCCCCACGGCTACGCCGTGCAACCGCGAAATCATAATGCGGTAGCGGCCGCGGTGGTCCAAGGCCGTGCCGACTGGGGAATGACGCTGGATACTGTCGCCCGCAATGCCGGTCTGGGATTCCTGCCCGTGCAAGAGGAGCAGTACGATTTCATCGTTCCACGATCGCACGCGAACCGGCCGGGCGTGGTTGCTTTCATGCACCTGCTGCAACAGCCGTCGACGCGAGAGGCGCTGGCTCGCCTGGGAATGAAACCGTGACGAAGGCCGGAGGCATCGTATTAAGCGGCGGCAAATCGACTCGAATGGGCGTTCCCAAGGCGACCCTCTCGTTCGGTCCTGAGACGATGCTGCAACGCGTGGTGCGGCTGTTGGGCACCGTAGTTTCTCCCATCGTGGTAGTGGCCGCGCGGGATCAATCGCTGCCGACGTTGCCCAGTGACATCGTAGTCACTCACGATGAACGCGAGCAGCGGGGTCCGCTTGAGGGATTGCGTGCGGGTCTGAAGGCCCTCCCGAGTTCGGCCGAGTTCGCGTACATCACCAGTTGCGATGTGCCGCTCCTGGTTCCGGGTTTTGTCGAACGGATGGTGGAGTTTCTGGGCGATTACGATATTGCGGTCATGGAGATTGACGGCTTCCCCCATCCCCTCTCGGCCGTCTATCGGCGCGACACGCTGCCGCACGTCGAAAGGCTGTTGGAGAAAGACAAGTTGCGGCCAGTGTTTCTATTCGATGCCGTGCGCACTCGCAAGGTCCGTCCGGAGGAGATGATTTCCGTCGATCCGGAGCTCCGCACGCTGCGGAACCTGAATACTCGTGAGGATTACCTGGCGGCGCTTGCCGAAGCCGGCTTCTCGTCCTAAGGGAAGCTACCAGCCCCGCTGACGGTGGTATTCGTTCACTAACGAATCCAGAAGTTCGCGGCTAAGGGAAGCTTCGGGATCATTAGGCAGCGGTGTACTGAGGAAGCGTTTCGGGAGAGTGTCCTCCGCCAGGGTCCATCCCGCGAGCAGGTTGAACTGCCGCTTGGCGGCGACGATCCGCCTGGCGGTTGCCCGCAGTTCCTCGGCAGTCACATCCCAGCCGGTGACGCTTCGCAGCATCTCCGCGGACTCGGCATGGAAATCGTCGAACACGCCGCGCAGGAACTTGCAAATAATCATGGAGTCCATGAGTGCGGCTTTATCTTCGGTGTCAATCGCGTGGCGCACGGCGTCGAGCGTCAGGTTCCGGCGATCCACTTTATCCGAGAAATCGACTTCATAGGCACCGCTGCGGTTATGGTCGGCTCCGCGGGCGCCCACGGCGAACCCGAGCGCCATGGTCTGCAGCGCCCTGGGTTCGTATCCGGGAATCTCCAGCCCCTTCACCTGCGGTGCGAAGTCGATGCTGCCGTGTCCGATCGCGTGGGCCGCACGGCGGCTGCCATCCGCCAGCAGGTTGCCGATGCCCTGGCGCGACCCGATCAGATCGATGGCGCGCAGCAGTGCATTGCCGTCTCCGAACTTCAGCCACGGTTCGCGCAGCCATCCGCGCTCGACGCACTCCATGGCAAAGGCGATGGTGCCGCCCGTGCTGATGGTGTCCAGGCCGAGCTCGTCGCATCGTTTGGATGCCCGCAGCACGGCGTCGGAATCGCCCACGCCGCACAGCGAACCTAGCGCGAACAGGCTCTCGTACTCCACGCGCACGCCACCGCTTCCCAGCGAGTAGATATGTTCGCAGCCGATCGTGCAGCTTACGCAGCTTTCGCGGGTTTTGGAGCGAGTGGTGCTCAACTGCTCCGGCGACAGGCTGGCAGCCTCGTCGAATGTTCCGCTCTGAAAGTTACGCGTCGGCAGCGCGCCGAATCGGTTGAAGGTGAGGAGATTGGTCGCGGTGCCCAGCTCGCGGTACTTCGCCGTCGCGGGGCCGAAGGAGCGTTTCGAAAGACTCTTGCTGATGGTTGTGAGCTCGCCGGGATTCGCCCACTCGGCGCGCTGCGTTCCGCGCAGTGCAATCGCCTTGATGTTTTTGGAGCCGAGCACCGCTCCACTGCCGCCGCGGCCGGCATGCCTTCCATCGTGCGAAATGGTGGCGTAGCGAACCAGGTTCTCCCCAGCCGGTCCGATCGATGCCACCCGATAGTTCGCGCCTAGGTGCGCTTTCAACGCGGATTCCGTCGCCTGGCACGTTGCGCCGCGATACTCCTCCGCGGATTCCAGGCGAACACTCCTGTCGTCAATCACAAGAACCGAAAGCTCGGGCGCGCGCCCGACAATGACGATGGCATCGCAGCCGCAGCGCTTGCCTGCAATGGCAAAACCACTGCTGGCGAGCGAATCATTAATGCGTCCGGTCAGGGGACTCTTGCTCACCACGGCGAACTTCGCCGAGGTCGTCAGCGGGCTACCGACCAATGGACTGAAGGCGAAAATGAGCGGAGCCTCGGGAGAGAGCGGATCCATGATGGCCGCGCCTTCGTCCAGCAGCAGTTTCACGCCCAGCCCGCTGCCGCCCAGGTATTGACGCAGCACCGCGTCGGACAGCGGCACGTATTCAGACGTACCGCTTGAAACGTCGATTCGGAGGTAGGACCCGTGGTAACCGAACGCCATCGGCTTCCTTTATCCGCCCGCGTCGGCAGAGAGAATCAGCACGCAATCCGCTGCGGCCAGCGGCGTTTCAGGATCGCTTATGAACTGATCGCCGTTCAGGTTGGCAACCAAGGAGGAATGCAGCCGGTCCACGGCGATAAACTCACCTAAAGGCGGAATCTTCGCGGCGAGCGTCCCCAGCAACTGCCCCAGCGTATCCGCTTGCACTTCCAGTTGGGAGATGCCGGCACGCTGGCGTGGAACGCCCAGGAATTCAACATGCATAAAGCGGGCGGCCTCATAGACATGATAACATGATACTTAGCCGCACGAAGCCCTACTGGCCCGCTGCACACGATAAATGAGCAATTCCGTCGTATCATCACCCCCTCAACGTCCGCCTGAACCGGCTCCTAAAGGTAAAAGGAAGGGCGGCAAGGGCGGCGTACGTTCGAACCTCAAGGGGAGGCAGGTGGATCCCCAGGCGCGCGAGGAGGTCCTTGCCCTGCTGGGTGATGCGCCGCGCCGCCGCGACCTGCTGATCGAGCATCTGCACAAGATTCAGGACCGGTACGGTTGCCTGTCTGCCCGGCATCTGGTGGCGCTGGCCTCTGAGATGAAGATGGCTATGGCGGAAGTCTACGAAGTCGCGACGTTTTACCACCACTTCGACGTGATCAAAGAGGGCGAGACTGCGCCGCCTGCGATCACGGTCCGCGTTTGCGATTCGATCGCCTGTGAGCTCGCGGGCTCGCACCATCTGCTCACGAAGCTGCCTGCGCTGCTGGGCAGCGATGTTCGTGTGCTGCACGCACCGTGCGTCGGCCGTTGCGAGGCTGCTCCGGTGGCTGTGGTCGGCCAGAATCCGATTCCTTGCGCTACCGCCGAGCAAGTGGAAAAAGCAGTGAAAGCCGGTCAGGTGAAGCATCCCGCGCAAGGCGGCGTTACACCCGGCCACGTTGATTACGCGGCCTATCGCGCTGCCGGCGGGTATGCGCTCGCCGCATCGTGCATCGCCGGAAAGAAGAAGGCCGCCGAAGTCGTCACCGTCATGGAAGACTCCGGGCTGCGCGGCTTGGGTGGCGCGGGCTTTCCCGCGGGCCGCAAATGGAAGCTGGTGGCGGCCGAACCAGCGCCCCGATTGATGGCGATCAACATCGATGAGGGCGAACCCGGCACTTTTAAGGATCGCTACTACCTGGAGCGCGATCCGCATCGGTTTCTCGAAGGCGCGCTCATCGCGGCTTGGGCGGTCGGCATCGACGAGATCTATATTTACCTGCGCGACGAGTATCACGGCTGCCGGGCGATTCTGGAACGGGAAATAGCAGCACTGCAGGCGAATCCGCCGTATGCGATCCCGGCGATTCATCTTCGACGCGGTGCGGGCGCTTACATCTGCGGTGAAGAGTCGTCCATGATCGAATCCATTGAGGGCAAGCGCGGTGAGCCGCGTCTGCGTCCGCCATACGTGGCGCAGGTCGGCTTGTTCGGCCGGCCGACTCTGGAGCACAACATGGAGACGCTGCACTGGGTGCGCGACATTCTCGAAAAAGGTCCGGCCTGGTTCGCGGATCAGGGCCGCAACGGACGCAAGGGTATGCGGTCGTTCTCGGTAAGCGGACGCGTCAAGAGGCCGGGCGTGCATCTGGCGCCGGCGGGCATCACCCTGCGCGAATTGATCGACGAATATTGCGGCGGCATGCTCGACGGGCACAAGTTGTACGGGTATCTTCCCGGCGGAGCATCCGGCGGCATTCTGCCCGCCGACAAGGCCGACATCCCTCTCGATTTCGACACGCTGACGCCCTACGGATGCTTTATCGGATCGGCCGCGATCGTGGTCCTTTCAAATCACGACACCGCCGCCGCCGCCGCGCGCAATTTGATGAAGTTCTTCGCCGATGAATCCTGCGGCCAATGTACGCCCTGCCGCGTGGGCACCATCAAGGCGCTCCAGTTAATGGAGCAGAAGCGCTGGGATGAGCCGTTGTTGCAGGAACTGTCCCAGGCGATGATGGACGCGTCGATCTGCGGGCTGGGGCAGGCAGCGCCCAATCCGGTGCTCACGGTCCTAAAGTATTTTCCAGGAGAAGTGAAGTAATGCATCAGACCAACGCGCTCCTGAAAACTTCTACGGTTTCCTTCGTGTTGAACGGCGAGACGGTGGTTTCCCCCGCCGACCAGACCATTCTTCAAGCCGCCGAACAGCACGGTGTAGAGATTCCACGTCTTTGCTACATGGAAGGCATGCGTCCGGACGGCAACTGCCGCACCTGCATGGTGGAGATCAAGGGCGAGCGTGTTCTTGCCCCATCCTGCTGCCGCTATCCCAAGGAAGGGATGGAGGTCACCAGCAATAGTGCGCGTGCTCTGACCAGCCAGAAGATGTCGATCGAGCTGCTGCTCTCGGACGTTCCCGAGACGTCTTACACGCTGAATTCCGAGCTCGATCAGTGGGCCAAGAAGCTGTCGATCGGGAAGCCTCGCTTTGCCGCGCGCCAGCAGCCGGTCGAGGATCTTTCGCATCCTGCGATGGCGGTGCACCTCGATGCATGTATCCAGTGCAATCGCTGCGTACGCGCCTGCCGCGAAGAGCAGGTAAACGACGTTATCGGCTATGCGTTCCGCGGCGGACAGTCGAAAATCGTGTTCGATCTGGATGACGCCATGGGCAATTCCACCTGCGTCGCCTGCGGTGAGTGCGTCCAGGCGTGTCCGACGGGAGCGCTGATGCCCGCGCGCGAAGTCGGCAAGATCGTAGCCGATAAGAAGGTGGATTCCGTGTGTCCCTACTGCGGCGTCGGATGCCAGCTCACCTACAACATCAAGGACAACACGATCATTTACGTTGAGGGTAAGGACGGCCCCGCGAATTCGAGCCGCCTGTGCGTGAAGGGCCGCTACGGATTCGATTACGTTCAACACAAACATCGCCTCACCAAGCCGCTGATCCGCAAGCCGGGCGTCCCCAAGACCAAGGACTTCGTGGTGGATCCGGAAAACTGGCGCGAGGTGTTCCGCGAAGCCACCTGGGAAGAAGCCCTGGATGTGGCTGCCAAGGGATTTCGCCAGGCTCGCGATACCTACGGCAAACGGTCCCTGGCTGGTTTCGGGTCAGCCAAATGCACCAACGAGGAAGCGTACATCTTCCAGAAACTGGTACGGACCGGGTTCGGCTCGAACAATGTGGACCACTGCACGCGCCTCTGTCATGCGTCGAGTGTCGCGGCCCTGATGGAAGGCATCAACTCGGGCGCAGTCTCCAACCAGGTGCGCGACGTCGCGAATGCGGAAGTCATTTTCCTGATCGGCGCGAATCCGACGGTGAATCATCCCGTGGCCGCTACGTTCATCAAGAACGCTGCGAAAGCGGGCGTGAAGCTGATTGTCGCCGACCCCCGGCGCGGCGATCTCGCCCGGCACGCCACCTACAATCTCCAGTTCAAGGCGGATACGGATGTGGCGCTTCTGAACGCGATGCTGCACGTCATCGTTGAAGAGGGCTTGGTGGACAAGGCTTTCATCGCCGATCGCACGTCGGGTTACGAAGCTCTCGCCGAGAACGTCAAGAAGTTTTCGCCGGAATTGATGGCGCCGATCTGCGGAATCGACGCGCAGACCATTCGCGAGGTTGCCCGGCTGTACGCGACATCCAAGGCATCCATCATTCTGTGGGGCATGGGTATTTCCCAGCACGTCCACGGCACGGATAATGCGCGCTGTTTGATCGCTCTAGCTCTTTCGACTGGCCAGATCGGCAAGCCCGGCTCGGGACTGCATCCGTTGCGCGGGCAGAACAACGTGCAGGGTGCATCCGACGCGGGGCTGATCCCGATGTTCTATCCCGATTACCAGCGTGTGGGTGCGCCTGCGGCGCGGCAGCGGTTCGAAAAACTGTGGCATGTGGATCTCGATCCCGATCCTGGCCTCACCGTGGTCGAGACGCTGCATGCCGCCAAGAAGCGCGACATTCGCAGCATGTTCGTCATGGGCGAAAATCCCGCCATGTCCGATCCCGACGTGGATCACGCACGCGAAGCGCTGGCCACTCTCGATCACCTGGTTGTGCAGGATATTTTCCTCACGGAGACTGCGTATTTGGCCGACGTGGTATTGGCCGCTACTGCGTGGCCGGAGAAGGTCGGCACCGTCACGAATACCGATCGCATGGTGCAGCTTGGGCGCAAAGCGATCGAGCCTCCCGGTGAAGCCAAGGAAGATTTCTGGATTCTGAACGAGCTGGCCCGCCGCGTCGGCGTGGACTGGTATTACGGGCACCCGAGCGAAGTGTTCAACGAAATGCGGACCTGCATGGACTCGATCGCCGGCATCACATGGGACCGCCTGGAGCGCGAGTCGTCCGTTACTTATCCTTGCGAGAAAGAGGGCGATCCGGGAGATCCGGTGGTGTTCATTGAAAACTTCCCCACCGAATCCGGGCGCGGGAAATTCGTTCCCGCCGACCTCATCTCCGCGGCCGAGCGGCCGGATGCCGAGTACCCCATGGTGCTCATCACCGGTCGTCAGTTGGAACACTGGCACACGGGATCCATGACTCGCCGCGCATCGGCGCTCGACTCGATTGAGCCGGAGCCGGTGGTGTCGGTCCACCCGCTGGATCTGGAGGCGCTAGGCGTTCCGCCCGGCGATACGATGACGATCGAATCCCGGCGTGGACGCATCTCGCTCTACGCGCGCGCCGATGATGGAATGCCGCGCGGAACGGTGTTCGTCCCCTTCTGTTACTACGAGGCGGCGGCGAACATGCTGACCAATCCGGTTCTGGATCCGTTCGGGAAGATTCCCGAGTTCAAGTACTGCGCCGTAAAGATCACCAAGGGCGGTCCTGCACCGGTGCGTATGAGCTTCGGCGGCGGCGTCATGCTGCCCGAGCGGGAACCCGTACCCGCGCGTTAACTTCGAAAAACTTCCTGAACGGTCTTGACGACCCCGGCGTCCTTGCAGCGATAGCCCGGTAATGTTGCGATGGCCGTCTGGAATTCGTCACTGCGCATGATGGCAAGCACACGCTGGATCGACGGCAACTCCAGAATCTGCTTTCGACAAACAAAGAGATAATCTTCCGTGACCAGCCGTACGAAATCGAGATCGAACTGCCGGGCCGCGGCTTCGACCCCGAAGCTCACGTCTGCCATGTCGCTGGCGACATAAGCCGCGACGGCCGCATGCGTAAACTCTACTTGCTCATATCCATTGATGCGCGTGCCGTCCAGCTTGTGCTGGGCGAGAAACTGATCGAAGAGCAGCCGCGTGCCGGAGTCGGGATCGCGATTCACGAAACGGACCTTGGGATCGAGCAGGTGGTCCAGAGAAGTTATGCCGAGCGGATTGCCGCGCTTGACCATCAGGCCCATCTCACGGGTTACAAAGCTGATCACGCGATGAACGCTGGGAGTCAGCCATCCCTTGCTGTCGGCGATGCTGCGCTGACGCAATTCCCCTTGCGGCAGGTGCATGCCCGCGAGCTCGCATCCATCGTGCGCCAGCGATACCAGTGAGGTCTGATTGCCCACGTACCGGAGATCGACGCCAAGATCCGCTTCACGGCTGAGCAGTTCCCGCAGCTTCGAAACGGCGAATCCGTGACTTGCATGTACGCGGATGATCGACGGGCCGTGCGGAAGAAACTGGTTGATCTCGGTTTCCAGTTCCTGCGAGAGATTTTGCAGCTGAGGTCCCAGGCGGGCTTGGAGACGCTGTCCAGCCCACACTAATTTGCCGCCGAAGGGCGTCAGGCTGGTCCCGCGCCCTTGCTTTCTTTCCACCAGCGGCGCCTCGAAGAAGGCCGACCACTTCTCGATTAGATTCCAGGCGTGCCGATAGGATACTCCTGCCCTCTCAGCGGCCCGGCCGATCTTTCCAGTCACTCGGATTTCGTTCAGGAAATCGAGCATGACAAGGATGGACTTGGTCTCGTCATCGCGCTTGAATCGCCAAACCGGTTCGATTTCGATGTGAATCATGTTGTGGAACTAAGTCCTATCTGCGGCAGCGAAATAGGCTATGAACATCATATTCCCATAAGCGCCCTGAGCATCTATCGTGAAAGAAGGGTCTTTGGTAAGTCTACCCTAGATATGAAATGCATTGCATATATAATCTTGAGCTTTTCGCTTGCAGCGTTGGGGCAAAACGTTACGGAAACCGGGCAGATTACCGGAGTGGTGAAGGACCCCGCCCAAGCGGTAGTTTCCAGCTCGCAGATTACGCTTACAAATCAACAAACCAAAGCCAAGATTACGGCCATGAGCGATGGGCAGGGCGTCTACAAGTTTTCCTCTGTTCCGCCAGGCGCTTACGTGGTCGGAGCCGACGTTAAAGGCTTCAGGGCGATCGCTAGTCCCGAGCTCAAGCTGATCGCGGGCCAGACGGTCAACTTCGATTTCGCGTTAACGCTCGCGGGCGCTACGGATACCTTGAATGTCACCGCCGCCAATGTCGAAAATGCCTATCGCGTGGACAAGGTCGAAGCGGGTGGACCGTTGGGAACAACGCCGCTTCTGGATCTTCCTTACTCCGTGAACGTGATTTCGCGCCAACTGATCGATGACACGCAATCGCGAAATTTCAAGGAAGCGGCCAAGTATCTGCCGCTGGTGATGTTCCAGGAGATGCAGGGACCGGAGGTCCTGCGTCCCGAGACTCGCGGCATGCAGGGCAGCAACATGCAGAACGACCGCAAGGACGGAATGGGAATCGCGGTCACCACGCCATCGGCTCTCGAAGAATACGAGCAGCTCGAAGTCGTTAATGGGCTGGCCGGTCCTCTGTATGGTCCGGCGAATCCTTCGGGGATGTTCAACTTTGTCACCAAGCGTCCGACGGAGGAACGGCTAAGTCAAATCGAATTGGGTTACGAGGGCCGGAGCATCGGGACCCTTCATGCCGATCTGGGCGGTCGCGTGGGAAAGAACCGGATGTTCGGTTATCGCACGAATCTGTTGTTGGCGGATGGTGAAGGCTACGTCGCTTCCAGCCAGCTTCGGCGGCAGCTCGCCGCGGGGGCGGGTGACGTGCGGCTGACGCGCAACACCGTGGTCGAGGGGAATTTCAGTTACTACAACCTGTTTCAGCATGGATATCCGGGATGGTTTGCGTATGCCCCCACGACGACACCTCTTTCCGCGTCGGGGTCCAAGAGCATTCTGATTCCTTCAGAGGCGCCGGATCCTACCAGGCGAGGCTATGGGCAATCGTTCTCCGGTGTGGACCTTACGTCTCAGATTGGTGAACTGCGGGTGAAGCACGATTTCAATTCGAACTGGCACCTGGTGGTGGGAGTGTTGAACCAGGTTTCGGATCGCAACATCAATACGGCCGTCAACCAGCTGCTGGACAATCACGGAAACTACCGGTCCTACCTGGCGAACAGTTTTTCCTCCTTGGCGCCGCGCTTCCAAGTGGTCAGCGACCTGGCGTATCTAACAGGCAGCGTCAGGACCGGGACCATCCGCCATGACCTGGCGGTGGGGAGCACGGGCTACAGGTTTGCGTCCTATTCCCCCACCACAAATCCTGCCAAGGCCGCCCTGTGCACGGAGAATACCCCGCAAGGCATCTGTCAGGCGAGCATCTCGAATCCGCTGGTATTCGTCGCCCCCCCAGGCGGCGTTTTTTCGTACACCAAGACCAGCTCATCGACGGGAATCTACGGGTCGAGTATCATCCGCCAACAGGGGTTCAGCTTCGGCGACACCATCGCGCTGAGTCCTCGTTGGCTGGTAAGAGCAGCCGTCAGCCAGGATTGGACGTGGACCGACAGCTACACAGACAGCGCGGCCACCAACTTTCAGAGAAGAAGTATTCCGGGCGGCTATGTGAACGCGGGAGCCAGTCCTTCGGCCAGCGTGATGTATAAGCCCCGCACGAATATGACCGTCTACGCGACCTTTGCCAACAGCATTCAGGCGCCGGATGTCGCGGCCGCCAGCAGCGGGAATATCGTCATCGTGAACGCCAGCCAGGCGCTGCCGCCGTATCGAAGCAAGCAAGTGGAGATCGGCTACAAGTTAAGCGTCCGCAGGATTAACTTTTCCACGGCCTTGTTCCGCGTGGAGCGTCCTTTTGCAAATTTTGTCGTGGGCGTGGTGAATCCCATCTGCGGTGCCCAGTCCGGCACGGCGAACTGCGAAGAGTTCAAGATTACCGGTAAGCAGTTCAACTACGGAGCGGAAACGATGCTCTCCGGCCGGATCCTTCCCAGCTTGATGATTACTGGCGGCCTGTCGGTGCTGAGTCCGAAGCTCACGGACACCGGCATCGCCGCTACTAACAACAAGAACTTCGTAGGGATGCCCGACTACAGGTCGAATATTCTGGCGGAGTATCGTCTGCCTGTCCTCCTTGGCGCCTTCTTGAATTTCGACTGGCAGCATGTCGGACGCCGTCCCATCGACGACCTGAACAGCGCCTATACGCCCCAGTACAACCTGTTCGATTTCGGCGCCCGCTACACCGCGAAAATCATGGGGAAGGTGAGCACCTGGCGCATAACCGCCAACAACGCGACGAACGTGCATTACTGGTCTACGCTGGGTCCTGGGAGCATTACGGGGCAGAGCACTGGAAGCTATCTTGCGCATTTGGGAGAACCTCGGCTGATCACCGCGTCGTTGCGATTCGATTTCTAGATCCTTATGTGGAAGCTGTTTTTCGCAATGTCACTCGCGCCGATCGCATTTGCCCAGAACTGTGTGTCTGCTTCCAGCCAGCAGTTGATCCTCTATCGTGCCGGCAGTCTGACGCGCGCCTTCGCACCCCTGGTGCAAGCATTCACCTGCCGGACCGGCATCCAGGTGAAGGATGTCGCCATGGGAAGCGTGGATGCCGGCCGCCAGATTACAGCCGGCGGCCAGGCCTGCGATCTGTATGCGCCCGCCGATTACCTGGACATCGACCTGTTCATGAAGCCCGCTGGCTATGCGGCATTCAATATCGTGTTCGCTCACGGCAAGATGGTGCTGGCATACTCGGCAAACGGGATGGCCGCGAAGAAACTGCCTCCGGTCGCGCAAACAGGAGGGGCAGAGGCCGTCGCGGATTGGTATGAAATCCTGACGATGCCGGGAGTCGCGATCGGGGGAGGGAATCCGTTTCTCGATCCCGGCGCTTACCGCGGTCTCATGATCTTCCAGTTGGCTGAGGCGCATTACAAGAAACCGAACCTGTACAACAATTTTCTCGGGCACGTTGTGATCGCGGGCTCGGATCCTGCCGCGCCGACCCTCGGCAAGGGATTCGATTTTCAGCTCACTTACGAACACAGCGCGCGTGCGACGGCCGGCACCAATCCGGATTACCGCTATGTGAACCTGCCGGACGAGATCAACTTGTCCGATCCGGCGAAGGATGCGAATTATCGTCAAAACGCAGTGGTGGTTCTGCCTGGGCTTGGGACTCCGCGGAGCGCACGAACCATAGCCGTTCCGGGAACCCACGTCGCCTGGGGCATCACCTTGATGAAAGATGCGCCCAATCCGGCGAATGCCATCAAGTTTCTTCAGTTGTTGTTGAGCGCGGCCGGCAAAGCATCGCTAGACGAAAACGGTCCGGCGCCGATCTCGCCGGCTCAGGTGAGTCCGGCGGATTTTCGCAAGCTTCCTGATTCCCTGCGGAACCTGGTCAGGGTAGAATGAATCCCGATGCTCCGTTTCCGATTCACCATGCCCGCAGTCTGCAGCCTTGCTCTCATCTCCTCGGTCGTCTTGCTCCCCCAGGAGAAAGGCGCCGCCACGCAAGGAAAGGCCAAGGGCAATAACCTGATTCGCCCGCTGGCCGAACTCGAGAGGGATCTGAAGGGCAAGCTGGAGCGCATCAAAGTTCACGGCAAGTCGCTTGAAAG
>Ga0105245_10001860_pt1 | contig 19182 bp, 18 predicted proteins | sample KBSM54metaG_FD_81523 | JGI IMG/M metagenome (GOLD analysis project Ga0105245, IMG submission 81523) | Miscanthus rhizosphere microbial communities from Kellogg Biological Station, Michigan, USA - KBS M5-4 metaG | ecosystem: Host-associated > Plants > Roots > Rhizosphere > Soil | place...
AGCCCAGCTACCGGGCCGGCACCCTCGACATCGACGCCTCCACCAAGGCGGCCCGCTTCGTCCAGTGCTGCGACGCCTTCGGGATCCCGCTGGTCACGTTCGTCGACAGCTCCGGGTTCCAGCCGGGCAAGGACATCGAGTGGCAGGGGATCATCCGCTACGGGGCGCAGCTGGTGGCCGCCTACTCGGCCGCGTCCGTCCCTCGGATCTCGGTCGTGCTGCGCAAGGCCTACGGCGGGGCCTACATCGTCATGGACTCCCGGGGCCTCGGCAGCGATCTGGTCCTGGCCTGGCCGACGGCCGAGATCGCGGTGATGGGCGCCCCCGGCGCGGTGCAGATCCTCCACCGGCGCCGGCTCGACGCCTTCGACGACCCCGCCGACCGGGCCGCCGCCACCGCCCGGCTGGAGGCGGAGTACGCCTCCCGGTACTGCACACCGCAGGTGGCGGCCGAGCGGGGCTACGTCGACGACGTCATCGACCCCACCGACACCCGCCGCCTGCTGGTGGCGGGACTGGCCGCCCTGCGGTCGAAGCGCGTCCCTCCCCCCGACGGGCTCAAGCACACCAACCCACCTCTGTGAAGGACCTGCATGTTGCTCGAAGGTAAGAAAGTGCTGGTCACGGGGGTTCTTCACGAGTCCTCCATCGCCTATTCGGTGGCGGCGGTGGCCCAGGAGCAGGGGGCGGAGGTGGTGCTCACCGGGTTCGGGCGGGGGATGAGCCTCACCAAGCGCACCGCCCGCCGGCTGCCGGTGGAGCCGGAGGTGCTCGAGGTCGACGTCACCGACCCCGCCCACCTGCTCTACCTCACCGAGGACCTCACCAACCGGTGGGGACGGGTCGACGGCGTCCTGCACGCGGTGGCCTTCGCCCCCGCCAACTGCCTGGGCGGCGACTTCATGCAGCCGGAGTGGGCCGACGTCGCCACCGCCCTCCACGTGTCGGCCTACTCCCTCAAGGCCCTGGCCGGGGCCGTCCTCCCCCTCATGCGGGCCGCGGGCGGGGGGTCGATCGTGGGGCTCACCTTCGACGCCCGCCAGGCGTGGCCCGCCTACGACTGGATGGGGGTGGCCAAGGCCGCCTTGGAGGCCACCTCCCGCTACCTCGCCCGCGACCTCGGTCGGGACCGGGTGCGGGTCAACCTGGTGTCGGCCGGCCCCCTCCGCACCATCGCGGCCAAGGGGATCACCGGGTTCGAGCAGATCGAGCGGACGTGGGGGGGACGGGCCCCCCTCGGCTGGGACACCCGCGACGCGACACCGGTGGCGAAGGCGTGCGTGGCCCTGCTGTCGGACTGGTTCCCCGCCACCACCGGCGAGATGCTCCACGTCGACGGCGGGTTCCACTCGCTGGCCGCCGCTCCCGGCCCCCTGCCGGAACCGGTGGCTGACGCCGATATCTGACCGACCTGCCGTCCGAATCGGGGACCGGGCTGGCATCCTGACCGAATGCGACTCTTTCGGCGATCTGTACTGTCCGCGGCGCTACTCCCGGCGCTCCTCCTCCTGGGGCTGGCCGGCTCGGCCACGGCCGCTCCCACCTGGGCCCCGGCGGCCACCGCGCCCATCCATCCCGGGGTGCAGACCGACACCGCCGGCGGTGGGTGCACGGCGAACTTCGTCTTCTACGACGGCCCTGCCGTCTACATCGGCCAGGCCGCCCACTGCTCGAGCACCGGTGGCCAGACCGACACCAATGGCTGCCTGGCCGGGTCCCAGCCGCTGGGCACCGCCGTCAGCGTGGGCGGGGCGTCGAAGCCGGGGACCATGGTCTACAACTCCTGGCTCACGATGCAGGCCCGGCACGAGGCCGACGCCAACACCTGCCAGTACAACGACCTCGCCCTGGTCAAGCTCGATCCGGCCGACGCGGCCAAGGTCAACCCGTCGATCCCGCACTGGGGCGGGCCCAACGGGCTCAACTCGGTGGGCACGACCAGCTACCAGGTGGTGTACAGCTACGGCAACTCCGCCCTGCGCCTCGGCCTGACCATCCTCAGTCCCAAGGTGGGGTTCAGCATGGGCGACACCGGCGGCGGATGGAGCCACAGCGTGTCCACCATCTCGCCCGGCATCCCGGGTGACTCGGGCAGCGCCTTCCTCGACTCGACGGGCAAGGCCCTGGGCATCCTGAGCACGCTCAACGTCTCCGTGCCCGGCGGCGTCACCAACGGGGTCGGCAACCTCCGGCGTGAGCTCGACTACCTGCACACCGTCCCCGGCTTCACCAACGTCCAGTTGGCCCTGGGCACGGTGGCCTTCAACGGCAAGCGCCTGCCCCTCGGGCTCTGAGCCGGGCCCGACCGGAGGCGGGTCCCGGATAGGGTCGCCCCCATGGCCCTCGTACCCGGTGACCCCGCGCCCGACATCTCCCTGCTCGACCAGTCCGAGACCAGGGTCGAGTTGGGCGACTTCAGGGGTCGCAAGGTCCTCGTCTACTTCTACCCGAAGGCGGACACGCCGGGATGCACGGCCCAGTCGTGCGGGTTGCGCGATGTCGCCGGCGAGGCGGGTGACACCGCCATCCTCGGGATCAGTCCCGACCCGCCGAAGAAGCAGGCCAAGTTCGACACCAAGTACGGCCTCGGCTTCCCCCTGCTGGCGGACGAGGACCATGCCGTGGCCGAGGCCTACGGGGTGTGGGGCGAGAAGTCGATGTACGGCAAGAAGTACCTGGGCATCATCCGGTCCGCCTTCCTGATCGACGAGGACGGCCGCATCGCCGAGGCCTGGTACAAGGTCTCGCCGAAGGACACCGCCACCAACCTGGTGGCGGCCGTCGCCGCCCGCTGACGCCCGCTGACGGCCGCCGTTCACCCGCCGTTGACATCGCCGCGACGAGGGCGAAACGAGCCGTTCCTAGCCTGAGGGCCGGTGAGCGGTCTCGGAGGATTGAACAAGTCGCCCAACGGCCTCGTCGTGGGGCTGGTGCAGGCCCAGCTCCCCACCGTGCGCACGCCCGACGACCTCGCCCGCCAGACGGGCCGGGTCTGCGACCTGGTGGCCAAGGCCCGGAGCAGCTACCCGACGATCGACCTGGTCGTCCTGCCCGAGTACAGCCTCCACGGGCTGTCGATGGACACCAACCCGGCCATCATGTGCGACCTCGACGGCCCCGAGGTGTCCGCCCTGTCCGACGCCTGCCGGTTGCAGAGGATCTGGGGCTGCTTCTCGATCATGGAGCGCAACCCGGACGGCAATCCCTACAACTCCGGGATCATCGTCGACGACAAGGGCGACCTCCGCCTCTACTACCGCAAGCTCCATCCGTGGGTGCCGGTGGAGCCCTGGGAGCCGGGCGACCTCGGCATCCCCGTGTGCGAGGGGCCGAACGGCTCCACCATCGGCCTCATCATCTGCCACGACGGGATGTTCCCGGAGATGGCCCGGGAGTGCGCCTACAAGGGCGCCGAGCTCATGCTCCGCACCGCCGGCTACACCGCGCCGATCCGGAACGCGTGGCGGGTCACCAACCAGGCCAACGCCTTCTGCAACCTGATGGCAACGGCGTCGGTGTGCCTGGCCGGCTCCGACGGCACCTTCAATTCGATGGGCGAGGGCATGGTGGTCGACTTCGACGGCACCCCCCTGGCGTCGGGGTCGGGTACGCCCGACGAGATCGTGGCCGCCGAGGTCCGGCCCGACCTGGTGCGGGAGGCCCGCATCCACTGGGCGGTGGAGAACAACCCGTACCAGTTCGGCCACCGGGGCTACGTGGCCGTGGCCGGCGGCGCCCGCGACTGCCCGTACACCTACATGGAGGACCTGGTCAAGGGCCAGTACCGGCTGCCGTACGAGGACGACGTCGTCCACACCGACGGCACCGCCTTCGGCTTCCCCAAGCCGACCCGGCGCCACTGACGCACGGGAGGGGGTGTCTGCACCCCGGCCCGAACACACCGGCTACCACGCTGTTTTCGCCGAGCCACACGGAGTTGACTTGGCCTCGCTGGCGGCGGACAGCACGCTGTTGCCGAGCGTCAGGGGAATGGGACGTGCGGCGGCACGGCCCACGGCGGACCCCCGACGCCCGGCAACTCTTTCGCCGGCCACGTGCCCGGAGCGGGACTCGAACCCGCACGCCCTTTCGGACAATGGTGTTTGAGACCATCGCGTCTACCGTTCCGCCATCCGGGCCGAACCGGGACTCTAGGGCAAAAAAATAGAGAGCCCCAAGGAAGTTTCCTCCGCTTCCGGGCCCGAGGGCCCTTCCGCTTCGGTTGCCCCCTTGGGACTCCGGAAGGCAAATGTAAACCTGTCGCCCCGACCTGTCAACCCCTTCGTGGGCCTCGTCAGACGCCCCAGGCCGGGGCCTGGTCGAGGAGGAAGCGGCTCACCGCCAGGCAGCGGTCGAGCATGTCGCACAGCAACTCCTCGCCCGCCAGCACCTTGGCCAGGGAGACCTGCTGGCGGGCGACGATGGTGAGGCTGCGCTCGGGGGCGTCGGTGACGGACGCGAACGAGTCGATGGCCGACACCTCGAGCGGCAGGTCGGGCCCGCCCACGCCGGCCAGCTCGGTGGCCAGCAGCAGGAGGTCGGGCCCCTTGGGCAGGGGCGGCAGGGCCCAGGTGAAGATCAGGGGGAACTGGAAGTCGTCGGCCGGGTCCTCGTCGTCGGGCAGGTTCGACACCACGTCCTCGAAGGCCAGCAGCACCCGGGGCTCGACCTCGAGTGCGAGGTGGAGGTCGAGGGGACCGCCGCAGCCCTCCTCGGGGTGGAGGTCGACCTCCCACACCTGGCGGAGGGAGTACGTCTCCACGAAGTGGCGCTCGTCGTGGACGTGGAAGCCGTGGTCGACGGCATGGTCCTTGAGCTCGGCCACGTACCCGGCCACGTCGATGGCAGCCACCGCCCACCTCCTCTCCGGCCGAATGTGTCCCTCGACGAGAGTAGGCGGTGGCGCCGGGTACGGCGGGTAGGTTCGCACCGGTGACCGACGCCCGCCTGCTGGCCGTGCTCAACGAGGTGGCCACGGCCGTGCACGGCGCCCTCGCCGCCCTCGAGGACTGGGGCTCGGCCGGTACCCGGCCGGGCCAGTATTTCAGCGACCTGGCCGCCGACGAGGTGGCGGTGCGGATGCTCGTGGGCGCCGGCTTGGGGGTCCTGAGCGAGGAGACCGGGCTCCACCACCCCGAGCGGGAGGTGATCGTCGCCCTCGATCCGGTCGACGGGTCGACCAACGCCTCCCGCGGGATCCCCTGGTACGCGACCAGCCTGGCCGCGGTCGACGGCGCCGGCGTCCGGGCCGCGGTGGTGGTCAACCAGGCGACGGGCGAGCACTTCGAGGCGGTCCGGGGTGGGGGCGCCACGTGCAACGGTCGGCGGCTGGCCACCAGCGGGTGCACCGCCATGGGCGACGCCATCGTCGGGCTGAACGGGTGGCCGTCGGCCTCCTTCGGCTGGCGCCAGATGCGGGCCCTGGGGGCGGCCGCCCTCGACATCTGCGCCGTCGGCAGCGGCCAGCTCGACGCCTACATCGACTGCAGCGACCACGAGCAGGCCCCGTGGGACTACCTGGGCGGGGTCCTGGTGTGCCACGAGGCGGGGGGAAGGGTCGTCGACGCCCACGGCCGGCCGCTGGTCACCCTCGGCCTCACCGACCGCCGCACGCCGGTCGCAGCCGCCACCGTTGAGCTCCTGGCCGAGGCCCTGGCGGCCCGCACCGGGCTGGCCTGAGGACAGCGCCGGTGCCTGCCGACCGGCTGGCCCGAGTACGGGGCCGGGTGCAGTCGTGGCTGCTGGGCGCCTACCGGCGGCTGCCGATGGCGGGCCGGCTCATGGTCGTCCGCGCCCTCACGCCCTCGTTCCACGTGGGCGCCCTGTGCGTGATCGAGCGGGCCGACGGCGCCCTGCTCCTGCTGCGGCAGTCGTACCGGCGCCAGGAGGCGTGGGGCTTCCCCGGCGGGTTGTTGAAGAAGGGCGAGCAGCCGGCCGACGCCGTCCGCCGGGAGGTGCGGGAGGAGCTGGGCGTCGAGGTCGAGGTCGAGGACGCGCCCATGGTCGTCGTCGACGCCCGCCATCGTCGGGTCGACGTCGTCTACAAGGGCCGCCTGCCGGGCGACGACCCTTCGCCGCCCACACCGCCCACGCCGTCGTCGCCGGAGATCGTGGAGGTGCGGTGGTTCCCCCCCAACCAGCTGCCGATCCTGTTGCCCGAGGCCACCACCGCCCTGGTCGAACTGGCCCGGGCCACCCGTCCCGAGGCCCAGAGCCCGTAGGCTGGGCGGTCGCGGGCGCTTAGCTCAGTTGGAAGAGCACCTGCCTTACAAGCAGGCGGCCGGGGGATCGAGACCCTCAGCGCCCACCCACCGCGGTCGCGTCGGACAACCGCCCCCGGTCCGACGTTCGGGTTCTCCCGATCACGTCGCACCGGTCGTTCCCTACGATGTCCGGGAACGCCCTCTCTCGAAGGAGGACCCTCCCCGTGTTCGGACGCCTCGGTGGCTGGTGCCACGATCATCGCCGCATCGTCGTCGCCGGGTGGATCCTCGGCCTCTTCCTCGCCGGCGGCATCCTCGGCTCGGTCGGCAGCGCCTACCGGGCCGACTTCAACCTGCCCGACGTCGAGAGCCGGCAGGGCTTCACCATCCTCGAGAACCGCTTCGGCGGCCAGGGCACGGGGGAGAGCGGCACCATCGTCTTCCGGTCCGACAAGGGGGTGAACGACCCCTCGGTGAAGGGCCCGATGGAGGCCTTCCTCGTGAAGGTGGCCGACGTGGGAGGGGTGGCGCGTGTCGTCAGCCCCTACTCGGAGGAGGGTTCGAGCCAGATCTCGGACTCCGAAGGCCACCGGGGCGACATCGGCTACGCCCGGGTGGAGCTCGACCCCGACGTCACCTTCGAGAACGCCCAACAGATCAGCAAGGACATCAAGGCGGCCATGCCCCACGAGGCCGGGCTCCAGATCGAGCTGGGCGGCGCCATCTTCGGCGAGTTCAAGCCCCCGTCCTCCGAGCTGCTGGGCGTCGCCTTCGCCATGGTCATCCTGGTCCTGGCCTTCGGGTCGGTCCTGGCCATGGGCCTGCCGATCAGCGTCGCCCTGGCGGGGATCAGCGTCGGCACCATCACCGTCGGGCTGCTCTCCAACGTGATCACCATCCCCGACTTCGCCACCCAGTTGGGCCTGATGATCGGCCTCGGGGTGGGCATCGACTACGCCCTGTTCATCGTCACCCGGTTCCGGGAGCAGCTCCACGCGGGCGACGACATCGGGCCCGCGGTGCGCCGGGCGATCGACACCGCCGGCCGGGCGGTGGCCTTCGCCGGCACCACGGTGGTGATCTCGCTGCTGGGCATGCTCGTGATGCAGATCAGCTTCGTGTCGGGGCTGGCCATCGGGGCCGCGGTCGTGGTCGCCATGACCATGCTGGCCGCCCTCACCCTGCTGCCGGCCCTCCTCGGCTTCGCCGGCAACCGGGTCGAGCTCACCCGCTGGCGGGGCCTGGTCGGCGCCGCCCTCCTGGCCGTGGGCCTGCTGGGCGTGGGCCTGAAGGTCCCCGTCCTGTTCGCCGTCTGCCTGCCGCTGGCGGTGGTCGTGCTCCTGGCCAGCCTGGCGGTGCGGCCCTTGCGGGAGCCGGTGCCCCGGCCCGCCGCCCGTCCCCGGAACCAGACGCTCGCCTACCGCTGGAGCCGGCTCATCCAGCACCACCCGTGGCCCTCGGCGATCGGCTCCGTGCTCGCCCTCGTGCTGCTCGCCGTGCCCGTGTTCGGCCTGCGCCTGGGCTTCTCCGACGAGGGCAACTACGCCAAGGACACCACCACCCGCAAGGCCTACGACCTGCTGGCCACCGGGTTCGGCCCCGGCTTCAACGGCTCGATGCTGGTGGTGTCGGAGCTTCCCGCCGGCACCGGCGACGCCGTGCTGCAGCGGATCAGCGACGCGCTGGCCTCGGCGGCGGGCGTGGCCTTCGCCAGCCCGGCGGTGCTGAACGATCCCGACAACCCCACCGCCGCCCTCTGGCGGGTGATCCCATCGACCTCGCCCCAGGACGAGCGGACGACCGAGCTGGTCGGGCGCTTGCGCCACCAGGTCCTGCCGCCGGTGACGAAGGGGACCGGCCTCGACGTGTCCGTCACCGGCACGGTGGCCATCCTGGTCGACTTCTCCGACTACATGACCGCCCGCATGCCCCTGTTCTTCGGCGCCGTCCTCGGCCTGTCGTTCCTCCTGCTCATGACCGTCTTCCGCTCGGTGCTGGTCCCGCTCAAGGCGGTGATCATGAACCTGCTCTCGCTGGGCGCCGCCTTCGGCGTGGTCGTGGCCATCTTCCAGTGGGGTTGGGGGGCGTCGATCCTCAACCTCGACAAGGCGCCCATCGAGCCGTTCGTGCCCATGATGCTGTTCGCCATCGTCTTCGGGCTGTCGATGGACTACGAGGTGTTCCTCCTGTCCCGGATACGGGAGGCGTGGAAGCAGTCGGGCGACAGCCGGGAATCGGTGGCCGACGGCCTGGCCGCCACCGCCCGGGTCATCACCGCCGCCGCCCTGATCATGGTGTTCGTGTTCGGCAGCTTCCTGCTGGAGCACGACCGGGTCATCAAGCTCTTCGGCATCGGCCTTGCCGGCGCCGTCCTGCTCGACGCCACCGTGGTGCGGATGCTGCTGGTGCCCGCGACCATGGAGCTCCTGGGCGACAAGAACTGGTGGCTGCCCCGGTGGCTCGACCGGATCCTCCCCGACGTGGCCATCGAGGGCTCGCCGGCGGCGCCGGCCGACCTTCGGGTGCCCTCCACCACCGGCCGGTAACCGTGCCGACACCCGTCGGGCCCGTCCCCCCCGATCCCAACGACCCCGACCTGTGGTCGGAGTGGTACGACGACGACGGGCTCGACGACGCCGGCCCGAGCCGGTTCGGGTGGCCGGTGCGGCTGCTGGCCATCCTGGCCATCGTGGCCGTCGTCCTCCTCTTCGTGCTCTGACCCACCCCGTGCGGCCGTAGGCTCGTCGGTCGTGCTCGGCCTGCCGGACGACGTCCGCGCCTGCCTGTTCGACCTCGACGGCGTGCTCACCAGCACCGCCCGGGTCCACGCCGCGGCCTGGAAGGAGATGTTCGACGCCTACCTCCGGGAACGGGCCGCGGCCACCGGCGAGCCGTTCGTCCCCTTCGAGGTCGACCCCGACTACGTCACCTACGTCGACGGCAAGCCCCGCAACGACGGCACCCGCGATTTCCTCGCCTCCCGGGGCATCGCCCTGACCGAGGACGAGGTGCGGGAGCTCGGCCGGCGCAAGAACGAGATCGTCCTGCGCCTGATCCGGGAGGGCGGCGTGCACGCCTACCCGGGGTCGGTGGAGTACCTCCGCCGGTGCCGGGAGGCGGGGCTGGCCCGGGTGGTGGTCTCCTCGAGCACCAACTGCCGGGACGTGCTGGCGGCGGCGGGACTCCTCGACCTGGTGGACGGGTATGTCGACGGGAACGTGGCCGAGCAGCGCCGCCTGCGGGGCAAGCCCGCGCCCGACACCTTCCTGGCGGGGGCGGGCCTGGTCGGGGCCGCGCTGGGCGAGGGGGCGGTGTTCGAGGACGCCCTGGCCGGGGTGGAGGCGGGCCGGGCGGGCGGGTTCCGGTGGGTCGTCGGTGTCGACCGGGTCGGGCACGCCGACGCCCTCCTCGCCCACGGGGCCGACGTGGTCGTCCGCGACCTGGGCGAGCTGCTCGACGGCGACGAGGCCGGCCGATGATCAACGAGCCGGACTACGTCGTCGAGCCGTGGTGCGTCCGCGAGACCGAGCTCCGCCTCGACCTCCTGAGCCAGAGCGAGTCCGTGTTCGCCCTGTCCAACGGCCACGTCGGCCTGCGGGGCAACCTCGACGAGGGCGAGCCCTTCGGCGTCCCCGGGACCTACCTCAACGGCGTCCACGAGCTGCGGCCGCTGCCCTACGCCGAGGCCGGCTACGGCTATCCCGAGTCGGGACAGACGGTGATCAACGTCACCAACGGCAAGCTGCTCCGCCTGCTGGTCGATGACGAGCCCTTCGACGTGCGCTACGGCGTCGTCCGCTCCCACGAGCGGGCGCTCGACCTCCGGGCCGGCACCCTGACCCGGGAGGTCGAGTGGGTGTCGCCCGCGGGCCAGGCCATGCGGGTGTCGTCGGCCCGGCTGGTCTCGCTGACCCAGCGGGCGGTGGCCGCCATCAGCTACACGGTGGAGGCGCTGGAGGAGCCGGCCCGGGTGGTGGTGCAGTCCGAACTGGTGGCCAACGAGTCGGTGCCGATCCGGTCGGGCGACCCCCGGGTGACGGCGGCCATCGAGGCCCCGTTGGTGACCGAGGCCCACGCCGCCGACGGCCGGCGGGTGATCCTCCTGCACAGCACCAGGGCCAGTGGCTTGCGGGTGGCGGCGGGGATGGACCACGTGATCGAGGGCCCCGATCACGCCCTCGACGTCGAGTCGGAGAGCTTCCCCGACATCGGCCGGGTCTCGGTGACCACGACCCTCCAGCCCGGCCAGACCCTGCGCATCGTCAAGTTCCTGGCCTACGGCTGGTCCGGGCTGCGGTCGGTGCCGGCCCTGCGCGACCAGGTGGCGGCCGCCCTCCTGGCCGCCCGCCAGGCGGGGTGGGAGGGCCTGGTGGCCGAACAGCGGGAGTTCCTCGACGACTTCTGGGCCCGGGCCGACGTGGAGGTCGACGGCGATCCGGGCGTGCAGCAGGCGGTGCGCTTCGCCCTGTTCCACGTCCTGCAGGCGGGGGCGAGGGGCGAGCAGCGGGCGATTCCGGCCAAGGGCCTCACCGGCCCCGGCTACGACGGCCACTCGTTCTGGGACACCGAGATCTTCGTCCTCCCCGTGCTCACCTACACCCTGCCCAAGGCGGTGGCCGACGCCCTCGCCTGGCGCCGGGACACGATGCCCCTCGCCGTCGAGCGGGCGGCCCAGCTGGGCCTGAAGGGGGCGGCCTTCCCGTGGCGCACCATCGCCGGCCAGGAATGCTCCGCCTACTGGCCGGCAGGGACGGCCGCCTTCCACGTGAACGCCGACATCGCCGCCGCCGCCATCCGCTACGTCGAGGCCACCGGCGACCAGGAGTTCGAGCGCACCGTCGGGCTCCAGTTGCTGGTCGGCACCGCCCGCCTGTGGCGGTCGCTCGGCCACCACGACCACCGGGGCCGGTTCCGCATCGACGGGATCACCGGTCCCGACGAGTACGGCGCCGTCGCCGACAACAACGTCTACACCAACCTCATGGCGCAGCAGAACCTGCGGGCGGCGGCCGACGCCGCCGACCGCCATCCCGACGAAGCCCGCGCCCAGGGCGTCGACGACGAGGAGACGGCGTCGTGGCGGGACGCGGCCGCGGCCATGCTGATCCCCTACGACACCGTCCTCGGGGTCCATCCGCAGGCCGAGGGCTTCACCGACCACGAGGTGTGGGACTTCGAGGCCACGCCGCCGGAGCACTACCCGCTCTTCCTCCACTTCCCGTACTTCGACCTGTACCGGAAGCAGGTGGTCAAGCAGGCCGACCTCGTCCTCGCCCTCCACCTTCGGGGCGACGCCTTCACCCCCGAGGAGAAGGCCCGCGACTTCGACTACTACGAGCGGCTGACGGTACGGGACTCGTCGCTGTCGGCGTGCACCCAGTCGGTGATGGCGGCCGAGGTCGGCCACCTCGGGCTGGCCTTCGACTACCTGCGGGAGACCGCCCTCATCGACCTCCACGACCTGGGCAACAACACCCGGGACGGCCTCCACCTGGCCGCCCTGGCCGGGACCTGGTCGGCGGTGGTCTGCGGATTCGGCGGCCTGCGCGACCACGGCGGGCGGCTGTGCTTCGCCCCCCGGCTGCCCGGGCAGCTCAGCCGCATCGCCTTCCGCCTGACCGTGCGGGGCCGGCGCCTCCGGGTGGAGGTCACCCCCACCGTGGCGACCTACGTTCTCCTCGACGGCGACCCGCTCGAGGTCGCCCACCACGGGGAGGAGCTGCTGGTGACCAGGGGCGAACCGGTGGCGCGCAGGGTGCCGGCGCGGGCGCCGCGGCCCCGGCCGACGCAACCGGCGGGACGGGAGCCGGGCGCCATCCGGCGCGTGCCGACGTGACGCCCGACGGCCCGGAGGGCGGCGCCTGGCACACGATCTTCGAGCCCTTCCGCATCAAGGCGGTGGAGCCGCTGCACTTCACCACCACCGCCGAGCGGGAGGCGGCCCTCGTCCGCACCGGCTACAACGTGTTCGGCCTGTCGGCGCGGGAGGTGCTGATCGACCTCCTCACCGACTCCGGCACCGGGGCCATGTCGGCCGAGCAGTGGGCCGGGATCATGCGGGGCGACGAGTCCTACGCGGGGGCGCAGTCGTGGGAGCGCTTCACCGCGGCGGTGACCGGCCTCACCGGGCTGGCCCACGTCATCCCCGTCCATCAGGGGCGGGCGGCGGAGCGCATCCTGTTCGCGGAGACGGTCACGCGGGGCGACGTGGTGCCGAACAACACCCACTTCGACACCACCCGGGCCAACATCGAGTACGACCAGGGCGTCGCCCTCGACCTGCCGTGCCCGGAGGCGGCCGACACCCAGGCGGAGGCGCCGTTCAAGGGGAACATCGACCTCGAGCGGCTGGAGGCGGTGCTGGCCGAGCGGGCCCCCGACGTGCCGATGGTGTTCCTGACCGTCACCAACAACACCATCGGGGGCCAGCCCGTCTCCATGGCCAACGTCCGGGCGGTGCGGGCCCTGTGCGACCGGTTCGACGTCCCTCTCTTCATCGACGCCGCCCGCTTCGCCGAGAACTGCTGGTTCGTCATCCAACGGGAGCCGGGGTACGCCGACCGCACGCCCACCGAGGTGGCCCACGAGCTGTTCTCCTACGCCGACGGCGTCACCATGAGCGCCAAGAAGGACGGGCTGGCCAACATCGGCGGCTTCCTCGCCTTGCGCGACGACGACCTGGCCGCCCGCTGCCGGGCCCTGCTCATCCTCACCGAGGGGTTCCCGACCTACGGCGGCCTGGCCGGCCGTGACCTGGAGGCCATCGCCACCGGATTGGAGGAGGTGCTGCACCCCGAGTACCTCCGGTACCGGGTGCGGACGGCCGAGTACCTGGCCCAGCGCTGCTGGGCCGTCGGCGTGCAGACGGTGCGGCCGCCGGGCGGCCACGCGGTGTACCTCGACGCGGCGTCGATCCTGCCCCACGTGCCCCGGGAGCAGTTTCCGGCTCACGCGGTGGTGGTGGAGCTCTACCGGTTGGGCGGGGTGCGGGCGGTGGAGGTGGGGTCGGTGATGTTCGGGGCCGCGGCCCAACACGAGCTGGTGCGCCTGGCCCTGCCCCGGCGGGTCTACACCCAGAGCCACGTCGACTACGTGGCCGAGGTCATCGCCGCCGTCAGCGCCGGCCGGGACGAGGTGCCGGGGTACCGGATCACCTGGGAGCCTCCGTACTTGCGCCACTTCACCGCCCGCTTCGCGCCGCTGTCGGCTCCGGCTTGATAGGCCACCGGCGTTCCTGCACATACCAGGTCTGTCCTGCGAAAACCTTCGTCTTGCTGGGCAGGAAGCGAAGTTCGACTGGCAGATGACGGCTAGCGTGGGAGGGATCGGCGGCCGTTCCAGCCGTTGCCGCGACCCCCAGGGAAGGCTCCATGCACCGCAGGCTCCACGTCGTTCCCGCCCTGGCGCTGTCGATGCTCCTGGCCACGGCCGCGTGCGGCTCCGACGACACGGCGTCGACGACCGCGGCCTCCACGACGCCAGCGGCGCCGGCGACCACGACCGTGCCGGCGGTATCGGGGTCGGTCACCGTGTTCGCGGCCGCATCCCTGACCGAGTCGTTCGACGACCTGCAGGCGACGCTGAAGACGTCGACCCCCGGCCTGGACGTCACCTACAGCTTCGCCGGCTCCGGCGCCCTCGTCACCCAGGTGCAACAAGGGGCCCCGGCCGACGTCGTCGCCACCGCCGACACCGCCTCGATGAAGAAGCTGACCGATGCCGGGCTGGTCGAGGCCCCGGTCACCTTCGCCAGGAACAAGCTGGAGATCCTGGTCGAGCCGGGCAACCCCAAGGGGATCACCGGCCTCTCCGACCTGTCCCGCACCGACGTCACGCTGGTGCTCGAGGACGAGACCGTGCCCGCCGGCAGGTACGCGGCCCAGGCCCTGGCCGCGGCGGGGGTGGTGGTCGACCCCGTCTCCAAGGAGGCGGACGTGAAGGCGGCGGTGGCCAAGGTCACCAGCGGCGAGGCCGACGTGACCATCGTGTACGTCACCGACGTGAACGCGGCCGGAGGCAGAGGCCAGGGCGTCGAGATCCCGGACGCCCAGAACGTCGTGGCCGAGTACCCCATCGCCATCGTCAAGGCCACCGACGACCATGCCGCGGCCGCCGCCTTCGTGGACGCCGTCGTCACCGGCAGGGGCCAGGCCGCGCTGCGGGGCCACGGCTTCCTCGCCGCCGGCTGAGACACCGCCGGCCGTGGACCACCACTTCTCGCAGACGCGGCCCCGACAACCACTTCGTTCCCGCGGCTGCAAGGTCTAGGGTCGTGTGATGCCCGCCTATCTGATGGGACAGGCCGCCGAGCTGCTCGGCGTCAGCGTCGACACCATGCGTCGCTGGGTCGACAGCGGGCGGGTCGAGGCCAGCCGCACGGAAGGCGGGCGGCGCCTCGTCGACGGCGAGGCCCTGGCCCGGTTCGCGGTGGAGCTGGTCGAACAGCGGGAGCCCGACGTGGTGGTCGGCCGCTCCGCCCGCAACCGTTTCCCGGGCATCGTGACCCGGGTGGTCAAGGACACGGTGACGGCCCAGGTCGAGATCCAGGCCGGCCCCCACCGGGTGGTGTCACTGATGACCCGGGAGGCGGCCGAGGAGCTCGGCCTGGCCCCTGGTGTGCTGGCGGTGGCGGCGGTGAAGGCCACCAGCGTCGTGGTGGAGATCGTCGCCGACTAGGTGGGCGAGCCCCGCCGCCGCCGGCGCGCCGAGGGCATCCCCGACCGGGCGCCCCTCGTGCCGGTCGCCTTCGCCGTCGTCGCCGTCCTCCTCTTCGCCGTCCCTCTGGCCGGGCTCGTCTGGCGGGCGCCGTGGTCCTCGGCCTGGGAGGTGCTGCGCAGCCAGCCGGCTCGGAACGCCCTGCGCCTGTCCCTGGTGACTTCCTTGTCGGCCACCGCCGTCGCCCTCGCCTTCGGCGTCCCCCTGGCCTGGGTGCAGGCCCGGGTGGAGTACCCGGGCAAGCGCCTGGTGCGGGCGCTGACCACGCTGCCGATGGTGCTGCCGCCCGTCGTCGGGGGAGTGGCCCTCCTGCTCGCCCTCGGCCGGCGGGGGATCGTGGGCCGCGAGCTCGACCGGATCGGCGTGCACCTGCCCTTCACGACCGCCGGGGCGATCGTGGCCGAGGCCTTCGTGGCGATGCCGTTCCTGGTCCTGACCCTCGAGGCCGCCTTCCGCAGCGCCGACCGCCGCCTGGAGGACGCGGCCCGCACGCTGGGCGCAGGCCGCTTCGCCGTGTTCCGCCGGGTGACGCTGCCCCTGGTGACACCGTCGCTGGTGGCGGGGACGGTGCTGTGCTGGGCCCGGGCCCTCGGCGAGTTCGGCGCCACCATCACCTTCGCCGGCAACCTCCAGGGGACCACGCAGACCTTGCCCCTCTTCGTGTACATCAAGCTGGAGGGGTCCAACCCGGACTCGGCGATCGTCCTGTCGCTCGTGCTCCTCGTCGTCTCGGTGGCGGTCCTCCTGGCGCTGCGCGACCGTTGGCTGACAGCCCGTTGAGCCTGACCGGCGAGGTGCGGGTAGATCTCGACGGGTTCACCCTCGCCGTCGCGCTGCGCATCGAGGCAGGTTCCACGACCGCCGTCGTGGGGCCCAACGGCGCGGGGAAGACCACGCTGGTCCGGGCGCTGGCCGGGCTCCGGGCCCTGTCGGCCGGGCGCATCACCCTCGGCGGCACCGTCCTCGACGAGCCCGCCACCGGCATCTACCTGCCGCCGGAGCGCCGGCCGGTGGGCGTGGTGTTCCAGGACAACCTACTCTTCCCCCACCTGGATGCGCTCGACAACGTCGCCTTCGGTCTCCGCGCCCGGGGCCGTCGGCGGCCCGAGGCTCGAGCCATCGCCGCCGAGTGGCTCGACCGGGTCGGGCTCGCCGACCGCCACCGGGCCCGTCCCCACGAGCTCTCCGGTGGTCAGGCGCAACGGGTGGCCCTGGCCCGGGCCCTCGCCCCCGACCCGGCCCTGCTGCTCCTGGACGAGCCCTTGGCCGCGCTCGACGCCACCACCCGCAGCGACGTGCGCCGCGACCTCCGCCACCACCTCGCCACCTTCCCCGGGGTGCGCGTGCTCGTCACCCACGATCCGGTCGACGCGGCCGTGCTCGCCGACCAGGTCGTCGTCCTCGACCAGGGTCGCATCGACCAGACGGGGACGCCCGAGGAGATCACGGCCCACCCCCGCTCCCGGTGGGTCGCGGAGTTGGTCGGCACCAACCTGTTCACCGGCACCGCGGCCTCGGACGGCACCGTGCACCTCGACGGTGGTGGCGTGCTCGTCGTGGCCGACGCCCAGCGCCAGGGTCCCGTCTTCGCCGTCGTGTCCCCCCGGGCCGTCTCGGTCCACCGGACCCGGCCGGAGGGCTCGGCCCGCAACGCCTGGCCCGGCCGCATCACGGCGGTCGAGCCGGTCGGAGACCGCCTCCGTGTGCGCGTCGCCGGCACTCCGTCCGTCGTCGCCGAGGTCACCGCGGCCGCCGTGCGCGAGATCGGCCTCACCGAGGACACCAACGTCTGGGTGGCGGTGAAGGCCACCGAGATCGACGTCTATCCGGGGTGACCCCTCCGATCGACCCCGCCGCCGTGGGCCAGGGTCAGGCGGGGCGGGCCAGGCGCAGTCCGGCCTGGTCGACGTAGGCGGCCGCCGCCTCCTCGTCGAGGCCCCCGTCCTCGTACCAGTCGTCGCCGTCGTCGTACCCGTCGCCGTCGAGGTACCGGCCCTCGGCCTCCCAGTCGACGTCGTACTCGTCGCCGGACGCCCCCCAGCCGTCGTCGCCTCCCTCGTCGGCGAGGGCGGCCAGCGCCGCCACCTCGGCCACCTCCGCCTCCTGCCAACGCACCCCGGTCCGGGCCCCGACGCCGTCCTGGGCGGCCTGGCTGTCGCGCAGGTGGACGAGGAGCCCGACGTAGGCCAGGCACGAGTTCACCAGCAGCAGGTGGACCACCAACAGCAGGTGGAAGGTGGGCAGCAGACCCAGCACCAGGGTGGCGCCGATGGCCACCATCAGCCCGCCCAGCACCTGGCGCTTGCGGGCGTTGGCCGTGAGCCCGGGACGGAAGCGGGGGCCCTCGACGGCCTCGAGCGGGCCGCTCCCGGACCCACCACCCTCGCCGTCGGGCCGGATGCTCCCGAGGAACCTCGCCTCTCGGGCGGCCCGGGCCCCGGCCGCGGGCGGGACCAGGACCGCGGCCCAGATGAGGACGAGGAGGAGGAGGACCAGCACGCCGTCGGTCATCAGCTCGGTGCTCCCGTGCGGCTCGGTCGCAACGGGACCCCCCTTCCCCGGGTGTTTCGGACAGGGTAGGTGATCGGGTGCCGGGCCACCAGCCTGCGCCGATCGGGCCCTGAACACGGAGGCCGCCCAGCAGGCGTATCCTGGTGGCTCCATGGGCACGAAGGGACCGGTGAGTCCCGTAGAGAAGACGATGACCCCCAAGACGATCACACCCAAGAGCGCGATCACGCCGAAGGCGACGATGACGCCGAAGACCTTCCGTTGCCCCGAGTGCTACGCCCGCGTGGTCGCCGAGCCCGACGACGACGCCAAGACCGCGCTGTGGCTCCACGGCCTGTCCGGCCGCTGCCGGGCCAAGCAGACGCCCAAGACCGAGAAGCCCCGCCGCAAGGAGCGGTTGGAGGCCATGCTCGGCGAGGAGTGGGGCTGAGACCCGACCTCGGTTGCGTTCGCCACCCGCGGGGTGGCGTCAAATCGGGGGTATCGGGGAAGTAGGTTCTGGTCATGGGCAGTCCTGCGCTCAGCGATGGGAGCGGACGCACGTCGCACGCGGTGACCCGCACGTTCGCCCGGTGGGCGGTCACCCTGCTCGTGGGCGGGGCGGGCCTGGCCATCGGGGTCATGCTCCTCGGTCAGCAGGCGGTCAGCTTCTTCACCGCCGGTTCCGTCGGGTCCGAACGAGAGCGCCTCGACCTCGGGCCGTTGGCCACCCGGTCGGTCGTCCACGCCGCCGACGGGTCGGTCATCGGCATCTTCCACGACGAGGAGTACCGCGTCCCGGTGCCCCTGACCCGCGTTCCCGAGCACGTGAAGCGGGCCGTGCTCGACGCCGAGGACGAGCGCTTCTACGACCACGGGCCCCTCGACCTGCGGGCCATGGCCCGGGCCATGGTCAACAACCTGGAGGAGGGGCAGATCTCGGAGGGCGGGTCGACGATCACCCAGCAGCTGGTCAAGACGGTCCTGCTCACCTCGAAGCAGGACGTCAACCGCAAGCTGCAGGAGGCCGCCCTCGCCATCCGCCTCGAGGACCAGATGACGAAGGACGAGATCTTCGAGCGCTACCTCAACACGGTCTACTTCGGCAACCACTCCTACGGCATCCAGGCCGCGGCCGAGCGCTACTACCACACCGACGTCGACAAGCTCACCGTCGGCCAGGCGGTGCTGCTGGCGGGCCTGATCCGCAACCCGGTCTACGCCGACCCCTACGGCAACCCGCAGGCGGCCAGGGAGCGCAGAGACGTCATCGTCGACCGCATGGTCACTCTCGGCGACCTCAGCCCCATCCAGGCCGAGGACATCAAGTCGGAGGCCATGCCGCCACCGCTTCCCGTCCCCGACGGCCCCGCACCCGGCACCGACTACTTCACCGAGTACGTCAAGCAGCAGCTGCTCAACGACACCCGCCTGGGCGACACCGACAGTCAGCGCTACCAGGCCGTGTTCCGGGGCGGGCTGTCGATCTACACCACCCTCAACCCCGCCTACCAGCGGATGGCCGAGGACAGCGTGGCCTCGATCCTCCCCGACACCAACGGCAAGTTCACCGCCGCCCTCGTCACCGTCGACCCCACCAGCGGGGCGGTGCGGGCCATGGTCGGCGGCAGCGACTTCACCCAGAACAAGTTCAACCTGGTCACCGACACCCAGGGCCGCCAGGTCGGCTCCGCCTTCAAGCCCTTCACCCTGGTGGCGGCGCTGGAGAACGGCATCCAGACCAACGACACCATCCTCGGCACCTCCCCCTGCG
>Ga0105245_10001861_pt1 | contig 19172 bp, 14 predicted proteins | sample KBSM54metaG_FD_81523 | JGI IMG/M metagenome (GOLD analysis project Ga0105245, IMG submission 81523) | Miscanthus rhizosphere microbial communities from Kellogg Biological Station, Michigan, USA - KBS M5-4 metaG | ecosystem: Host-associated > Plants > Roots > Rhizosphere > Soil | place...
CGATCGTCTTTTGCAGCCCGAAGCCGACCGCGAGCCCGAACGCGCCCGAGAACACCGCAAAGGCGGTCAGATCGATATTGAGCAGATCGATGCCGAAGAAAAAGGCGGTGACGACCACCACGATCGCGGCGAGCTTTTGCGCCAACAGCTTCTGGGTCGCGTCGAGGCCGCGCGACGTGCTGATCCACTGGGCGGTCGCCCGATTGACCAGCCTGACCGCGGCATAAAGTGCGATTGCGGTCACCATGATCGTGATCAGCGACAGGAGCGAGAAACGCCGCGTGCCGATATCGAAGCCGATCCGCTCCAGCGTAAGCGAGATCGGTGCAAGCCCACCGACCGCATGGCTGAACAGGGCAACGAACAGGATCGCAGCGACCGTCCAGGCCATCCAGCGCGGGATGCCGAGCCCACGCAGGATCGAGACACTGGTCATCGCGGTCGCCGCCCCGAGCGCGAGGCCGATCGGAAAGGCGGCGAGCATCGGCCAGGGCGCCGCATTGAGCAGGATGGCCAGCAACAGCGCCGCGGTGCCGTGGCGCAGGATGCGATGCAGGCGATCGCCGAGCCCCTCTGCCTGAGCGCCGAGCCTGCGCTTCCATTCGGCCGCGACCCGCGGGCCGAGCATCCGGCCTGTGATCAACCCGGCGAAAAGCGCGGCGATCACCAGGCCACCGGCAATGGCAGCCTCGATCAGCACGGATTGCGAGATCGTCCCCAGCCCCAGCGTTTGCAGCCAGGCGAGGACGGGGCTCATGCCAGGGCGGCCCGGAACCGGGCGAGGCCGGCGGCGAGATCGGCGATCAGATCATCGGGGTCCTCGATGCCGATCTGCAGGCGCACCAGCAGCCCCACATCGTGCCGGGTGGTGGCTGTGCGATAGCGCGCCGGATCGACCGGCAGTGCGAGGCTTTCGAAGCCGCCCCAGCTATAGCCGATGCCAAAATGCTCCAGCCCGTCGATCAGCGCCGCGCGCGCGGCTTCGGTGCCGTCCTTCAGGGCGAAACTGAACAGGCCTGATGATCCCTTGAAGTCGCGAGCGAACAGCTCGTGCCCCGGGCAATCGGGCAGCGCGGGGTGGAGGACAAGGGTGACCTCGGGCTGCTCCTTCAGCCAGTGCGCGATCTTGAGTGCGCTCGCCTGATGCTGGGCGAGGCGGATCGCCAGCGTCCTCAGGCCGCGCGAACCGAGCCAGCAATCGTCGGGACTCGCGACCTGGCCGAGCTGGAAGCTAGTCTCGCGCAGCCTGGCAAAACGCCCGGGCGCGGCGGTGACCGAGCCGAGCATCACATCGGAATGGCCGACAATATATTTGGTACAGGCAAGGATCGTGAGGTCGATGCCCCGTTCGATCGCCGGGAAGAAGAGCGGCGTCGCCCAGGTATTGTCGAGCAGGGTGACGACCCCGCGCGCCTTGGCCGCCGCGACGATCGCGGGCACGTCCTGCACTTCAAAGGTGAGGCTGCCAGGGCTTTCCATGAAGATCGCGCGCGTCGTGTCGCCGATCATGTCGGCGATGCCCGCGCCGATCAGCGGGTCGTAGAAGCGCGTCGCGATGCCCATGCGCTTGAGCAGGCCGGTCGCCATCGAGCGGGTCGGGTCATAGGCGCTATCGGGCAGCAGCAGTTCGTCGCCCGGCGAGAGCACCGACAGAAGAGCCGCCGCGATCGCCGCCACGCCCGATGGGTAAAGGAAGGTCGCCTCGGCACCGGGCTCGAGGTCCGTCAGCGCATCGGCGAGCGACCATTGAGTCGGCGTGCCGCGCCTGCCGTAGAACAGCCGGTGATGGGTGTCCCGCCCGCCGGCTTCGCGCAGTTCGGCGACTGAATCATAGAGGATCGTCGATGCCCGCCACACCGGCGCGTTGACGATCCCTCCCGTCCATTCCGCGCGCCGCCCGGCCGAGACGACGCGTGTGGCATCGCCCTTGGCATGGGTGCGGTCTCCGCTCACGCCGGCCCCATCGCCTTGGGGGTAGAGCGATCGGCGCCCCATTCGGACCAGCTGCCGTCATACAGCGCAGCCTCGTTGCCGAGCAGATGGGCGCCAAAAGCGAGGACGGCGGCGGTGATGCCCGATCCGCAGGTGGTGACGAGCGGCTTGTTCAGATCGATCCCGGCAGCCTCGAATTCGGCCCGGAGCGCATCGCCCTGTTTCCACGTGCCGTCGGCGTTGAACAGCCGGCCATAGGGCAGGTTCTTCGAGCCCGGAATATGGCCGGCATGCGTGGCGGGGCGCGGGTCCGGCTCTTCGCCGGTGAAACGCGCGGCGGAACGGGCATCGAGCACCTGCTCGGCACCGCTGTCGACATTGGCCTTCATCTGCTCGAGATTGCGCACGCCCTTGTCGTCGGCCCAGACGGTGAAGTGGCGATGGCGGAGCGTTTCCTTACCGCTGGCGGTCTCGCGGCCCTCGGCCTTCCATTTGGCGAGCCCGCCATCGAGGATCGCGACATCATGTGCGCCAAAAGTCCTGAGCATCCACCAGGCACGTGCAGCGGTATGAAAGGGTGAGCTGTCATAGATCACGATCCGGCTGCCGTCGCCGAGCCCGAGCGACTGCATCCGGCTCGCGAATTTTTCCGGCGAGGGCAGCATCGAGGGAAGATCGGTGTTGGTATCGGCCAGCTCTGCCAGGTCCATGAACACGGCGCCGGGGATATGCGCCGCCTCATACTCGGCAGCCGGATCGCCGGTCGGTGCGCCGGGAAGGCTCGATAAATAGGTCGCATCGACGATCCTCAGATCGTTCGCGCCCAGTTCGCCTGCGAGCCATTCCGTCGTTACCAGCGAGTCCATGACATGCTCCTTGTCCGTTGCTGCCTCCCTAGCCACCACCAGCGGCGGCGTCGAGACGATCGCGGAACGATCCTACGCGTGAGCGGGCCGATGGGTCCGTTGTTCTCGGCGAACCTGAGAGAGGCGAGCGCTTTCAGGAATCTCCAGTCATATCGCCAGACAGCATTTCTTGAATTTCTTGCCACTGCCGCAAGGGCACGGGTCGTTCCGACCGACGGCACGCAACGGATTCGTTATCGGCGCAACGGGCAGTAGCCAGTCGTCATCCAATAGGTCGTCGTCCATATCATCGGCGATGTCATCGTCGACGGTCGCACTGTCGTTGCGGTCGAACCTCTCGAGGGTTTCGAGCACGTCTTCGATATAGCCGAGTCGGGCATGTCTGAAACGCGAGGGACTATCCGGCGCGGTTTCGGCTTCTTCGAGGGTTGCGTCGAAATGTTCCAGCCTGAGCATCTGGGGCGATATCCGACCTTCCTGAAATGCTTGCTCGACGAGCGGCCGCAAGGTGCGTAGCCCAAGCAGAGCAATCGCTTGCTGCCAACCGACCCAGCTATAGTCCTCGTCATAGGCGAGCCGTTTCTGATAGAAGTCGACGAGAAATCGCGCCAGATGGACAGGATCGATCTGGCCGTTCCAGGCGAGAAAAGTCGCCGCTCCAAAAAGCGCATCGCGAACGAACTCATCGATATGGCGCTCGGCAATTGCGTCAAGCAGCGCATCACGGTCGCCATCGAACACGCCGGCTACGATTAGCGAAAGGGTCTCGGTGATCGCGTAGCCAAGGAGCTCGTCGAGCTCCTCTTGCGAACGGTACAGCAGACGCATCAGGGGTTTGAAGGTGCGGGTGTCGCGCGCGCCGCCAAGAATGTGAAGGCCGCGAAAGAGCAGCAACTCTTCGGATTCGGTCAACGATTCACCCAGCACCGCGCGCGCCAGGAGGGTGTGGAGTGCCGGCGCCGCCTCTTCGATCCGGATCACGCATATCCCGATCGCGCTTCCGGGCAGGCGGTCGCTCTCGGCGATCGTCTCCAGATAGTGCTCGATCGGCAACCGCGCGGACGGCCCGAGCAACTCCAGGATTTCCTCCACTTGATCCGTCATTCCAGCTGCCTGTCACAAGCGTGAAGCGAACAGGATATCGCGGGATCGCGTCCGATTACAGAGGAAGGCGAAGGCATTTCCGCTCGATTGCGTTGACGGTGACGCAGCGCCCACCGTGCCCTATATGACAGTCATGACCCCCATGCATCTCGGCCAGGCCAGCGCGCTGCCGTCTTCGCCAGACGAAGCTGTGCTCGATTATGTTCCCAATCCGCGCCCGGGGCGGCCCTATCTGGTACGCTTCACCGCGCCGGAATTCACCTCCCTCTGCCCGGTGACCGCCCAGCCTGATTTCGCGCATCTCGTCATCGACTACGCGCCCGCCGAGTCGATCGTCGAATCCAAGTCGCTGAAGCTGTTCCTGGGCAGCTTTCGCAACCACCAGGCGTTCCATGAGGATTGCACGGTCGGCATTGGCGAGCGCCTGACGGCGGAGATGAAACCGATCTGGCTGCGAATCGGTGGCTATTGGTATCCGCGCGGTGGCATACCGATCGACGTGTTCTGGCAGTCTGGGCCGCCTCCCCCGGGCCTGTGGCTGCCTCCACAGGATGTACCCGGCTATCGTGGCCGGGGCTGATTCAGGCTCGGTTCAGCCGAAAGTTGATCGAGATCAGCGCGAATCATTTGTTGCATTGCAGCATCATTGCAACCATATTGAAACTTGGCCGTTCGTAGGAGGTATCTTGGGCTGCCGGGCCCTTTTTCACATGAGGTTATGAGCGATGGTGCTAGTGGCTGAGGCTTTGACCCCGATCGATCACCTGGCGTTGATCGGCAATTTCCTGCCAAGGAAATGCGGCCTTGCAACATATACTACCGACACGTTTACTGCCTTGAAGGGCCGATTCCCGGAGTTGAAGATCGACGTCTATGCGATGGACGATCATCCCGGGCTCTACGAATATCCCCCCGAAGTGACGCTCAGCATTCCGGAGCAGGACCGACTCGCCTATACGAGCGCCGCGCGCGCCATCGAGAGCAGCGGCGCGCAGGCGATCTGGCTCCAGCACGAATATGGCATTTTCGGCGGCCCGGCGGGCGAGCATATCCTCGCGCTCCTCGATCGCGTTTCGATCCCGGTTATCATCACGCTTCATACCATCCTCGAAAAGCCGAGCGCCGATGAGCGTCGGGTGATGGAAGGTTTGCTCCGCCGCGCCGCCAAGGTCGTGGTGATGGCCGAGCGCGGTCGTGAGATCCTGGAGCGCGTTTATGGCGCCAGCTCGCGGATGATCGTGATGATCCCGCACGGCGTGCCCGATCGCGCTTTTGTCGACCCCGATGCACTCAAGCCGCGCTTTGGCTGGGAAGGGCGCAAGACCGTCCTTACCTTCGGCCTGCTCGCGCCCAGCAAGGGTATCGAGACGATGATCAACGCGCTGCCCGAGGTCGTCGCGGCGCATCCGGACGTGCTCTACGCTGTGCTCGGCGCGACTCACCCCAATCTGGTCGCGCATGAGGGCGAAGCCTATCGGGACCGGCTCAAGGCGCTGGTCGCTGAGCGCGGCGTTTCGGCCAATGTCGAATTCATCGACGCCTTTCTCGAGCATGACGACCTGATCAGCTACCTGCAGGCGGCCGACATTTACGCCACGCCCTATATCAACCCGGCGCAGATCACCTCGGGCACGCTTTCCTATGCGGTCGGGGTAGGGAAGGCCGTGGTTTCAACACCTTACGTCCACGCCACCGAAATCCTCGGCGACGGGCACGGCGTGCTGGTCGATTTCGGCGACAGCGCGGCTTTTGCCCGCGAGATCAACGCCCTGCTTGGCAGCGACCGCAACCGGAGAAAGCTGTCGGAGCGCGCTTATGCGCGGGGCCGCACGATGATCTGGCCGAGACTCGCTGAAGCCGGGATGCGCGAGATCGTCGAGATGGTCGCCGCAAAGCCGCATCGCCTTGTCGGGAGCAGCCTGTCCTTCGCGCCGCTCACGCCCGATTTCTCGGCGGTCGAACGGATGAGCGATTCGACCGGCATGCTCCAGCACTCAATCTATTCAGTGCCCGATCGCCGTCATGGCTATTGTATCGACGATAATGCCCGGGCGCTGATGCTTGCCACCCGCATGGTCGACCTTGACGAGGCAGTGCGCGACAAATGGATGACCATCTATGCGTCGTTCATCCAATATGCGTGGAACCCAGAGGCGCGGCGTTTCCGCAATTTCATGAATTTCGACCGGACCTGGTGCGAGGAAACCGGCTCGGAAGATTCGAACGGCCGGACGCTCTGGGCGCTCGGCGTCACCGCGCGCGATTCGAGCGTGCGCAAGCATCGCGACTGGGCGATGTCGATGTTCGACATGACGGCATCGCTGGCGCTCGATCTGGGCAGTCCACGGGCGCATGCCTTCTCCATGCTGGGCGCGGCGGCGATCGCCGAGGCCTATCCGGGGCACACCCTGGCGCGCACCATCCTGACCCGTTTCTCGGGCGAATTGCTGGCGCTGCTCGAGGCCGCGCGGCGGCCGGAATGGGAATGGTTCGAGATCGTCCTCGCCTATGACAATGCGCGCCTGCCCGAGGCGCTGATCCGCGCCGGCATGGTGCTGAAGCGTGACGATCTGGTCGCCTGCGGCATCGAGACGCTGGACTGGATCGTCAGCCGCCAGACTTCGCCCGAGGGGCGGTTCCGCGCCGTCGGCACCGAGAGCTTCGGCCGGGCCTATGCCGATCCGCTGCCGTTCGATCAGCAGCCGCTCGAGGCGCAGGCAACGATCGATGCCTGCGCGACGGCGTTCGAGGCGACCCATGATGCCCGCTGGGTCGACGAGGCGACGCGTGCCTATCGCTGGTATCTCGGCCAGAATGACCTCGATCTGCCGCTCGCCACCGCGCAGGACGGCGGCTGCTTCGACGGGCTCATGCCGACCGGGCTCAACCGCAATCAGGGCGCTGAGTCGATTCTGGCGTTGCAATTGGCCTCATGCGCCATTTCTGGGCTTTCAATCCGGGCCGAAAGCATGGCAGGACCGGATCGCGCCGTCGCGTAGCCTCGCTCGCGTCGCCGCGCTGAGCACATCTCGGGGGCGAGGCGATCTGGCTTGATTGAACTATTTAACCACGCACTGCGGCTGCACGCCGATCCGTCCCGGGTTGTGGTCCGCCCGTTCCATCTTGCCTGGGCGGGTAATGGCGGCAGCCGTACCGAGCGCCTCGTCCGGGAAGTGATGGCGCTGGATGCCGCCGAAACGCGCCGCGAGCTTGAGATTGTGCTCAAGGATTTCGAGGCACGCCACTGGCAGACGCGGCGTGTGTTCATGACCCGCTATGACGAGATCGAGGAAATGCTCGGCCTCGACGGCAGCGAGATCGGCGATGAGAAGCGCCAGCTGATCGGCGCCTATTTCTGCCACGAATATAGCTATGCGGCCGCAGCGCTGATGAACCCTAGCGCGACGCCGCATTTCGACCAGTCCGGCATGCCTGCGGGATCGCAGCGCATCCTGATGTCGCTGCGCGCGGTGGGCGAGGGGCATATCTCGTCCGTGGCGTTCCGCGAAGGCATCATCACCAGCAAGAACGAGCTGAAGCTCGCCCCCGAACCGCCCTTCGCCACCGCCACCGACGCGGTCGGTATGGACGAGGAGGAGCTGCCAGAGGGGCCGATCACCGTCTATCGTCACCGGGATTCGACGCTGTCGGGCACCGTGATCTTCCCGATCACTGCAGCGCAGTCCAAGGGGCTGGAGGATCTCCGTCTCGTCCAGTTCACCCATGACGACGGCAGCATCGAATGGCTCGGTACCTACACCGCCTATAATGGTTCCACGATCCAGTCCGAGCTGCTCCGCACGCGCGATTTCCGGGCGTTCGATCTCGTGCCGATGTCGGGCCCTGCCTCGCGCAACAAGGGCATGGCGCTGTTCCCGCGCAAGATCGGCGGGCAATATATGATGATGGGGCGGCAGGACGGCGAGAACCTGTTCCTGCTCAAGTCCAATACCCTCACGCATTGGGAGGAGGGCGAAAAGCTGCTCACGCCGATGTTCCCGTGGGAGCTCGTCCAGATCGGCAATTGCGGACCGCCGATCGAGATCGAGGAAGGCTGGCTGCTGCTGACTCACGGCGTCGGCGCGATGCGCAAATATTCGATCGGCGCCGTACTGCTCGACAAGGACGATCCGTCAAAGGTGCTCGGCCGGACTCAGCAGCCGATCCTCGCCGCGGCTGATCAGGACCGCGAGGGCTATGTGCCCAATGTCGTTTATACCTGCGGCGCGATCCGGCACGAGGATAAGCTGTTCGTGCCCTATGGCGTGGCGGACAGCTCGGTCGCGTTTGCCTTCATCGAGATCAAGACACTGCTCGCCGCGATGTGAGCCTCTTGAAGCCCCTCCCCTGAGGGGGAGGGGTTTTGGGTCAGCGCGCCATCGCTCTCGTGCTATGGTAGAGCCAGGCGATCAGCCCGAAAAAGACGATCGGCGCGGCGAACAGCCCGATAGTCGCGAAGTCCTTGCCCACCACAGCGAGCGGCGCGTCGTTGCCGCTCGCGCCGACGATGGCGGCAAAGGCAACGCCGAACAGGCTTTCGCCGACGATCAGCCCGGTCGCAGCCAGCACACCCATGCGCTGGGCGAAATCGGGGTTGGAGGTGCGCACCGCCCATTTCTCGTAGAAATGGCCGATCACAGCGCCGACCGGGATCAGCAATGTCAGCGCCATCGGCAGGTAGATGCCCATGCCGACACCGAGGGGCGGAAGCCGCATCTTGCCGGCCCGGCCAAGCGCTTCGTCGATCGCGATCACCACCACGCCGATCCCGGCGCCGGTACCGATCAGCCGCCAGTCGAGATCGCCGCCGAGAACGCCCTTTGCCAGTGACGAAATCAGCGCGGCCTGCGGCGCGGCGAGGGCGGTGTCCTTGGCGTTGGGCGCGCCCTGGAAGGTGAAGGCGGTATTGAGCAGGTCGAGCACCGGCGGAATTACCAGCGAGCCGAAGATCACGCCGAGCACCAGGGCGACCTGCTGCTTCCACGGTGTCGCGCCCACGAGCTGGCCGGTCTTGAGATCCTGGAGATTGTCGTTCGAGATGGTCGCGACCGAAAAGACGATCGCTGTCGCGAAGATCGCATAGGCGATCAGCGCGTTGGTGCGGGCGATATCGCTGCTGTGGCCGTAGATGACGACGAGCAACAGCGAGGCGCCCAGCACGGCGAGGATGCCGACGCCCGAGACCGGGCTGTTCGATGCGCCGATCAGCCCCGCCATATAACCGCACACGGCTGCGATCACGATGCCGATGATGAGGATATACAGGACTGTGCCCGCAATCACGGCAAGGGGATGGTCGTGGATTGGCCCGCCCGCGGAGAAATTCCACAACAGCCAGGCCATTGGCGGCAGGGTCGCGAGGATCGACGCGCCGACGATGCCGATCGGCAGGTCGCGCTCGGTCAGCTCGAGGATCGACCCACCCTGGCGCGCCCGCGAAGCGGCCATGGCCGAGCGGATGCCGCCGATGATCGGCCCGAGGATTTTCAGAAGTGTCCAGATCGCCGCAACGCCGATCGTGCCGGCCCCGATGAAACGAACCTTGAGGCGGAAGGTGGTGCTCACCACTGTGTCGAGCTCACCGACAAAGCCATGGGTAAGATAGGGCATCAGTCCGCCCCAGGCGATGATCATGCCGAAGAACATCGCCGCACCGACCGAGAGGCCGACGAGATGGCCGACGCCGATCAGCGCCATCGAAAAGCTTGTCGAAGCGCCGCTCGCGCCCGCCCCGACGCGGAAATTCTTCGCCGCCTCGCCAGCGACGAGCTTCATCGCCGCGAGGATCGCGAAGCCGGCGGAGACAAGCGAGCCGAGGATGATGACGCGCAGCCCCTTGGCATTCTCCTCGCCGCCGTCGGCACCGGCGCCGACCTTGAGCACCTCGGCCGCCGCGACGCCTTCGGGGTAGGGCAGGTCCGATCCCGTCACGAGCGCGCGGCGCAGCGGCACCGAGAACATCACGCCGAGGATGCCGCCGACCGCGCAGACCGCTGCGGTCGTCCAATAAGGGAAGCCCGTCCACCAGCCGACCAGGATCAGCCCGGGTAGCACGAAGATGATCGCCGCCAGCGTGCCCGCCGCGCTCGCGATGGTCTGGACGATATTGTTCTCGAGGATGTTGGCATCCTTGAAGAAGCGCAGGATCGCCATCGAGATCACCGCAGCCGGGATCGAGGTCGCGAAGGTCAGCCCGACCTTCAGTCCGAGATAGACATTCGCTGCCGTGAACAGCACGGTGATCAGCCCGCCAAGGACGATGCCGCGAAATGTGAGCTCGGCAAGCGGGCGGGTAGGGGCGGTGGCCATCGGGGATTTGCTCCGGAACTGGTATCTGTTGCTACCGTTGCATGACCGGGTGGTCGCAGGACAGCGTTTTTATCAGCTGACGCCGCCGCCACGGCCCAACGCATCCGATGCACTGGCTGGACTGTGCGCACCGGCTAAGCCACGATGAGGCCCGGCCCCGCAATCGGCCATGATCGGCCGGTTGACGCGAGAGCCCTTGTCTGGAGGGAAAAACCATGTCGCATCAGGGCTTGGGGATCGGGTTGCGGGCGCTCGCCGCGATGATGCTGTTCGGCAGCCCGGCGGCGGAGGCGGCCGAGGTCAGGCATCTCGCTCCGGCGACGGACGTGCTGATCGGCACCAGCGGCAATGTCCTGATCGTCTCCGGCCCCGAAGGCGCTCTGATCGTCGATGACGAGCGGCCCGGCGATGTCGACGAGATTCTGGCGGCGGTAAAGGCCATCACGCCGGGCCCGATCCGCTACGCGGTGAACACGCACTGGCATCTCGATCATAGCGGCGGCAACGAGGCGCTGGCCAAAATCGGTGCGGTGATCGTCGCGCAGCGCAATGTCCGGATACGGCGTGCGAGCGATCAGTTCATGCCCGCCTATAACCGGCACATCCCCGCCGCTCAGCCCGAGGCGCTGCCGGCGGTGGTGTTCGACGACAGGATCGAACTCCATCTCGGCGCCGAAACCGTCGACCTGCGTCATGCGGCCAACGCCCATACCGATGGCGACGCGATCGTGCGGCTCGAACACGCCAATGTGATCCATATGGGCGATATCTTCTTCAACCATATCTGGCCGTTCATCGACCGTGCCAGCGGTGGAGACGGCCGCGGGCTGATCCGCGCGGTCGATATGGCGCTGGCGATGGCCGATGCGCGCACGGTGATCGTGCCGGGCCATGGGCCGATCGCGACGCGAGAGGATCTTCAGCGCTATCGCGACATGCTCGTCGCTGTCTCCGGCCGGGTCCAGGCGCAGGTCACGGCGGGAAAAAGCCTGACCGAAGTGGTCGCGAGCAAGCCAGCGGCTGCGTACCGCCAGGGCATGGAGGGTGACGAAGACCGGTTCGTCGGCGCGATCTATGACAGCCTGAAACCGGCCGGCTGACTCTCTCCCGACCCTTGCCGGGAAAGGAGTCAGTCCGAGCCGATTTACGGGTTCGCGATCGCCGCCGCTATTTCAGCGCCCTTCGCCGCTTTCAGGTCGCCGCAATGACGGATCGTTTCGATCGTACGCTCGAAAGTAAGCACGCCCGCACCCGCCGCGCGGACCTTGGGGCCGAGCAGCGTGTTGATCCGCTCAGCGCGATCCGCACCGCATTGGTAGGCGAGTGCCTGGGGCAGGCGGCTGGTGATGAAGATGCCGTTGCTGCCGGCGAGGAGCGTGTCGTAATTGGCGAGGATCCACTCGCCGGTGAAGTCGGCGGTGCCCTCCGAGGTGGCGAGGCCAAAGATGAGCCCGATCCTGTCAAAGGCGCGCAGCCGGGGGTCGCTCAGGCCAAGCAGATATTGGGCGACGTCGGTCCGCCCGCTCCCCGACGCCGCGCCGAGCGCCGCCTGGCGCAGCACTGGATCTTCGCTTGCCAGCCCGATCTCGACGAGCTTCTTCGCCGCGGGCAGACCACCTTTGGTGACGACCACACCCAGCCCGGCACCAAGATAGGCCTGGTCGATCGCCTGCTTGTCGCCAGCGAGATATTTCTCGGCGGCTGCCTCAAGCGTCGCGCTGACCGCCGCGTCATGCCCTTCCTGGACGACGAAGCCGACCAGGTTCTGGCGCAGCTTCTGCTTGTCGGGGGCATCGCCGAGATGCGCGCCGGCGGCGGGGTTGAAACCGATCGATGCCAGTCGCGGTGCATAGATCGAATCCATCAGCGTGCGATAGGCGGCGTCCGATTCAGGCCCGATCAGCCCGCGCAGCCTGAGACCCGAAAGACGCGATCCGCCATCGACAGTGGCATCCGAATCGGGATTGGCGGCAAGCTGCTTCGCCGCGGTGACGAGCCAGCTTGCCGGCGCCTTGCCCGCGCGGAAGGCGGCCCACAGGCTGTCATCGGCGGCAAGCGCCTCGCCCGGAGACAAGGTGGCGAAAGTTCCGATCAGCTTTTGCCAGTCGCCGGCTTCGAGGTTGAAGCGGTAATAGCCGGTGCCGCCGACATTGGGCATGATCACGCCTGACCCGCTCGCCGCGAGCGCGGTGACCGGCTTGTCGAGCAGCGTACAACTCTTCGTCGCGTCGACCCGTAGGCAGAGCGGGATCGTCCATTGCTCGGGCTGGGGCGAGCTGCCGAGAAAGGCGTAGCGCGACTGGGTCGCGATCAGCTTGCCGCCCTGACGGGTGATATCGACCACCGGCACGCCCTGCTGATCGACGAAGCTCTTCATTGCCGCGAGCACGCGCGGGTCGCCGGCGCCGTCGGCCAGCGCCTGGAAGAACTGCTCCGAGGTCGCATTGCCATAGGCATGGCGCTTGAGGTGAAGCCGCACGCCCGCCTTGAACTTCTCATCGCCGAGATAGGCGGCGATCATCGAGATGACATGGCCGCCCTTGCCATAAGTGATATTGTCGAAGGCGCCGTCGATCTGGCTGTTCTCGGTGATCGGCTGGTGGATCGCGCGGCCGACCTCGAGCGCGTCGGTGTTCATCGCGCGGAAGCCCTCATCGAGCGCGCCGACGCCGATATTGAGCTCGGGCCGCCATTCATTGCCGATCCGGTAGCCCATCCAGTTCGCGAAGCTCTCGTTGAGCCAGATATCGTCCCACCACGCCGGCGAGACGAGATCGCCGAACCATTGGTGCGAGAGTTCGTGTGCCACGACCATGCCGAATGTCTGGCGCTGGTCGGTCGGAGCACCCTTGTCGAGCAGGATGATGCCGTCGCCATAGGTATCGGCACCGGCATTCTCCATCGCGCCGGGCATCACTGGCGAGGCGATCTGGTCGAGCTTGGGGAAGGGGAAGGGTTCGCCGAAATATTTCTCGAGCAGGCTGACGATGCGCGGGCTCTCCGCCATCACATAATCGAGCTTGCCCGCCTGGGCCTGGGTCGCGGCGACACCGAGCGGCAGCGGCGTGGCGCGCTCCGGCGTGGGCGGCACCGCGCCCGTCTGGGTGAGGAACGGGCCGGTGATGAGCGCCACGAGATAGGTCGGGAGCGGCTTCGTCGCGGCGAACTGGTGCTTTTCAAGCGCGCCGGCCCTGGTAACGCTCGCCTCGGGCGCATTGCTGACGGTCTTGTAGCCCGGCGTGGTGGTGATCGAGATCGTGAAGGGCGTCTTGAAGCCGGGCTCGTCGAAGCCGGGATAGGCGGCGCGCGCATCGATCGATTCGAACTGGGTCCAGCTATACCAGATGTCGCCGACCTTGATTCGATAAAGGCCCGAGGCATCGTCGCCGAACGCGCCGTCATAATCGAAGACGAGCGTGGCGGCGCCGGCGGGAAGCGGCTCGGCGAAGTCGAGTCGCACCACTCCGGTCGGATCGACCTCGGTCCATTTCGCCGCAATGCTTCGCCCGCCGACCTTGGCGACTGCCTTGCTCACGGTGAGCTTGCGGCCGTGAATATAAAGGCTTTTTGTCGCCGCCTTCACGCTGATGTCGATCTCGTCATGGCCCGAGAATCGTGGTTGGTCGGGCAGGATGGTGAAGTCGAGCCGATAGGCGAGGGGCTTCGCCGCATCGGGCAGCTTGCCCTTTGGCGCGGCAGGATCGGCGGGCACCGCTGCGGGCGCAGGCGGTGCGGCCTGGGCGAAGGCGGTCGTGGACAGGAGCGACAGGCAGGTCGCGGCAAAGACAGCGCGCATCGGATTCCCCTTAAGGTGTGTTATCTGGCTAACACTATGATTTGGGGCGGGCAAGGGCGCGCGAGCCACAGTCGAAATCGACCACACCAGGCCAATCTTACACTCGGTCGGGCCCGCGCGGTCTATCCGATGCGGCTACGGCCCGATCAACTCACGATGTCCGCCTGATTTCCAATATCGCCACAGGCGAGCGCCGCGGTCCGCGAGGGGCCGCAATCCAGATGCCGCCCGCCCGCGCCTGCCACGAGACTTTGGCGCCGGAAAGATCCCTGACCGACGCTATCCGGCCGCCGAGCGGCAGCGACAATCCGCCTTCGGGCCAGTGCAGCACATGCACGAACACGCTGCCGCCCTTCTGGGTGGTGCCATAGACTCCGTCCACAGGTTGCAGAGGGCCGGCGCGCGTGCCGTAGATCGCCCGTCCGTAGGTCCGAAGCCAGGCCCCCACGCCGCGCAGCGTGGCCGTCTGTTTCGGCGGAATGACCCCGTCCGGATCGGGCCCCACATTGGCAAGGACATTCCCATTCCGGACGACTGCATTGACGAGCAGGACGATCACCTCGTCGGGGGTCATCACCTTGTCCTCGGGCGTGTAGCCCCATGCCCGTGTATTGAGGGAAAATGTCTTCTCCCAGGGCCGGGGGCGGATCGGCCCGGTGATCGGTGATGCACCCCCGGAAATGTCGAAATCGCCCTGGCAGCCCGAGCGGGGATTGATCAGGACCTTGGGCTGGAAACGGCGCACCATGCGATTGAGCCGGTCGGGCTCCCAGAACCACGCCGCATCCGCATCGGTCCCCTGATGCGCCAGCCAGCCGCCGTCCCACCACAATATGTCGATGCGGCCATAGTTGCGCATCAGTTCCTCGACCTGGCCATAGGTCTGTTGCTTGAACAGGCGTGCATTGTCCGGCATCGTCTTCGGGTGGAAATAGGCGGGAAAGCGCCAGTCCAGCGGCGAATAATAGATGCCGACCCGGAGGCCCTTGCGGCGCACCGCGGTGACGAAGGGTGCGATCAGGTCGCGTCCGGCGGCTGAATGCACCGAGTCGTAATGGCCATAGCTCGAGGGGCTGTCGAAAAGCGAAAAGCCGTCATGGTGGCGCGCGGTCATCACCATATAGCGGGCCCCGGCGTCCCGTGCGAGCGCGGCCCATTGGTCGGGGTCGTAGTGACGCGGGTGGAACTGGCCGGCGAGCTTCGCATAGTCCTCGGCAGGGACGTGATCGTTGAACATGTGCCATTCGCCCTGGGCGGGAATGGCATAGAGCCCCCAATGCACGAAGACGCCGAATTTCGCATCCTGCCACCACGCCATATCCTTGGGCGGAAGCAGGAGATCGGGCGCGAGCGTTGGGTCGCCCCCCGATTGCTTCGCGGCCGAGCGCTGCTCGTCTGTCTGAACCTGGGCAGTCTGAGCCTGGGCGCTGAGCGGACCGGTCGCGACCAGCAAGCCGATCGCCGCGAGCCTGATCCATCCATGCACCGCTCTGCCAGCCACACGCATCGGCCAGCGCGCGCCAAAGCGGGAACTCCGCACCGAACGTTGGAATACCGCGCCTGCCGTCATGATACCTCCCCGGGGCGAGCGTTCCGCGCCAGCCATATTTTCACTCATGATTATATTTTTTACTAGCAAATCATAAGCCGGATAAATCATATTATTCCACGAAACACAATCATCGCCTGCGCCTGGCCGCAATGCGCCCAATGCCGGTCATTTGCGTTGGCCGGTTCCATAACGCCCGCCCGCCAGATCGCCGAGAATGCCGGCGAGGACGGCGCCTGGATCGTCGGCAAGCTGCTGGAGACCGAGGACTATAACTGGGGCTTCAACGCCGCCACCGGCGACTATGAGGATATGGTCAAGGCGGGCGTGATCGATCCGGCCAAGGTGGTCCGCACGGCGCTCCAGGATGCCGCGTCGGTCGCCTCGCTGCTGATCACCACCGAAGCGCTCGTCGCCGAGCTGCCGAAGGAGGAAAAGGCGGCGCCGATGCCGTCCATGGACTATTGATCGAAGACCGTGGGGCGCGGCCCAGCCGCGCTCCACGACGATCGGGGTGCGGGGCCGGCGATTTCCTCAGCCGCCGCGTGGCTCCCGCGGCCAGCGCAGCGCGATAAAGGCGATCGCCAGCGTCATGATCATCTCGTTCACGGTTCCGGCGACGTAGAGACCGAAATAGTCGCAATAGATGTAGCAGAACATCGTCGACGCCCAGAGCGCGGCCAGCTTCACCTTGGTTGGTGCTCGATACTCTTCCAACGCCACGCCGCGCCCCCCTTGCTATAGCGCTTTGCCCGTCACCTAGGTGCACACATTCGAGTCGGTTGATGACAATCGCGTGCCACCGAAGCCGACCGACGTCTGAATCAGCACGCCTGTCGTCGAGCAGCGCCTGAGCTGGAATCGGACCTTGCGGGCCTGGAAGTCGAGCGAGACCTTGCGGAAGGTTTGCAGAACATCGGTTCCGAGGAACAGCGCCGGCTCGTCGGCAATCCCGAACAGGTGGAACGGGGGCAGATCGGCAAAGGCGACCGGCAGGTTCCGGATGAGAATCCCGCCGATCTGAAGCTCGGGTATCACCGCCACCTGCAGGTCGATCTCCTTGCCGGTCACGCCGAGCGCCTTCACCAGCTGGAATTTCTGGTGACGTCGGACAAGCTTGTCGCGGAGGGCCGGGTTCCCGATCGTCATCTCAGCGCCGGTATCGATCACCGCGTCGAGCGAAAATCCGCTTGCCCTGACATGGGTCAGAATGAGCTGGCCCCGGCTCCGACGCGCGGTGACCACGATTTCATCGGCCATGGCTTTCGCCGGCCTGTTTGCGTCCTCGACCTTGATCTGCCGCTTCTCGAAATCCATCAGGATGCGCTGCCGGACAAGCGCATCGATGCCGATCATGCCCTGGCCCCCGACATCGTCTTCATTCAGCGCGGGCAGCTGCAGGTCTTCGATGGTCGTCGGGCCCAGGCTCAGGCTGTCGACCTTCACGCGGTCGACAATGCTGCGGTCCGTCATGCCGTTCAGGGTGGCGGGCGTGCCGAGCGGCAGTTGAAGCTCGCGGGCAATGCGCAACCCGACGACCGATGTGTCGGCGCCGCTGTCGACGATGAACCGATATGGACCATGGCCATTGATCTGCACTTCGACATTGAGGCGCGTTTCCACCTCCCGCGCCTTCACGTCATGCCCGCCGATCGCGAGCGTGTCGTCGATGAGGGCGGGGGGCAGCTGAGGCAGGGTCGATACCGAGGGAGGTGCAGGCCTCGGTTTGCTGATTCGCGGCGTTTGCGCGACCGCGCCGGTGGTGCTCGCGATGAGCAAGGCGAGCAACGGGACCAGGCCGTGACGAGGAATCAACATGTTGCGTCCTGCCTCCAAGGCGGGATGATCCTATTACGCCCGAATGCCGCGCCGCGCACGTCCAATCTTGCGGAGGATGTTGGGAGGGGCGAAGCGGATTGTCATTACCGGCTGCACCCGCGATTGCCGCTTTGGTGCGCCCGCTGATCTAACCTGCGAGGTCGGAAAAAGGGCAGCTGGACATAGCTGAGGCGTCGGGACACACCGTCGCCATGCGCCTGTCGCGACGATCAGGGGGGAAGGAATGAAAGCACTTACATGGCTGGGCGCGGGCCTGCTCGCCGCCTTCGCCGGCGCGGCGCCCTCCACCGCGGCCGCAGCATCGCCCGCCGCCCGAACGCACGTCGTTGACGACGGGCCGCAGCGGCGCATGATCGTCCTGACCGACATGGAGGCGGACCAGGACGACGCGCAATCGCTCGTCCGGCTCATGCTCTACGCCAATGAAATCGATATCGAGGTGCTGATCGCGACCACCTCCACGCATATGCGGCACGAGCTCCACCCGGAAACCATCCGGCGCATCCTGGGCGCCTATGCCAGGGTTCAGCCCAACCTGCTCGAGCATGATCGGCGTTACCCGGCGGCCGCGAAGATGCTTGGCCTGGTCTCGACCGGGCAGCCGGATTACGGAATGGCCGCGGTCGGGGCCGGCAAGGACACAGCCGGTTCGAACGCTATCATCCGCGCGCTCGAATCCCCCGATCCGCGGCCCTTGTGGGTGACGGTGTGGGGTGGCCCGAACACGCTGGCCCAGGCGCTTCTCACGCTCAAGGCGACCCATAGCGGAGCCGAGACGAGCCGCCTGCTGGCAAAGCTCCGCGTCGCCACCATTTCCGATCAGGACGATAGCGGCGCCTGGATCCGCCGCACCTTCCCGGATCTGTTCTACGTCGTCAGCCCCGGCGGTTACGGCCACGCCACCTGGGGCGCGATCATGGATGTCATCGACGGCATCGACAACCGCACGATCAGCAATGCCTGGCTAAGGGACAATATCCAGCAGGGGCATGGCCCCCTGGGCGCGGCCTATCCCGACGTCGCCTATGGCATGGAAGGCGACACGCCCTCCTATTTGCCCTTGATCCCGAACGGGCTGAATGACGCTGAGCATCCCGAATGGGGCGGCTGGGGCGGCAGGTTCGAACTCTACACGCCGGTCATGCAGGATCTCGATCTCACCGGTTTCACCGGGGGCGTGCCGATCGAGCCGGAGACACGGCCGATCTGGACGAACGCATCCGACACCTTCGCGCCCTTCCAGCCCGGCGAATATGGCCGAGCGACGGCGGTGGGCCGCCGGGCCTATACGGGCGCGCGCGTGTCGCTCTGGCGTTGGCGCGACGATTTCCAGAATGATTTCGCGGCGCGTATCGGCTGGACGACCCTGGCCTACGAAAAGGCAAACCACCCGCCGCTCGTCCGCCTTGCGGGCCCCGATCACCTGACGGTCCATTCGGACGAGGTTTTCACGCTGAGCGCTGAGGGCACGACCGATCCCGACGGCGACAGCCTGAGCTATCTCTGGTTCAACTATACCGAGGCCGGCACGCTGAAAGCCGCCATCCCCACGATCGGGGCCGAAAACATCTTCCACATGTCGTTCAAGGCGCCCGTGGTCAGCAAGCCCGAAACCGCCCACTTCATCCTCTGCGTAACGGATAAGGGCGCGCCTCCGCTGACGCGCTACAAGCGCGTGGTGGTCACCATATTGCCGAAGTAAGCGCAAAGGCGCGGGTCGAACGGCCGAGTTCAGGGCGCAAACCAGTCATTGTTGCCTGGGCTCGTTCGAGCGATA
>Ga0105245_10001862_pt1 | contig 19166 bp, 18 predicted proteins | sample KBSM54metaG_FD_81523 | JGI IMG/M metagenome (GOLD analysis project Ga0105245, IMG submission 81523) | Miscanthus rhizosphere microbial communities from Kellogg Biological Station, Michigan, USA - KBS M5-4 metaG | ecosystem: Host-associated > Plants > Roots > Rhizosphere > Soil | place...
CCGACTTGCTGGGCGCGGCCGCGGTCGGCGATCAGCAACGCGTCGGGCGTATCGACCACGATTAAGTCCTTGACGCCCAGCAGCGCCACCAGTTTCTTCGCTGCATCCACGTAATTGCCGGAACTGTCCTCGATCATGGTGTGCGAGCGGAGCGCATTACCGGCGCGATCGCGCGGGTGCAGTTCGTACACGGCATTCCAGCTGCCGACGTCGTTCCAGGCGATATCACCCGCGGGTAAGCCGACCACATTGGCAGCGCGTTCGAGCACGGCGTAATCGATCGAGATGTTCTCGCACTTGGGAAAGGCCTCTGCGAGGCCCTTTGCAAAACGCCGCGACTCGAAATCGGGCAGACTGGCCAGGAGGCTCGCGGTCTTCGGCAGATGCTGCCGCAATGCATCCAGCAGCACGGACGTCTGCCAGAAGAACATGCCGGCATTCCAGTAGAAGTGGCCGGCTCTGAGGAATCGCGCCGCGGTTCTGGCGTCGGGTTTTTCGCGAAAACGCTTCACTGGAAGAGCGACCGAACTGCCGGGCTTCACGCCCTTGGGAAACTCGATGTAGCCGTAGCCGGTTTCGGGCCAGCGCGGCTGGATTCCCAGCACCACGATCTTCCCCGTACGCGCCGTCTTGAGCGCGGCCTTCAGCAGGCGGACGTATTCGCGAGGTTTGCCGATCACGTGATCCGCGGGGAACACGCCCATGATCGAATCGGGATCGATGCCGTGAAGAATTTGCGCGGCCAGGCCGATGGCGGGAGCCGTATTGCGCTGGGCGGGCTCGGCCAGAATCTGGCGCTTGGGCACCTCGGGAAGCTGGCGGACGATTTCGTCGCGCAAATGGGCGTTGGTGAGGATCCAGATGCGCTCGGGTGGCAGCACGGGCCGCAATCGATCGATGGTCTGCTGGATCAGGGAGCGGTCGCCGAACAGGCTCAGGACCTGCTTCGCGCTGCTGCGGCGGCTCTTGGGCCAGAAGCGTGTTCCCCGGCCGCCGGCCAGGATCAACCCGTATACATGTTTCATGAGCGATCTACTCGACGGGCCAGCCGCGGACCAGCTTCAGCTCGCGATCCCAGCGGGTCTTGAAGAAGAAGTTCTTGGCCAGGTCCAGAAAGTGGTCGGCGCTATAGCCCACCAGGTCGGCCGTGGGCGCATCGTAGGACCAGAAGATCAGCAAAGGTTTACCGATGATGTTCTCACGCGGCACGAAGCCCCAGTAGCGGCTGTCGAGCGAGTTGTCGCGATTGTCTCCCATGGCGAAGTAGCTCTCCGGGGGGACCACTAGCTCGCCGTTCTGCACGTTCTCGGCAAGCATCTGGCGCGCGCGGTCGTAGACCGGGCCGCGGGGCTCGGAGGGAAAATTGTCGCGATACGGTTCCAGATTCGGGAAGATGTGCTGGGCGTACGGCTCCTTGAGCGGCTTGCCGTTCAGATAGACAACCTTGTCCACCACTTTAATGCGATCGCCGGGAACGCCCATGACGCGCTTCACGTAGTTCTGCGAAATGTCCATGGGGTAGCGGAACACGATGATGTCGCCGCGCTTCGGGTCAGTGTAGGGCAGCAGGTAGCGCGCGAAGGATCCGGGCGGAGCGTACGACAGCTTGTCCACCAGCAGGTGATCGCCCACCATCACGGTTGTGTCCATGGAAGGCGTCGGCACGATGAAAGCCTGCACCAGCGTGGTGGTGCCGAACAGCAGAATCAGGATGTTCAGGCTCCACTCGTGGACGAAGTTCCGGACAGACTCGGCGTATCGGTTCATCTGGATTTATTTGATCTGATAGCTGTGGATCAGCATGAAGCTGCGGCGCCAGCGGGTCTTGGTGAAGAAGTTCTGCGCCAGATCGACGATATGTTCGACGCTGATGGACGATGTATTGAGCTGGTCTGTGGGCGCGTCGTAAGACCAGTAAATCACCAGCGGCTTGCCGATGATATTTTCGCGCGGCACGAAGCCCCAGTAGCGGCTGTCGAGCGACGAATCGCGATTGTCGCCCATGGCGAAGTACGAATTGGGCGGCACCACCACGTCGCCGTTGATCACATGGTTCAGAAGCATGTCGGAGGCGCGGCGGTCCACCGAGACGTTCGGCTCGCCGGGAAAATTATCGCGATAGGAATCGATGTAGTCCGATTTGTGATACGTGTAGGGCTCATCCAGTCGAACGCCGTTCAGATAGACCTGTTTATTAATGACCCGAATGCGATCGCCGGGAACACCGATACAGCGCTTGACGAACGTCTGGCTGATGTCCACCGGGTAGCGGAACACGATGATGTCGCCGCGCTTCACATCGGTGTACGGCAGGATGTATTTGCTCACCGGGCCGGCCGGCGCGAAGGCCAGCTTGTCTACCAGTAAGTGGTCGCCGATCAGCAGGGTATCTTCCATGGAACCCGTCGGGATCACATACGCCTGTACCAGTGTGGTGGTCAGGAACAGAAGCAGCAGGACGGTGATGGTCCACTCGGCGAGGGTGCTGCGGGGACGCTCGTATTGGGGGTCGTCATGCGGATCGATTACAGCAGCCGCCGGATCGACTACTGCGGCCGCAGCTTCGGCGGCAGGAACGCCGTTGGACGGAACACTTTCGGAAACAGGGACTTCGGAAACAGTACCCGAGCTCAAGGGCAGGGAAGGTTCCGTGGGATCTTGGGGGCTCACTGCTTCTATCTTAGCGGATAGGCAATTGCCGCGACAAAACACCCTATGAAGCGGTTTTCACAATCATTTCACAACCTTCTTACAGCGGTTTTACCAGCTGCTCGATTCAAAGGCCTGGCGGCTGAGTCTTATCAGGCGTGGGGTTGGTCGCTCGATCAGAACCGGCCTTTAAATCAAAACATGAAAAGGAAAGAGACGCGAATGAAGAAGGTTTGTTTATTGACATTGACGCTGTGTGTGGGAGCATTTGCTCAGTCGGATACGGTGGTGCGCTGGCGCGGGATGGAGGGTGTAATCACCGCCCCTGGCGTGAACAACCCGGTGGGTCAAATCCAAAGCGGCGGGGGGCCCTGGACTACGCGCAGCGGCAACGCCCGGGTCAATCTGAACACCGGCGAAGGGTCCTTCGAAGTCGAGGGATTGGTATTCAACGGGGGCAACTTCAGCGGTACACCTGGTCCGGTTACCGCCGTCGTCGGTACTCTGGTATGTAATCCGGGCAACGCGGCGGGGAATCCTGAGAATGCCGTCGATACACCGGCCGCGAACCTCAGCACCGAGGGCAACGCCGAGCTATCGTTCAAGATCATTGTTCCGACGGTCTGTAACAATCCGGTGTTCCTGATTCGGGTGCCGGCCGGCAAGTGGATCGCGACGGGCACCAAGCCGTCCTCCAGCTCGAAATCCCACTACTAGATTTCGGGGGTTGATTCAGGAGAGCGGGGCCATGGACGGCCTCGCTCGAATGATAGAGATCTCAATGATCGGGAGGCTATCTTGAGATCGGATTGATTTGATTTCCGTCCGCCAGGCTGGGTTGCGATTCCGACAGAGTTAGGCGCTGCTGCCTTAGCGCCGCCGTTTCGTCCGCGACAAACGCCGCCGGCGGGAAGGGCGATCCGTATTGCACGTCCGGCAAGTTCATCAGTTTCCCGATCATCGATTGATAAACGGAAAGTCCGACCTGTTGCTCCCGAGGCAGGTACCAGCGGTGAAGGGAATCCGCCATTTTCTTGAACTGATCGATGAGTTGAGCTCGCGGGATATTGCGTCTGCCGGCATCGGATCAAATCTCGAGCGTGGTTTCGACAGCCAGCAACATGTTGCTCCGGCGTAAGACCAATCCGGCGAGCAGCGCCGTGTCGCCGATAATCGTGCCGTCGGCGAGAATTCCTGCGGTGACTACCGGGTCCTGGAAAAAGCGTTGGCCGGGAGTGTTTATGCCAGGGTTCATGCCCATCTTCATCACCGGGCGCTCCTCACCAGACAGCAGAGGTTTCGCGGCCGGCTCGATCAAGGGATCGGAATACATCACCCAAGGGGCATTCCCAGAGTTCGGGCCCTGAGGCACGCGCTTCACGGAAGTCACATACGCGACTACACTGGCTGTGGAGTTGTTTCGAATGCTGACTTCATCCAGGCCATCCGGCCGGTGGCGCAATGTTCCGGAGATCTGGGCGTTTAGTGAGAAGGCGGATGCGAGTAGCGACGCTACTGAGATGACGGTTCTCATTCCGAACCTCCCTTCAGGGGTAGAATACCTCCATAGTAGATGAGACATCCGAACCGCCGGGAAGTTCTGTTGGGAATCGCCGCGGCGCCACTCATAGACCGTGCATTGGAGGCTCAGGTGTCCGATTCGTCCATTTGTTTTGTCAGCGCGGTTGAGATGGCACGGCTGATTCGCACGAAGAAACTGTCGGCGCGGGAAGCGCTGGCGGCGCACCTGAAGCAGATCGAGCGTGTGAATCCGAAGGTCAACGCCATCGTGACGCTGGTGCCGGAGATGGCTGCCGCAGCGGCCGTGAAGGCCGATGAGATGCAGGCACGCAAGGAGCCGTTGGGGCCGCTGCACGGTTTACCGGTGGCGCACAAGGATCTCCTGGAAACCCGGGGCATCCGCACGACCTTTGGATCGCCGCTCTACAAGGACAACATTCCCACTGTGGACGATATCGTGGTGGAACGGATGCGGCGGGCGGGCGCGATCATCGTCGGCAAGACCAATACGCCGGAGTTCGGCTCGGGATCGCAGACGTTCAATACGATATTCGGTGCCACGCACAACCCCTACGATCTGACCAAGACGTGCGGTGGTTCCTCCGGTGGCGCAGCCGTGTCGCTGGCATGCGGGCTGGTGCCGGTCGCGAGCGGTTCGGATACGGGCGGGTCGCTGCGAAATCCGGCGGCGTTTTGCAACGTGGTTGGCTTCCGGCCGTCGATTGGCCGGGTGCCGAACCCGAATGCGGCGTTTGCATGGTTCACGCTGAGTACCTCGGGATGCCTGGGGCGTTCGGTGGCCGACCTGGCTCTGGGACTGAGCACGATCGCGGGACCGGATTCCCGCGCTCCTTTGTCCATCAACGAACCGGGAGAAAGGTTCGCGCGCGCACTCGACCGCAGCTTCAAGGGTGTTCGGGTGGCATGGTTCAAAGATCTAGGCGGGGCACCGTTCGACCCGCGGGTGCGGTCGATTGTAGACGGGCATCGCAAGACATTCGAATCGCTGGGCTGCATCGTCGAGCAGGCCGAACCCGATTTCGCACCGGCCGAGATCGCCTTTCGGATCCTGCGGGCATGGGGTTCGGCGAATACGTATGGGGCCAGGCTGCGTGAGCATCCGGAAGCGTTCAAGGACACGCTGAAGGGCGAGATCGAGGAAGGGCTTCGTTTGACCGCCTCAGACATCGGGCGCGCCGAAACCGCCCACGGGGTGCTGTGGCGTCGCTTTCAGGCGTTCCTCGAAAAGTACGAGTATTTCGTTCTGCCGACGACGCAACTGCCGCCGTTCGACGTGAACACGCCGTACCCGACGGAGATTGCGGGCGTGAAGTTCGATAACTACATCGACTGGATGAAGTCGTGCTGGTACATCTCGGCGACGGGGAATCCGGCGGCGTCGGTGCCGGGCGGGTTTACGGCGGAGGGGCTTCCGGTGGGGGTGCAGATCGTGGGGCGGAACAAGGAAGATTTCGCAGTGCTGCAAATGGCGCACGCGTTCGAGCAGGCGACGGGATTCGGCAAGAAGCGTCCGGCGATTGTTTAGGAGGAAAGGGAAAGAAAGTGCCCATCGTGAGGATTGAACACTCCGTCCCGAGCTTCGAAAAATGGAAGCAAGCGTTCGACAATGACCCTGCAGACAGGAAGGGATCGGGCGTTCGCCGATATCAAATTCTTCGCCTGCGGGAGGACCCGAACTACGTAATGATCGATCTGGAGTTTGAGAGCATGAACCAGGCGGAAACGTTCCTGGCCACAATGCAACGGCTCTGGGCTGGTCCCGGCAAGGCGGTCATGCAGAACCCTCGAGGGCGTGTTGCCGAAATTGAAGAAGTCAAGGAACTGTAAACGAACAAGCCCCGCTATTCCGGTGGTTCCTCCGGCAGGTCGTCGATCCGATTCTCAAAGCGCGTGTACTGGCCCAGGAACCGCAGAGGCACCGTCCCGATGGGACCATTACGCTGCTTGGCGATGATCAGGTCGGCCAAACCTTTTACGCTGAGGTCGTCCCGCTTGTAGATTTCTTCGCGATGGATGAAGCCCACCAGATCGGCATCCTGCTCGATCGATCCGGAGTCGCGCAAATCGCTCAACATGGGCTTGTGGTCGCCAGGACGCTGCTCTGAGGCGCGGCTCAATTGCGACAACACCAAGAACGGCACTTCCAGATCCTTGGCCATCAGCTTCAGGCCGCGCGATATGGCCGATACTTCCTGGTTGCGGTTCTCGATCCGGCCCATGCTGCTCATCAACTGGAGGTAATCGATGATCACCAGGCTGAGGCCGTGGGTATTCTTCATGCGCCGCAGCTTGGAGTGGACGTCCATCAGATTGACGCCGGCCGAATCATCCATAAACAACGGAGATTCGGTGATCTGTGCCAGCGTGAAATGCAGCTTGCGGCGTTCTTCCTCATTGAGGTAACCGGCTCGAAACTTGTGCTGGTCCACGCGAGCGCCCGCGCAGAGCAAACGCGTCAGCAGGCTGGCCGACGACATTTCGAGGGAGAAGACAGCCACAGGTTTTTGCATCTGCGGATGCGTCGCGACGTGCTGCGCGATGTTCAGGGCCAGCGCCGTCTTACCCATGGAGGGGCGGGCCGCGAGGATGATCAGTTCGCCGGCATGCAGGCCACCGGTCATTTCATCGAACTTCGCAAATCCCGTGCTCAAGCCTCTCACGCGCTGGCTGGGATCCAGGAACGCGTTCGCTCCGCCGGGAAAACTCTCGACGATGCTGGCAGGCGAGGATAGCTGTTCGTTGGAGTTCGCTTCACCCAGCTTCAACAGCGATTCTTCCGCCGATGCCAGGATCTTGTCGGGCTGCTCTTCGCCGATCAGGCAGCGGTCGATGATTCTTTGCGAGCTGAAGATCAGCTTCCGCAGCATGGCTTTATCGCGGACGATGCGGACGTAGCTCTCCAGGTTGGAGATTTCCGGCAGGCCGTCGTCGAGGGAAACCAAATACGCCAGGCCGTCCACCGACTCCAGCTGGCCCTGCTTCATCAGCTCTTCAGCCATGGTGACGCGATCGATCCGCTCGCCGCGTTCGTACAGATCCCGCATCCGGCTATAGATCCGCCGATGCTTTTCCAGGCTGAAATCTTCGGGCGAGAGGGAGCCGGCTACCTGCAGATACACCGCATCGTTGAGGAGGATCGAGCCGAGCACCAGGCGCTCGGTATCCACACTCGCGGGCAGACCCTTCTCGAATGTCAGATCGGCTATTGCCATTTTTTACGGTGTCTCTAACCTTAACCGGATCATATCGGCCGCACCTAGTGTTTTTAAACCGTTCACGCTCTCACACTTACAGCGTGGAAAAACCTGTGGAAGAAAGCGCGCGACGGAGTGGACGCCAACCTACTGAGGGGAAAGCCGCGGCGCGACGATTTCCACACGTCTTCTGGAAACCATTTTATCGCAAAATTGTTTTGGCTGACGCCTGGACAGTGATTAAGGCTGTTTAGCCTTGGTGTCGTCCGGCAACGGCTCGATGACTGCGGTCGTAATCTTATCCAGGCGGGGATAATTCTTGTCCAGGAAGGCATTGCCCTGGTTCATGATCTCGCCTTGGAGCGGCGTAATCGATTCACCGTATCCGCTATAGAGCATGTCTAGATTCTCAAGACCCTCGATCACTTCTCCGAAGGGCGCAAAGCCGTAGCTATCCAAGTAAGCGTTGTCCACCTTGCTGATAAACACCTGCACGCTGCGGCTGTTCTTGGCATCGGTGGCCGCGAAGGAGACAAAGCCGCGCTTGTTGGACTGGACCGCGCGGTCGTCAAACATGGTCTTCTCCATCCAGACTCGCGAGAGCTCGGGCCGCGCCGGGATGCCGAACTGTGCGAACTGGCTGGTGGAGCGGAAGATGTATTGATTGTTGTAGAACCCGGCGCGCACCAGATTGTAGAATCGGTCGGCCCCGATGGGAGCCCAGTTCTTGTTGACCCGGATAACGATGGGTCCTTTGGTGGTGTTCAGCTTCACCAGGTACACGAGCGGCGCTTTCGCAGTGAGCGTCGCGGGGTTCATCAGGTTCGGTCCAGCGGCCTTCGTGGCGGCCTTGGCAGCAGCTTTAGGGGCTGGCGTCGCCGATTTGGTCTGGCCGAATGCGGCGAGGAGCGCAGCTAAGATCATGGTGGAGGCGAACAACACGTTTTTCATAGAGTGCAGCAATTATTCTAACTCGAGTCAGATGCCGAACACCGCGGTGATGGTCTTCGTCCATTCGTTAAAGGCCACTTTCTGTCCATCCCGGGAATGCCACCATCCGCCGGCCGTGAAGTATTTGTCGGGCGCGGATACCACCACGAATTGAAGGTCGGGGGCCGCGGCGCGATAAATTCCACCGGCGCGGCGCGTATGATAATCGCTGGTGACTAACAGAACCTTGTGGACGCCCATCTGGCGCAGGCGCTCGACCGCGGCGTGCGCCTCTTCTTTGGTGGATCGGCCTTCATTTTCGAAATGCAGGAAGTACGATTCGGGATATCCCGCTTTCACGGCAAAGGGAATCTCGAGGTCGCATTCGTGATAGCCATATATTCCGCCAGGTCCGCTGACCAGAACCTTGGGGGCGTATCCCCGGCGAACCAGCTGGGCGGCGGTCAGGATGCGATTGCCTTCGCCATCCCCGGCCAGCACCAGGGCGATGTCGGCTTTTTCAGGAGCCTGGTCTTTCACCAAGTAGGAACCTAGTCCTGCCAGCAGGGCGTTGTGAAAAATCAATCCGAGTAAAACGAGACAGGCGAGCACCAGCGCTTGGGAACGGAGAAAGCGCTTCACTTTGAGGTCACTCAGGTGAGGTTACTGCTCGTCAGATCCGCGGGAATCCAAACGTCCCACGGACTTCAGCCGCTGGAACATTTTTTCGATTTCCTGCTCATCTTCAGCGCTCAGGAAGGGATGGTGGGACGCGGGGGGCAATTGCTGGGGAGGGGGTGCGGCGGCGGGCTCCGGAGTCTTTCCCATTTCACCCCAGGCCTGGCCGTAGGGAATGCCATCCAGCAGGGCGTGGCGCGAATACCGGCGTAGATGACGCAGCAGACTGGTGGCGGAATCCAGGTCGCCCGCATAGACCAGCCGCACGTGGCGATCGTTTGCAAGAGTCAGGTTCACAGCCAGGGGAGCCACCCAGCCGGTCTGGTCCAGCCTTTGAATTTCCCGCCAGAATATGACCCGGCGGCCAAGCTGGAGATGCGTTTCGTGGATCTCGATGATCGGACGGCTAACGAGTGCGAGCAGTGCTGCCGAGGTGATCGCGAAGAGAGCCGCCGCGATCCAGGTGGACGGCCAGCGCAATCCGGTCCAAACGCAAAATGCAGTTCCGGAGATGGCCAGCGCGGCAAACAGGATATACCGGCGCGATGGGCGATAGCGGGCGACCGGGCGGTTCACGTCTTCAGATTACCACTTCAGTTAGCGGCCGAAGGGAGGACTACCGGGAAACCTACTGCGCAGTGGGAAACGTCTTCGAAATGTGATCGTGCCAGGTAAGGTTTTCTTCGTCCACCAGCGCCCAAACCAAGCCCAGACCCGCGGAGAGAATGCTCAGCAGGCTAGCCACCTGGCGAATGCCACGCTGCTCGCGGTCAGGACGCCGGCCGTCGAAATCCACCAGGCGCAGGCCGGCGAAGCGCATCCCCGGAGAGTCGCCATCCGCCAGGCACCACAAGGCGCGATAGAACAGCGCGATGACTGCAGTGACCAGAAGAATGAAGGAAAGCGCCTGGCGATCCAGTGTCACCTGCCCGCCGGTGACAAAGAAGATCGCTAAGAAAGCTCCCACGCCGACCAGGATCAAGCTAGCATCCACTCCCGCGGCTACCAAGCGCTGCGAAGGCGGCGCCACGGGAGCATCGCAACCGATAGCCTCGCCGGGCTGGACCCGGACCTCGGCCAGCGTCTCCTGAAAACCCAGAGACTGCTGGTAATCGGAGTGGCGATTCTGTTGGCGCGTGTTCGCCGCGCGAGGAGAATGCCGGCGTGTGGCCGCATCGCGATGGTACGGATGCAGCGGAGTCAGCGTCGGAATCGGGATAACCTTGCTTCCAGCAGAGCCGTCGCGAAACAGCGAAGGCTGATAGCTGGGAGTCTCCTGCGGCTGGGCCGGAGCCGGATCGCTTTCGGGGAACGGGTCAAGCGCTGGAGCGGTGGCCGCCGCGGATGCACCCATCCGAATGGGATAGGGCGCCGGAGCAGCGCCAAGGCGGCGGCCGCAATGCGCACACCGGCCGTCGGCCTGCTCGTTTACTGCACGGCAGTGGGGACACTGCATGTTGCGGTCAGCCTCCTTGGACGCTCGGTGACCTTTTTGGTCTTGACTGTTCTCTAAGCCCTCTGCTACGGTTGCGATTGAGAGCTTTTATCCTTCGTAACATAAATCGGCTAATTTGTCACGGGCTTTATGCGGTTGCTTTGGCCGGCTACCTCTCCTCAGACATCAAGTTAGCGGCTCAAATCTATCGTCCAGCCTTACCTCCTCCGCCTGCTCCAGCCCAGGGAGCTCCGAGTTCAGCCCTGGCCGTCCGGCCACCGCGTCCGACCGCCCCGGGACCAGGCGAAGAAGCCAAGATCGAGGCCGATAATCAGGAGCGCGAGGGCCCGCTCATCCATCTTCGGGGCAAGGCCCGCATCGAAACGGCGGACGCTTTACTCACCGCCGATGAGGTGGATTACAACACCGAGACCAAGGATGCGGAGGCTCGCGGGCATGTTAAGTTCGAAAGCTTTTCCCGCGGGGAGAAGCTCAATTGCGATCACGCCGAATACAACACGGCCAGCAAAACCGGCAAGTTCTATGAGGTCAATGGGACCTCGCCCGCCCGTATCGAGGCGAGACCTGGGCGGCTGACTACGCAGAACCCCTTTTACTTTAGCGGCGAATGGGCTGAAAAGACGGAAGATCGCTACATTCTCCATAACGGATTTTTGACCGACTGCCTGATTCCTGATCCCTGGTGGCGGCTTAAAGGGCCGGTGATCGACGTGATCCCGCGCGATCGCGCCATTGCACGGTCCTCGTGGTTCTATGTACGAGAGATTCCTATATTTTACGCGCCAGTCTTCTACAAATCCTTGAAGCAGCAGCCGCGCCGCAGCGGATTCCTGCTGCCCAACGTCGGCAACAGTTCCATTCGAGGGAAGACCGTCGGTGTGGGGTATTTCTGGGCCATCAACCGCAGCTACGACGTGACCTACCACAGTCTGATTTATTCGAAAACGGGCTTCGGCCAACAGGCGGAATTTCGGGGAGTGGTCAACCAGCGCACCAGTTTCGATGCGTCGGTTTACGGTATCGCCAGCAAGAACTCCGACGCCAACTCGCCCAGCGGCACGGTGCTGACGCTGGAGGGTAAATCCGACATCGGCAGAGGATGGGAGGCGCGCGGCGACTTGCGCTACCTGTCTTCGTTCGCCTTCCGGCAGCAATTTACCCAGTCTTTCGACGAGGCGGTTTCGTCCGAGACCCATTCGGTCGGCTACCTGACCAAACACTGGTCGGATTACGGATTCACGCTGGCGGCGCAGCGCAACGTGAATTTTCAGAGCACGGCGGCCAACGATGAGATTGTCCTGCGCAAGCTGCCGGAGATGCAATTCGTCGCGCGCGAGCATGCCGTGCGGGATCTGCCCATCTGGGTGTCGATGGATTCCAGCTATGGTCTGGAGCGGCGCACGCAGCCCTTGTTCCAGACGCGCCAGTTCGTCACGCGGGCGAATTTCGAGCCGCGCGTGATGTCGGCGTTCCACTGGCGCGGATTCGATATTGCGCCCAGCTTCGGCATTCACGAAACCGCCTACGATTCCAGCCTGGCGAACGTCGCCGGCAAGGTGGTGACCGGGGATAACCTTCAGAATTTCTCCCGCGACGTGGTGTTGGATGTTTCGGCGCCCGCGCTGGCCAGGGTCTTCGATGCGCCCAAATGGATGGGGCGGGGAAAGGGGGCGAAGATCAAGCACGTGATTGAGCCGCGGGCGACCTATCGATACGTGTCCGGCATCCAGGATTTCAACCGGGTGATACGCTTCGACGATACCGACATTCTTTCCAATACGAATGAAGTGGAGTATTCGCTTACCAATCGCATATTGGCGAAGGACGCCGCCGGAAACGTCTCGGAGATCTTTAGCTGGCAGCTCTGGTACAAGCGTTACCTGGATCCGACATTCGGCGGGGCGGCACTCCCTGGCCAGGCGAATGTTCTGGCCAGTACTCTCGATTTGACGGGCATTCCGTTCCTGGACGGTCCGCGGCATCAGTCGCCGGTGGTGAGCGTGCTGCGGTATCAATCGAACATCAATATGGAGTGGCGCTCCGACTACGATCCGGTGCGCGGGGGCATTATCGATAGCGGCGTCAGCGTGGACCGCAGGATCAAGCGGGTGTTCATGTCCTTCGGCGACTACTTGCTGAAGAGCAATCCTCTGCTGCAATTCCAAGGCTCGAATCAATTACGCGGGCAGGTGACTTACGGCGGCGACAATCGCCGGGGCTTTAATGTCGGCTTCAGCGTGTTCTACGATTACCGCACCAGCACCATGCAGTTTGCGCAGAGTCAGGTAACCTATAACACCGACTGTTGCGGCTTCAGCGTCCAGTACCGGCGATTCGATTTCGGTACGCGCGACGAGAATCAGTTCCGGGTGGCGTTCGCGGTGTCGAACATCGGCAGCGTGGGGACCTTGCGGAAGCAGGACCGGATCTTCTAAGAGCCTCAGTCGTTCTTAGAAGTCGTGGCGGCCGGCTTAGACTCGGACTTGGATTCCGATTTGGATTCCGACTTCGAGTCCGATTTCGACTCCGATTTTGAATCGGATTTTGAATCCGATGATTCGCCCGACTTGGATTCGGACTTCTCTTTCCGGGAACCCGAGCCCGATCGGGCATAATCCGTGATGTACCAACCGCTTCCCTTGAAGTGCAGGCCGGGCGCGGAGATCAGGCGTTCCACCGGGCCGCCACAATCCGGATGCGTGGTGAGGGGCTCGTCGGCGAACTTCTGCATTTTTTCGAACACCTTCTCGCACTTCGAGCAGCGGTATTCGTAGAGAGGCATAAATGTTCGGTCGACCTATTTCGTAGTTGTAATCTGACGCAGGGCGTCGTAGCCGTGCTTCAGGATTTCGTCCACGGCTGGACCCGCGGGCGCGACAGGCGCAACGTTGTTGGCCGGATCGTCGTCGTTCTCGACGATGGCCGTGGTTTCGGCCTGGAGCACATTGGGCGTTACGTGCACGTCCTGGATGGCCTTACCGCTGGGCAAGTAATACTTGGCGACCGATAGGATCACGGCTCCGCCGTCGTCCATGGTGATGGCCTTGCGGATTGCCGCGTCGCCGTAGGTGGGCTCACCCACGACTTGGGCGCGCTTGGAATCGAGCAGAGCACCCGCGGCGACTTCCGCGGCTCCGGCCGTTCCTCGATTCACCAGCACCACCAGCGGAAGCTTGGTAACCGCTTTGGAGGCGACGGCCGAATGATCCAGCCGGGCTACCTTCTGTCCCTGCGAATACGTGATCAGGCCCTTGTCCATGAAAAGATTCGAGACTGCGATACCTTCTTCGATGGGACCCAGGCTGCAATACCGGAGATCGAGCATCAGGCGCTTGGCGCCCTGCTTTTCCAGATCGGCGATCTTTTGCGCGATGTCCTTGGAGCGGCCTGTCTGCAGCGTCGCAGTAGAAATGACCCCGATCGCATCGGCTCCCTGATCGGTGACCAGTTTGGCGGTCACGGCCGGATAGACCAGCGGGGCGCGCACCAGTTTCATCTTGATGGGATCGGCCTGACGGGCTGTCAGCACGCTCATCTCGAGGGTAGAACCGGGCTCGCCTTGCAGCAGGATCTCGGCGAATGCCAGCGGCATATCACGAGTGGCGATATTGTTGATGGATTCAATGACATCGTTGGTGGAAAGCCCGGCCTTGGCGGCTGCCGATCCAGGCAGAGCATCCACTACCGTGAGATATCCCAAGCGCCGGGCGAGCGTCAGGCCGACGTCCGCTTTGCCGGTGCCTTTTTCCTTCATGTACTGCTTATATTGATCGGCGTTGAGGTAGCTGGCGAAAGGATCCAGCGATTCCAGCATGCCGTTGATGGCTCCGACCGTGACGGCTTTCATGTCGGGCTCTTCGACGTAGTCCGCTTTAATATGCGACAAAACGTCGGTGTAAACGCCCAGTTGGGTGTAAGGCTGATCTCCGGCGGGAGCGCTGCGGCCTCGAACGGCGCCGAACAACAACAGGACAACCAGACAGGTGGATGATGCTACTACAGCGAATTTGAATCTACCAGTCATAAGCGAAGGCTAAGCCATCCCTTCGCCCCCAGGATAACAGGTCAGGCCGAAAGGCGGCGGTAGCGGCCGAAAGCCAGTAAACCCGCCAAGGCGAGGCCCACAAATCCGAGGGTGGCCGGCTCCGGTACCGCGACCAGGAAACTGCGAATTTCGCCCCCGGGGTTCTGGGCCGTATGGATGTTCAGGTACGCCGTCCCAGAGGCAAGACCTGCTAACAGCGCGGCCTCGGAGTCCGGCACACTTCCCGCGTGGGCCGTTACGAATGCCGGGTTGTAGGAAGAGGACAAAGTGAGGTCGAAGGCGTGGTTGTAGGTGCCGGATGGGCCGATTGGAAACCCGGTAAACGTGGGCGTTACCGTCGCGACTCCAGCAGTACCCACGAATGGGGTTGTCGTGCAGCAATGAATATGCGCTGCCGTGTTGGGGCCGGTCAGGTCGGCAAAAGTCACTTGAACTTCCAGCATTTGTGTCACCGTGTTATACGACACAAGCGCTGTACCAGTGCCGGGTGAGCCATTGGCCGGAGATTCGTTCGCTCCGTTCAAAGTCCCCACATACGTTATTACCGTCGCGTACGCACTCGATCCTGTCAACAACACAGCGGCAAAACAGAGAAGTTTCACGGAGGTCTTTAGCATCGACATGGAGATACGGAAGAGTAGCATCCTGTTTCTGGTTTTTTACCGGGGTACTACTAGTACTCATTCCGGCAAGTACTAGCGATTCATTGGTTTAACACCTCAGGTCCGATTTACGAATCGGCCGGCCGCGCCCACCATCTGATTACGTGCTTCAAAGAAAGGAGATTAGGGCCAGACAGGCCCTAACAACTTATGGCAATTGGATTTCTCAGTGCGCTCCTGATCGCGGCAGCGGCGGGAGGTGTTCTGCTGATCCTGCTGTCGTCGATTTATAGCATCGGTCCTACCCAGGTGGGGCTGGTTCGCAAACGATTCGGATCCAGGCTGCCAGGCGATAGCCCGGTGGCTTTCAAAGGCGAGGCTGGATATCAAGCCGACATGCTGATGCCCGGCCTGCGTTTCAAATTGTGTTTGGTGTATGCGGTGACCAAGCATCCCTGGGTGCAGGTTCCCGCAAGCCAGATCGGCGTGGTGATTTCGCAGGTGGGCGAGGCTCTGCCTATTGGCGCGAAGTCGGCCGTGTATAAAGCCGAGTTCGGGAACTTTGCGAACCTGCGGACGTTCCTCGAAAAGGGCGGCCAGAAAGGCGTACAGCGCCCGGTGCTTTCGCCGGGGACCGTTGCTCCGATTCATCCGGTGGCGTTCCTGGTGATCACCCGGTCAGACGTATTCGGCGTACCGTTCTCTTCGGATCTGCGCGCCCTGGCAGGCTCCAAGGGCCGGCTGACGCATGAGGCGTTCGGCCTGAGCGAAAAACAGATGGAGGTAACGCGCATCTCGCCTCGCCCCACCGAAGGGGGACGCGTGGTGGACATGGTGGGCGTGGTCACCACTCTTGAAGGTTGGCCTCTGCCCGCAGGCGACATTGCCAGCCGGCTGGGCGGCTTCGCGGATATCGCGGCGCTGGAAGCCGAAGATGCGAAAGACTCCGCTGATTCACGCTTAATCGAGACGATCCTGGGCAACCAGAATAATCGCCACAACGCGTACCAGGATTTCCAGATGTTTCTGGACCTGGGAGGCAGAATCGGATTACAGCACGATCCATTGCTGTACGGCGCCTACAACCTGAATCCGTTTCTGGTGCGCGTGGAAGAAGTACCCATGCTGGTGATCGAGCAGGGCCAGGTGGCCGTGATCAAAGCCTACGTGGGACTTCCGACGCAGGATACCTCCGGCGTCGAATTTAAGTTCGGGAGCCTGGTGCGCCCGGGACATCGGGGCATCTGGCAGGATCCTCTGCGCACCGGTAAGTACCCGATCAACCCGCGCTGCTACCAGGCGGTGATCGTGCCCACGTTCATCATTACGCTGAACTGGGCCGACGTGGTGTCGCAGGCGCATAATCTGGACGCGCAACTCAGCCAGATCTCGGCGAAGAGCAGTGAAGGCTTCGAGTTCGCTATCGACCTTCAGGTGCAGATTCACATTCCGGATACGCAGGCTCCTTACGTGATCTCGATGGTGGGCAGCGTTCCGAACCTGGTGAATGAAGTGTTGCAGGCGGCGGTGGGCAACCATTTCCGGAACAAGCTGCAAAGCATGCCAGCGGTAAAGTTCATCGGGAGCCGCGAAGAGGTCCAGCAGGGCGCCTTCGAATACGTGAAGGAAGAGCTGGGCAAGTATCGCGTGGAGACCCGCGGCGTCTACATCCAAGCCGTGGTGCTGCCGCAGCAACTGGTAACCGTGCTGACGCAAAGGGAAATCGCGAATCAGGAGATCGCGACGTACCAGATGCAGAAGGCCGCGCAGGATCAGCGCATCGAGACGGAGAAAGCCAAGGGTACGGCCGACATGCAGGCCGATCTGGCCAAGTCGCAAGTGGGTGTCAACATCCAGACCAACCGCACGGCTTCGCGAAAAATGGAAGCCGAAGGCGAGGCGACCTATATCGAGCAGACCGGCACGGCGCAAGGCGCTCAGGTCCGTTCGGTGGGCCTGGCTCGGGCGGAAGCCTATGAGCGTCAGGTGAAGGCTCTGGGCGAAAGCGCCACGGCGTTGGTGAACGCGGTGGAGGCGCTGTCCAAGAGCAATGTACCCTTCGTTCCCAGCACTTTGGTGATGGGGAATAACGGAGGGGGTACTCTGGACGGCCTGATGGCTCTGATGATGCGCCAGGTGGGGGCGAATCTGCCTCCGCGGGCGTAATCAGTGCGGGTGGGCAGGCGGCGATCTTGTCGCCTGTCCCAGCCTCCGGTTGTCAAGGGCAAGTTGCCTGGGTTATCCTAGAGATTCGCATGGCAAACACATTATCCGCGCAGAAGCGCGTGCGCATAGCTGAACGCCGGACGGCAGTAAACCGGACCCGCAAGACTCGTCTGCGGTACCAGATCCGGGCGATGCGCCGGCTGCTGGCTGCTAAGGACGCCAAGGGCGCCGCTGCAGAGGCTTCCAAGACCTTTTCGGTGATCGACCGCGCCGCCAAGTGGGGCATCATCAAGAAGAACTCGGCTGCCCGCTACAAGAGCCGCCTGACGCTGCACCTGCGCAAGCTCGCGGCATAGGCCACCTAGCGAGCCGTAAGCGCGAGTATCATTTCTTCCATCAGAATGCGGTCGTCCGGCCGCGCATCCCGCAGTCCCCGATCGGCTTCGAAGACCCGTTGCACTGCCTGCTGAAGCCGTTCTTTCGAGAACGCCTCCATGGTCTGCTCGATCTGCCGGGCTCGTTCCGGCCACATCCGTCCACCCATTTTGTTGAAGTGCGCCTGGATCTGCCCCGCGCCTCGCAAGCCGGCTTCGCGAGCTGCCAGCGCCGTGCGGAACTGCGTGGCCAGAAACGTCAGAGCCAGCGGCATATACTCGCCGGCGCGCGTCAGCGTGTCCAGAAGCTCGAGTGCGCGCGTCCGATCGCCTCGACCCAGTGCGGCAACCAATCCGAAGATGGTGGCCGATTGCGCGTCGGGAACCAGCGTGGCGATATCGTCGGCCGTGATCTTGCGCGTGGTCCCGGCGAACAGCCGAAGCTTTTCGATTTCAGTCGAGATGCGCGAGGCATCGCCGCCGGTCGCTTCAAGCAGCAGCGCGAGCTCGGCCAGGCCCAGTTGGATGCCAGCTTCTTTCGCCAGCCGCTGGGCCAGGAAGCGGGCGGCTTCGGGAGCGTACGGGCGAAACTCCACCTTGGCAGGTATGGCTGAATAAAACGCTTCCACGCGCTCGATGCGGGCCTTGTCTTCGCCTTCAAATTCGTAACGGGCGCAATCGAACACCAGGATCACGTCGGGGGTCGGCTCGCGCAGGTAGGCAGCCAGACCGCCCTGAGGATTTTCCTCTTCATCGTCTGTCTCCTCTGAAGCGCGGCCGCGCGGGCCCCGTGGAACGGCGGCTTCGGCTCCCGCCAGCCAGATCACGCGACGCGAGGCGAACAACGATAAGGCGCGGGCGTCATCCAAAGCAGCGGCTAACGGCATCCGATCGAGGTCGTGCCGGGTGAACCCGTCTTCACGCTGATCGGGCGGCAGGGCGGCATCCAACAGCGCACGCCGGCACTTGGTGCGCTCGTACGCTTCCGGACCGATGAATAGATATGCCGGCTCGGGTCCGTTCTTGGCAAGCCGGGCCAGAAACTGTTCCGGAGTCATTAGAAATTCTGGAGAACCGCGCTGACGACGGAGCGGGCGACTTCCTGTCCTGCCCGCTTGAGCGCCGGATCGCTTTCTTCAAAGTATTGGGTAGCGTTGGGGCTGATCTGATACGTGTTGTGTATATCGAAATTCGGACGCGACAGGAGCACTTTGCCGGTAGCCCGCTCGGTCAGCGTGATCGATAGCTGCACGTGCATTTCTGCCAGCACGGCGCGTGTGTTGATGGAATCGAAAATAGTCGGATAGAAGGAGTAGGTAATGACTGTGCCGCGAAGTACGGCGTCGGCCGTAGCCGCATCGGGGACCACACGATAGCGTGTGCGCGTGATGAACTCGCGTGAGATGATCTCGGGAAGCTGGTCGGTCAGCTTGTAGCGCGTCGTCAGATTGGTGAAGGCCGGGATGGCGACGGTGTGGACGGTTTTCGGAAGAGATCCGCCGCCGTCGGCGAAGCGATATCCGCAGGACG
>Ga0105245_10001865_pt1 | contig 19158 bp, 19 predicted proteins | sample KBSM54metaG_FD_81523 | JGI IMG/M metagenome (GOLD analysis project Ga0105245, IMG submission 81523) | Miscanthus rhizosphere microbial communities from Kellogg Biological Station, Michigan, USA - KBS M5-4 metaG | ecosystem: Host-associated > Plants > Roots > Rhizosphere > Soil | place...
CCGATCTCTCCCACGGCTACGTCGAAGAGAACTCGGCTTACAGCTCATGACCCTCGCGACGCCCGTCAAGGCGCAGGTGCTGGCGGCCGCGCTGCCGTGGCTCAAACAGATGCACGACAGGATCGTCGTCGTCAAGTACGGGGGCAACGCGATGACCGACGACGTGCTGAAGGCCGCGTTCGCCGCCGACATGGTGTTCCTGCGCAACTGTGGTATCCACCCGGTGGTCGTGCACGGCGGTGGCCCGCAGATCAGCGCGATGCTCAAAAGGCTTGGCATCGAAGGCGATTTCAAGGGCGGCTTCCGGGTCACCACGCCGGAGGTGCTCGACGTGGCGCGCATGGTGCTATTCGGCCAGGTCGGCCGTGAGCTGGTGAACCTGATCAACGCGCACGGCCCGTATGCTGTCGGCGTCACCGGTGAGGACGCGCAACTGTTCACCGCTGTCCGGCGCCACGTCACCGTTGACGGCGTGGCCACCGACATCGGCCTGGTCGGCGATGTTGAACACGTCGACGCGGCGGCGCTGCTGGATCTGATTGGCGCGGGCCGCATCCCGGTGGTTTCGACAATCGCTCCCGACACGGACGGCGTCGTGCACAACATCAACGCCGATACCGCCGCTGCCGCGCTGGCGGAGGCGCTCGGCGCGGAGAAGCTGGTCATGCTGACCGATGTCGAGGGCCTCTACACCAGCTGGCCCGACCGGGACTCGTTGGTCAGCGAGATCGACACCGCCGCATTGACGCAGCTGCTGCCGAGGCTGGAGGCAGGCATGGTGCCCAAGATCGAGGCGTGCCTGCGCGCCGTATCGGGCGGGGTGCCGAGCGCACATGTCATCGACGGCCGCGTCGAACACTGCGTGCTGGCCGAATTGTTCACCGACGAAGGGACAGGCACCAAGGTGGTCGCTGCATGAGCACGCTCCTGGAGCGCTGGTCGGGCGTGATGATGAACAACTACGGCACGCCGCCGCTGGCCCTGGCCACCGGTGACGGTGCGGTGGTGACCGATGTCGACGGCAAGTCGTATATCGATCTGCTCGGCGGCATCGCGGTCAACATCCTCGGCCACCGACACCCGGCTGTGATCGAGGCCGTCACCCAACAGCTCAACACGCTCGGGCACACGTCGAACCTGTACGCGACCGAACCCGGTATCGCGCTTGCCGAATCGCTTGTCGGGCTGCTGGGCGCCGAGGCGCGGGTGTTCTTCTGCAACTCCGGCACCGAGGCCAACGAGGTCGCGTTCAAGATCACCCGGCTCACCGGGCGCACGAAACTCGTTGCCGCCCAAGGCGCATTTCACGGCCGCACAATGGGTTCACTCGCGCTGACGGGTCAGCCGTCCAAGCAAGAGCCGTTCGCGCCCCTGCCCGGCGATGTCACCCACGTCCCCTACGGCGACACCGAGGCGCTCGCCGCTGCCGTCGACGACTCGACCGCGGCGGTGTTCCTCGAGCCGATCATGGGGGAGGGCGGCGTCGTCGTCCCGCCCGCCGGCTACCTTGTCGCCGCGCGCGACATCACATCGAAGCACGGCGCGCTGCTCGTACTCGACGAGGTGCAGACCGGGATGGGGCGCACCGGAGCGTTTTTCGCGCACCAGCATGACGGCGTCACGCCCGACATCGTGACACTGGCCAAGGGCTTGGGCGGCGGTCTGCCGATCGGCGCGTGTCTCGCGGTGGGTAAGACCGCGGATCTGCTGACTCCCGGGCTGCACGGCAGCACGTTCGGTGGCAACCCGGTCTGCACAGCCGCAGCGCTGGCGGTGCTCAAGGTGCTGGCTGACGACGATCTGATCGGCCGCGCCGACGTGCTCGGCAAGATGCTGTCTCACGGCATCGAGGCGCTGGGGCATCCGCTCGTCGACCACGTCCGCGGGCGCGGACTGCTGCAGGGTGTCGTGCTCTCCTCCGAAGTAGCCAAACCCGTTGAGACAGCAGCCCGCTACGCTGGGTTCCTGGTCAACGCCGCCGCGCCGGATGTGGTCCGGCTGGCCCCGCCGCTGGTGATCACCGAGGGCCAGATCGACGATTTCGTGATCGCGCTGCCGGACGTGCTCGACAAGGCGGCTGCGTCATGACACGTCATTTCCTGCGTGACGACGACCTCACACCGGATGAGCAGGCCGAGGTGCTGGCGCTGGCCAGCGAGCTCAAGACGAATCCGTTCAGCGCCCGGCCGCTCGACGGGCCGCGCGGTGTTGCGGTCATCTTCGACAAGAACTCCACCCGCACCCGGTTCTCGTTCGAGGTCGGCATCGCGCAACTCGGCGGCCACGCAGTCGTGGTGGACGGCCGCAGCACCCAGCTCGGGCGCGAGGAGACACTGGAGGACACCGGGAAGGTGTTGTCCCGCTACGTCGAAGCGATCGTGTGGCGCACATTCGCACAGGAGCGCCTCACCTCGATGGCCGCCGGGTCGACCGTGCCGGTCGTCAACGCGCTGTCCGACGAATTCCACCCGTGCCAGGTGCTCGCCGACCTGCAGACACTCGACGAACGCCTGGGCACGTTGAACGGGCTGCGGCTCTCCTACTTCGGCGACGGCGCCAACAACATGGCGCACTCGTTGATGCTCGGCGGGGTTACCGCAGGCATACATGTCACCGTCGCCGCCCCCGCCGGTTTCGAGCCCAGCCCGCAGTTCGTCGCGGCCGCCGAGAAACGTGCCGCCGACACCGGCGCCTCGGTGACCTTGACGGCGGATCCACGGGCGGCCGCCGACGGCGCGGACGTCCTCGTCACCGACACCTGGACATCGATGGGCCAGGAAAACGACGGACTGGACCGGGTGGGGCCGTTCCAGCCGTTCCAGATCAACACGGCGCTACTCGCCCGGGCGCAGCGGAATGCGATTGTGCTGCATTGCCTTCCGGCGCACCGCGGACACGAGATCACCGACGAGGTGATCGACGGACCGCACAGTGCGGTGTGGGACGAGGCGGAGAACCGGTTGCACGCGCAGAAGGCGCTGCTGGTGTGGCTTCTGGAGCGATCGGCATGACCTCCCCGACGCGGGTGGGCCGACAGGCCCGCATCGTCTCGATCCTGTCGTCGGAATCGGTGCACAGCCAGACCGAACTGGCCGCGATGCTTGCCGGCGAAGGCATCGACGTCACGCAGGCCACGCTGTCACGCGATCTCGAGGAACTCGGCGCGGTCAAGCTGCGCGGTGCGGACGGCGGCGTCGGCGTCTACGTCGTGCCCGAGGACGGTAGCCCGGTGCGCGGGGTTTCCGGTGGGACCGAACGCATGTCGCGGCTTCTTGGTGAGCTGTTGGCGTCCACCGATGCCAGCGGCAACCTCGCCGTGCTGCGCACTCCGCCAGGAGCAGCGCACTATCTTGCCAGTGCGATCGACCGCGCCGCCCTGGCGTATGTGGTCGGCACCATCGCGGGCGACGACACCATCCTGGTGGTGGCCCGTGAGCCGATGAGCGGCGCCGAGCTGGCCGCAAAGCTGGAAAGCATCCAACAAAAGGAGATTGGTTAATGTCTGAGCGCGTCATCTTGGCGTATTCCGGTGGTTTGGACACCTCGGTGGCGATCAGCTGGATCGGCAAGGAGACCGGACGTGAAGTCGTCGCGGTGGCCATCGATCTCGGCCAGGGCGGCGAGGACATGGAGGTCGTCCGCAAGCGTGCCCTGGATTGCGGCGCGGTCGAGGCCGTCGTTATCGACGCCAAAGACGAGTTCGCGGAGGAGTATTGCCTGCCCGCGATCAAGTCGAACGCGCTCTATATGGACCGCTACCCGCTGGTGTCGGCACTGAGCAGGCCACTGATCGTCAAGCACCTGGTGGCCGCTGCACGCGAGTACGGTGGCGGCATCGTCGCCCACGGCTGCACCGGAAAGGGCAACGACCAGGTCCGGTTCGAGGTCGGATTCGCCTCGCTGGCACCGGATCTCGAGGTGCTCGCCCCGGTTCGCGACTACGCGTGGACACGGGAAAAGGCCATCGCGTTCGCGGAGGAGAACGCAATCCCGATCAACGTCACCAAGCGCTCACCGTTCTCGATCGACCAGAATGTATGGGGCAGGGCCGTGGAGACCGGGTTCCTCGAGCACCTGTGGAACGCGCCCACCAAGGACGTCTACGACTACACCGAGGACCCGACCGTCAACTGGAGCAGCCCCGACGAGGTCATCGTCGGATTCGATAAGGGCGTGCCGGTCTCGATCGACGGCAAGCCGGTCACCGTGCTGCAGGCCATCGAGGAGCTCAACGAGCGCGCCGGTTCGCAGGGCGTCGGCAGGCTGGACGTGGTCGAGGACCGGCTGGTCGGCATCAAGAGCCGCGAAATCTACGAGGCGCCAGGCGCGATGGTGCTCATCACCGCGCACACCGAACTCGAGCACGTCACGCTGGAACGCGAGCTCGGCCGGTTCAAGCGGACGACGGACCAGAAGTGGGGCGAGCTGGTGTATGACGGCTTGTGGTACTCGCCGCTGAAGACCGCGCTCGAATCGTTCGTCGCGAAGACGCAGGAGCATGTGTCGGGCGAGATCCGGATGGTGTTGCACGGCGGGCACATTGCCGTCAACGGTAGGCGCAGCGCAGAGTCGCTGTACGACTTCAATCTCGCCACCTACGACGAGGGCGACACGTTCGATCAGTCGGCGGCGAAGGGCTTCGTGCACGTGCACGGCCTGTCGTCCAAGATCTCTGCCCGTAGGGATCTCGCCGGCCAGTGAGCACCAACCCCAGCACCGCGAGCGACCGTGTCTGCACGACGACACGCCACAATTTGTGTACAAATGCGGACGCTCGTGCGGCGGTGAGGGGCCAGTGAGCACCAACGAGGGATCGCTCTGGGGCGGCCGGTTCGCCGACGGACCGTCTGACGCGCTTGCCGCGCTGAGCAAGTCGACCCATTTCGACTGGGTGCTGGCGCCGTACGACGTCGCAGCGTCGAAAGCCCACGCGCAGGTGCTGTTTCGGGCCGGGCTGCTGACTGCGGAGCAGCGCGATGGCCTGCTCGTGGGCCTCGACAGCCTCGGCGCGGACGTCGCCGACGGTAGCTTCGGACCCCTTCCCACCGACGAGGACGTGCATGGTGCGTTGGAACGCGGCCTGATCGACCGCGTCGGCGACGAGCTCGGCGGGCGGCTGCGGGCAGGCAGGTCGCGAAATGACCAGGTGGCCACGCTGTTTCGGATGTGGCTGCGGGACGCGGTGCGGCGGGTCGCCGACGGTGTCCTCGCCGTCGTGAACGCGCTGGCCACGCAGGCGGCCGCGCATCCGACGGCGATCATGCCGGGCAAGACCCACCTGCAGTCCGCACAGCCGGTGCTGCTGGCGCATCATCTGCTCGCACACGCACACCCACTGCTGCGGGATGTCGACCGGCTCGCCGACTTCGACAAGCGGGCCGCGGTGTCGCCGTACGGGTCCGGGGCACTGGCCGGGTCGTCGCTGGGTCTGGATCCCGACGCAATCGCCGACGAACTCGGCTTCGACGCGGCGGCCGACAATTCGATCGACGCGACCGCGGCCCGTGACTTCGCGGCCGAGGCGGCCTTCGCGCTGTCGATGATCGCGGTCGACCTGTCTCGGCTGGCCGAGGACATCATCCTCTGGAGCACAACCGAATTCGGGTACGTCACGCTGCACGACTCGTGGTCGACGGGCAGCTCGATCATGCCGCAGAAGAAGAACCCCGACATCGCGGAGCTGGCTCGCGGTAAATCCGGCAGGCTGATCGGCAATCTCACCGGGCTGCTGGCCACGCTCAAGGCGCAGCCGCTCGCCTACAACCGCGATCTCCAAGAGGACAAGGAGCCGGTGTTCGACTCGGTCGCCCAGCTCGAGCTGCTGCTGCCCGCGATGGCGGGCCTTGTCGGCACGCTGCGCTTCGACGTCGACCGGATGGCTGAGCTCGCGCCGCTGGGCTACACCCTGGCCACCGACGTCGCGGAATGGTTGGTGCGCAGGGGAGTGCCGTTCAGGGTCGCGCACGAAGCCGCGGGCGCGGCGGTGCGTGCCGCCGAGGCCCGCGGCGTCGGGCTCGAGGACCTCGAAGACGCCGAGCTTGCCGGCATCCACCCTGAGCTGACGGCGCAGGTGCGCGAGGTGCTCACCGTCGACGGGTCGGTCAACTCCCGCGACGCGCGGGGCGGCACCGCCCCGATTCAGGTCGCCAAACAGCTGGGCGTCGTGCGCGATACCGCCGACCGGCTGCGGGCACGGTTGCGGCGCTAACCCGTCACCGCGTCGACCATCGCCTCGAACATATCGTCGGCGTGATCGGGGGTCAGGCCGACGGCGGTGGCGCCGAAACGGCCGTCGACTGCGAGGCACGACAACATGTGCAAGACGACTCCGGTGCCCGTTTCGGGATGGAACTGGAGTCCGGCGGCGCGGATCGCCTCGATCACGGATGACGGTGGGCGGCCCGTCCAGGCAGGGTAGTCGACGTTGTCGGTGGAGCGATAAGCGCGGGCGGTGGCGTCGCGATCGCTGACCCATTGTCCGCGCTCGGCGTCGTAGTGCCCGGCGACGAGGTTGCGCAGTGCCGCGTATGGGTGTGTGGTGCCGCCCCTTGCGCAGGTTGATCTCCAGGGCGCGCCTGCTCCATCGCCGGGCTGGTCACACACGGTGACGAAATCGATGCCGATGCGGCCGATAACCCCGCGACGTGCGAGTTCGCCCGCGACCACGATCCCGTCCTGCGCGAGCTGTGGGGCGTAGTCAGTGTCGGCGGGAACGCGGCAGCCCATGAACACCTGCCCGTTGGCCCCACCGACCAGCTGCTCGTGAGTCGAAAGCACCCGGATGCCCAGCGAGCCGCTCGACGTAGTGCGACAGCAATGACTCTCCGACGCTGTAGGAAGCCAACGCTATGACGACGTGGTCGATGTCTGAGCCCGGCTCGTTCGCAGCCAGCACAGCGGGCAAATGGGATTGCAAAGACGCATCGAGACAGTTAGACGCGGGCGACTTCCCGGTCGGCGGGTTCGCCGGCGTTGCGGCCGCGTTTCCCGCTCTCCCAGAGCGGGCCGAACACGAACCACAGGCCGACGACCGCCCACGCACGCCCGATCCACCACCACAGGCTCGGCTGATCCTCCGGTGCCGCGAAGAACAGGTTGAGCACGACGAGCACGACGGACGCGATCGCCACGGTGCCGACGACCCGGTACCACTCGTGCATCAGATGCGCGACCCGTTCGGGGCCGTGTTTGGGCCTGGGCTGCGGCGCAGGCCCGCCCGCGAACAGGTGGGCGAACCGCACGTCAAACCATCGGACGAGCGCGGGACCGAACGCCAGGCTCGACCCCAGGTAGAACCCGGCGAGCACGTGCACCACTCCGACGTCGGCGCCGCGGTGCAGATCGATCGCCGTCGCGATCACCAACACCGCGTCGAGCGTCGGAATACCCGCGAGCACGACGGTGCTGGTGCGGCGCAAACCAACCAGGTACCGAAGGACCATGCCAAGGCCCAGCAGCACCCACAGCCCGATCTCGCAGCCCACTATCACCGCGGCGATCGGATTCTCCGCGAAGAACGTCAGCATTGTCTCCTCGACTTCCATCGTTTTGATAGCACGTTCGTACTAATACAGTAGCACACCCGTGCTAACATGCTGACGTGCCCAAATTGATCGACCAGGACAGCCGTCGCCACGAAATCGCGCATGCGGTTTGGCGCATCGTGCTGCGCGACGGCGTGTCGGCCGTGTCGATCCGCGACGTGGCGGCAGAGGCGGGCCTGGCCGTCGGTTCGGTCCGGCATGTGTTCGGCAGCAAGGCCGAATTACTCGAGTACTCAATGGCATTGGTGCACGAGCAGACCCGCGACCGGGTGGCCGCCCACTTCGCGATCAAGGATCCGCGCAAGTTCGCCGAGGCGGTGCTGGCCGAACTGCTGCCGCTGGACGATCAGCGCCGAACGGAGATGGCCGTCAACATGGCCGTCGTTGCCGAGAGCCCGTCACACCCCGGCCTGCACCGGGTGGCGCTCGACGCCCAACAGGCAGTCTCCGAAGCGTGCGTTGCGGTGCTCACCCGGCTGCGCCACGATGACCTCATCCGGCCAGGCGCCGACATGGCTTACGAGGCCGAGCGGCTGCACGCTCTGGTCGACGGGCTTGCCTTACACGCGCTTACCGCAGAGCGAAAAGATTTGCGGCCCAAGGCGATTCTCGCGGTGCTCCGCGCGCACCTGGCGGAGCTGGCGCCGACCTAGCCGCCGACTATCGTCGCGGCGCAGCGCCGTCTTCGGGCGATCATCATTGCGCCCACCTCTAAGCGACAAAGTCGCTCCCACAACGACTCTGTCGGTCAGAGGCGGGCATTTGCACCATTCCCCTGCGCTCCGGACACTCCGGCCGCATCACTCCTCGGCGGCCGCTAGCCAGGCCTCTTCGAGACTTTCCTTGCGCTCCAGCAGTTCTTGTAGCTGGCCATTGAGCTCGCCGAGTCGCACGTGATCCGACGCCGCCTCCGCCATCGATTCGTGCAGCGCCGTGATCTGGTCGTCGAGCCTGCCCAGCTGCCCCTCGATGCGGGCCATCTCCTTGCCTGCCCTTCGCTCGCGAGCCGACGCCGACTCGCCCCGCTGCGGTTCGGCGCGGGCGGGCGCGTCGGATGCAGCCGCCGCCCGGTCCTCGAGGTACTGCTCGATGCCGCCGGGCAGCAGATCGCACCGGCCACCGCCCGTCAGCGCATAGGTGACGTCGCTGACCCGCTCCAGGAAGTACCGGTCGTGCGTCACGACGATCAACGTTCCCGGCCAGGCGTCGAGGTAGTCCTCGATCACGGTCAGCGTGTCGATGTCCAGGTCGTTGGTCGGCTCGTCGAGCAACAGCACGTTCGGTTCGTCGAGCAGCAGCCGCAGGAACTGCAGCCGGCGCCGCTCGCCGCCGGACAGTTCGGCAACCCGCGCGGTCAGCTTGTCGCCGGTGAAGCCGAAGTCCCTCAGCAGGGTGTCGGCGCTGATCTCGCGCCCGCCCGCCAATTCGGTTACGCGGCGGCGGTTCTCGATGGCATCGAGAACCCGCTCGGCGCCGTCCAGTTCGGCCACCGCCTGGGTCAGGTAGCCGATCCTCAGGGTGGTGCCGCGCTTGATGGTGCCCGCCGTCGGCTGCAGTTCGCCGTCCAGCAGGCGCAACACGGAGGTCTTGCCGGTGCCGTTCACGCCGACGAGGCCGATGCGGGCACCGGGACCGATCGACCAGTCGAGGCGGTCCAGAATCACCCGGTCAGCCAGCTCGAGCCGCACCCGGTGCAGGTCGAATACGTCCTTGCCCAAGCGCGTCGTCGCAAAGCGCTGCAGCACAAGCGAATCACGCGGCGGCGGCTCGTTGGCGATCAGTTCGTTGGCCGCCTGGATCCGGAACTTGGGTTTCGACGTGCGTGCAGGCGGGCCGCGCCGTAGCCACGCGAGTTCCTTGCGCATGAGATTACGTCGCCGTGCCTCCGTGCCCGCCGCCAGCCGCATCCGCTCGGCACGCGCGAGGACGTAGGCCGCGTACCCGCCGTCGTACGCTTCGACCTCGCCGCCATGCACCTCCCACGTCCGCGTGCACACCGCGTCGAGAAACCAGCGGTCGTGGCTCACCACGATCAATGCCTTGGCCCGCCGCGCGTTGAGGTGCTCCGCGAGCCATCCGATCACCTCCACGTCGAGATGGTTGGTCGGCTCGTCGAGCACCAGCACGTCGTGGCCCGCCAGCAGCACTTCAGCCAGTGCCACCCGGCGACGCTCTCCACCGGAGAGCCGACCCACGTCGGAGTCGAGATCGACCCCGGCGAGCAGATGTGAGACGACCGCCCGGGTGTCCGGTTCGGCGGCCCAGATGTGGTCGGGCCTGCCGCCGACGATCACGTGGCGGACCGTGGCACCCGCCGCGAAGTCGTCGGCCTGCCGCAGGTAGCCCACCGAGAGGCCCGAGGTGTGGGTGACCCGGCCCGAATCGGGCGGCCGGGATCCCGTCAACACCTGCAGCAGCGTCGTCTTGCCGTCGCCGTTGCGCCCGACGACGCCGATCGCATCGCCCTCCTCGACGCCGAGGCTGACCGCGTCGAGCAGCGTGCGGGTGCCGTAGCCAACGGTCGCCCGCTCAACATTGATCAGGTTCGCCATCGCCCGCCGATGATAGGTCGACCGCCTGCCTAAACGCGCAGGCCCACCAGGCGGCTGTGCCATGATGGGCGGCGTTGGTCGGGAGACTGGCGGCGGCAAAAGGGGAGTGGGTCGTGGTGGACCTTTCTGCGATAACCAGGCCTGTGGGGCGGCTGGTGGCGACCGCGCAGAACGGCCTGGAAGTGCTGCGGTACGGCGGCCTGGAAACCGGCGCGGTGCCATCTCCGTTCCAGATCATCCAGAGCGTCCCGATGTACCGGCTGCGGCGTTACTTCCCGCCCGACGCGCGGCCGGGAGCCAAGCGGCCAGGGCCCCCGGTGCTGATGGTGCACCCGATGATGATGTCGGCCGACATGTGGGACGTCACCCGCGACGCCGGCGCGGTCGGGATCCTGCACACCGCGGGAATCGACCCGTGGGTCATCGACTTCGGCTCACCCGACAAGGTCGAGGGCGGCATGGACCGCAACCTCGCCGACCATGTCGTCGCGCTGAGCGAGGCCATCGACACCGTCAAAGAGGTCACGGGCCGCGACGTCCACCTGGCGGGCTATTCGCAGGGTGGGATGTTCGCCTATCAGACCGCGGCCTATCGCCGGTCCAAGGACCTCGCCAGCGTCGTGGCGTTCGGTGCACCGGTCGACACGCTGGCCGGATTGCCGATGAATCTGCCTGCGAGCCTCGCGCCCGCCGCCGCCGACTTCATGGCCGATCACGTCTTCTCCCGGATCGACATTCCAGGGTGGCTGGCGCGTACCGGCTTCCAGATGCTCGACCCGATCAAGACCGCGCAATCGCGGCTGGAATTCCTGTGGCAGCTGCACGACCGCGAGGCGCTGTTGCCGCGCGAACAGCAGCGCCGATTCCTGGCCTCCGAGGGTTGGATCGCCTGGTCCGGGCCCGCCATCTCCGAGCTGCTCAAGCAGTTCATCGCCCACAACCGGATGATCACCGGCGGCTTCTCCATCCACGGCGACCTTGTGACGCTGTCCGACATCGACTGCCCCGTACTGGCGGTCGTCGGCGAGGTCGACGACATCGGGCAGCCCGCCTCGGTCCGTGGTATCAAGCGGGCCGCGCCACAGGCCGACGTCTACGAATTCATGATTCGCGCAGGGCATTTCGGCCTTGTCGTTGGGTCAAAGGCGGCGACGCAGACGTGGCCGACCGTCGCGCAGTGGGTCAAGTGGATCGACGGCACAGGCGAGCAGCCGGCGGGCGTCGCTCCGATGCCGCTGCAGCCCGCCGAGCACGCCGAAAGCGGCGTCTCGTTCAGTTCTCGCGTGGCGCACACCACCGCCGCCGCGACCGAGCTGGCCTTCAGCCTGGCGCGAACCGCCGCCGACGCAATCGTTGCCGCCAACAAGTCCGCGCGGACACTCGCCATCGAGACATATCGCACCTTGCCGAGGCTCGCGCGCCTCGGCCAGATCAACGACCACACCAGGATCTCGCTCGGCCGCATCATGTCGGAACAGGCTCGCGAGGTGCCGCAGGGGGAGTGCCTGCTGTTCGACGGCCGCGTCCACACCTTCGAAGCGGTGGATCGCCGGATCAACAACGTCGTCCGCGGCCTCATCGAGGTTGGCGTGCGGCAGGGCGGGCACGTAGGGGTGCTGATGGAGACGCGGCCCAGCGCGCTCGTCGCGATCGCCGCGTTGTCGCGGCTGGGCGCCGTCGCGGTCTTGATGCCGCCGGACGTGGACCTCACCACCGCCGCACGGCTCGGAGCGGTGTCGGAGATCATTGCCGATCCGAGCAACCTGGAGGCGGCTCGCGGGCTTGATATGCGCGTGCTGGTGCTCGGTGGGGGCGAATCGCGCGATCTGCATCTGTCCGACCAGTCCGACGTCATCGACATGGAGAAGATCGACCCCGACGTCGTCGACCTGCCCGGCTGGTACCGGCCCAACCCAGGGCTTGCGCGCGACCTGGCGTTCGTCGGGTTCAGCGACATCGGCGGCGAGCTCGTCGCCCGCCAGATCACAAACTATCGATGGGCGCTGTCCGCGTTCGGTACGGCGTCGGCCGCCAACCTCGGCCGCGCCGACACCGTCTACTGCCTCACTCCGTTGCATCACCAGTCCGGGCTTCTGGTGAGCCTCGGCGGTGCTGTCGTGGGCGGCTCGCGCATCGCGCTGTCGCGGGGGTTGCGCCCGGACCGCTTCCTACAGGAGATACGTCAGTACGGCGTGACGGTGGTGTCGTACACCTGGGCGATGCTGCGTGAGGTCATCGACGATCCGGCGTTCTCGCTGACCGGCAGCCACCCGGTGCGGCTGTTCATCGGATCCGGCATGCCGGTGGGCCTGTGGAAGCGGGTCATCGACGTGTTCGCACCGGCGCACGTGGTGGAGTTCTTCGCCACCACCGACGGTCAGGCGGTGCTGGCCAACGTCTCCGGCGCCAAGCTGGGCGGCAAGGGCAGGCCCCTGCCGGGCGGCGGCGACGTCGAACTGGCCGCCTACGACGCCGTAGACGACCTCATCCTCGAGGACGAGCGCGGCTTCGTGCGGAGAGCCGACACGAACGAGGTCGGCATGCTGCTGGCCCACCCACGCGGTCCCGTCGATCCGACGGCGTCGGTCAAACGTGGTGTGTTCGCTCCCGCCGACACGTGGGTGTCCACCGAGTACCTGTTCCGCCGAGACGAGGACGGCGACTACTGGCTGGTCGACAACCGCGGCGCAGTGATTCACACGGCGCGCGGCACGGTCTACGCCGCACCCGTCAACGACGCCGTCGGCCAGCTCGGAGCGGTGGATCTGGCCGTGACGTACGGGGTGGATGCGAACGGCCAGCAGCTGGCGGTCACGGCACTGGCGCTGTCGCCGGGTGGGAGCATTCCGTCGGCGGATCTGAACGAGGCACTGGCCGATCTGCCCGTCGGGAACCCGCCCGACATCGTGCACGTGGTGCCCGAGATGGAGCTCAGCGCGTCCTACCGTCCGCTGGTCAGCCCGCTGAAAGCCCAGGGCATCCCCAAGCCCTCCCGTAACGCCTGGTATCTGGATCCCGATACGAATCGGTACAGGAGGTTGACCGTCGCAGTACGCACCGAGATCGCCGGCGCTGCGCAGTGAGCTCTGCCTCAGAGTTGGCTCGCTGTTAGGCTCCCGCTGGCGGCAGGAGGAGTGATGAGTTTGCAGACCGGTATGAATCGCCAGCGCTGGGTTCACGTCGTCACGGCTGGGCTGGCATGCGGCGCCATGGCAGCCGCCGTCATGGGCGGTCTCGGCGCGCCGACAGTGTGGGCCGACCCGGCGGCGGACCCGAGCGCGCAGAGCGACGCCCCGCCGGTGATGACCGCCGACGAAGCGCTGGCCATCATCGACAGGGATTACGACATCGGTGCGGGCGGCGGTCAGCTGTCCACTCTGATTCACGACGTGATGAAACTTCGTGCCCTGGGCTTCAAGCCCTCGAATACGAACAAGGAAGCGATCACGAAGGCCCTGGACTACCGACCGAACCAGGCCCCGCTGATCCAGGCTTTGCAGGAGACGCTGTCCTACCAGCGCAAGATGCAGGCGCTTGCGCAGAACGCGAACAACCCGTCGCAACCGGGGTTCAGCATCGGCGGGCCGCCGCCGGGCATGGGCGCGCCGGTGGCGCCGGGCGTTCCGGTTAATCCGGGTGCCAGCCCGGGTGTCGGCGTCTTGCTTCCGTCGGGCTAGCCTGCCGTCGTGGTCGACGAAAAACTGCTGAGCATCCTCGTGTGCCCCGAAGACCGCGGGCCGCTGCTGCTGGTCGACGACGAGTTTCTGTACAACCCGCGACTGCGCCGCGCATACCGCATCGACGACGGCATCCCGGTGCTTCTCGTCGACGAGGCGGTCGCGGTGACCGCCGACGCCGAGCATCAGCGGATGCTGGACCGAGCCTCAGGCGAGGCCGGGTAGTTCACCGGTGAGGTAGCGCTGCAGATTGGGCGCGATGGTCTCGGCGATCTGCTCGACAGGCAATGACTTGAATGGCTCCAGCTCCAGGATGTAGCGGGCCATCACGACGCCCACCAACTGCGATGCGACGAACTGCACGCGGATTCGTCCGCTGCCTGGGGGATTGTCGACGCGGGACCCGACCTCGGCAACGATGACTTCTTGAAGAAACGAGCGGATGAGCGAGACTTCGTTGCCCGCCAGGATGGACCGCAGCGTGGCGATGAATCCCTTGCCCATCTCGGAGTCCCACAGCGGCAACAGGATCGACGGCAGCGTGTAACCGATCTGCTCGACCGGCACGTCCCGAAGCGGACCGATGACCGCCATGGGGTCGATCGGGATGTGGATAGCGGCGGCGAACAGCTGGGTCTTGGTGCCAAAGTAGTGGTGCACCAACGCGGGGTCGACCCCCGCATCCTTGGCGATCGCCCGTATCGAAGTCTTGTCAATCCCGTTGCGGGCAAACAGATTACGAGCACTTTCCAGGATGCGTTCGCGAGTGTCGGAGGTCCCTGGCGGGCGCCCGGGACGCTTTCGTTCGAGTTCGGCTGTCAATCTATGGTGTCCTTCGTCGAAGCGTCGCCGCGGCCAGGCACAGCGCGAGTACCGCGAACCCGATCACGACCGCGATGTCGCGCACCGCGATGGTCGTCGGCTCCGAGTACGCGCCGACCTGTTGCAGCGCTTCCAGAGCGTAGCTTGCGGGCAGCACATTGCTGATCCACTGCAGCCAGTCCGGCAGCACATCGCGGGGCACAATGATGCCGCACAGCAGCAGCTGCGGGGCGATCACCACCGGCATGAACTGCACCGCCTGAAACTCGGTGCGGGCGAACGCACTACACAGCAGACCCAGCCCCACGCCCAGCACGGCGTTGATGATCGCGATGATGAACACCAGAATCGGGCTGCCCTTGGTGTCGAGGCCGAGGAACAGATACGACACCAAGCACGCCAGCGTGGCCTGTGCCGCGGCCGCGATCGAGAACGCGGTGCCGTACGCCGCGAGCAGGTCGAGCCTGCGCAGCGGTGTGGTCAAGGTGCGCTCCAACGTTCCCGAAACCCGTTCTCGCTGCATCGTTATCGACGTGATCAGGAACATCACGATGAGCGGGAACACGCCAAGCATGATCAGGCAGGCGTTGTTGAACGGCGACGGGGTGCCTGGTCGGTGCGGCGCATTCTGGAACATGAAGTACATCAGCGTGATGATCAAGCTGGGCACGACGAGGATCATCGCGACGCTGCGGTGATCGGCGGCGAGCTGGCGTAGGATTCGCCCGGTGGTGGCGAAGTAGGCCTGCGGGCTCAGCCGGCCACGGCTGCGGTGCTGTGCCGGATGACGGACAGAAACGCTTCCTCCAGTGACTGACATCCGGTGTCCTCTCGTAGCTTGGTGGGTGTGGTGTGCGCCAGCAGGTGTCCTTCGCGCATCAGCAGCAGGTCGCCGCAATGGTCGGCCTCGTCCATCACGTGGCTCGACACGACCAATGTCGTTCCGCACCGGGCGAGTTGGTGGAACTGCTCCCAGAGGTCGACGCGCAGCACGGGGTCAAGGCCCACGGTGGGCTCGTCGAGCACGAGCAGTTCGGGATGCGCCACCAGCGCGCAGGCCAGTGAGACTCGCGTCCGTTGACCGCCGGAAAGGTTGCCGCACAACGCAGTTCGATGATCGTCGAGGCCGACGGCCGCGACCGCTTCGTCAGCGGCCTGGGTGTCGGTGCCGTACAGGGCGCCGAAATAGCGCACGTTGTCGATGATCCGCAGATCGTTGTAGATGGTCGGGTCCTGGGTCACGTAGCCGACGCGGTGCCGCAGTTCGGCCGAACCTGCCGGGCGACCCAGCACGGTCACCGTTCCCTCGGCGACGATCTGCGTGCCGACGATGCTTCGCATCAGCGTTGTCTTGCCGCAGCCTGACGGGCCCAGCAGACCCGTGATGGTGCCGCGGGCGATCTGGACCGAGATGTTCTCCAGCGCGACCCGTTTACCGCGGACGACCCGCAGATTCTGAACGTCGATGGCCGGTTCCATGCCGCTGCGGAGTAATTCATCGCGCGATGAACTCATCATGTGATGAATAGTCCTCCCCGCTGGTAGGCGTGTCAAGGGCCGCAGGCAGAATCGCTCGGGTGAGCGCCGAGTTGCTGTCTGTAGATCCCGTGACCGCGGCCCGGCGGCTGCTCGGTGCGGCGCTGACGGGGCGGGATGTGAGCGCTGTGGTCATCGAGGTGGAGGCCTACGGAGGGCCGCCCGACGGGCCGTGGCCGGACGCCGCGTCGCACTCCTTTCGCGGTCGCGGGGGGCGCAACTGGGTGATGTTCGGTCCCGCCGGGCGGCTGTACACCTACCGAAGCCACGGGATTCACGTCTGCGCAAACGTGGTGTGCGCGACGGAGGAGGTGGCGGGCGCTGTGCTGTTGCGCGCCGCCGCGGTCGAGGGGGGCCTCGACGTCGCCCAGGCTCGTCGCGGTGACTCGACGCGGCCGTCCGCGCTGGCTCGCGGACCCGGCAATTTGTGCTCGGCCCTCGGAATCACCATGGACGACAACGGAATTGATCTCTTCGACGCAAAGAGTCCGGTTCGGTTGGCGCTCGGTGACGAACACATCGGTGTCGACGGCCCACGAGTCGGCGTGAGCAAGGCGGCCGACCGGCCGTGGCGGTTCTGGCTGGCCGGTCGTTCAGAGGTGTCGCTGTACCGCCGCAGTCCGCGGGCACCCGCGCCCGGCGACAGCGATTGAGCCGTCGGCTCAGTCGTCGGCAGGCCCGAGCGTCAATGCGGGTGGCCGGAGCCGGGCGCACCGCGGCCCGCCACATTCGTCGGTGAGATCCACCCGAGCGACGACGTAGTCCGTCTCGGCGACGAGCGGCACCAGGTCGGCGAGCATCAGCTTGGCCCGGCGGAACATCGTGAACGAGCCGTCGGCGTCGACGTCACCCCAGGTGAGGTAGACAAACCGAGCCCCGTGTCTGCCTTGCACGGCGGAGCCGCAGAAGTCCAGCCCACCCTCGCGGACAACAACGTCGAGTGGGATCGTCCACGACGGCGACTCGGCGTCGCCGCGCACCAGCTCGCGCGGCTCCCTGCCGACCTGAATGCCGACGTGGACGTTGTCGTAGCGCTCATCGCTGGACTGCCACGCGCGGCCCGGCAGGTGATGACCCCGGATCTGCAACAACATCGGCATCGACCGTAGGGGAAGATCGGGGTCATGGGTACGTCGATCCTCGACGAGTTGGAATGGCGTGGACTGATTGCGCAGTCCACCGACCGGGACGCCTTGGCGGCCGAGATGGAATCCGGACCTGTCACCGTCTACTCGGGCTTCGACCCCACGGCGCCGAGCCTGCACGCGGGACACCTCATCCCGCTGCTGACGCTGCGGCGTCTTCAGCGAGCCGGGCATCGGCCGATCGTGTTGGCCGGCGGCGCCACCGGCATGATCGGCGACCCGCGCGACACCGGCGAGCGGACCTTGAACACCGCCGACACCGTCGCGGAATGGGCCGATCGGATCCGCGGGCAGCTGGAGCGGTTCGTGGATTTCGACCACTCGCCCACCGGCGCCATCGTGCAGAACAACCTGTCGTGGACGAGCGAGCTGTCCGCGATCGCGTTCCTCCGCGACATCGGTAAGCACTTCTCCGTCAACGTGATGCTCGATCGGGACACGGTCCGGCGCCGATTGGAAGGCGAAGGCATCTCCTACACGGAGTTCAGCTACATGCTGTTGCAGGCCTACGACTACGTGGAGCTGCACCGGCGGTACGGCTGCGCGCTGCAGATCGGCGGCTCGGATCAGTGGGGCAACATCATCGCCGGGGTGAGGCTGGTGCGCCAGACGGCGGGCGCGACGGTGCACGCGCTGACCACGCCGTTGGTGACGGATTCAGAGGGCAAGAAGTTCGGCAAGTCGACCGGCGGCGGCAGCCTCTGGCTCGACCCCGACATGACAAGCCCGTACGCCTGGTACCAGTACTTCGTCAACACCGCGGACGCCGACGTCGTGCGCTACCTGCGGTGGTTCACCTTCCTGTCGCGCGACGAGCTTGCCGAGCTGGACCAGGCGACTGCGGAGCGGCCGCATGAACGAGCGGCGCAACGGCGGTTGGCACGCGAGCTGACCACGTTGGTGCACGGTGAGGCCGCGATGGCCGCGGTCGAACATGCCAGCCAGGCGCTGTTCGGCCGGGCGGAGTTGTCCCAGCTCGACGAGCCGACGCTCGCGGCTGCGTTGCGGGAGGCATCGGTCGCCGAGCTCAAACCCGGCGGGCCAGACGCCATCACCGACCTGCTGGTGGCGAGTGGATTGTCGGCCAGCAGAGGTGCAGCGCGGCGGACGATCGGCGAGGGCGGCGCCTACGTCAACAACGTGCGGATCGACAGCGAGGAGTGGGTGCCGCAGCCAACGGACTTCCTGCACGGCCGCTGGCTGGTGCTCCGCCGCGGCAAGCGGAATATCGCCGGGGTCGAGCGCGTTGGGTGATTTGTCGGAGTCATTTGACTCTGATCGCAAGAGGTTGCGTGGGGCCGGGAACAAACTCGTCTGCCCGTGCGTTGAACCTCTTGACGGAGCCGACGCACCGCGGTGCGCACGATAGGTAGCGAGCCGAAAGACACGCCCTATCAGCCCATTTGACTCCGAGTTTTCCCTCACGTAACTTGTTGACTCGTCGCTGCGACACGGGCCCAGCCCGAAGAGCGCGGCGGCTCCCAGAGGGAAGCCCCACTTCGGTGGGTTCCTGATCGTCCGCACTACGAGTACGCGGCTTTTGCCGCGGGCTAGTCGCGCGGCCGAGCGGGTGTGTTGTTTGAGAACTCAATAGTGTGTTTGGTGGTTTTTGTTTGTTGTTGTTTTTTTGCCGTTCTCTGGTTCCCGTTCAGAGGGTGGTGGTTTTTGTGCCAGTTTTTATTGGTTGTCAGGTTTCTCTGATTGATTTCTGCCCTGCCTTTGGGTGGGGGGTTTTTGTTTGGAGAGTTTGATCCTGGCTCAGGACGAACGCTGGCGGCGTGCTTAACACATGCAAGTCGAACGGAAAGCGCTTTTCGGAGTGACTCGAGTGGCGAACGGGTGAGTAACACGTGGGTGATCTGCCCTGCACTTTGGGATAAGC
>Ga0105245_10001866_pt1 | contig 19157 bp, 27 predicted proteins | sample KBSM54metaG_FD_81523 | JGI IMG/M metagenome (GOLD analysis project Ga0105245, IMG submission 81523) | Miscanthus rhizosphere microbial communities from Kellogg Biological Station, Michigan, USA - KBS M5-4 metaG | ecosystem: Host-associated > Plants > Roots > Rhizosphere > Soil | place...
ACCGGGCGTCACCACTGGCACCCGGTGCACTGGCTCGGCTGACGCGCGCGGCGTCCGATCAGCGTGGCGCCGGGTTGCGTTCCCCGACCTGCGCGGGCCGCGTCCAGCCTCGCGACATGGAGGCGGTGATTGCCGTGGTCGACGTCAGCAGCGCCCCGGCAAGATGACCTATGGTGCGTCGTGGATGCCGGTTTCGGTCGTCTTCAGATGCGAGATCTGCGGCGCGCGACCGGATCCCGGCACCCAGGTCGCCCTCGAGCGGCAGCTGCTCGACCTCCGCCACGGCGAGTACGTCGACGCCGACCCGGGCCGCTGGCTCACGTGGCACGGGCGCGGGATCTACGGGCCCACGCGGTATGCCTGCGGCGAGCACCGGGGGGAGCTCAAGGCGGTGGTGCGCGAGCAGTACGGCACGCTGGGCTGGCACCCGTGGGCGATCGGGCCGCACCCGTGGGCGGGCCGGCGCGGCACCGACCGGGCCCGGCAGCTGGCGCGGCGGCTCGGCTCGACCTTCGGGCCGCCCGCCTGACCGCATGCCCGTCGACCTCGTCATCGACATCGAGAACACGCCCGGGGCGCTGGCCCAGGTCGCCGCCGCGATCAGCGACGCCGGCGTCAACATCGCCGCCGCCACCTGCGTCGGCCCGGGCGAGCGGGCCGAGCTCCACATCCTCGTCCCCCACGCCGAGGCGGCCCGGCACTCGCTGGCCATCTCCCACCTCGCGGTCAGCCGCGAGCGCGAGGTCGTCGTGGTCGACGTCGAGGACCGGCCCGGCGTCCTCGCCGACCTGACCCGCAAGATCGCCAGAGCCGGGGTCGACCTCGACCTGGTCTACGTGGCCACGCGCAACCGCGTGGTCTTCGGCGCGCCCGATCTCGACGCCCTGCGCGCCGCGGTCGGCTGAGCCTCAGCCGTCGCCGAGCGGCAGGTTGACGTGGAACACGGTCTCACCCGGGTGGGAGTCGAAGTCCAGGCTGCCGTCGTGGCGGTCGACCACGATGCGCCGCGCGGTGGCCAGCCCCAGCCCGGTGCCGGCGCCGACGTCCTTGGTGGTCACGAACGAGTCGAAGATGCGGCTGGACACGGTGGGGTCCACGCCGGGGCCGTCGTCGGCGATGTCGACCACCGCGCGATCACCCTCGTTCCGGGTGGTGATGGTGATCGTGCCCGCGTCGCCGAGCGCGTCGATCGCGTTGTCGAGCAAGTTCGTCCACACCTGATTGAGCTCGGACCCGCGGCCCATGATCCGCGGCAGGTCGCGGTCGTAGTCGCGGCGCACGGCGATCGTCGTGTGCTTGAGCTTGTGGCCGAGGACCGTGAGCGTGGTCTCCAGGCCCTCGTGCAGGTCGACCTCGACCACGTCGCCGCGGTCCATGTAGGAGTAGCTCTTGACCGCGCCCACGAGCGTGGACAGCCGGTCGGTCGAGTCCTGAAGCTCGACCGCCAGTCCTTGCACGGTCAGCGTGGCCGCAACCCAGGCCACGGCGGCGCCGGTGGCGGGCCCCGCCAGCGCCTGCAGGCGCTCGAGCCAGTCGGCGTCCACGCCGGCGGCGGCCAGCGGCTCGGCCACGCGCCAGGGCTCGGGCACGCCGAGGTCCTCGAGCCGCTCGAGCAGCGCGTCCTCCGCGTCGGCGACGTCGAGGGCATCGACGGCCGCCCGCGAGCTGGCGCGCTCGACCGCCTCGCGCTGCAGCTCGACGAGCCCGGCCGCCCCCTCGCGTTCGAGGCCCGCCTCGACGAAGCGCCCGACCGACGCGCTGACGACCTCGACCGCCTCGGCCAGCTGCGCCGCCGAGCGCCGCGCCGCCGCGGCCGGGTTGTTGAGCTCGTGCGCCAGCCCCGCCGCCATCTCGCCCAGCGAGGCCATGCGCTCGCGCTGCTGCTCGGCCGCCGTGATCCGGCGCGTGATCGGGCCGACCTGGCTCATCACGCGCCGGTGCACCGCGGGCGTGGCCATCGCGAGCGGGCGGAAGTCGTCGGGCGCGATCATCGCCACCCGGCACTCGTCCTCGGCGCGCATGCTCACGTTCACGGTCCCGCCGGTGAGCACGGCGATGGCGTAGATCCACGTCGGCGCAAATTGCCGCGCCACCGGCTCGATCTGGCCGCCTTGGACGAGCAGGGTTCGGACCGTTCCCTCGAGCAGGAAGAGCACGCCGGGCGGCTCCTCGTCGGCGTGGGCGAGGAACTCGCCGGGCGCGTAGGTGTGCCAGCGCGCCACCGCGGCCCAGGGCTCGAGCTCGGCGTCGGAGAGGTCGTCGAACAGGTCGACCGGGCGCAGGTCGGCGGGGGTGACGGGTGGTTCGCTCACGTGTCGGCGAGGTACTGGTGGATGAGCGAGACGGCCATCGACCCCTCCCCCACCGCGCTGGCGACGCGCTTGACGGAGCGGGCGCGCACGTCGCCGGCCACGAACACGCCGGGGACGCTGGTCTCGAGGACGTAGGGGTCGCGCCCGAGTGGCCAGCCGTTCTCGGGCACGTCGGGCCCGGCGAGGATGAACCCGCGCTCGTCGCGGGCGACGACGCCGGAGAGCCACTCGGTGCGCGGCGAGGCGCCGATGAACACGAAGCACGCGTCGGCCTGCAGCGTCTCCTCGCCGTCGGGCCCGCGCACGCGCAGCGCCTCCAGGTGGCCGTCGCCCTCGGCCGCCAGCGCCTGCGTCTGCGTGCGCACATCGACGTTCTCGGACGTCTCGAGCCGCTCGACCAGATAGTGCGACATCGACGCCTGCAGCCCCGGCCCGCGCACGAGCATGGTGACGCGGTCGGCGTGGGTGCTGAGGTACAGCGCCGCCTGCCCGGCGGAGTTGGCCCCCCCGATGACCACGACGCGCTGGTTCGAGCACGAGCGCGCCTCGGCGGGCGCGGCGCCGTAGGAGACGCCGGCGCCGGTCAGCGCCTCGAACCCGGGCACGTCGAGCTTGCGGTAGGAGACGCCCGAGGCCACCAGCACGCAGTGCGAGCTCAGCGTGTTGCCGCCGCTGAGCTCCACGAACCGGCCCACGCCCTCGGGCCGCAGCGCCACGACGTCCTGGACGCTCAGGAGCTCGGCGCCCAGCCGGCGCGCCTGGCTGGTCGCCCGCCGCGCGAGGTCCGAGCCGCTCACGCCGGCCGGGAAGCCCAGGTAGTTCTCGATCCGCGTCGACTGGCCCGCCTGCCCGCCCGGCGTCTCGCGTTCGACCATCACCGTGCGCAGCCCCTCGGAGGCGCCGTAGACCGCCGCGGCCAGGCCGGCCGGCCCGCCGCCGACGATAACCAGGTCGTAGTGCTCCTCGATCGGCTGGGCGCTGACGCCCAGGTGCTCGGCGAGCTCGAGCACCGACGGCCGCTCCAGCACCGACCCGTCCTCGAGCAGGGCCACGGGCAGCCGGTCCGCGTCGATGTCGAAGACCTCGAGCAGCTCGCGCGCCTCGGCGTCGCGCTCGACGTCGATCCAGCGCGCGAGCACGCGGTTGCGGGCGAGGAAGTCGCGCACCTCGCGCGACTCCTTCGAGAAGCGGTGGCCGATGACGCGCACCCCGCCGGACTCGAGCGCCGCGCCGGCCTGCCAGGTCTCGAGCAGGTCCTCGACGACGGGGAACAGCTCTTCCTCAGGCGGGTCCCACGGCTTGAGGAGGTAGTAGTCGAGCGCGACCTCGTTGATGGCGGCGATCGCGGCCTCGGTGTCCGCGTAGGCGGTCAGCAGCGCGCGCTTGGCGTCCGGGAAGACGGTCCGGGCCTCGACCAGGTACTCGGTGCCGGCCATGACGGGCATGCGCTGGTCGGCGATCAGCAGCGCGACCTGGTCGCCGCGCGCCCGCACCTCGCGCAGCAGCTCGAGCGCCTCGGGCCCCGAGCCGGCGCGCAGGATCCGGTAGTGCTCGCCGAAGCCGCGGCGCAGGTCGCGGGCCACCGCGGCGAGCACGGCGGGCTCGTCGTCGACGACCACGATCGCGGGGCGGGGCTCCTCGGGCATGCAGAGAGGATGCCAAGCCCTGCTCGCGACCTCGGCGCCATTTTGGCCTTGAATGGGTGCCAATGTGATGCCATCATGGTGTCATCATGGAACTCGAACCCCACGTCAACACCCTGCGCGAGCAGCTTGCGGTGGCCGCCGAGGCCGGGGGCGACGATGCGCGTGCGCTCGCGGAACGGCTCACCGCCCCGATGGACGCCGCGGTCCGGCTGATGCTGCTCGACGTGCTTGCGTCCGCCGCCGCCGAGATCACCGCGGAGCTCGCCCCCGGATCGGTCGAGCTGCGGCTGCGCGGCGGCAGCGATCCCGAGTTTGTCGTCACCTCCCCGCCCACCGAGACGGACGCGTCGCATGAGGCCGCGCACGCGGATGCGCTCGCCGCCGGCGACGCCCTGGCCGGCGAGGGCCCGGTGGCCCGCATCAACCTGCGCCTCCCCGACCAGCTCAAGGGCCGGGTCGAGGAGGCCGCGCTGCGCGAGGGGCTGTCGGTCAACGCCTGGCTCGTCCGGGCGGCGGCCGCCGCCGTCGACCGCGGCGCGGCCGGCACGCGACGCGACCAGGGCGGTCCCCGCAGCGGTCGGCGCTATACGGGATGGGGGCGGTAGCCATGGCCGAGTTCGCGACCCCCGAACCGATCGAGGCCGTCGTCGACCTGGTCGTGGGCGACGTCCGCGTCGCCGCCGGCGATCGCGCCAACACCGTCGTCGAGGTGCGCCCCAGCGACAGCGGCCGGCGCGCCGACGTCACCGCGGCCGAGCAGGCACGCATCGACTACGACGATGGGCGCCTGCAGGTCAAGACCACCCGGCGCTGGACCTCCTACAGCCCGTTCAGCGACGGCGGGTCGGTCGACGTCCAGATCCTCCTCCCCGCCGGCTCGCGCCTGACCGGCTCGGGCCAGATGACGTCGTTCCGCTGCACCGGGTCGCTCGGCGACTGCCGCCTGAAGACGGCCGTCGGCGACATCCACGTCGAGCGCGCCGTCGCCGTCAACCTGACGACCGCCGCAGGCGAGATCGTCCTCGACCACGCGACCGGCGACGCCCGGATCACGACCGGCTCGGGCACGGTCCGCGCCGGCGCGATCGAAGGCGTCGCGGTGATCAAGAACTCCAACGGCGACACCCATCTCGAGGACGTCGCCGGCGACCTTCGGGCGCGCGCGGCCAACGGCGACATCGCGGTCGATCGCGCCCGCGCCACGGTCGCGGCCAAGAGCGCCAACGGCGCCATCCGCCTCGGCGCGGTCCAGCGCGGGACGGTGGTCGCCGAGACCGCGATGGGCGCGGTCGAGATCGGCATCGCCGACGGCACCGCCGCCTGGCTGGACCTCGACACGCGCTACGGCCACCTCCACAACGCGCTCGAGACGGCGGGCCCGCCTGCGTCCGGCGAGGCGACGGTCGAGGTGCGCGCCCGTACCAGCTACGGCGACATCACGATCCGAAGGAGTGCGGCATGACCCCCGCCATCGAAGTCCGCGAGCTGGGTCGGCGCTTCGGCGACGTGACCGCCCTGGACGGCCTCGATCTCGCGATCACCCCGGGCACCGTGTTCGGGCTGCTCGGGCGCAAGCGTTCCGCCACGCCTGAATCCGCGTACGATCGCGCCATGGCGGCCGACGAGTTCGTCCTCGACACGCCCGACGTGCGCACCTTCATCACCGACGTGCGCGCCGCGATCGCGGACGGCAGCTCGCCCGCCGACGCCATCGAGCGCATCCGCCCCCGCTTCGCCGACCTGCTCGCAGACCCGAACTGGCTGCCCGCCGTCTACCAGGAGGCAGCGCCCCAGAGCGGCATGGGCGGCGGCATCGGCCAGTGGGCGCTCTATCGCGCCGAGGACGGCTCGCTGTCGCTGTTCAGCCTGGTCGTGCCGTCGGGGTCCGAGACCCCGGTGCACGACCACCTCGCCTGGGGCCTCGTCGGCCTGTACCGCGGGACCCAGGACGAGGAGATCTTCGCCCGCGAGCGCGGCGCCCTGCGGCTGAGCGAGCGCCGCGCGCTCGGCCCCGGTGACTTCTACGCGCTGATCCCGCCGGCCGACGACATCCACCGCGTGCGCACGACGTCGGCCGAGACCTCGGTCTCGATCCACCTGCTCACGAACGACACCGGCTGTGTGTGGCGGCACGCCTACGATCCGGCCTCGGGCGAGGAGCGCCCCTTCCGGTCGGGCTACGTGAACGTCGACTGCCGCTGAGTCAGCCGACGGCGCCCGACCTCTAGCGTGGGGGCGTGCCGGAACGGGAGACGGTCGCACTGGTCCTGGCGGGCGGAGGCGCCCGCGGCGCCTACGAGGTCGGGGCGCTGTCGGTCCTGCTGCCCGCGCTCGAGCGCCGCGGTCAGCGCCCGCGCCTCGTCGTGGGCACGAGCGCCGGCGCGCTGAACGCGGCCTTCGCCGCCGCGACCGCCGACCAGCCCGCGGCCGAGGCGGTCGCCGAGGGCGAGCGCATCTGGCGCGACCTCCACTACGGCGAGGTCCTGCGCGGGCTGGGGTCGTTGTCCGAGCTCGGCCGCGGTCTCGCCTATTTGGGCGAGGTGCTCGGGCTGCCGGTCAGCGCGACAAGCCTGCTCGACCCGGCGCCGCTGGCCGCAACCGTGCGCCGGCTGATCCCGTTCGACCGCCTGGCCGCCAACGCCGCCGCCGACGTCGTCCAGGCGGCGGTCGTGGCCACCGCCGCGGCGACGAGCCGCTCGGTCGTGTTCCACACCCAGCGCCCCGCGCCCCCGCGCGACACCAAGCGCGGCATCGACTACGTCCATGCCGAGCTGGCGTCCGAGCACGTGCGCGCCTCTGCCGCCATCCCGGCGCTGTTCCCGGCCGTGCGGCTCGAGCACCCGGCCCGGTCGCGCGGCTGGTACTTCGACGGCGGGACGCGGCTGAACACGCCGATCAAGCCCGCGCTGGCGCTGGGCGCCGACCGCGTGGTGGTGATCGGGCTCAACGCGATCGCAGGCCGCCGGGGCCGGCCCGGCGGCGGGACCCCGGACGTGCTCGAGGGCGCCGCCCAGCTCATCCAGGCCGTGCTCGTCGACCCGCTGGTCAACGACGTGGCGACGCTGGCGACGCAGAACCAGATCGTCGAAGGCGGGACCAACGTGCCCGACCGCCGCCTCATCCCCTACATCTTCGTCGCGCCGCGCGACGCCGACGTCATCGGCCGCACCGCGGCGCGCGTGTTCAACCGCCACTACGCGCCCGCGCCGGCGCTCCTGCGCGCGCCCGACACGGCCGTGCTCGGCCGCCTGGTCGACGGCGGCCGCGACGCCATGCACGGCGAGCTCCTCAGCTACCTGTTCTTCGCACCCGAGTTCGCGGCCGAGCTGCTGCGGCTCGGCCGGCGCGACGCCGAGCGCTGGCTCGACCAGACCCACGACGACGGGCCGTGGCGAATCGGGTCGCTGCCGCCGGCGGCGTGATCGGGTCGCCGCCGGCGGCGCGGCACGGAGCCGGTCAGTTGATCTCCACGACCATCAGCGAGTTGTTGTCGGGATCGCGGAACCAGAACAGCGGCGGGACCGGGTCGCCCATGCGGCTGACCTCGTCGTCGACGTCGACGCCGGCGTCCTTCAGCTCGGCGTAGAGGGCGTCGATGTCGCGGGTGTTGAGGCCGATGCCGGTCTCGACGTTGCCGCTCGGCTTGCCGGGCGGCGGAGGCACGATGGCGATCGTGGTCTCGACGCCCTCGGGGGCGACCTCGACCCAGCGGTAGCCGTTGCCGAACGGCACGTCGGTGCGCTTCTCGAAGCCCAACGTGTCGACGTAGAACGCGACGGCGCGGTCCTGGTCGGACACCGGCACGACGACGGTGCCGAGCTTGTCGATGCGGGTGGTGGTCTTGCTCACTGCTTCCTCCTTGGTGGGGGTGGGAATCGCACCCACTGAGACCGGAACGCGGCCTGCAATTCATCGGCCGGCCGACCACTTCCGCACCGCCCTGCTAGGCGCGGCCGACGCCCTTGAAGAACGCGTAGCAGAAGACCTCGGTGGCGGAGAGCGCGGCGATGCCTTCGTCGAAGCGCTCGGGCGCGATCAGCCCCGCCTGCAGCGCGTCCTCGCGCACCCCCTCGATCATGGCCGTGAACGTCCGGTGCGTGAAGCCGTCGACGAGCTCAGGGCGGCTGGCGTCGACATAGACCATGCGCGGCGACACCCGGACCCCCGTCACCCCGGCCTCGACCATGAGCGGGTAGACGCGACGGCCGATCTCGGCGTCGCCGCCGGCGCGGCGCTGCAGCTCGACCTGGCAACGGATCGCGTCGTGGGCGGCGGCGCTGTCGGGGTGGAAGTAGGTGGAGCCGTGGTCGCCCTCGATCACGGTCACGGTGCCGCCGGGGCGGACGAGCCCGGCCAGCGTGCGCAGGGCCTCGACCGGCTGCGCGAGGTGCTCGAGCAGGAAGCACACGAAGACGTGGTCGAAGGCGTGCGGCGCGAAGGGCAGGGCGAAGATGTCCGCCTGGACGAAGTCGACGTTGGTGGCTCCACGCGTGCGCTCGCGCGCCCGCGCCAGGGATTCGGCCGAGACGTCGACCGCCGTGAACTGTGCCTCCGGGCTGCGGGCCACGAGCGTGGCCGTCTGGGCGCCGACCCCGCAGCCGGCCTCGAGCACGCGACTGCCGGCGGGGTAGGCGGTGTCGTGGTGGAGCAGGTCGACCAGTGCGGCCGCCTGGTCGAGCAGGCGCTCGTTGGCGCGGGCGTCGTAGCCGTGGACGTAGTCGGTCAAGCGATGCCGAGGCGGGTCTGGAACTCCCCCGGCTCGGCGTGGTGCCGCCAGAGCAGCTCGGCGACGTCGTCGGGCTCGTGGTCGCCGCCGGGGGCGATGGACCCGCCGATCGCGGTGTGGGCGACGTGGACCCCGGTGTCGGCCAGCGCGTCGTGGAGCATGCGCGCGTAGGCCACCTCGCCGGCAAAGGAGATCCCCACGCCCGCGCGGGCGGGATAGGGCTTGATCGCCGCGCCGCCGGTGGTGAAGAGGATCGTGCCGCGGTCGGCCGCGCGCATCGGGTCGAGCACCGCCCGCGTCGCCGCCACCGCGCCCAGCACGCTGAACTCGAGCGGCCCGCGCACGTCCTCGACGTCGGTGTCGAAGAGATCCTTCATGAATTCCCGCGCAGGGAGGGGCGAATACTCGAGCACCTCGACCGGGCCGAGCTCGTCGGCCAGCGACCGGATCGCCCGCGTCAGCGCAGCGTGGTCGCGGATGTCGGCGGCGGCGCCGCGGGCGCGGATGCCTTCGTTCTCCAGCCGGCCTGCGAGGTCGTCGAGCTTGGACTGCGTGCGCGAGACGAGACCCACCGCCATGCCCTCGCGGCCGAAGCGACGGGCCACGGCAGCGCCGAGGTTCGGGCCTGCCCCGATGATCACGATCGACATGCTCACCCGCGAGGCCACAGTACCCTACGGCCCGCCGCGCGAGCGTCCACGCGCCAGCCCTTCAACCGGCCAGCATTCGTGGCGCGTAAGGCACGGCACCTACGTCTGAGAGGAGGCGCAGTTCATGCGGTTTTCCAAGCGAGCCGTGTACCTCGTGGTCATGGTGGCCGCGGTCAGCGCGGTATTGATGGCCCTCACCGTGAACGCCGTCGGGGCGCGCGGTGGTGGCGGGGGGAACGACAAGGGCGGCGGCAACGACCAGGGCCACAACGGCAACGGCCAAGGCAATGGGCACGGCAACGGCAAGGGCAACGGCAACACGCTGCTGCGGTCGACGCTCGCGCCGTCGGTGCCCGGTGACCCGACGTTCCACGGCGTCAACCCCGGCGGCGCCCCGTGGGTGCTGCAGCGCGGCGAGGTCCGGCTCAAGCGCAACGGCCAGTTCCGCCTGCGCCTGCAGGGCCTGGTGATCCCGAACCCGCCCGGCGACAACACCCCGGGGCCGGTGACGACGGTCAACGCGTCGCTGTACTGCGGCGTCGACACCACCGCCGCGGCGACGACCGACACGGTGCCGATCTCGCGTCAGGGCGACGCGAGCATCAACACCACGATCAGCGTGCCGGCGACATGCCTGGCGCCGCTGATCCTCGTCCACCCGAACGGCATCGCGGCCGCCTACATCTCCCTGGAGGGCTGGCGCTAGCGCGATTTGGGCTGCAGCCGGCGCGCGTCGACGTCCGGGCGCGCGCCGGCTCCGGCGCGCCGTCGCTCACGCTGCGACGTCGCTCAGCCCCAACACGCCGGCGGCCGCTCGCTCGGCCAGCTCCGCGTCGTGCGGCGCTCGCCCGCCCATCGCGATCGCGGTCCCCTCGAGGGCGCCCAGGAACGCCTTCGCGACCTCGCGCGCCGGTGGCCCGGGCGGGACCGACCCGTCCCGGCGCCCCGCCCTGACCAGCCGCGCGACCCGCACGACGCCCGTCGCCGACACGCGCTCGATCGCGCGGCCGACCGGATGGTCCTGGCCGCTGAACTCGACCCGTAAGGCCATCACGACGCGGGCGATGTCGCGGCGGCAGAAGACGGCGTGCCCGCGCGCGAGCGCGAGCAGCTCCGCCACGGGAGTCGGCTCCGCGCGGGCGGGGTCGCCGACCTCGCGGATCCAGTTCTGGCCGACCCAGTCGACCACGGCCAGCGCCAGGTCCTCCTTGTCCTTGAACTGGTGGTAGAGGGCGCCGCGGGTGTAGCCGGCGTCGCGGGCTACGTCCTCGAGCCGCAGCTTCCCGTACCCATAACGAGACAGGCCACGGGCGGCGGACTCGAGCAGTGCGTTCCGGCTCTGCTCCCGCCGGTCGGCCTGGGACATACGTACATGCATGTATGTATCCTACCGAAGCATGAGACTCCCCGACAGCGCACATACCTCCCGCCCTTGGCGGATCCATGCGATCGCCCCCGACTTCCGGCTCGAGGACGTCTGGGCGCTGCCGACGCCCGGCGGCCCGGACGACTTCCCGCGGCTACTCGAGCTCATCACCTCCATGGACCCCTCGCGCGGCTCGTCGTGCGCGTCGCGCGCGCTGTGGGCGACCCGGTGGAAGGTCGGCGAGCTGCTGGGCTGGGACGAGCCGGACGCCGGGCTCGGCGAACGCGCTCCCACGCTCCGCGACCGGCTGCCCGCCGACCTGCGCGGCACCGCGACCGGCCCGGCGTTCGACGCCCTCCCGTTCACGCCGCTGTACCGCACCGACGACGAGTGGGCAGCCGAGATCGCCAACCGGACCGTGCACGGCATCGCCCACCTCGGCTGGGTGCCGGATGGTGCGGGCGGCTACCGCGGGCAGATGGCGGTGCTGGTCAAGCCCAACGGCCTGCTCGGGGAGGCCTACCTCGCCGCGATCGGGCCGTTCCGGCACCTGATCGTGTACCCGGCGATGATGCGCGACGGCAAGCGGCGCTGGGAGCGGACCGTCGTACCCCGCCCAGCCACCGCGACGTGAACCGCGATAGCGCCATCGCCCTGCTCGACCGGCTGCACGAGGCGCAGAACGCGTTCTACGGCGGCGGGTCGGGGGCGCCGCTCGAGGACCTGCTCGGCTGCACGGTGGTGTGGACGGTGCCGGGAGCGAGCCCCATCGCCGGCACCTACCGCGGCGTCGACGCGGTCTTCGGCTACTTCCGCCGCCGCCGCGACCTCGCGGACCGGACCTTCCTGATGCACCGGCGCGATGTGCTCGTCGGGGAGGGTCGGCGCATCGCGGCGCTGACCGACGGCTCGGCCACGATCGGCGGTGTCGCGCGCCGGTGGTCGACCGTCGGCCTCTACGACGTGACCGAGTGGCAGATCAGGGCGTGCTGGCTCTTGCCGCTCGACCAGGCCGCGTTCGACGCGATCTGGTCGGGCTGATCCGGCCAGGGCTCGGGCCGCTCCACCCGAGGTACGATCGGCCGGGCATGGCGCCGGCGACGCTGGTCAACGTGTGCGGGCACGGGCGGTCGGGCACGACGATGCTCGACCTCATGCTCGGCACGCCCGCGGAAGCGTTCTCGTGCGGCGAGGCGGTCGCCGCGTTCCAACCGCGCCGGCCCGAGCATGCGCACCTGGTCTGTTCGTGCGGCGAGGATCCGTGTCCGGTCTGGGAACGGCTCCGCGCCGGGCCTGCGGAGCAGTTCCACCGCCGCGTCGCCGACACGCTGGGCGTCGAGCGCGTGATCGACTCCTCCAAGTGGTTCGGGTGGGTCCGCGACGCCAACCGCTGGGGAGCTGACAGCGGCATGCGTGTCGTGAACCTCCTCATCTGGAAGGAGCCGCTCGAGCTCGCGTTCTCGTGGTGGAAACGCGGCGAGCTCCCCGCCGACGAGGAGGCCATCTGGTGCTACGTCCAGTACCACGCGAGGCTGCTCGACGCCGGGTTCCCGGTCGTCAGCGTCCCCTACGCCGACCTCGCCGACGATCCCGCCGGCGTCCTGGCGTCGACCTGCCGCGCCATCGGGCTCCCGTACGAGCCCGGACAGGAGCGCTTCTGGACCACGCAGCACCACAACCTGTTCGGCAGCTCGAGGGCTCGGCGGACGCTGCGAGCGAGCGACGCGACCATCCGCCGCACCGAGCCGTCCCAGGAGTTCCTCGAGGCGACCGGCACCCTGGCCGCCCGCACAGCGTCCGACCCGGAGCTCGCCGGCGTCATCGACAGGGTGCGGGCCTGCGCGCCGGCCTGATGTACTGCACGCAAATCCCCCGGCGCGTCGCTCTTCATCCCGCGCCGCAGGCGCACGGCTTCCACAACGCCACCGACACGCCCGCGCGCACGCTCGCGACGTTCACCCCGGCAGGTAGGCCGCGCAGGACGCCCGGCCCGTCGTCTCAGCCCGGCAGGTCTTCGGGCCGCTTCTTGGCGAGGTGGCCTTCGAGCAGTCCGGTGGACTGGCCGACTTCGATCATGTAGCCGTCCGGGTCGCGCATGTAGCAGCGGATCTCGGCGCCGCGGTCAATCGGTGGCGTCACGAACTCGGCTCCCTTTGCGCGCCACTCCTCGTAGCACGCCTGGATGTCGGCGACCCGCAGGTTCATGAAGATCGAGACCGTGTCGCCGGGCTCGTAGTTGACGACCGAGATGTCGGGCTTGTCGGGGGTCGGGCCGCCGCCCGGGTTCATGATCACCCACGAGTTGGCGAGCTGGACCATGCACGGGTTCTCCTCCAGCACGACCCGGCCGCCGAGGACCTCGGAGTAGAAGGCGCGCGACCGAGCAACGCTCCGTACGGTGATGAACTGGGTGACGAGGAAGCCCTCGCTCGGGGCGGGCAGGTTCGCGAAGTCGATGGCTGGCGTCTCTTCGGCCACGGTTCTGTGCTCCTTCTCCTGGTTTCTGCTACGTGATCGGAGCCTACGGGCGCGTCGCAATCGGGGACGGTCGGGCCCGCCACGAGGCGGGCACCGCCAGGCCCGTCTCGTCGTTTCAGCGCGGACACGCTAAATTGGGTGCTTCAGGCCGAACCTCGTGTTCGGCACCGCAGTGCCCAGCGCTCGCTGTTGTTGCCTTGCTGCACCTCCGCGTACGCAGTGCACCAACGCCGCGGAGGTACATACCATGGCGACAGGAACCGTGAAGTGGTTCAGCGACGACAAGGGGTTTGGGTTCATCACGCCCGACGAGCCCGGCAAGGACCTTTTCGTCCATCACAGTGGGATCGGTGGCGACGGCTTCAAGACGCTCGCCGAGGGCGCCAGCGTCTCCTATGACGCCGAGGCCGGCGACAAGGGCCCCAAGGCCGTCAACGTCGTCCCCCGTTAGACCCGGGGACGACGCGGTCGCGGAGCCAGCGATCACCACGTTCTTCATCCCCGAGCTCAACGGGGCCAACGAAGAAGAGGTCTATGCCGCGATCCGGAGCGCAGCCGCGCTCCGGACCGGCCACGCGCCGCAGGCCGAGCGCATCTTCAAGCTGTGGTACCGGCGCGACGGTGTCGACTGCGAGGCCGAGGTCGGCAAGCCCGATCCGATTTGCGGCCACCAGGTGCTGGCAATCCTGGATCTGGGACGGCACGACCCCTACCTCGTCGACTGCGCCTCGACCGCCGGGGCAAGAGTGCAGATCATCGTCGACAAACCCGTATACGCGGCGACGCAATTCACCGCCTCGACGAGGGTCTGAGCATCGACGACGAGGCCATCCGCGCGATCGTCACCCGGCTCGCGCGGCCCAACAAGTCAGGCGGCGAAGTCATCGAACGCGCCGCCATCCTGGCCGAAGGGTCCGACGCCGGCGCGATCATCGCCTGGATCATCGCCCACGCCGGGGAGCCCGAGGCACCGACCGCTGCGCCACGCGGTCGCGGACTGCACGGCTCGCGGCTCACGTCCGGCGGCGCCGAGACGCCACTGCGATTCGTACTGCCCGCCAGCGCACTGACGCTGGAGACCCCACGACAAGGGATGTGACGCATGGCATCAAGCTCCAAGAACCGAACCACCATGGCCAAACGCGACCGCGAAAACGCGGTCCGCGAGCGTCGACTCCGCAAGCAGGCCAAAAAGGCAGCCCGCAAGGAAGCCGCGGCACAACCCACCGCCGACGTGGCCAGCGACACCCCGGCCACCGACGAGCACGCCGAACCTTCCACGGACGCAGAGCCGACGGCGTAGGTATGGCCTAGGCGAGGATCGCCTCCTGCGGGCGCTCGACCTCGGCCGTAGCGGTGATCGGCCTCATCGCACGTCCTCCTGCAGCCGCTCGGCGTAGCGCTGCAGGTACAGGGGCCAGCCCTGGTCGCCGGCGACGCCTTCGCGGACGCCTTCCCAACCGTCGCCGTGGCGGTCGAGGCCACGGTGCTCGATCTCGACGCGGGTGCGCTCCGGGGCTTCGGCGATGAAGCTGGCCTCCCACTCGCTGGTCTTCTGCGGGTCGGTCTCAAGCTGCCAGTGCGGGCTGATGTCCCAGCTCAGCAGCACGCGGTGAGGGGGCTCATAGGCGAGCACGCGGGCCCAGCGGCACTCGCTGCCGTCGACTCCGCGGTCGTAGAGGTAGCCGCCCACACGCGGCTCGAACACCGTCTCGGCGATCTCCACCCCAAGCAGGTTGTGCTCGGCAGGCTTGAAGGCGCCGAAGTCTTCGGTGAAGACCGCGAAGGCGCGTTCGATCGGCACGTCGACGACGATCGCCGTGCGTACGGACCTCGCTGCTGCGTGAGTGCTCATGAGCCCTCCTTTGTCGGTTGCTCGACGACCTCCTTGTAGGTCGCGAGCGTCTTGGTCCAGAAGCGATCGAGCTCGGTGCGAAGCCGGTCCAGGCCGTCGCGGTCGACCGCGTAGATGCGCTGCTTGCCGGCCGGCCTGTCGACCACAAGCCCGGCGGCCTTCAGCACCTTCAGGTGCTGCGAGACCGCGGGCCGGCTCACCGGCATCGCCGCGGCGAGCTCCCCGACTGCCCGCGGGCCGTCGACGAGCCGCTCGAATATCGCCCGGCGGGTCGGATCGCCCAGCGCCGTCCAGGCGGCAGTCGCGTAAGCAGTCACTAACACGTAAGCCTACGCTTACCGGACGCCCGGTGTCAATCCCGGCGCAAGCATGTCGTCTCTCCGCGAAACGACGCCGCAAGAACGCGACGGAGCGGCCCGGGTGGGCCGCTCCGTCGTTTCTGAGGAGGCGGAGGCCGACCGGCGCGTGGCTCAGCTTGAGCCAACGGCGGCGCCGGCACCCCGGCTCGTGCTCCTGCGGCGGGTGACGAGGGCCACTCCCCCGACACCGGTCAGGATCAGCACGCCGCCGGCGACGATCCCGATCGTGCGCGCACTCGGCAGCTGACCGGCTGCGGTGTCCTTCGTCCTTGAAGGCGAGCATTGGTCGCCCCGCGGGGCGCGGTGGGCTGGTCCCGGCCGGCCGCCGCTCGGGGACAGCCCGCGGGCGGGTCAGAAGGTCATCGAGCCGCTCGAGCTGCCGGTGGCGACGTTGGACCCGGCGGGGATGGTTCCGGTGTAGGTGTAGCTACCGGTGACGCCCTTGTAGCGGCCGGTCCCCCCGGGCCCGAACAGCACCTGGTTGGGGCCTTGGTTACGGCCCTGCGCGTAGCTGCCGTGGATGACGATCGCCTGGCTGCCGTCGCTCTGGACGGTGGCGGTACCGGTGAAGGTGTTGCCAGCCGTGCCGTCGGCGAACAAGTCGACCTCGGTGCCCTCGAACGTGAACACGTTGGCTTGCGGCTGACCGGTGACGGTGAGATGGTCGATCACGGTTCCCGGGCCGAACGGCGTGCTCTTCATCGAACCGGCGAGAACCGCACTACCGCCGACGCTGGGATAGCCGTCGGTCGTCAAGACCGGCGACGACGTCACCGTCGAGCTGTACTTGTAGGTCTTCTTGGCGGCCGCGATCGGAGCCGCCACCAACAGGGCGAGGATCGCGATCAGCAGGATGGAGCGTGTGCGCTTGAGCATGTGATCTCCCGTTCTTAGAAGTAGAGGTAGGGGTCCAGCACGCGGATCTCGGTGATCCGGTCCACCGGGAGGCTGTTGCCAGCCGCCGTCTTGCGAATGGACTCCGGGCCGGGCCCGTCGTAGATGCAGAACGTCTTCCTGCGGTCGTCGCTGACGTAGGAGTGAACCCACGTGACGCCCTCGAGCTCGTTGCGCTCGATCACGCTTCGACAGGCGTCGGCGCCCTCGGCGCCGGCGGGAAGCGCGAAGCCGTCGCGGAAGCTCCGCTCGATCAGATAGCGCGGCATGTGACCCTCCGAATCAGTTGGCCCTCGAACATGCCGCGACGCTACGAGCGGCCGCGCGCGGCCGCATCGGGAGGCATGCCCATGTTTGGGCCCCCGGGTACCTAACTTGGCCGCGTCAGGCTTGGACGGCGATTCCGAGCCGTGCGGCTTCGGTGACGGCTTGGACGCGGTTCGCGACGCCGAGCTTGCGGAGAATCGCCGAGACGTGGTGCGCGACGGTCTTCTCGGACAGGAAGAGCCGTTCCGCGATCTCGGCGTTGGTCAGCCCGTCCCCGAGCAGGGCCAGCACCTCCAGCTCGCGCGGCGTGAGGTTGGCGGGGTTCACCACCCGCCCGGCGGCGAGACTATCCGCCGCTCGATCGCTGCTCGGCGGTGCGCTTGAGGTTCTCCAGCCACGCACGGAGCGACCCATCGAGCGCGCCCTGAAGGGTCTCCACTTGAGCCTCGACCGGTGCGCCCTCCCACGACTCTGCGGTTCGGACGAGTACGCGGTCGGCCTGAGGTTCGAGCGTCCAGACGTGGACGGCGACGATGCCCTGGGCGGGGCCGCCCCAGACGATCCGGCGGGGTGCATCTACCTCTTTCACCGTCGAAGTGATGTCCAAGCCAGCGGTCTGCCAGCGAAAGACCGAGCCAACCTCGAGTGGTCCGTCGGACTCCGCGCCGTCGACGTCCGGCTGCCAGGAGGGCCAATCGTCGACGTTCGTCTGAATCTCCCAGATCGTCTCGATCGGTGCCCGGACGACGATCTCGTCCCGGGTGATGACGGGCGCATCCTCGTTGATCTCCATGCCTTCTCCTCAATCGCGTTACGCGACCATGTGTATCGGTTCCGTGCGACCGAGCGGCGCCGGCGCCCCGCGTCGCGCGCGCTGCGTAGCGCGAGGGCTGCGGCCCCAGGTCAGCCTGCGCGCCGGTCGCGCAAGAGCGCCAGGCTGGCTGCCGCCCGCTCCATGGCCCGCGGTCGGCGCCGGGCCTCGAACGCCTGCCAGACAACGTCATACAGAGCGTGCGCCTCGAGGAAGGCCTCCAAGCCTTCGACGCCCGGTCCGCCGTAGCCAGCGAGGAGCTCTTCTACGAACCTCGCGTTCTGCCCACGAGCCCGCGCGCTCGCCACGAGGCCTGCGATATCCCACGCGACGGGGCCGGCGCACACGTCCTCGAGATCGTTCCAGACCAGTCCCCTGTCAGTGCGCAGCAGATTCGACATCGAGGCGTCGCCATGGAGCGCCTGAGCGGACAGCGAGCTCTCGAAGACCGCGGGCGTCAGCGCGTCCAGTTCGAGGCGAAGCCAGTCGATGTCCCTTTGGGTTAACACCGGCGATGGATGCAGCTCGGCGAGCAGGCGCTCGAGCCAGTCCCGAATCTCGCTCAGCGGGGCCAGGGCACCCGGGAAGTCGGCGAGCGCCGCATGCAGTCCCCGCAGCGAACTACCGAGTTCCCCCGGCTCCGGCGGCGGAGCCTGCTCGTCGTGTCGGACGAACTTCCACATGGTCATCCACAACCCGTCTTGCTCGTAGGGCCCAGGCGGCAGGAGGTCGGTCGGCGGAACGGCCAGGTCCGTTCGCTCGGCCAGGAACGCGCCGACGGCTACCTCGCGCGCCAGCCATTGCTCGGGGTCATCGTGCAAGACCGCCGTCCCCGTCATCACCCGCGCCACAACCGGCGCGGGCTTGAGGTGCACCAGTACGTTGCTGCCCGCGGCGATCAGCACCGCCTCGTCGCAGGCCACGCCGTGCTCACGGGCAACGGCCTGCGCGGCCGCGAGCGACGAGGCTTCGCGAGCCTTGTCGGCTGCCTCGTGCGGGCGGCTCACGCGGGCAGCCTGGTCGGAACGCCGATCGGCAACCATTGGACCCGCGCCCGTAGGTCTTCGGGTGCATCCGCGAGCTCGCGTTCGATTGCCTCTCGTCCTTCGTGGAAATGGCTCCATCCTTCGTAGTGGACCGGAATGACCGTGCGCGGCCGAACAAGCCGACACAGCTCTACGGCTTGCTTGGCGGTCATCGTGTAGCGCACCGGTCCGGAGATCGGGAAGCGGACGCCCCCGAGGTGCAGCAGCGCGGTGCCGACCCGTAGCCGGTCGGCAACCCGTCGCACACCGTCGTAGAGCACGGTGTCGCCGGAGATCCAGAGGACGCCGTGCTCCTGCCCGTCCCACCGAAGCGCGAACCCGACCACGGCGCCGACGATCGGGCGGCTCAGCGGGGGACCGTGGCGACACGGTGTCGCGGTGATGTCGATTGGAGGCCGGGCCGGCGCCTCGAGCCGCGTTGTCCCCCAAGGCTCGAGGCCACGAGCGTCAGCGCCGAGGCGTTTCGCACCGGGGACGGTGGTGATGACGGTGCCCGCCGTGTGCAGCAACGCCCGACCGGCGCCGTCGAGATTGTCATCGTGATGGTCGTGGCTGAGCAGCACCGCGTCGATCGGTCCGAGGCCGGAAGCCGCTATCGCCGGCCCGGTCAGCTTGAGCGAGCCCGTTCCCCAGCCGAACCGATACCGCTTGCCCGGCGGATCGAACGTCGGATCGGTCAGCAGCCGCCAACCCCCGACTTCGATCAGGACCGTGGGACCGCCGATGTGGGTGAGGGAAACCTGCATC
>Ga0105245_10001870_pt1 | contig 19126 bp, 14 predicted proteins | sample KBSM54metaG_FD_81523 | JGI IMG/M metagenome (GOLD analysis project Ga0105245, IMG submission 81523) | Miscanthus rhizosphere microbial communities from Kellogg Biological Station, Michigan, USA - KBS M5-4 metaG | ecosystem: Host-associated > Plants > Roots > Rhizosphere > Soil | place...
CACCACCGGGCGCGCTGATCCCGGTCGAGATCCACGCCTACTTTCAGCTCGCGGCCACGGAGCTGAATCAACGCTTCGAAGTTCGTTTTGCGCTCGTCGCCAGCACCGGCCTCGAGACACTGACCGACGCACACCCGCACAAGTCATCGACGCTCCGTTATCGGACGCGCACCATGGGCTTGCCCGTGCCGCCGATCGCCGACACTTACGAGCTACGCGTCGATGTGCGCGCCGTCGGTACCGAACAATGGTTTCGCGATCCGATGGCTTGGCCGTTGCTCGTCGCGCAAACCGAAGCGCGTCCCGCGGTCACGCACTGAGCGGTTAGCGCTCAGTTGCAGCCGCAGCCAGAGGACGAGGCGCAGGCGGCGATCCCGAATACCTGCTTCAACGAAGGGCCGCCGATCCCGCCGAATTTGTCGATGATCGGCTGACAAGTGCCGGGTTGATAGCAGTTGATGCCTGAGCAACCCGATTGCTCGACACAAGCCAAGATCAACGCGCAGCCGATGTCAGTGACACACTGGGTGAGCGCATCGTAACAGCCGTTGCAGAGACAACGCTGGCATTGGTTCTGCGCCACGCTCGTGCACAGCTGCTGGCCGCCGCCCGTGCCGCCGATGCCGGCTTGACCACCGATGGCACCGACACCACCGAAGCCCGCGCTCACGCTCCCTCCGTAACCACCGAAGGTGATCGTGCCGCCGTAGCCACCGAAGGGCTGACCGCCGTAACCGCCGAAGGTGATCGTGCCGCCGTAGCCACCGAAGGGCTGACCGCCGTAGCCGCCGAACGTCGACGTGCCACCGTAGCCACCGAACGGCCTGGTACCACCGACGTTGCTACCGCCGGACGGCCCGCTGCCCGCATGCCCACCGCCAGAAACACCACCGACGCCAGTCACACCGTCATCGAACTGCAGGGTGTCCGTGCGCGCGCCGCAACCGACACCGATACCAACGGCGAGCACTGCCAACGAAAGGACGTTTCCCCAAAGGCGCATGTGCTTTGCAGAATACGCTTTTTAGGCAAGGGCGCCAGCGCCGGCGGTGCTATTGACTGCGCCCGAGTAGAGCTAGGAGGAGCCATGGCGGATCGCATCTTGATCGAGGGCCTCGAGGTCGCGTGCATCGTTGGCATCCGCCCGCCGGAGCGCATCCGAAAACAGCTGATCCGTCTGACCCTCGATCTGGGGATCGACCTGTCGCGCGCGGGGCGCAGCGGGAAAATCGCGCACACGGTGAACTATTCGCGGGTCGCACAAGAGGTGACGAGCCTGCTGCAATTTCGTGCCTACAAGCTCATCGAAGGTGCGACGGAGGAGTTGTGTGCAACCCTGCTGGCCGTTCACCCCGCGCTCGACCGGGTCACCCTTCGGGTAGAAAAACCGGAAGCCTTGCGCGGTCGGGCGCGCTTCGCCGCCGTCGAGGTCACCCGCCTGCGCGCCGAGTTCGAGACCAGTCGTCAGGGCACCGCGTTCGGCGAGACCGAAGCCCTGCTCGAATCGGACGAAGCCAAGCTGTTCCTGCTCCGCATCGCACCTGGGCGCATGCTCGAACGCACGAGTGGCTCCGCTCGACGGATCGAGTGGCTCGTGCAGGGGCGCTTATTGGAGGGCGAAAGCGAGCTCGCCTTGCACACGCCGCGCTCCTCCGAAGCCGGGCCGAGTCTGCCGCTTCACAATCCGGGCCTCGACGAAGCCGTCTTTTTCAGCTGCGAGACCTCATCACGTTCGACCTGAGCGACCGCGTCTAACTGCACAACATCATGTGATTTTCCTGACCCGTCGGCCGATTTCTTGAATTTCCGACGCGAAAAACCTTGGTTGTCCGCAGGTGATCGAGGATAAACGCCCCAGGCGAGGGGGCTCGAGCTGACCTTCTCGAGCTCCGTCGGCACAGAGGGAGCCCCCGATGTCTGCGGCGAGCGAGCGAGTTCAAAGCACGAACGACGAGCAAGAAGTGCCTGCCCCGGCGTCCGAACCTTCTCGGCCGACCGAGCCGCGGCACCCGCTGCCAGTGCCGCCGACCCGCGACGCGGTGTTGCCCTTCGAGGAAGGCGACGACTTCGACTTCCACGACACAATTCCAGCGCCACCGTGGCACGACGACGAGCTGGAAACCGCGGAAGTTCCGCCGGTTCCGACGCGCTGAGCGAGCGTGACTCGAGCAGCCTTTGGCGACTCGAGCAGCAATGTTAGCGTGCCGCCCGAGTGGAGGTATTACGCTTGTCGATCCGCATTTCCGCATTCATTCGCTCGCTGCTTCTGGTTGCTTCGGTCCTCTTCGGTCTTTCGCACAGCACGGTCGCTAGCGCCGCCGGCCGCGTCGAGTGGAAGAGCAAGACCGTCAAAGAGCGCGACGACAAATCCTGGCACCTCGAAGTCGCCATCTACATGCCGAAGGCACCGGACATCCCGCACGTGCCGATGAAGTTCGAGTTCCAGCCCGAGGTCTACTACGAGCGCGACATGGTCGACGGCGACAAGCTCGTCGAGCACAAAGTGCCGCTCGAGAATCGGCAAGCGTTGATCGAAAGCGTCGATGTCGGCTTCCTCGATTCCGGCAGCGGGAAGATCGAGCCACGCACGCGCTTCACGTTCAAATTGACGCGCGCGCACGGTTACGAAGCCGGTGAATACAAGGTGTCGATTCACGACGGTCGCAACGACCAGGCCGTCGGTGCGTCCGTGACGCTGATCTTCGAAGGCGAGAACGAAGTCATCGATCGGCGCGCCATGGTGTTCAGCGGAAACGACAAAAAGAAGAAGAAAGACGCCGACGCCGACACCAAAAAGGTAGACGACGACAAGAAGAGCGACACGGCGAGCGACGACAAGAAAGCCGACGACAGCACGGCGGACAAATCGGATGCCCCCGCGCCCAGCGCCGACGCCGACAAGGCGAAGGAGCCGGCGAACGACGAACCCGGCACCATCAAAGAGAAGCCGGGTGGTTGCGGTTGCCGTGTTCAAGGCGGAAGCAGCGACTCGAACGCCGGCTTGGCCTTCGCGGCACTCGCTGTCTCGGGCGTACTGTTGCGACGCCGTAAACGCGCCGCTTGAGTTAGCGACTAGAGACGATCCGGACGCGCTCGGCGATGCTAGCCACGCCGAGCGCGAACTGCCGTTCGTCCGTGATGAGGCTCAGTACGAGCGCTGAGCCAGCCACGAAATCATAGAACCAGCCGGGCTGAGTCAGCACGCCGTCTTCGTTCAAGAGTGCGAGCACCCAGTCGCTCTCGCTTTGCACTGCCGGCAAGCGGAGCGTCGCGTACCAGCCGCCTTCGAGGAACAGCGGCGCCGCGGCACTGCTCCGAAACACTTCGCTCAGCCGTGCGAAGTTGCGGCCGATGCGCGCGTTCAACGCCTCGCGAACGACGCCGCTGGCGGCCAAAATCTCGGGCAGTGCGTGCTGCACCGGCGCGCCCGGCGACAAGAACGTGTCCGCCACGAGCTCGAGGCGACGCAGGGCTTCATTCAGCGCTAGTTCAGGGCCGGCAGCGCACAGCCAGGCCAGCTTGAGCTGGGGTAGCGCCGCGAATTTCGACAATCCACCGAGCGCGAACACCGGCACCGCCGTGGTCTCCAGCACCGAGCGGGCGCGCCGCGGATCTTCGCCCAACGCGTAGGCACCGAATACTTCGTCCGAGATCAACGGCAGCCCAAAGCCGCACAAGCGCGCGAGTTCGTCCCGCTTCAAGAACGAGCCGGTGGGATTGTTGGGCGTGACGAGCACGATGGCCCGCGTCCGCTCCGTCAGGGCGCGCTCGATGGAATCGAAATCGACGTGCCACGCGCCGTCGTAGTCGAGCGTGTAGTGCACGGCACGCACGCTCTCGAGCGCCGCCAGGTGCTCGAAGAGCGGGTAGCTCGGACGAGGAATGAGCACTTCATCGCCCGGATCAGCCAGCACCTTGAACAAGTAGGCGTAGGCCTCGCTGGTGCTGGAGGTGAGCACGATCTGGTCCAGAGGCACGGCGAAGCCCAAGCTCTGTTGCCACGCACTCACGGCGGCCCGCGCGCTCGGCAGACCGAAGGCGTGCGGCTCGTAACTCATGCTGGCGGGCTGCCCGAGCGCACGCAAGATGCGTTCGGAGTCGTAGGGCAGGTTGGTCTCGGTCGGGTTCGATTGGGTCAAATCGCAGATCGGCAGGCCCAAAGCCCGCCTGGCGCGAACCGCACTGGAAATCACGTTGAGCGTCGCTTCGTGCTGAGTGCGCCGAGAAAACATGCGGGCTACGCGGAAAACGGCAACCGACCACGGCGACCGAGCGCAGAGAGTAGCAGCTTGACCTCACCCCGCGAACCGGCATGAATGAAGCCACCATGACTCTCGAATGGCCGAACTTCGACGGCGTGCCCGATGAAGACGCGCTCACCATGTCTCGCCCGCGCGGGCAAAAGCTCGCCCGCTACGTGTGGTGGGACGGTGAAATCCGCGAGGAAGACACGCTCAGCGTGCACTACTACGCGAACGCCCTGCACTACGGGACGGCCGTGTTCGAAGGCATTCGTTGTTACCCGACGGCGCAAGGCGCGGTGCTCGTGCGGCTACGCGAACACATCGAGCGGCTGCTTTCGTCGGCGCGCTTGTACGGCATGAAGGTGCCCTTCGACGCGGAGGAGCTGACGCGCGGCGCGGTCGAGGTGACACGTCGTAACGGCACCCAAAATGGCTACTTGCGCCCGCTCGCCTACTTCGCTGCCGGCCCCATCGATCTGCGGCCAAAGAAGGAGTGCCCGGTGCGCGCCTTCATCGCCGTGCGCGAACTCGGCACGTTTCTCGGGGAAGATGCGCTGCGCAACGGCATCCGAGTGATGATCTCGAGCTGGCGCAAGTTCCATCACACCATGCTGCCCACGATGGCCAAGGCCAGCGGTCACTACGCGAACAGCGTGCTCGCGGCTCACGAAGCGCTCGACCACGGCTTCGACGACGCCATCCTGCTCAATCAAGACGGCACGGTGGCGAGCGCCACCGGACAAAATGTGTTCTTCGTGAAGGGCGGCACGCTGTTCACGAACGATGAAACTTCTTCCATCGTCCCCGGCATCACCCGCGATTGCATTTTGGACATCGCGCGCGAACACCAGGTACCCATCACGATCCGCGCTTTCACACGCGAAGATCTGATGCGCGCGGACGAGGTATTTCTGACAGGCACCGCCGCCGAAGTGACGCCCGTGCGCGAGCTCGATGGCACTCAATTCGTCACCGGCAAGCGCACGCTGGGCGCGTTTTTTCAACGCGCCTACTTGCGAGCAGTGACCGGCAAAGACGAGAGCCGCACGAGCTGGCTCACCCGCGTTACTTGAGGCTGGCGACGCCGTGCTTCGGCGAAGCGGCGTTGCCCATTTCTACGAGTTCGCTCCGGTACAGCAATTTGCCGTCGCTGGTCGTGATATCGCCCGCGACGTCACGCCCCGGCACCTGATCGCTGTGTGACACGTTCAACGTCGCCGATTTCTCGCCGACCATCACTCGGTAGCTCTTGGTCTCGCAGTCGAGTTCGCTCGGCCCGACGAGGCACGTCCCGTGCTGGCTCGCGACGAGCCCATCGTTCGAATCCGCGGCAAAGCTCGTGCGCTCGATGAGCTTGTCGTACACCGCGAGCGCGACCGGCGTTTCGCGCGTGCCGTCGAGCTTGGCCACGCGCACGACCGAGTCCGTCGCCGGATCCAGTCGGACCCGCAATTTGGTCGTGCCAGTCGGTTCTTCGAAGGTGTAGTCGATGACCCAGCGGCCATCTTCCTGCGCGACGATTTCCTCCGTCAGCAGGAGCGGAGCCTTCTCGTACGAGCCGCTGAAACGGTGCACGTAGAAGTCACCGACTTTACGTGAGTCGACCGGGGCCGCATCACTTTCAGCGTGCTTCGCGAGCGGCGCCGGGCTCGCCTGCGCCGCTGCGCTCGCGCTCGTTTGAGGCGGATGCTGAACACCGCAGGCCGACGCGAAGAGACCCATAGCGAGACCGATAGCCGCTCGTTTCATGCCTCCTGGTTTTCACATTCTGTCAGCGAGGGCCAAATTTGTGGGCGCAGATTGGCTACCCGAGGCGCCGATACCCTCTTTGCGCGAAGCCAGGTTAAACTGAGGGACGGAATGGCTGAAGGCACCGGGAACCTCAGCGACTTCAGGCGCGAGCAGCTGTTCGAAGCCATTCAGGATGCGTGCGATCGAGCCGACGTCGCGCTCGTGATTACTCAGCCCGGAGTCGAAAGCTCGGAGCTCCTGTATTTGAACCGGGGAGCCGAAGCGCTGTTCGGGTATTCGCTGGCGGATTTCGCGCACCGCTCGGTCTGGGATTGCGTGGCGCCAGAGGATACGCCGCGCCTGCTGGAGCTCCGGCGAAAGCGCCAAGCCGGCGAAGCGCTGCCTCGCCCCTTCGAACTCACGCTGATCCACCGCGCGGGCCGACGCTTGCACGTCGAAGTGTCGCAGACACAAGCCGTCTTGGATGGCCGCAACGTCACTGTTTCCTTCTTGTTCGATATCAGTGCTCGACGCGAAACCGAGATCGCCCTGCGCCAATCGGAGGAGCGCTTCCGCGCACTGATCGACGGCGCGCCGGACGGAGTCGCGATCTTGCGCGGTGTGCACATCACGTTCCTGAACGAGGCCGCAGCACAGATGATCGGCGCGCGTTCCGCGGAGGCCGCGCTCGGGCTACCCATCACGGATTTTTTGCACCCAGAGGACGGCGAAGTGGCCGCGACGCGCATTCGCCGGCTGTTCGAGACCCGAGCCCGCCACCCCGAACCCGCCGAATATCGCTCGCGATCGCTGGACGGCCGCGAGCTCACGCTCGAAGTCTCCTCCATTCCCACCGAATTCCAGGGCAAGCCCGCGATGCTGGCGTTTGCGCGCGACATCACCGAACGCAAAGCGATCCAAGCGCGCCTGGTCGAGGCCGATCGCTTGGCGGCGCTCGGCGTGCTCTCCGCCGGCATCGCGCACGAGATCAACAATCCCCTCGCCTACCTGCTCTTGAATCTCGAGTACTTGTCGCGCGAATTACCGAACCTCGCTCAGGACCCGCTGCAGCTCGAATCACTGATGATGCGCGTGAGAGACGCCTGTCACGGCGCGGAGCGCGTCGCCAGCATCGTGCGTGATTTACGCACGTTCGCGCGCTCCGACGACGAGGGGCGCGGCCCGGTCGATGTCCGCTCGGCGCTCGAGGCGGCGCTCAACATCGCCGGCAACGAGATCCGGCAGAAGGCGCGCCTCGTCCGCGACTACGAGCCGGTGCCGGCCGTCGAAGCCAACCCGAATCGCATCGAGCAGGTGTTGCTCAATCTGCTCTTGAACGCGGTGCAAGCGCTGCCGGCGACCGACGCCCACGAACACGAGGTGCGTGCCACACTGCGCTCGAGCGGCGGGCAAATCTCGATCGTGATCCAAGACACGGGCAGCGGCATCCCCGAATACGCGCTGAGCAAAATCTTCGACCCTTTTTATACGACCAAACCGGTCGGCGTCGGCACGGGTCTCGGGCTCTCGATTTGCCGCAGCATCGTGCGCGGCCTCGGCGGGGAGATCACCGTCCGCAGTGTCCTCGGCGAAGGCTCGGCATTCACCGTCACGTTGCCGGCATCCGCTAACCGCGTGGACGAGAAAGCGGGCCGTTCCCGCTCCATTTCGCCGCCCCCGCAACTCCGCGGTCGCATCCTGATCGTCGATGACGAAGCCCCTGTGGCACGGACGCTCAAGGCGGTGCTCGAGATCGAACACGACCTCACGTTGGCAGAGACCGGCGCTCAAGCGCTAGAAGCGATCTCCACCCGCGATGACAGCCATTTCGACGTCATCATGTGTGACTTGATGATGCCGGGCATGAGCGGGATGGAGCTCTACGAGCGCATTCGCCAGAGCCACCCGGGCCTGGAAGATCGCTTGGTGTTCATGACGGGCGGCGTCTCGATGGAGCGCGCTCGTCAGTTCTTGGCCACGACCTCGAACCTCACCCTCGAGAAACCCTTCGACTTCGAACGGCTACGTCGCACCCTGCGCCGCCTCGTCGCACTCTCGCAGAACCCAGCGGCGAGCTGATCTGCCATCGGTGACGGATCAAGTCGTGTCAGGGCGCTGCCCAGAACGTCGCACCGAGTTCTTGATTCGGCGTGTTGACACCCGGCAGCCATTCATCGAGTGATTTGATGTCGGGCTGCGAGAAGTTGCCGATGAACAAGTCGCTGCCACCGTGGCCCGTGGTGTTCGACGAGAACACGACCGTGTCGTGATCGTCGAGACCGTACGGATCGGCGCAACTCGCGGCTTCTTCGGAACAGAATTGCGCGGCGACTGCCGGGCCTTGCAGCGCATTCATCGGCTTACGCAAAATCTGATTCACCGGGTTCGCGACCGAGCGCCAGCGCGTGTAATACAGCCAAGGGGGCGCGTTCGCCGCCGCTTTGGCCACGACCGGCCGCGACTCGGAGATGTTGCCAATGCCCGCCGCCAGCATGCGATTGGCGTCGAGCGAAATATCCACACCCGTCAGCCCCGCTGTGAGATCGAAGCAGTAGATGTCCGTGTCGTTGTCGTACGAATTCGCATAACAAACCTGCGTGCCATCGGTCACGGGCTTCGATTGCTCCGGCCCGGAATGATGGAAGCAATACGAGCCCATGGGATTGGCGCACGTCTCCACGAACGTCGTGTTGCGCACGACCCAGCGCGCGAGGTAGCCGTTGTGCTTGAACAAGATCGCGTCGCCCGTGGGCGAGTATTGCGGATCTTCGTCGGGGATGCCGTTCGACGTGACCTGCTGCTTGTTCGGCGGATTGTCCAAATCCAAAATGAACAATTCGAGCTGATTGCGATCGAGCACGGGGCAGGTGCCGCTCCCGCCGCGCAGAGTGGCAGCGACGACCAAGTGCGTCCCATCCGGGCTGAAGATGCCGTTGTACGGCGCGCACAAGCCGTAGGTCGCGCCGATTTCCTTGCCCATCGTGGCTTCCGGAAATTTCACGACGAACATCTGACTGTCCCCGGCGTCGTAACTCGTGAAACGCTGAAAAACCAATTTTCCAGCCGGAATTTGCAGCACATTGCTGACGCCTCCGCTGCCACTCGAGCCCGCGTTCGGCAGCCCGCCGCTGCCGCCGTCGCCGGTGGTCGTCCCACCTTGGCCCTGATCGCCAGCCACGGTTCCGCCGCCGAGCGACTGCTCACCGCTGACGCCCGCTTGGCCGCCTTGCGCCCGAGCCCCAGTGCCGCCGCCTGCCTCGTAATAGCCGTCCGCTAGACCGATCACGCGCGCGCAGCTCGCGACGAGCAGAGCCAGACAGCCGAGTGCAACCCGTTGGCTCAAAACGCACCAACGACGCCGACGGCCGTCGGCGAAACAGCCACCACCGAGAAGCCACGTTGCGCGGCCGTTTCGTGCTCGGGGCGGCCCGCCAAATACACGATCGCCGCCGTCAGCACTCCGGCTGCGCCCGCGGCGAAACCGAACGTGCTCACGGTCGCTTCGACGCGCGCCGCATCCGCTGCGTCTTTGCCTCGCGCACTGCAAGCGAGCCCCAAACACTCGCCGTCGACGACGTCTTTGTCGCGCAGGGCCATCAGGCCGGCGATCGAGCCCGTCAAAACGCCGGCCAGCCCGACGCCGCCACTCACGTAAAACCAGGGCGACAGCGATTGTTCCGCCCGCGGCAACGGCCGAGGCGCGGGCGCGTGGGGGCGTGCCTCGGTGTTGCGGTTGGTGAAGCCCAAGACGATGGTCTTGTGTTCGCGTTTCGCGAGCGTGATCCGCTGTTCCGCGTGGGTGCCGTCCGCGCCGCGATACAAGAGCACGTGCTCCCCGGGGTCCACCGGCTGCTCGAGCCCGAGCGACGCGGGCGCCATGCGCGCCCCATCGCGAAGCACGGTAGACGATCGTTGCAGCACCGCCGGTACCACCACGGTGAGATACGGCAGATCCGCAAGCAAACGGACGCGCTCGCGCTCCGCCACTTGACGCCGCTCTTCTTGCGCCGCGCGCTCGGCCGGCGGCAAAGTCGAGACGAGGGCGAGGAAGTCGCCGTAGTGCTGCGCCGCGCTCGCGGTGTGGTCGGCGCGAAGCTCACACGTCGCCCAGGTGAAGAGCACCCCGGGCAGCGGCTCGAGTCGGTAACTGTCCGCCAAAAACCCACAGGCTTTGCCGTAGTCACCGTCGCGGAATGCGGTCACCCCCTGCTCGTAGGCCTTTTGCGCGGCACTTTGCTCTTGGGCAACCGCAACGTGAGCGCGCGCGAGTAAGCCCAAGACGACCAGACTTGAAAATCTCTGGCGCCACGGGAATCCACCGGCACGGCGCGGCTTCGGGGACCGCGGCACAGTGGGGGCGAGGGCGCGCATCGATCAGGTGTACCACGGCAATTTCCGCCAAAAAAGGTGGATCGCGATTCTGGATGTTAGAGTGAGCGACAATGGCCGCGGCGCTCGAAAGTCGGAACACACCACCGACGCAGCTCGGCCGCTACGCGCTCTTCGATCAGATCGCGCAAGGCGGCATGGCGACGGTCCACCTCGGACGCCTCGTCGGCCCCGTCGGCTTCTCCAAGATCGTCGCGATCAAGCAGATGCACGAGAGCGCCGCGCAGAATCCCGAGTTCGTCGCGATGTTCCTGGACGAAGCACGGCTCAGCGGGCGCGTGCAACACCCCAACGTGGTGGCCACGTTCGACGTGATCGCGCACTCCGGCGAGGCCTTCTTGGTCATGGAGTACGTGCACGGCGAGTCGCTGTCGGCCTTGCTGCGTGCGGCACGCACACGGAACGAACGGCCGTCTCCGGAAATTGCGGTGCACGTTTTGTGCGACGTGCTTTACGGCCTCCACGCCGCGCACGAAGCGAGCGACGAAAACGGCGAGCAGCTCCTGCTCGTCCATCGCGACATCTCACCGCAAAATATCATCGTGGGTGTGGACGGCGTCGCACGCGTCCTGGACTTCGGCATCGCCAAAGCTGCAGGCCGCTTGCAAGAGACGCAGAACGGCCAACTCAAAGGCAAGCTCGGCTACATGGCACCCGAGCAATTACTAGGGCGCCCGCTCGATCGGCGCGTCGACATTTTTGCAGCGGGCATCGTGCTCTGGGAGTTCTTGTCGGGGCGCAAACTGTTCGACGCGGACAACTCCGGGCAGCTCATGTATCAGGTGCTCGAAACGGAGATCCCGCCGCTCGATTCGTTCATGGATTTGCCGCCCGCACTCGCGCGCGCGGTGGAGCGTGCCACCTCGCGTGAGGTGAACGAACGCTTCGCGACCGCGCAAGAATTCGCGCGTGAGCTCGAAAACAGCACGCAGTTGGTCTCCACTCGGCGCGTCGGTGATTGGGTCACGAGTTTGTGCGGTGAAGCTCTCGCGCGCCGCTACGAGCGGCTGAAGGCCATCGAGGCCACGCCGCTCGATACCGCCATCGTGCGCCGCACCGAATCGCTCCACGAACGCGATTCGTTTCATCCCGCCGGTTCCGACGCGATGACCGAACCCGCTCAAGAGCCGGTGCGCATCATTCGCCCACGCTCCGGCCCGCATGCGATCGTGACGCCACTCGCGCCGCGGCCCGACGCGACGGGCGTCACGGCCATCGCGAGTGAACCGGTGCCCGCCCCGCGCCACCGCTGGCGAGGTGCCGTCGTGGGCGGAATTGCGCTGCTGCTCGGGGCCGGCTACCTGCTGCTACACAAAACGGAACACGAACAAACGCCGAGCGCCGCCGCGACGCCCACTGCCGCAGTCGGTGCGACGCCGAGCGCCGCACTCGCCGCAAATCAACTGCCCGCGAGCCCAACGGGCGAAGCGTCGAGCGCGGCCACATTGCCCGCGCTGCCCGCCACCGCGTTGCCGAGTGTCACGACGACCGCCACCAGTTCGCCGCGACGAGCCGGAAAGAAAATCGCGCCTCACCCGGCAGCACGCCGGCCTGAAGACCTATTTTCGCGTCAGTAGCGGCGAGCGCGCGCGCGAGTTAGGGCTACGAAAGTTGCGCACAGCGCGCGACGCAAGGCGTGTGAAACAATTCCGGAGACGCGGGAACGCGGCCGCGGCACCGTCCTTGCTAACGTTTCCGCGAAACCGTCGCGGCAAAAGGAAATCAAGAATGTTCAGAATCGGAGCTTGGGGTGCACTCATCGTCGGGATGACAGCAGTGGTCGCTTGCGACCAAGCCCTGCGTCAGGAGCCGACCCACAACTCGAGTGCGGGCACGGGCAACTCCCAAGCGGGTGATAACAGCGTGGTTCCCCAAGGCGGCTCGGGCGTCACGGTGACCGGCGGCAGTGGCGGCTCCGCGGGCGGAGATGCGGCGGGCTCAGCCGGGACACCGAGCGGCGGCAGCGCGGGCTCCGGCGGCGGTGACACGGGCGGCAGCGCGGGCTCGGTGAGCTCCGGCGGCGGCGGTGGCGTTCCGGTCTACGTCGATCCTTGCGCGCCCGTCACCGGCACGCGCACCAAAACCGATCTCACCCCGACCGACGGCCGCATCACCTGCGCGCAAGATGACTTCGGCATTCAAGGCGATTGGAAGCTGAACACCTTCGACAACGCGAAGTACCCGATGGTGGTCGACTTCAGCGGCAGCAAAGTGTGCACGAGCGGCACGATGCCGCAGGTGATCCCAACGCCGCCCGCCACCACTCCCGACTACGGCTATTACTGGGGCACGGGCGTCGCGCTCGTCATGCACAACGAAGCGCAAGGCGGCAGCAGCGAGCCGTACAACGCGACGACCAACGGTCTCGGCGGAATTAGCGCCAAAATCTCGGGCAAAACCATCCCGAAGGACCTGCGCTTCAAGTTCAAGATGATCGGCTCCAACGACGACTACTGCATGGCAGTCACCGGCGCGACGGACGGCCAAACCATCACGCTGCATCTCAGCGACGCGATCAACAACTGCTGGGCCAGCACTCACCCGCTGACGCTCGATCCCACCAACATCGAAAACTACGAAGTCCAGGTCGTGTCGAACACCACCGCGGCCGTTCCTTTCGACTTTTGCTTGAGCGCGATCACGGCCCTTCCCCAGTGATGTCTCGTCGTTGATTTTTTGGGTTGGGGGGCCGTGCGGCTCAGGCCGACATCGCCCCCCGGCACGCTTCACGGCGCGAGCGCGCTATTCCGGCAAGGCTTCCGGATCATCGACCAGGATCGGCGTATCGAGCTTCGCCCGGCGCATCACCTCACTCACCAGCGCAGGGAAGCGAATCGCCGCGTAAGTGGCTGCGGTGGAAGCCCCGATGGCCGTTGCCCAACCGATGGGGCCGAGCGGTTTACAGCCAAAAAGCTGGCTCAAACCCGGCGTTTGCACGATGCCCGCGAGCAGCGCCGCGCTCGTCACGCTGGTCACCACCACGGGTCGACTGAAGCGACCGGAGACCAGCGTTTGACCGAGCTGTGAGCCGACGAGCGCCAAGAGCCCGATGGTGTTCGCGCTCGAACGCGTGCCCGTGAGGCGACCAACGACCCAGGCCGTGCTCGCGCCCAGCGTGGTCACGATCGCGCGCGACGCGATGTCGCGATTGAGCGCGGTGCCGAGCGATGCTTCGGGCCCCTCTTGCGCGAGGGAGCGCATCACTTCCGAAGACGGCGGACGCAGCGCAATGGCCATCGCCGGTGCCACGTCCGTGAGCAAGTTCACGAGCAAGAGCTGGCGTGCGTTCAGCGGCGGCCGGCCATCGATCAGCCCCGCCCCCAAAGTGAAGCCAATTTCGCCCAGATTTCCCCCAATCAAAATCGACACCGCGTCCCGCACCGAGGCCCACATCGCGCGGCCTTCGACCACGGCCAAAACCAAGGTCTCGATGCGCTCGTCGGTGAGCACGATATCCGCCGCGGCGCGCGCCGCCGAAGTGCTCTGCTCACCCACGGCGATGCCCACGTTCGCGAGGCGAATCGCCGGCGCGTCGTTGGCGCCATCACCCACCATCGCCACCACGCGGCCCGCGCGCTGCAGCGCGCGCACGACGCGCACCTTCTGCGCCGGTGTCACGCGTGCAAACACCCCGATACCCGAGATCTTGCGATCGAGCTCTTCGTCGCTGAGTTCGGTCAATTCGGTGCCGGTGACGACGGCGCGGCCACGTAACAGATCGACTTCACGCGCGACGGCCTCTGCCGTGCTCGGATGATCGCCCGTGAGCATCACTAGCTCCACACCCGCGGTGCGCAGGTCGGAAACGGCTTGCGCGGAGGTGCGCCGAACCGGATCGCTGAAGGCGATGAAGCCGCGAAAGGTCAGATTTTCCAGGCGTTCGAGCTCGAGCGGCTCATCCGCGCCGAGCACGCGTTCACACACGGCGAGCACGCGCAGGCCGCGCCGCGCAAACTCGCGCGCCTTGGCCAAGAGCTCGGTGCGCAGCGCGCGATCCAGGTTGAGCGTCTCCGTGCCGCGCTGCCAACGTTCGGCGGCGAGCAAAATCGTTTCGGGTGAGCCCTTGACCGCGATCAGCGCTCGGCCTTCGCCGCGATAGGCAACCGCTTGGTAACCGCGGCCGGCTTCGAACGCGAGGTCCAAGCCGCGCACCAAATCCCCGGCTCCTCCAGCCAGCGCGTCGACACCGCGGAGCCGACCAGCGCGACCGAGCGCGGCGTCCATCGGGTCGTGCGCCGAGGGGCCCGCGTGCAGATCGGGTGCCGCGCGCAGCGCCGCCGCGAGCACGCCCTTGCCCACGCTCGACAGCTCCAAAATCGGCGACGTTTCTTCGCCATCCGAGACGAAGCTGAGCTCGACGCGGCCCTCGGTGAGCGTGCCGGTCTTGTCGATGCACAGCATATCGACGCGACCGAGCGCTTCGATGCTGCGCGCATTGCGCACGAGCGCGCCGTGCTTCGACAAGCGGTCGGCGGCGGCGAGCTGCGCGGCAGTCGCCAAGAGCGGCAAGCCTTCCGGCACCGAAGCCACGGCCAAGCTCACGCCCGTGCCCACCAAATCCTCCAGTTTGCGACCGCGCAACATGCCGGCCCCAATCACGCCGACGCCTGCGGCGAGCGCGACCGGCGCGGTCAAATTGATCAGCGATTTCATGCGCCGCTCGACGCCGCCGCGACTCGGATCGCGCTTCGAAGCGCCGGCACCGCGCCGCGCTTCGGTTTCTTCGCCCACGGCGACCACGACGGCCGTCGCGCGCCCCGCGGCCAGCGAAGTGCCCTCGAACAACATCGAACTGCGATCCGCCACGTGCAGCTCGAACGAGGCGGCCACGCTCTTCCGCACGGGTAAAGACTCACCGGTCATGCTCGAGGCGTCGACCTCCAGCGATTCGGCATCGATGATGCGGCAATCCGCCGGCACCACGTCACCCGCCTCCAACATCACGACATCGCCGCGCACGAGCTCGGTCGCCTCGACCTCGACCAGATCGGTCCCGCGCCGCACGAGCGCGCTGCGTCGCGCGGTGCGCGACAGCTCGCGAATGCGCCGCTCGGTGCGGAAGCGCTGCACGCCGCCGATGACCGAGTTGACCACGACCACGCCGCCCACCATCGCCGCATCGCCGAACGAGCCGACCGCCGCAGACAAGCCGGCACCCGCGGCGAGCAGCGGCGCGAGCGGATTGAACAGCTCGTCCGTCACGCTCTCCGCAAGCTCGGAAAACGCGGACCGGCGCTCCAAACTGCGTCGTTTACGGCGGACCGAGTCTCGCTTCAGCAGACCCTCGCGCGACGTGCCGAGTTTTTTCAACACGCCGTCCGCCTCGATCGCATGCCACGGCGTGCGATCGCGCGGCGCCGGTAGGGGCCGGCGCGCGAGCTTCATGGAACCGCGCACGCCATTGACCATCGACACGACCGAGGCCGCGTTCACGACCGCGATCACCCGCCGACCGGTCAGCGGCAAGACGCCACCGGCAGAGACCAGCGCGCCGAGCGTCGCGGCCCCGAGCGCGATGTTCACGCTCTGCTTGGAGACCTGCCGCGCAACGACGCAGGAATGAATCAAGAAACGCACGTCCGACAAATCATCACGACAGATGATGTGCGCGCCCCAAGGCGTTGCCTCGCCCTCGCGCGTGAGGCCAATCGCACAATCGGCAGCCGACAAATCGGGCGTGGCTCCGGTGCACACCACGCACACCGTGCGCCCCTCGCGTTGTAAACGGCGGACCCCGCGCGCGAAGCCTTCACCCTCTGGAATCGTGTCGTCCGCTGGGAAGCCTTGCAGCACCGATTCGTCGTTGGAGGCGATCACGACGCGCATCTGCGCTTCGTGCGCAGCCGCGATCAGCTCATCAATCCCGGTCTGTGGAATGAGATCGACTTCGGCCGCCGCGACCAAGGTGCCGCCCTGCATCAGGCCGAAAACCAAGCCGCCGCGGGCGCCCAGCCCGGGCGTGTGCAGCGCGAGCTCCTTTGGCACCGCGATATCGAGCACGCCCAAAGGCGCGAGCGTGTATTCGCCCGAGCGTTTGATGTCGATCGGGCGCTCCACGTCGAGCAGCCGCTGGATGACGCGCCGCGCTTCGCCTTCGTCGATCTCCCCGCTCGCCACCAAGTTTCGGATCTCGAAGCGGTCGCGCGCCACGAGATCGGCCTGCAAGACCAAGCAATCGATGCGATCGAGCTTGCGGAGTGCCTCCGGGTCGACCACCAGCGTCTGCCGGCGCGCGAGCGTGCGTCCGAGCTCCGCGGCGAAAGCGTCGCGACCCAAGCGTGCGGGCGTGGGCAAGCCACCGAACAGCGCCGCGACCGCGCGCTGCACGCTGCGCGTCGTGAGAAAGCTCACGGCAAAGCCGCCGAGCGACACCACCCAGGCGCGATCCGCGTATTCTTCGATGGGTCCGCGTGGCAACAAGCGCGGCCGTGGCTCGCGCCGCACGGCCTCGAGCGCATGAGTCTGCTGGTTTTGGCAGAGCTCGGCCTCGCGGGCGTCCCACACCTTGCGTCGGGCTTGCGCCTCGCTCAAGAGCGACAGCTTGTGCGCCGCTTCCACGAACGCACTGCCGGGGCGCTGGGCCGCGCCCTGCGCCAGGGAGGCCGAAACGTGCATGATGAGATCGGCGCGTTGCGGCCCGAAGCGGTCATCGGCGATGCGCCGCAAGCGATCGGTGGACTGCACGATCGCAACCAGCGCCGCCAACGTGCCACCGATGCGCGATGCGGGTAGTGGGGAGAAGCGCAAACCGGTCCCGACGACCACCCCAATCGCGTCCGCGGCCAGGCCGACCCACAAGCGCTCGGTCGTCTCATCGTCCGCCGGGTGCTCCCAAATCTCGTCGCGAAATGCGGCTTCGTGCACGCCAGTGGCGCGCTCCGCGCTCTCCACGACCGCCACCAACTCGGCGAGCGAGTACGCACCCTCTTCGAACGAAACGATCACGCGCCGCGAGTGCGGATTCACTTCCACCCACAGCAGGCGCGACAGCTCTTTGAAACCGAGCTCGACCTGACGCGCGAACGTCGAAAGTTCGGTCGCCGTCAGCTCACGAAACTCGATGTGCGCGCGCGTGCGCCCGAGCCAAGTTCGCCGCGAACGCTCCGCGAACAATCTGCGCACGACGCCGAACAACGCGGAAACGTCCATCACACTCCGTTTTGCCACGAACCCGCTGGCCACTCAATGGCGCTCAGCGCCCGACTCAAGCGGGGCGCGAGCGCGCGTTCCACCGGGCCGCTAGCGGCCCGCAAAGCGATCGGTGGCGGAGATCAACTCGTGGATGGTGCCAAGCTCGTAGGCGGAGTGCCCGGCGTCCGGGACGACGCGAAAATCGGCTTCGGGGAAGGCTCGCGACAGCTCCCAAGCGCTCTGGAGCGGGCACACTACGTCGTACCTGCCCTGCACGATCACGGTCGGGATGTGCCGAATGCGCGTCACGTCGTCGAGCAGCTGATTTTCGTGCGCGAGAAAGCCCCGATTGACGAAGTAGTGGCACTCGATGCGCGCGAAGGCGAGGCTGAATTCATCGCCGGCGCAGCTGCGAATGTAGTCTTCGTCTTGGAGCAAATTGCTCGTGCTGGCTTCCCAAACGCTCCAAGCGCGCGCCGCCTCTTGGCGCACGAAGGCATTCTCGGAAGTGAGCCGGCGATGATACGCCGCGATCAGATCGCCGCGCTCGGCGAGTGGGATGACCGCCAAATATTTTTGCCAGGCATCGGGAAAGAGCAGGCTCGTGCCCTGTTGGTAAAACCATTCGAGCTCCCAGCGCCGGAGTAAGAAGATGCCGCGCAGCACGAGCGCACTCACGCGCGTGGGGTGCGTCTCGGCGTAGGCGAGCCCGAGCGAACTGCCCCAAGAGCCGCCGAACACGAGCCAGGATTCGATGTTCAAGTGCGCGCGGAGCGCCTCGATGTCCGAAACCAAATGCCAGGTCGTGTTGTCCACCAGCGACGCGTGCGGCTTGCTCTTGCCGCACCCGCGTTGATCGAAGAGCACGATGCGGTAGCGCGCCGGGTCGAAGAAACGGCGCTGTTTCGGGCTCGTCCCGCCGCCCGGGCCACCGTGCAAAAATACGGCGGGCGTGCCCTGTGGGTTGCCGGACTCTTCGAAGTAGATGGAGTGCTCGGGCGACACGTCGAGGTAGCCGGTCCGATAAGGCTGAATCTCCGGGTAAAATCCGCGACGCGTCATGGCAGCTCAGGGTACGGGACTCGGCTTCGTGCGTCGAGTACCGACACATGTTAGGGCAGCGCCCGTGGAGATCGAGCTCGGCGAACCCCAGGACCTGACACCACTCGTGAAAGCGGCCCAGCGCGGCCTGCGCAGTGACGTTCAAGCGTTGCTCGAAGGGCTCGAAGAGGCGGAGCTCTTCATCCCGCTCGCGCGCAACATCGCGGGCGTCGCCGATGGTGAGCGGCTGAACGTCGACGGCGAGATCAAACTCACGCCGCACATGTTGCTGGACGCCGACGGCAACCACTACGCGGCCCTCTTCACGCACCCCGATCTGCTGGGCCCGATGGAACGCCAGCTCGGCTGGAAGACCGACGGCGGCGAGCTCAAGTTTTGCACCGTCCCCGCGCTGTTCGGTTTGGACATGGCGCTCGAGGTCGTCGATGACGACCACGTGGTGGGCCTAGTGCTCAATCCCGGCTCGGACGCCGAGTTGTCGCTGCGCCGCGCGGAGCTCGCCAGTATTGCCGGGGGCAAGGCCATTCCGCTCGTCGGCTACGTCGCGGGGCTACCGCCCAGCGAGAGCG
>Ga0105245_10001871_pt1 | contig 19110 bp, 43 predicted proteins | sample KBSM54metaG_FD_81523 | JGI IMG/M metagenome (GOLD analysis project Ga0105245, IMG submission 81523) | Miscanthus rhizosphere microbial communities from Kellogg Biological Station, Michigan, USA - KBS M5-4 metaG | ecosystem: Host-associated > Plants > Roots > Rhizosphere > Soil | place...
CGATGAGGTGGCTGGCGTAGGTGTGCCGCAGCACGTGCATCCCGAGGGTCTCGTCGAGGCCGGCGGCGCGGAGCGCCGGCTTCCACACCTGCAGGTTGACGGCGCTCCTCCCCCACGGCTTGCCGGACTTCGGCGTCACGAACAGGAAGTCGTCGCAGCCCTTCACGTGCTCGGCGAGCGCCTCGAGCAGCAGATCCGGCAGCGGCACCCGCCGTCGTGAAGACTCGGTCTTCAGCGTCCCGGTCGGGCGACCTCCGACGAGCTGCTCCTCGACGGCGATGGCGCGGCGGAGGAACTCGACCCGGCCGACTCGCAGCCCGAGGAGTTCGGCCTGCCGCAGCCCGGTGCCGACGGCGGTCATCAGCATCACCCGGTAGCGCGGGTCGACGGCGAGGAGCAGCCGACGGACCTGCTCAGGGGTGAGGACCCGGATCTCTTTCTTCACCGCTGTCGGCGGTGACACCCCGACGAGTGGGCTTGCGGCGAGCCGCCCGCCGGCGACGGCCGACTTGAGGACGATCGCGAGGACCAGGTGCGTCTGCTTCCGGTACGACGCCGCCCCGGTCAGGTCCGCGAGGACGCGCTCGAGCATCGGCCGACGGATCTGCCCGAGCCGGTAGTCGTCGAGGGCGCGGAGCCTGCGGAGGTGCTGCGCGTAGGCGGCGCGCGTTCCGTCGGCGATATCGAGACCATCGAGCCACAGCTTCGAGTAGGTGCCGAATGTCAGGCTGTCGTCCGGGGCGGACCAGGTGCCGCGTTGGACCTGCGCGCGCATCTCTGTCTGCCAGCGGACCGCCTCGGCCTTGGTGTCGAAGGTCCGGAAGATCCGCGGCGCCCCGCGGCCGGTGCTGGTGCGGACGCCGGCCTTCCAGCGGCCGTTGTCCTGCTTGGTCGGCTTCACCCCGCTCGCCTTGAACGGCGTTCCTGCTCGAGCCGTAGGAGCCGGTTGACGAGCTGCGGGTCGTGCGCCTGCGCCTCGGGGGTGTGGATGAGGGCGCGGAGCCGCTGCTCATACCGGGTGCGGCTCAGGTCGAACGCGTCCTTGATCGCCTGATCCTTCGCACCCTGATGCTTCCACCGACGACGTTCGAACGTCAGGATGTCGATGTCCTCAGGCGTCAGGCTGGTCATGACCCGATCGGTCGCGAGTTTCCCAGCCACTGCGTCCCATCCCACCACCTTTCCTGGCCTGGCTCGGACGGAGCCGGATACCACCCTGCCGCAGGTAGTGCACTGGCTCCTGGGCGTCCACCTATGCGCTCGTCCCTTCCACACGCGGCACAGACCGGCGCGTCGAAAGGCACGGCCCCTTTGCAGTCAGGGCAGGTCCGGAACAGTTTCGGGTTCTTCGGCTGCATGATCGCGAGTGGAAGCGCGAGGAGGAACAGCGCAGCACCGAACAGCCACCACCTCCCGAAGCTGTAGCCCTTGCGGTGGGCGATCAGCGCAGGAATGAGACCGAGGATGACTGCCCAGATGAGCAGTGAGCTGTCGACGTTGTTCACGCCGTCATCTCCTTGGTCGCAAGCCGTCGGCGCAAGTAGCCGCGCTCAGCGGGGTGCAACGTCTCCACCCGCGTCTGCAACGTCTCCAGATCAACCCACAACTGCTCAGCGACCTCAGCGGGTTCCTGCGACCACAACATCGCCTGCACCAGATCCGGCAGCGGAATGAGAAGCCGCGCCGCGATCAGGTGACAGGACCGCTCGATCCGATTCCGCATCAGGTCATCGGCGACGTGCAGGTCGCCACGCATCCGATGGACGAGTTCGTGCGCCAGAGTGCAGCGCCGCTCCGCCTGGGACAGACGATCGCTGATCAGAATGACGTGAAGGTCCGGGTACCAGCGGCCCCGCTCCCCGTCGGGTAGGGGCGCCATGGTCATGCTGAGGTCGGGGTGCTCCGCGAGGAACGAGTAGGGATCCAAGGTCTGGAGATCCGCTTCTGTGTGGGGGGTGCCAACGACGGCCCGTCTGTTTGAGCCTGACGAGCGGCTGACCGTAAAGGCGCCAAACTCGTTGCCGCGCGGCAGGTACACGGATCTCACTTCGGCGGCACCTCTCCATCACCGTCTAGGTTCCGGCGCCGGGCCTCACGTGCGATGTCCTCGAGCCGCTTCTCCTCCTCGGGGTCAACGGGTGTGGTTCGCCGGCCGTGGGCGACGTAGGGCAGCCGCTCCTGCTCACCGCTCTCCTTTGCGCTGCGTCGGCGGGCGCTCATCTCCCGCAGCAGCTCGTACTGGTTCTCGTAGTGGGCCTTGGCGTCGTCGTCGAGGTACGGGTCACGACGGATCGCCTCGAGCACCTCGTTGCCTTCCTCGTCGATCGGAGGCTCCACGATGGCGGGCACCACCGACAATGACGGCAGCACTGACGCGGCCTCGCCCACGACGGGGATGAGTCCACCTGCGGCGATGTCATCTATCGCGCCGGCGGGCCAACCGAGCGCCGTTTCGATCAAACCCCGGGTCTTTAGCTGGGGCGTCCGCAGGCCATTGAGGAAGTCAAGGATGGTGCCCTCGTCTTTGCCCGTGTCGCGAGCTAGGTCGGCAGCGTTCCAGCCCCGGGCGGCCAGTGCTCGCTTGATGGCTGCACGGGCCAGGTCGTAGTCCAACGTCACGTCTCCATCGTGACGGGAACAAGAGGGAACAGCAAACACGGGCGGAAACGGGGGGTGTCCGGAATGGGCGGGAACACATGGGCGTAGTTCGATCATGTCGCACCCCCTCTGACCTGCGAGAACAAGATTTTTCCCGCTAGTTCCCGTTCCCCTCTTGTGTTGTTCCCGTGTGTTCCCGTAGGCTCCTGGACATGTCGGAATCACGAGATGACGAGCGGGTAGGCGCAACGCTCCGCCAGTTCCGCGAAATGCGGGGCGTCAAGATCGACGACCTCGCCAGTCGGCTGAACATCAGCCGCGCCTACCTCGCCAACATCGAGGCAGGCCGGAAGCGGCTCACCCCTGTCCTGCTGGCGCGTGCAGCCGACGAATTGCGAGTCCCGCAGATCGCCATTATGCGAGCTGAGGTAGTCGTTCAGTCGGTGTCGGCATGAGCGACCTGAACGAGGCGTGGCTGACGAGTGAGCAGCTCGCCCAGGTACTCGGCGTGCACAAGTCCTGGGTGCAGGACCGCGTGACCGCAAAGTCTCTGCCTCACCACCGGGTCGGCCGGTTCGTTCGCTTCACACCCGCAGACGTTCGGGCCATCGAGAAGCAGATGGCCGTGATGCCGGTGACGCACCGGCTCCGCTCGATCAGCACCGCCTAGACGTGGCTGACGCCCGCCCCCTGCCAGGGACGGGCGTCGCAGAGCCAGATCCGATCTTGACAGAAAGGCAGAGCCAATGCCAACCTGTCCTGAGTGCCTGACCGCGCATAACGACCCGCAGGACGGTGCGTGATGGCGACTTCTGTGCAGGTACTGCGACCCGCTTTCCCGTACTACGGCGGCAAGGCGAGGCTCGCCCCGAAGATCGTGGCGCTGATCCCTCCGCACCGGGTCTACCTAGAGCCCTACGCCGGATCAGCAGCGGTCCTTCTCGCCAAGCCTCCGTGCCCGCACGAGATCCTCAACGACCTTGACGGCAACGTCGTGGCGTTCTACCGGGCCATGCGTGAGCAGCCGGCAGAGCTTCGTCGACTACTCACACTGACGCCTTACAGCCGCGACGAGTACGAAGCCGCCCGAGCCAAGACCGACGACCCGCTTGAGCGGGCCCGACGGTTCGTGATCCGCACCAGCATGAGCGTCAACGGTGCGGGGAACGGCGGCACCGCAGGCTGGTCGATGAGCACAGCCCGTAACCAGTCCCGGCCTGGAACCTTCGCGGGAGCCGTTGACAGGCTCGACGAGATCGCCCAGCGGCTACGGCGCGTAAACATCGAGAACAGGTCGGCGCTCGAACTCATCCCGAAATGGTGGGGCGACCGGGACGCCGTCATCTACCTCGACCCGCCCTACCTCGCCAGCACACGGCGAACCACAGGGGCGAGTAGTTACCGACTCGACGCCGCCGACGTGACGCATCACCGCCAGCTCCTCGGCGAGGTCAAGAACGCCAAGGCCACCGTCATCATCTCCGGTTACGACTCGCCTCTGTACCGCGACCACCTCGACGGGTGGCACCCCATCGCGTTCGACGTCACGAAGCCGACTGGCAACCGCGCCGGGGAGACCGCCACCAAGGCCACCGAAGTCCTCTGGATCAACCGAGCCGTGGGCCCGCTCGACGAATGGACCGCGGCATGACTGCGCATAAGGCCGCCTCAGGTGGGGCGTCATGAGGACGACTGCTGAGCGGTGCGCTGAGTGCGGCACCTCACGACAGGAACGACTGCTTGGCGTGCAGATGGCCGAGATGTTGGCGGGTGCCTCCGGGCGTGCCAAGCGCGAGGCCAAGCCCGACGATCCCGTGAAGATGCTGCGCCGGATGGCGGCTGAGTTCGGCTACTCCCTCGTGCTTCACGAGCAGTCCGTGGACGGAGACGGGCGGCCGCTCCGCTATTGCGCGGCTTGTTTCAAGGACTGGCCTTGCGAGCTCGCGGTGGTTCACCCGCGTCCGGTGGATGCGTCATGACGCGGCTCGACCTGTGGTGGCTCGCGATCTTCATGCTCGCCGGTCCCATAGCTCTCCTGTGCGCGGCGGTGAGCAAGTGAACGCCCTCGACCGCCTCCTCGTCCGCCTGCGGCTGCTCCCGAAGCCCCGCATCACCGTCGGCCTCGCCCCACGCCTCGCGCCGTACCACCTCGACATCAACCCGCGGATCCCGGCCGAGATGTGGGACCACTGCGCCCACTGCGACGGCGACTGCACCTACCTCCACACGGTCCCGTGTGAGACCTGCCAGCGGGACGCGTCGTGAGGGCCGTCCGTGAGGGCCTCGCCGCTCTCCTCGTCGTGTCGGTGCCGCTGTTCTGGCTTCCGTGGCTCGCCGCCGCCCTCGGAACGTGGGTGACGCGATGACTGGGATGCAACGGCACCAAGGCAAGCCCTGGCAGCCGCTGCTCTGGCCGGCGTTCATGGCCCTGTTCGTCGTGCCTCCAGCGTGCGTTCTGCTGGCGATCTGGATCCACCCTGTCCACTGGCTCCTCACGGGCGTCCTGTCGGTCGCGCTCGGGCTTCTGCTAGGGGCTGGCAACTCCTTCATGCTCAGGATTCAGAAGCCGTCCCCTACCAAGGCTGGGACGGTTCAAGTCTGCGAGACGTGCTGCCCGATCGCGCCCGGTAAGCCCTGCCATTGCGCCTGTCACAAGCCCGCACAGAACGGGGGCGTGGCATGACCGTCGAGAAGCCCGGTTCTGTGCAGTGCCCGACGTGCTCGGGCGCTGGGTGGGTGCTGGTCAGTCAGGGCTGCACCGTCGCATGTCGCGACTGCGACCGAGGACGCCTGGAACTCCGCCTCCGACTGGCCGAGAAGCACCCCGGTGCCGACCCGTGGGCTGATGACCTCATCGCCGACTACGCCCACATGGCGGCCGAAGAATGAGCGGCCTGCACGTGGTGGACATGTTCTCCTCCGGTGCTGGCTCGTGGGCCGCATCCATGCGGAACAGCGAGACGCTCCGCCCCGACCGGCACACACTGCTGTTCACCGACGTGCGCGGCGAGGACGAGGACAACTACCGCTTCCTGCACGAGGCCGCCGAGAGCATCCCCAACGCCGAGCTGGTCATCCTCACCGAGGGCCGGACCATCTGGGATGTCTTCAAGGACGACCGCTTCCTCGGCAACACGCGCCTGGCGAACTGCTCCAAGTTCCTGAAGCAGCGCCCTGCCCGCGAGTGGCTAGACGACAACTGCGACCCGTCCAGCACGCTCGTGAGCGTCGGAATCGACTGGACCGAGACGCACCGTCTCCCCGCCGTCGAACGGTCCTACCAGCCGTTCGTGGCCGTTGCGCCACTCACCGAACCGCCGTACCTGAGCAAGGACGAGATCCTCGCCGATCTCCGGGCGCTCGGCATCGAGCCGCCCCGCCTGTACGACCTTGGCTTCTCGCACGCCAACTGCGGCGGCGGGTGCGTTCGTGCCGGTCAGGGCCAGTTTGCCCACCTACTGAAGGTCATGCCAGAGCGGTTCGCCGAGTGGGAGCGGAACGAGCAGGAGCTGCGCGAACACCTCGACAAGGACGTGTCGATCCTGCGTGACCGCACCCGTGCTGGCCGGATGAAGGCGCTTGGTCTGACCGAGGCCGACATGGAGGTCATCACGGTCGGTGGGTATTGGTCTGAGGACGACGAGGAGTGGCGCGAGGTCGAGTCGGTCGAGGTGGTCCGGGCTACCGGCAAGCCTCTGCCGCCCGTTGTGCCGCTGACGCTGCGGACGTTCCGTGAGCGCCACCAGGCCGAGCCCGAGCAGACGGACCTGTTCGACATCGGCGGCTGCGGCTGCTTCGTCGATGAGGGGGCTGCGTGATGACGGCTTATCGAAAGGACACGAACATGGCTGTCAACTGGCCCGCTGCTGCGGTGATCGTGGCCATCATCGCTGGCTGCACAACCTGCGGGGTAGCGGACTCCAGGCACAGGAACGATGACAGCGTGGCGTGCAGCAAGGCCGGTGGCGAGTGGCACCAGCGCCTGTTCAGCCGTACCTGCGAGGTGAAGCGATGAGCGCCGAGCAGACGGCTTCAGAACACGTCTGGGGCGGTGCGACCTTCGGCTGGTACGGCACGCTGAACGGTGCCTTCACCGAGGCCGACGCCTTCGAGAAGTTCACGGCGCGTGACCGCGAGACCTTCGCCCGCATCGCGGCTGAGCGCGTCATGGCGATCCTCGAAAGCACCTGTGACGCTCGGTACATGCCTGGTCCCGGCCAGGGCCAAGTCACCTGCGAGCTGCCGATGGGCCACGCGGGGTTGCACCGGGCTGCACCTAGCGACCCGTCCCCGCTGGACAACAACGCGACCACCGTCCACACCCCCGCGCCTGCGCCTAACAGCAGCTCAGAGCACCCCACGCCGTGCCCGTCGTGCGGGTCTCCGACGTGGGACGGGCTGCACCGCAACGGCTACGCCGACTGCGTCATGTCGGAGGTCGAAGGTGTCTAAGCGCCTCGCCCTGCTCGCTCTCGTCGCTGGCTGCGCCAGCCCCACAGCTCCGGTCGGTGTCGGCGTAGGGGAAACCGCTAGCACGCGGTCTGCGGCACCGGCACCGACCGGGACAGCCTCAGGTGCATTGAGGAAGGCACCGAGGGTGGTGTCACGCTCGCGCGCAACTTCCCCGGCGCACGATCCGGCACCACGAGCGTCCCAGTCCCGTGGATCCGCTGCGGCCACGGTCACCGGGACGCTCCTCAACAGCACCGCGTACTGCGAAACGGGGCTGATGGCCAACGGCCACCGGACGTTCCGCGGAGCCGTCGCCGCGAACCGCTACCCACTAGGCACTCGTCTGCGGGTCTCCGACAGCCCCTACGGCCCCGGTGTCTTCGTGGTGGCCGACCGCATCGGCCACGGCAGTTCCCTCGATTACGCGATGCCCGGGGACTGCGCAGGCGCACGCCGCTGGGGACGACGTGACGTCCGAGTCGAGGTGGTCCGGTGACCACCGAGCGCAAGCACGGCACGTCCGCCGGCTACCAGCAGCACCGCAAGGCCGGTGAGCAGCCCTGCGGCAACTGCCTCTGGGCATGGCGCCTCTACAGCAAGCAACTCCGTGACGAGGCCAAGGAGCGCAAGCAGCTTCTCGCGGAGCCCCAGGGCACCGGGCAGGTCCGGCGTGGCCCGCGTGGTGTCCACGGTACCGAGGCGGGGCTTCTCTTCCACTCCCGTAGCGGAATCGCCGTCTGCCCGCCCTGCCTCTCGTTCGCTTGCGACCTCGAGCACGACGCGGCGACCCGCTACCGGAACCGGACCCGGAGGGCGTCATGAGCCCCTACCGCCCCGCTGCCCGCCGTTGGCGCGAGCTCGAGCAGGCCCGCCACAAGCACCGCGACTGCCCGTGTGGCTGCGGCGAGATGGCCGACGAGTGCATGTCCGGCCGCAACCCACTAGCCGCCTTCGACATCGACGCGCCAGAGCGCGCCATCCACATCCACCTCAACGACGAGGACACCGACGCATGACCCACCCGATCAAGTTCAGCGAGAAGGCCCACCGCTACTGGATGGACGGCAAGAACGTGAAGGGGGTCACCACGATCATCAAGCAAGGGCTCCCCGCTGACTTCAGCAAGTGGAGCGCCCGCATGGTCGCCGAGTGGGTCGCCGACAACCCGAGCCTCACCGACGAGATCAAGGCCCGAGGCGGGCGCGGGCCGCTGGTCGAGTTCCTCAAGCAAATCCCCTGGGAGAAGCGAGACACCGCCGCCGCGCGGGGTACCGATGTTCACCGGATCGGTGAGGAGCTCGTCCACGGCAGGGAGGTCGAGGTTCCAGACCACCTTCTCCCCTACGTCGAGGGCTACGTGGCGTGGCTGGATGAGTGGAAGGTGGAGCCGATCCTGACCGAGCGGATGGTCGGGAACCGCGCCCACTGGTACGCCGGCACCTTCGATCTCATCGGCCGCATCGACGACACGGTCTGGATGCTCGACCTGAAGACCGCCTCCGGCGTCTACGGCGAGAACGCCTTGCAGACCGACGCCTACCGGCACGCCGAGTTCTGGCAGGACGACGACGGGCTCGAGCAGCCCATGCCCGAATGCGCACGGCTCGGCGTCATCCACATCACCCCAGATGGCACCCAACTCGTCCCGCTGGTCAGCGACGGCTCCGCCTTCCGTGACTTCCTCAAGGTCGCTGAGGTCGCGAAGTGCGCCTACGGGATCAAGGGCTACGTCGGTGACCCGCTCACCCGCGACACCGCGATCTGGGGTGCCGCATGAGCACAGTCGTACAGGCTCTGTCCGCCGTTATGCAGGACGTCACGAGTGTCGGCAAGGAGGACTTCAACAGCTTCCACAAGTTCAACTTCCGCGGCATCGACCTCGTCCTCAACAAGGTCGGGCCGGCGCTCCGCAAGCACGGCGTCATCGTTGTCCCCGAGCTCCGTGCCCTCGACAGCCGCGACGTGACGACATCGAAGGACAAGAGCACCCGCGAGGTCACCGTCACAGTGGCCTACACCTTCCACGGACCCGAGGGCGACAGCATCTGCTCGGTCGTGCCGGGTGAGGCGCAGGACAGCGGCGACAAGGCCGTCAGCAAGGCCATGAGCGTCGCGTTCCGCACCGCACTCATCCAGACCTTGAGCATTCCCACCCAGGACACCGACCCCGACGCTCAGTCCTACGAGCGCGGCCGACCCAACCTGCTTGTCGGGTGGAAGCAGAAGCTTACCGATGAGGCGAAGAAGCGTGAGTGGGACATGCAGCAGCTCGCCTACGAGTACGGCGAGTGGACCGAGGGCGACGACATCCGCGAGGCCACCGCTGGGCAGTTGCAGTCCTTCTACGAGCACCTCGTGCCGCCGACCCGTGTGCAGCGCGCGCCCCTGACGCCTGTTGGGGACGCCTCATGAGCTTGACGCCAGTCGAGTCGGAGCAGCAGATATCTGACCTGATCAAAGCTGCCTATGACGCTCAGAAGACCCTTGCTGATGCGCGGGATACCGAGACGGCGTCGGAGATCGAGTACAAGCGCGCCAAGGCCAAGACCTATCACCGAGGTGATTGTCCGAAGGTCACCCGCGGGGGCTACACGGTGGCCGATAAGGACGCCTGGATCGATGAGCAGGTCATGGACGAGTGGGTCGCTCTGAAGATCGCGACAACTGCTAGGGAGGTCGCGCAGGACAACCTGCGTGTCATCCTCGCCGTGTCGGAGTCCGCCCGCAGTCTCAACGCCTCGGTCCGTCAGGCGTACAGCGTGGCGGGTGCCCGATGACTCAGATGTCCCTGGGCGAGGCTCTGAAAGAGGTCGGGACAAGCCGCGCCGATCTCGCCGCGGATCAGCTCTGGAAGACCCTCGCCGATGCCGCGATCAACCGGCTGGCCGCGACGGGTGAACCGTTCACCGCCGACGACGTCAGGGAGCTCGGCGTCCCTGACCCCTCGAGCCCGAAGGCATGGGGAGCTCGGTTCCTCTCAGCTGCGAAGTCGGGCCGCATCACCCGCGTTGGCTACGTGCCCAGCCGCCGACCTTCCGTCCACGCCCACCCCATCGCGCAGTGGAGGGGAGCAGCGTGAGGACACCGGGACGACTGTTCCTTCCCCTCGACGTCGAGTTCATGGATGACGACAAGATCGTCGATGCCGGCGAGAAGGCCGGATGGATGTACCTGGCTATGTGCCTTCGGTCGAAGAGGCTGATGAGTGACGGCTTCCTGACCTTCGGTCAGACCTCGCGCCTGCACGTCACGACGCAGGCGCCACGTCTCGCGGCGCTGCTCAAGACCGGGCTGATCGAGCAGGTAGACGGCGGCTATGTCATCTGCGCCTTCTCGAAGCGGAACCCTCTCGCTGCGGTCATCAACGAGAAAGCTGAGCGCAAGGCTGCGGGAGCAGCGCTCGGGAACCACAACCGCTGGCATGTGGCTAGAGGGGTTACTGACTCGCTATGCGATCACTGCACTGACAAGGGAGCGATTCGCACTACTGACACCGAAGCGATCAGTACCGAGTCAGTAAGCGAATCCACAGAGACAGAGACAGAGACAGAGACAGTTGCGAGTGACTCGCAACAGCGACCAACTCCGAAGCACAAGATCCCGGAGGACTGGCAACCCACAGCCGCTGACCTGACCTGGGCTGCGTCCGAAGCGCCGTTGGTCAACCTCGAGCGTGAGACGGACACCTTCCGGGACTACTGGCTGGACAAGGGCGAGAAGCGGCCCGGCTGGTCACGGACGTGGAAGACCTGGATGCGCCGCGCACAGACGAACGCGGAGAGCCGCCCGCAGCTCCGTGCCGTCGGTGAGCCGGCATGGAAGCGCGAGGGCCGGATGGGTGACTGGGATGTCTGAGACTGACGTCCTGCTCGCCGACGAGGCCGAGAGCGCCGTGCTCGGCTCGCTGCTGATCGACCCAACCCTGATCGCGTCCCTCGGATCGCTCACCGCCTCGGACTTCTACCGGCCGGCGAACGCGACGATCTTCAAAGCGGTCCGCAAGGCCGTCGAGACTGGTGGACGGGTCGACGCGCTCGTGATCCTTGAGGTTCTCCGCGCCGACGGCGACCTTCAGCGGGTCGGTGGTGCCCCCTACCTGCACACCCTGCAAGCGTCCGTCCCGACGGTGGCGAACGCGAGCTTCTACGCCCGCGTGGTCAGCCGGGCAGCCACCCGGCGGACGCTGCTTGAGCAGGCGACCAAGCTCCGGCAGGTGTGCCTGAGTCCCGACCTGGACGACGCGCTCGAGATGGCCGCACAGATCAGCGTGAGCGTCGGCGCGATCGCGGACGAGACCCCCGGCCAGTCGGGTGACTTCCTCCACGACCTGTACGAGCTCGGAGCCTTCGCCAGCTCCGACGTCGCCCCGCACAACTGGGTCATCCCTGGCCTGCTCGAGCACATGGACCGCGTCATCGTCGTGGCGTCCGAGGGTGCCGGTAAGAGCACCTGGATGCGGTCGGTCGCGACGATGCTCGGGCAGGGCATCCACCCGCTGAACCCGATGCTCCGGATCCCGCCGAAGCGGACTCTGATCGTTGACCTCGAGAACCCCACGTCGCTGATCCGGCGGGCCTCCCGGCGCCTCGTGTCGGTCGCTGAGGCATCGGGCGGGTGGACGTCGGATCAGGTGTGGCTGTGGTCCCGTCCTGGCGGGGTGAACATCCGCAAGGCCGCTGATGCGGCGCTCCTGGACCGGCTCATCGGTCACGTCCGGCCGGCGCTGCTTTGCCTCGGCCCGCTGTACAAGGCAAGTCTCGGCGGCTCAGACCGCGGCGAGCAGGTCGCAGCGGAGACCACCGCAGCCCTCGACCGGATCCGGGAGCGTCACGGCTGCGCGATGTGGCTGGAGCACCACGCCCCGATGGCCCAGAACGGCACCCGCACACTGCGGCCGATCGACTCGGGGCTCTGGTCTCGCTGGCCGGAGTTCGGGATCACCCTCGAGCGGGACGGGGAGAACCATCCGAACCAGTTCCGGCTGGGCCGCTTCCGTCGCGATCGGGAACAGCGGTGCTGGCCCGACACCCTCGCGTGGGGTCCTGAGTGGCCGTTCGAGTTCGGCTGGGACCAGGGGATGCCTGGTGCGCTGCACGACGGCAGATGGAGCGCGGCATGAAGCGCACTCCGCTCCGCTCCCGCTCGAAGAAGGTTGCTGCGAAGTCGAAGATCCGTGCGGCCGTCCGTGCTGAGGTGCTCGAGGCCAACCCATGGTGTCACCGCTGCCTGTGGGAGCGGGCGGTCGACGTCCACGAGCTGAAGCGCCGCAGCCAGGGCGGCGATCCGTACTCCGCCGCCGAATGCGTCGGCCTGTGTCGCGAGTGCCACGACTGGTGCGGCAGCAATCCGCTCGATGCCCACGCCGCTGGGTTCGTCATCTGGAGTCACGAGCCCGTCGTGAAGCCCCCCATCGGAGGTCTGTGATGAGATCCTGCGCCCGCTGCGACTGGCAGCCCACCGATGACGCCACCCTCGCCGACCACGCCCTCGACGCCGGCCATCCCCTGTGCGTCGTCTGCACCCGTAGCCTCACCACCGCCGAACCGAACTGCTGCGAAAGGTGTCTCACCGAAGCACACACGCTGCTGTCGGGGATCGTCACGATGTTCGACGAGCTCCCCACCCACCTCGGACACCTCCACGGCGCCGTCACCGGACCCCGCAGCAGCGACGGGCGCCCCCTTCCCGGCGGCAACGTCCTCGTGATGCTCTCAGGAGGCTCCGAAGGCCTCGCTGAGGACGGAACGACCAGCCGGGAAGGGGACTACCCCAGCGTCGCCTTCGAGCTCGGCTGGTGGACGCTCGCATGGGCCGACGACCGCGGAGACGAGGCACTGCTCGGGCACACCCCCGCCCGCATCGTCGCGAAGGCCGCCGGCTACCTCGAACGGAAGATGCGCTGGGCCAGCCTCCGCCCCGGCTTCGACCAGTTCCACGCCGACCTCGCCCGACTCCACCGCAGCCTCGAGCACGCCACCGGACGATCCCAGCCGCGGCAGATCGCCGAATGCGCCTGCTTCGACTGCGGCGGCCAGCTCGAACGGCTCGTCACCGATCGCGGCTACGCCGACGAGTGGACCTGCCGACGGTGCGGCCGGCAGTACGAGTGGCAGGCGTACCTGCTCGCTCTCCGATCACGACTCGAGGAACTCGCATGACAGAGCAGAGGCCCACTTCTGTGCACTTGCCGACGGTGGACGATCCGCATCTGATCGTCGAGGAGTTCTGCGGCGACTGCGGCGAGTCCATCGGCTACGACCTGCAACCGCTGACCCTTCGCTGCCCGCTGTGCAGCCTGATCTGGGAGGCCGAAAATGCCTGAGCCACGGGCGACTTCTGTGCAGGCCGAGGCGGCCCTAGTTGCCTCGCCTGAGCCGGAGGACTGGTACGGCGACGAGGCTGGCGAGTACGCCTTCCGTGAAGGCCACGTCATCCACGAGCAGACCCGCCTGTCACTGTGCAAGCACCTCGTGGACGACCAGGACTACCTGTGGTCTGAGGCCGCTGTCCTGGCCCTCTCCTGCGCCATCGTGCCCACGCTGATGCGTCCCGCCGACCCCGACGACCTAGACGCGCTGTGGGTCAAGGCCGAACCCGGACACCCCGAAGCGGGCTGGTGGCTCGTCGCCTACCTCGGTGAGCAGCCCGTCGTGAAGCAAGGAGAGTCGGATGTCTGAGCAGAACCCGGCGGCCTTGGTTGCGTCAGGTGTATTGACACCTGCATATACACCGCCGTACCTTGGTGTCATTACACCTACGAGCGCAGGGAGCGCATCATGAACCGCCTTCGCACCTACTTCATCGCCCACGACAAGCACCGGCCGTCGCAGGCAGACATGACCTGGCAGCCCGACCCGACCGTCCCGCTGTGGAAGCTCGCCTACGAGGACGAGCGCACCGACCTGTGCGGCATCGCCAGCGCGGGCTACTACCGCAAGGACGGTCAGGCGCAGACCACGCTCGACTGCCACTGCGGCGTCACCGTCACCGCGACCCACGAGGACTCCGACACCGCGCAGGACCAGGCGTTCGACCTGCTCGTCGCGCACGCCCGCAGCATGGTCGTGGCCGCGTGAGCCGCCTGGTGCCGGACGCCGAAGTCGCGTCCGTGCTGATCGCCCTAGCGCCGCTGGACGCCCGCATGGAGCCCTTCCGCGACCGGCTGCTCACCCGCCGCGAGTTCGACGTGGAAGAGGCCCTCAGCGACGGCTGGTCCTCCGGTGAGCGGGTGCTCATCAAGCTCGCCGGGGCGCTCTGGAAGGGCCGTGGCGAGGTGGACCTGGCCTACATCGCCTGCGAGCTCGGAGGCAGGTTCTTCCAGGCCGCCATGGACGCCATCGCAGCACGCGGCCAGCGCGACATCCACACCGACTGCGCGACCGCCTATATGGAGGCGCTGTAATGACACCTGACACCATTGGGCGGGTGCCGAACGCCCCGAAGACGCCTCTGCGCTCCATCCGCGTGCCCGATGCACTGTGGAAGGCTGCTCAGGAGAAGGCCGCCGACAAGGGCGAGAGCGTGAGCGACGTGATCCGCGCCGCGCTCGAACGGTACGTCAAGAGCAAGTCTTGACGGCCCCGTGGTGTGACATCGCCGGGCGGCCATGCACAGTCGGTCCTATCGGCTGTGCCTGCGAGGTACGGGCCGAAAACGAGCGGCTAAAGGCGCGGGGGATCGTGCTCGACCCGACGCAAGCAAAGGCCAGTACAGAGGCTGCGCATAAGGCCGCGTCCGATGCCTGACTTCCTGTCGGCCTTGGCAGCCGTCCTCCTGCTCTACGTGGTAGGTCGCGGCATCTGGGGCGACATCAAGTTCCACCGGACATACGGCTGGGATGTGTTCAAGCGGCAAGCGCCCAAGCCGGATGACCAAGCAGGCGAGAAGGACCGTTCCTGCAAGGAGAGGATGGAGTCATGAGCCGCTCTTACGCCCTTGGCGTCGTGCCCGACCAGCGACCCTTCAAGCTCGCCGAATACAGCAACGGGTGGGGCTGGTCGCCGTCGATCTGGGACCGGGCCGTGAAGCACGTCTACGGGTACGAGGGCTACCTGATGCACGGCGAGGGCGAGAAATACCTGGACCGGCTCTGGGCGGAGATCGAAGACCTGCCCGAGTGGGTGCAGATCCCGGTCGTCCTGACCTTCGACACGGGCGTTATCCCAGGTCAGGCGTACCTCAGCGCCGCTGATGCCCTGGACGAGTTCGAGCGCCGCCTGCCCTCGCCCGAGAACCACGTCAACCACGTCCCGGCCGTCGCCACACTCCTGCGGAGCCAGCCGGAAGTCCCCCTGTTCGGCATGTGGGGGACCACGGTGTCCGACAACCCGTTCGACCCCTACAACCCGGAGACGGACGACTACGACTCCGGCATCCCGCTCTCGAAGATGTACGCGCTCAAGCAGCACCGGGCGGTCATTGAGGAGATGTTCCGTGACAGCACCTAGGACGGCGGGGCAGTGATGCCGGTCGCCTGCGACCTGTGGCTCGACCACGACAACAGGCACTGGGACGAGCACGTATTCACCTTCTGGGGGCAGCCATGACGACTTACAAGATCCACCTAGCGGAGGTCCCCACAGACGTGCTCGTGTACCTCGCGCAGCACGACTCGCGCTTGCACACGGTGGCCGACCTAGCGACCGCCCTCGCCCCGGCTGACGCCGATCACGCGGTCGGCTCGGTGTCGAGGGCTCTCGCGCTACTACGGGAGGCCGGGTACGTCTACCGCAACGGCGGCTACTGCTGGGGCGTCACGACGGCGGGGATGACAGCTGTCGCCGAGGCCCAGGCCAAGCAACAAGGGGCCAGTACAGAGGCCGCTGGTAAGGGAACTTCAGCGCACCCCGAGGGGACCAACGATGCCTGAACCTACGACGGCTTCTAGCAAGCCTCAGGTGCCGCTCTGGTTCTTGGCGCTGTACTTCGTGCTGCTCGCCGGATTGTCCCTGCTGGCGGTGTATGTCGATCCTTGGATCTGGGCACTCTGGGCGTTCTGGTCGTTCCTCGTCGGACCAGTGGTCGTGATCATCTGGGGTGCCGAGGCAGCGCATAGCGACCCGTCTGCATCGACCAGCGAGGAGATGTCATGAACGAGCCCGATGTGGAAACCCTCCACCTGCCGGAGGGGATGAGCTGCTCCTGCGGCGAACCCGTCTGGTCCGTCGAACACGCCACGACCGGGGAGAGCGTCATCGTCGTGCCCGAGCTGGCGGTGCCGGCGTGACGACCGAGCCAGCAGCGGCGGCGACAGTTGCCTACGAAGATCTCACTCCGACCGAGCGTCAGTGGCTTGCGGAGAACCCCCGCGACCCCCGCCCGCACTGCCCGAACCGGGGGCAGCACGCCGTCGTCCTCTACGGCCAGCGTTGGACCCAGGCCAATGCAGGGCTGATGTCTGATCATCACAACTGGCCTCGTCTCGACGGCAAGAGCGTCCGGCGGACGCACAAGCAGGTGCTATGCGAGGGCTGCCTGCGGTACTCGATCTGGCTTCCCCGCGAGCAAGGAGAGATCCGTGGCTGAGCGTGACCCAGCGACTTCTGATGCCTACACCTGGGGCGGCTACTCCTTCGGCTGGTACGGCCTGCTGGCGGGAGCCTTCGATAAGGCGGACATCTTTGAGCAGTTCACGCCGACTCAGCGGCAGGCGCTTGCGCGGGTAGCCGCTGGGTGTGTCGAGGAGACGCTGAAGGAGCCGTGCGACTCCACGTACTCACACGGTCCTGAACATCAGTGGGTGCGGTGCGACCTCCCGCGTGGTCACGCCGGTCAGCACACGGCCAAGCCAGCAAAGGCCAGGACAGTGGAGCCTTCCTCCACTGCACATAAAGAGCGCCGTGGTGCGGTACGGGACGGCCGTCCCAAGCTCGCTGAGATCGGAGGTCGCGGGTTCGACCCCCGCTCGCCGGTCCTCACCCAAGCCCAACACCTCTGCTGGATGGGTCGACCCTTCCACTGGCTGCCCTTCTGGCGGTTCCTCTGCCTTACCTGCCGCGGCGAGCAGCCAACTACTTACGCGGACTACCTCGCACAGGGAGGCATCACACTCGGTAACCGTTGCCGGGTCTGCTTTCCCGCTAGCAACGGTGCATAAGGAGGGCTCTAATGGGTGACATGCGGCGCTGGTTCCAATGGCTCCACGGAACCTCCTGCGTGCACTCCTGGTGGCCCTGCGACTGGTGCCGTGCGGTGCAGGCCCCTCCACGTCCCCTCTCCCGAAGCGGTCCCCTTCTGCGGTGGGTCGATAGGCAACCGCCCAAGAAGTAGCCCACAGGGTCATACAGCCCCGTCGCCCGCCGCGGTGACGGGGCTCTCTGGCATGTGCATAAGGGCGATGAAGGAAAGGAAGCCATGGCGCGGAATCACAAGATGGGCGCCGACCGACGCCGCGAACATCGCGAAGCCCTAGCCGCCGCGTTCGGCAATCACTGCCAACACTGCCAGCGGTCCTTCACCGACGTGCTGCCGCCGACCCTCGACCACATTCACCCGTGGGCGCTCGGCGGAGCCAACCGGCGGATCAACCTGCAGCTCCTCTGCCAACCCTGCAACTGGGCGCGGTCCCTCTGGATCAGGGAGCAGACACCCACCGATCCGGACTGGCAGCCGGCGAAGATCGTCACACGCAAGCAGCGCGCAGAACACGCCCGACGCAACAACCCCCGCCTATCCTTGGCATGAGCGACGGGAGGCACCTGTGATCGGGTGGGCGTCACCAGAGGATGTCGCCGCGGTCTGCGGAGTCAGCAGGCACACCGTCAGAACATGGGCACGTCGGCTCCAGGTCGCCTCAGCCTGCGACGTGAGAACCCGCCGCCTGGTCGTTCGCTGGGTCGACGCCGACAGGAGGGCTGAAGAACTTCGCCGATGTGCGTGACAAACAGCGCGCCGCCGTGAATCATGAATCCAACTAGCACAGGTATGCCCGCAGGTCAGGCCGATCTCCTCTCGAGGTCGGCCTCTTGCATGTCGGGAGGTCGCTCATGGACCTCGCCGCCCGCCGTGCCCAGGCCCGTCAGATCCTCCGCCGTGTCTTCTGGGCATGGTGCGCTGCTGTCTGCGCCGCCGGCACAGTGGGCGGGATCATCGGAACGGTCACTCGCGAGAACGACCAGACATGAGGACCAAGCCGGCAACGATCCCCGAGTGCGACGAGCAGCTCACTCGCACCCACAACAGCTACCTCGCCGCCGTTGACACCGACGACCTCGAATGCGCCGCAGCCCTGTGGATGGAACTCCACGACCTTCTCGACCTGCGTCTGCATTTGAAGCAGCGAGGACCGAGCGAGTGACGACCCGCGTCGTGTGGCTCTGCTCCCGCTGCCGACAGCCTGTCTGCTTCACCGCCGACGTCGACCGCCTAGGACCTGGTGACTACCTCGTCCACGCCACCCCGCACATCCAAGCCCACCTGGCGCAGCACAGGTGAAGCCCCCCAAGACAGTCCAGGTCGGCCCGTACACGTTCACCCTCCAACCCACCCCGGACCTCCTCGACACCGGCAAGGTCGGCGACTGCGACGAAGCCAAAGCCCTCATCCGCTACGTCCCAGACATCGACCCGATCATGCTCCGCTCCGTCATCGTCCACGAGATCCTCCACGCCTGCGCCCTCATGGCAGGCATCGCCGTCACCGACAAGCTCGACCACGAAACGTTCGTCCACCGCGTAGAGCCGATGCTGCTCAGCGTCCTCCGCAGCAACCCCGACCTCCTCACCTGGATCACGGCGTGAGCGCCAACAGCAGCCGCGGCCGACCCTGGCGCAGACTCCAAGCACAGATCCTCACCCGCGACGGCCACCGCTGCCAGATGCGCGGACCCCGCTGCATCGGCCACGCCACCACCGTCGACCACATCGTGCCCAAGCAGCACGGAGGAACCGACCACCCAAGCAACCTCCGAGCCGCATGCACCGCCTGCAACTACGCAGGAGGAGCACGCCTCACCAACGCCCAGCGCCGCATGACCGCACGTCCACGCCCTCGCGTACTCCCCCAAGCCACCCGCGACTGGGGGTAGGGGGCCTCCCATCTCTCCCACCGTCACCGGATGAC
>Ga0105245_10001873_pt1 | contig 19099 bp, 17 predicted proteins | sample KBSM54metaG_FD_81523 | JGI IMG/M metagenome (GOLD analysis project Ga0105245, IMG submission 81523) | Miscanthus rhizosphere microbial communities from Kellogg Biological Station, Michigan, USA - KBS M5-4 metaG | ecosystem: Host-associated > Plants > Roots > Rhizosphere > Soil | place...
AGCAGCGCATGATTTTCTTCGCCGTTCGCTGAAATGAATTGGTCCATGATGCCGCAGCTTGAACCTACGAACTCGTTTTCCGCCCGCTGGCAAAGTCGTGCCAGCTGCGGGCGCGGGTAACGAACGTTGAGTAGTGAAGTGACTGCCAGAGCAGTTGCGACTTCAATTGCGGCCGAACTTGAAAGCCCAGAACCAAGGGGCACGTCACCGAACAGGCTCAGGCTGAAACCCGCCGTCCGGTGTCCTTCCCCTGCAAGAAGCTCGACGACGCCCAGCGGATAATCGCTCCAGTGATTGCTGGCACTCAGGGGCAGCGCCGCAGCTTCAAACGCGCGCTCTTCCTGGAAGTTTTCGGAGTAAATTGCAATCTGGCCGTCGGTCCTCGGTGAGATTGCTGCCAGTGTCGCAAAATCGATTGCCGCAGGCATGACAAATCCCTCGGCATAGTCAGTGTGCTCTCCGATCAGATTCACTCGGCCGGGAGCAGCGAAAATCTCGGGCTCAGCCTTAAAGCGGCTCACATGCAAGGAACGCAATGCCTCAGGATCATGCATTTGTTTTATCTCTCGATTCGTTCGATCTCAACCTGCATTGGCCACGAAAATGATTCACCCGGCACAAGCTCGCGCGACCACGGACCACTGACAGCAAGCGAGTCCACCGGCGCAGTCGACGGCTCCATTGCTACACAAACCTGTTTCGGTCCAGGCCGCTCCGGCCATCCTCCATAGCAGATCCAAAGGCCCAGATACGGAGTTGCGGCAGAATCGAATCGCACGCGGATGCTCAGGCCAGCGGATACACGTTCCAGGACACACCAGTTTTCCGTCGTATTCAGTCGGCCTGCAAAGAGCTTGTCGCCAATGCCGGAGTCGCCGCGATCGACAATGCTCAAGTCCGCGGTGCCGCCAGCCGCGAGTTCCGCAATGGGCCACGCCACTGAACCGCCGCTCTTACCCAGGCGTTCTCCGCCTGATCCTTCCACCTTCAGCGAGCGGATTGAATTCGGCAGCACAATCCGATCACCTTCTTCGCAGGCAAACAGCGGATGCGCCGCCCACGACCACGGCACGGCACATTTGCCGTAGTTTTGGACGCGATAGCTCAATTCCAGCCGCCAGCCGCGTTCGTTCTCACTCACAGCGATCGATCTCTCAAGTTCCAGCGCCAGTGAGAAACACCTGCCGGTAAGCGTCAGTGAACTTCCTGCTGCGACCGAACCCCCTGACCCCTGTTCCCAGCCACCTACCGGGGTCGAAGGGTTTTTGTTCGTTGGGGAGGCTGTTCCCCTTCTCTCCCACTCGACGCGCCAGAGATCCCCGTGATCAGGAATCGCGGCCGGTCCTGCTTCCGTCTTGACCAAACATGCGCCAACGGAGGGAAGGCACTCGTCCCATCCGCTTGCGTCGCCTTGGTCGAAGGACATCGAGTTGGTCCGGACGGCAATCGGAGATAGCGGTTGTTGAAGAAGCTCGTTCTGTCCGATTCGAATTGAACTGATCTTGCCACCAAAGCGGGGAAGAACAGTGAGCTCGCACTCACCGGCTGCAATGAGAACGTTTTCACTTTCGGCGATAGAAGTTCTTCCCTCAGCCATCTTCAGCCATTCTCCACTTTAGAGCTGGCGCCGCACAACTCTTCCCAGATTCGATCCAGCCACGCCTCATGCTCCGGCTTCATCAACACAGACCGGAGGCAGGTCACCAGCTCTTCACGGCTGCTGGCAGGTCCAAACCAGAATTGCGGCAATTGTACTAGCGCCAGATGCAGGTTGCGTTCTGCGCAGGCCGAAAAAATCGATTGCGCCATGGCCGAGGCCATTCTGGCGGTGTCGGCCTTGATCTTCCAGACAACGATGTCGAGTTCCGGTCCTCCGCCCGCAAGTGCCTCGAACCTTGCGTCGGTCCGCAGCCGTCGATCCAGTTCCAATGCTGCTCTCCGGCCCTTTGTCAGCCCATCCGCAAACTCCCCATCCGGTCGCAATGGCAACAATCTCTGCGTGGCCCAAAGGGCAACCGCAGCAGCCCCCGCCCGCGAGCACTCAAGGCTGATCTCGCCCAGATGCAGCTCCGTTGAGGTGAAGTAGGTGTAAGGAGAGTCGTGTTTGTAGAAACGCCCCACCGCGGGATCACGAAACAAGACGCATCCACATCCATATGGCTGCAAACCATGCTTGTGCGGATCGATCACGATCGAGTCCGCCTGGCCGATGGCTTGGTATGCCCGTCGCGCCGGCTCCTCCAGATTGTTCTCGATGAGCTTGAAATAACCGCCATAGGCAGCGTCGACATGCACCCGAAAACCATATTTATCCTGGAGTTGCAGAATTTCAGGTAGCGGGTCCACCGCGCCGATGGCAGTCGTTCCCAGGGTCACGACCACCGTGCCCACGTCGCCTTCTCGCAATTCATCTTCCAGCGCATCGAGGCGCATCCGGCCTCGGGCATCCGCCGCCACTGAGCTGTACCTCAGCTTCAGTACGCTCGAAATCCTATGATGCGTGTAGTGCGCCTGCTCCGAACCGATGATTCGGTTTCGGAGCTTGGTCCCTGGTCCCTTCTCCGCCACCTGTCCCGCCACCCAAAGGGCTTCGAGGTTCGCCATCGTGCCCCCAGATGTCAGGTGGCCAAGGTATTCGCTCCAGCCGAACATCCCAGCGATCTCTGCCACGGCTTCGATCTCCATGGCCGAACTGGCTCGTCCTCCATCGCGCGCGTGATTGTTGGGGTTGATCGTCATGGCCAGGGCATATGCCGCTCGCGCCACCGGATGTGGCGGTTTCAGCATCTGCCCGGCGTACATTGGATGGAAGTAAGGATAGTTGTCGCCCAGTCGCCGCGCGGTTTCCTCGAGGACTTCCGACAAGGCGTCGCCATCCGAGTCCACGGTACGCTCCGGCCGGAAGGGAGGCAGGCGCTCAAACTCCCGCTCTAAAGACGCAGCAGCGCGTGCGAGCAAGTTGGGAACTCGGTCGTCTGTCATAGCGACTTTTCACCCTATCACAATCGACGGCGGTAACCCCTCCTGTGTCAACGGAGTTCCAAATCCCCGACTTTCGTTATCGCCAATAACGGAGAATGGTTTTGCCGCGCGATGGTACACTGAAAGCAGCGTTAGAGTGGAACCGGGCGTGAGCAGTAACTCGCCCTTGCATTTCGGGAAATCCTGAAATGCCGATCCAGCAAGATTCTGCCAGTGGTCGCTCCGATTCATCCAGCGCAATTCAATACCAGGAAACACGGAAAAAATGGAACAAGGTACTGTGAAGTGGTTCAACGACGCGAAGGGCTTTGGCTTCATTTCGCGCCAGAACGGTGAAGACGTATTTGTGCACTACTCGGCGATTACCTCCAGCGGCTTCAAGAGCTTGCAGGAAGGTCAAGCCGTGCAGTTCAACGTAGTGAAGGGCCCCAAGGGCTGGCAAGCGTCTGACGTTCAGCCGCTGTAAGCCACATTCTCGGCAGAATCTTCAGCAATCCGCAGCAGACAGAGCCAAGCGCTGGAAGCGATTCCGGCCCTTGGCTTTTCCTGCGTCCAGAACTAGTCAGGCTTAGCAAGCACAGCGAGGTCCGGCCACCAGTACGCGACCTCCATCAGCCGCGCACCTCCGATCTCGATCACTTTGGAGGCCGCAAGCCGCCCGCCACAGATCTCATAAAAGTTTCGCGAGCGGTTTCGTTCGAGTACCCATAAGGCGATGCTGCGGAATCCGCGCTGTTGCAGAACGGCCGCGACCGCTGTGAGCAGAGCGCGTCCGATTCCGCGCCCCTGTGATTCCTTTAGCAGATAGAGCGAATAGACTTCGGCATCGGCGGTCTCGATCGCTTCACGAATATTTCCAGCGTGTACGAATCCCACTACCCCGCCTTTCCGCTCGGCCACCAGCACCACGGCGCCGCTGCTCAACCACTCCTGCCACAGCTTTACGCGCAGGGTCTCGTCGAGTCCTGCCAGATAGTCGTCCGGCACGATTCCAGCGTAGGTGGTACGCCAGCTCTCCACATGCACGCGCGCAATCGCCACTGCATCGTACGAATTCGCAGCTCGAATGGAGACCATCTCCGAACACTACCGTACTCTGGTTCGGAACTAACACTTTCGTGGACCGCAAACCAGTTACTACTGATTCGCCGGCGATTACAAACAGTGGATTGTTCGTCCGCGGAGCCGATAACACAATTACCGGACAGGCCTAAATCCTGCAGGAGCATCGAAATGAACCTTATCCAGACGGCAGTATGCTTCCTTCGCAATCTGGTCCTCCGCGAGAGCGGGCAGGACTTGGTTGAGTATTCCCTGGTTTTTGCAATGATCGCCCTCGGTTCTGTCACCGGAATGGGATCACTCGCGTCCGGCATCAATGTTGTGTTCTCTTCGGTCGGATCAACCCTCACCACTAACGTCTGATAGCTTTCCCGTTTCCAATGCGAGGCGCTCGAATCTGTCGACGAGCTCTCGCGAAGTCTTTTCGTCGCAATCCTCAATCCCTCCACAAGCAGACATTCCCTCCACAGCACACTTCGGTCACTTCTGATCGGGGCCTCGTTTACGTTTTCCACTCAGGATCACGGTAGTATCGATTCAACAACGCATTTATTTAAGTTTCAAAGCGTCTAGCCTGTACGACCTCGTACGGAACGTTGGGGGGGTGGCTAGCGTCACGGGCCGATTGTGCGACGACTACCACCTTCGGCCCGTGATCCATACTCCGCCTGCTTTCTTTCGAGTACATTGATATTCATCGCAGTTGCTACTGTAATCCCATTACTTTAGGGTGCTTACCTGCGGAGACTTTCGATATTTTCACTCGTTACCGATGCTAGACTTCGCCCAGTAACACAGCAGAAGTGAGGAGAATTATGGATCCCTATCGCGTCGCCTACGAACAAGCCATGACCGAGCTGAACGAGATCACCCGGAAGTTCGATCTCCTCCGGCTGCAGAAGGCTCAGGTCGAGAATTTGATCAACGCCTTCCGTCCCCTGATCGACAGCAACGATCAAACCGCCAACGCCATCGCAGGATAATTCTGCCACTCGTTCGCAATCCATGCCGGCCCCGCGCCGGCATTCCTGCCTGTGCGGGAAGCAACTTCCATGTTCGCCAATCGCGTGGGGCTCAGCCGCAGGCTACCATCCAATCCAACCCATCTCAAATCCACCGACTGACCCGCCACACGAACTGCTATCCCGAGCGCAGCCAAGGGACATGCGGTTGATTTCTCACATCGGCAAGTAGCCCGGCTGAGTCTTACCTATCTCATCGTCAACCATGTCCCGAAGACAGCGGCAATTGCGGCTTATCCCGCATCAAAGCTAGCGGCGTCAGAGTCGACTGTCGCTCATCTGCTCCAGCAACTCCGTGCGTGGTAGAGCTCGCCGGGAAGAAGCGGGAGCGACCGAATGGAGAAGTATGCGGGTCACTGTATCGCACAACCGACGGAAAGATGAAATAGTGCGGTCTGTCGATCGCTCATTTGACGATCTATTCAAAGGCTTTGGAACTGTTCCAATACAGATCGCAAACGAATCGAGGCAGTGGACTGGAAGCAGAATGAATTTTTCTTTCGACGCGAAGCTGGGGATCGTCAGCGCGCCGATTAAAGGGTTCATCGACATCACAGACAAGGACGTAACGGTGGAGGCAGATCTGGGGTGGCTCGAAAGACTGTTTCCTGCGAAACAAGCACAAGCAACCCTTGAGGGACGGATCAAAGGGCTGCTGTCCTAGAAGCCGGTGCCCCACTCCTACCTGTGGAGACATAGGACTCTACGCTACTTTTTTCAACCTGCCCGTTGTGAACGTGAGAAACAGAAATCGGGTTCCGCATGACCGCGCGCACTGCCTTAACCGTAGTTCGCAGGCTCTTCGAACTGTCGACCAAGAGCCTGGAGCTAAGAACTGGAAGCTGGCAGCTAGCAGCTGCTTCACCCCGTATTCCTCAAACCCGCCGAGATCCCGCTGATCGTCGCTGAAATCGCGCGATTCACCTCGGGGGTATCTTCGCCGGCGCGCTTTCTTCGCAACATATCCACCTGAATCAGGTGCATGGGATCCACATACGGATTACGAAGCTTAATCGAATGCGCCAGTACGCTGTTCGTTTCAAGCAGCTCTTTCTGGCTGGTCGCGGCGAGTATGGCCTTCTCCGTCCGATGGAACTCCGCTTCGAACATCTCGTAAATCCGCTCGCGCAGCTTTGCGTTTGCCACCAGCTCCGAGTACAACCGGGCCGTCGACAGATCCACCTTCCCCAGCGCCATCTCCACGTTGCGCAGCAGATCGATGAACAGCGGAAACTCCCTGGCCATCACCCGCAGCAGATCGAGCGATCTGGCGTTCTTTGTGAACTCCTCAATTGCAAATCCCACGCCGAACCATGCCGGCACCAGCAGCCGCGACTGTGTCCATCCAAAAACCCAGGGAATCGCGCGCAGATCCGATAGTTTGGGCGACTTGTTCCGCCGCGCCGGCCGGGACCCGATCTTCGCGTGCTCCAGTTCTCCGACGGGAGTCGATTGCTCGAAGTACGTCACCACATCCGGATTCTCGAGCACGTTTTTCCGATAGAATCCGAACGAAATCTCAGACAGCTCGTCGAGCGCTGCTTCCCACTCCGGCTTCAAGATTCCTGTGAAGTGTCCCTGCGGATCGCGCGCATTTGGCCGCGCCAGCGCGTCGAGTGATGCCGCAATCATCAACTCAAGATTGCGCTCCGCCAGCACCTCGTCCGCGTACTTGAAATTCAGCACCTCGCCCTGTTCTGTGATCCGCAGCTGTCCCTCGAACGCATCCATCGGCTGCGCAAAGATCGCGCGATGTGTTGGCCCGCCGCCTCGGCCTACCGTTCCGCCACGGCCGTGGAAGAGCCGCAACTTCACTCCGCACTCGCGTGCCACCTCGTGCAATCCTCGATGCGCGCGGAAGATCTCCCACGTGCTGGTCAGCATTCCGCCGTCTTTGTTCGAGTCGGAATACCCCAGCATCACCTCCTGCCAGTTTCCCCACGACGCCAGCAGCTTCTTGTAATCCGGACGGCTCCACAACTCGCGGCAAATCTCCGGCGCCTCCCGTAAATCCTCGATCGACTCGAACAGCGGTACCGGCATCAACCCCGGATCACGCTTCGATCCTTCGACGGTCACGCCGCCCAGTCGCGCCAATCGCACCACGGCCAGCACATCCTCCACGCTTGAAGCCCCGCTGATCACGTACTGCCGGATTACCTCAGGCGAGCAGCCCTCCTTCATTTCAGCGACAACGCGAAATGTCTCCAGCACCCCAGTCGTCTCAGCCGACATCTCCCCAGGCAGCACCGGCGCAATTGTGTCGCTGATCGCCTCCTGCAGCGCCGCCGCATGGACGCGTGCATGCTGCCGGATATCGAGCGTATGCAGATGCAGCCCGAAGGTCCGCACCTGCAGAATCAACGGATCAATCAGCGTCTCCGCGATTCGGAGTCCGGCGTTGGCAGCGAGCGATGCCCGCAGCACCTCTAGATCCTCGAGGAACTTATCCACCGAGCAGTATTCCGGCAGAACCTGCGCGAGCTTCTGTTGTCCCTGCGTTAGCGTGTACGGCATCACCGGCAGCATCGTCGAACCATGTTTGCCGGTAAGTTCCAGCGTCCGCTGGATTCGCGCCTTCACACAGATGATGAACCGCCGGTAGTACTCAAACTCATATTGGGCGCCAAACACCTGCGCCTCCGGAGTGTGTACCAGCGCCACGTACGCATCCAGCCGTTCGCGCAGCTGCTTGCTCACAGGACGCTGCTGCGCGCTTGTCGTCAACAAATCGATAATCTCGTCCAGCCGTGCCTGGTAGTAGAGCAGCAGATGCCCCCGCGCAAGTTGAATCGCATCGCGCGTCACTTCCGGCGTCACAAACGGATTTCCATCGCGATCGCCGCCGATCCAGGAGCCAAACCTCAATACCTGGGGCAGCTCATGCGGCTCGACCTCCAGCCCGTAGGATGCCCGCAGGGCCTCCGAGATCTCTCTGTAAAGGCCGGGTAGCGTGGCAAAAATTGAGACATCGTAATAATCGAGTCCCATCTTCACTTCGTCGTACACGGTGGGCCGCCGCGACCTCACCTCATCCGTCTGCCATAGGCTGGTGATCTCGGCGCGAATCGCGTTCTCGAGCCGCGCCAGTTCCAGCTCCGGCACCGGAATCTGGTCCAGCCGCGCCAGAAACTCTCCGATCCTCCGGCGCTTCGTCATCACCGTGCGCCGCGCCACTTCGGTTGGGTGCGCAGTAAACACGGGCACAATCAGGATTCGTCGTAGCCATCCCATCGCTTCATCAGCCGTAATTCCCACTCGCCGCATCTCGCAGAGCGTTCCAGCCAGCGAACCGCGCTGTCTTTCCGCCTCGCCGCTCAGTTGCAGGGCAATGCGCCGTCGCTTGCGGTGGTTCGTCTCCGCCAGGTTGATCAGCTCGAAGTAAAACGCGAATGCCCGCGTCAGCAGGAGCGCCCGTTCGGCAGGCAGCGAGTGGACAAGTTCCAGCGCCTTGGCGCCGTGACGTTCTGCCTCTTCTTCGTTTCCCCGAGCCTCGGCATCCCGCCGTCGGATTGTCCCCTGCCGCAATGCTTCCACGTGCGCAAACAAGTCCTCGCCCGCCTGCTCGCGAAGCACCTCGCCAAGCAGAGTTCCCAGCGAGCGCACGTCTCGCCGCAGCGGAGCTTCCTTCAGCTCGCCCGAACGCGCCTCGAGTTCCGCCAGCCTCTGCGACCAGCTCTCCGGACTCCACAAAAGGGCCATCGTGTCTCAATTATCTACGACCCGCAATGGCTGCCGCCTCCGGCATCCGAATCCTAATCTGTGACATCTGCTCGAAGAACAGACCTCGTCCACCAATTCAGCTATCCTTTGTATGGCGAGTCAACAGGATCTCGCCCGCAGATTCGCGAACTAAAAAAGGCTGGAGCCCGAGTGCGTTCTCCCATCTGGTTGTCTGGTGTTCTTCTCGCAGCTCTTTCCATCTCCGCCGCCTGCTCACTTGCTCAAGTAGGCAACCAGCCCCAGGGACAGCCGAAGCCCTCCACTGTTCCGCAGACACCCGTTCGAACGCAGCCAACCTCCGGCGTGAAAGTGCCGCTCATCGACCATGAGCTCACGCTCAACGACTTCAACGATATGGCGCCGCGTCCGGATTTGCGCGACCGCCTCTCCCATGTCGAACAGTTCATCCAGAACCAGCCCACGGATGGAGCACCTGCCACTGAGAACACTGAGGCCTGGCTCGCTCGAACGACCACCACGCTCTACGTGGTCTTCATCTGCTTCGATCACCATCCTGACCAGATCCGCTCTCATCTCGCACGGCGCGAAAACATCCAGAAAGACGATTGGGTTTCGGTCCTGCTCGACCCCTTCCAGGACCGCCAGCGTGGCGTGCGCTTCGAAGTGAATCCTGCCGGCGTGCAGGCCGACGCATCCTGGACTGAAGCCGTTGGTCCCGACTACAGCTACGACCAGGTCTGGAACTCCGACGGCCGCGTCACCAGCAAGGGATGGATGGCTCTCATCGCCATTCCATTCCGAAGTCTCCGCTTCCCGGCTGCAGGACACGATTGGGGCGTGGTCTTCTGGCGCAATTTCCCGCGCAACAGCGAAGTCGATTTCTGGCCGCGGATTAACGCGAGCGTCAGTGGAGTACTCAGTCAGGAAGGCGCTCTTCGAGGTATCGCCGGCGTCACCGGCTCCCACAACATCCAGCTCAACCCATACGTGCTTGGGCAGAATGTGCACGTCCTCGACACGCTCGATCCCAACAATCCCTACTTCAGCACCCGGAATGCCGAAGCCACTGGTGGCGGCGAAGCCAAAGCCGTCTGGCGCGATTCCATCGTCTTTGACGCCACCTTCAATCCCGACTTCAGCGATGTCGAAAGCGATCAGCCGCAGTTCACCGTCGATCAGCGATACCCGGTCTACTTCCCCGAACTCCGTCCCTTCTTCCTCGAGAACGCCAGCTACTTCTCCACGCCCCTCACGCTTCTCTATACGCGGAACATTATTCGGCCCGACTGGGGTCTGCGTGTAACGGGCAAGACTGGACACACTAATCTTGGATTCCTCGCCATCGACGATCGCCAGCCGGGACGCACCATCCCTCCCGGAGATCCACTCCACGACAACAAGGCCGGCTTCTACGTGGGCCGCGTCTCGCAAGACATCGGCGAGGGATCGAACGTAGGCCTGATGTATACCGACGAGGAATTCGGCGGCGGTTGGAACCGGATCGGGGGAGCCGATCTCACCTGGCGCATCGACAAACACTGGACCGTGCTCGCCCAGATGGTCGAGAGCTCCACGCATCAGAGTGACTCGAACAGCGCCGCTTCGGTCTTTCCATCTGGCTACTCCGCCGGTCCTGCCGCCGATGTGCAGGTCACACGCAGCGGCCACGCCTTTAACATGTTCAACGAGTACCAGGACATCAGCCGCGGCTTTGAAACCCTCCTCGGCTTCATTCAGACGGCCAACATCCGCAGCAACCATCTCCACGGAAACTACCAGTGGTACCCGAAGAAGAGCGTCGTTCAGTCCTTCGGCCTCGAGTTGAACCAGCAGATCGCCTTCGACCACCAGCACAACCGCGTTTTCCGCTACACCACCTTCGATCCGTTCTGGCTGCTGCCCCGCAGCATCGTCCTGGCGCCGGTGATTGGCCAAAACTCCGACACCGTCGGACCCCAAAACGGCTATCCGCTCGCGTCCAACCGCAACTTCACTGAGAACCAGGGTGGATTCGTTGCGCGCGGCCAGCCATGGTCTCTGCTGAACTTCAACATCATCGCCCTCCGAAGCGGCAACGTAAACTACAACCCCGTCTCCGGCTCAGCGCCCTTCCTCATGAACCAGCAGACCGTCCAGGCGATCGTCGGCGTCAACCCGCTTCGCAAGCTCACCGTCGACAACACCTGGCTCTTCGATCGCGACAAGTCCGTCAGCGACGGCAAACTCGTCTACGAGATCGAGGTCTTTCGCACCAAGCTCAATTACCAGTTCACCCGCGCATGGTCCGCACGCATCATCGCCGAGTACGACACCACCCTTGCCAATCCCCTCGAGACCTCACTGCAGCGGACAAAGCAGATCCAGACCCAGGCCCTGCTCACCTGGCTTCCGCACCCCGGTACCGTGATCTACGCCGGCTGGAACAACGACCTGCAGAACTACAACCACACGCTCTGCACACTCCAGCCCGCAACAACTCCCCAGCGGTGCGACCCTGGCTTTCCCATCCTCCCACGCGGCCCCGACTACCTCAACGACGGCCGCCAGTTCTTCATCAAAGGCAGCTATCTCTTCCGGTTCTGAACCAAGGATGTGACAGCCGTCCCGAACTTTCGAGATGCGGTATGCGGAAGCCTACATTCGGCACCTTCCTGGGGCAGCGAACTAAGAATTCGCGTTGATCCGAATGACCCCACTCGATCTGTTCCGGTAAATCGTCTAAGGACTTACTTCCGCCTTTCGCAACTTCGTTAGCAGCGATTCGCGTAACTCTCGTTTGGTGGCCAATTGAGAAATCTTCACAATCGCGATGGCTTTAGACGCACACCCTTCAAGCTGATTGCTCGATTCATGCAGCTTCCTGTACTCTCCGAAAAGAGTTCCCCCATGTCCATCGACCGCCGCCGATTCCTACAGCTTGGCTCAAGCTCTGTAGCATTGAGCCTTATCCCCTCAGAGATAGCAGCGATACCAGTCCGGCAGAAGATCATTGACGTGCATCTTCACGCATACCCGGACGACATGCCCATTCCTCCTGCAGTCAATCCAATCACCGGCAAAGCCGTACAGCTAAAAAACGGCGCAGCCCACCGCTCCGCCTGTCTTGCTGAAATGAAACGACTGAACATCGTCAAAGGTATCGTCAGCGGGGGCGATGGCGACCGCATTGCGGCCGCAATGTCCTGGCATGATGCCGATGCCGGCAGAATCATCCCCGGTGCCGGCGTGCGCGGCTCTGAAGATACCCCCTTGCCCGACCTGAACCTGTTGAGAAGCGCGTTCAAAGAGGGTCGCCTCAAAGTCCTCGGCGAAGTCACGACGCAATATGCGGGACTCACACTCGATGATCCGAAGTACGCTGCGTACCTGGCTCTTGCAGAAGAGCTGGATATCCCCGTAGCCTTGCACACGGGAACCATGCCGCCCGGCATGTCCTTTGATTCCTGTTGCCGAAAAGCTCGCGCCCGTCTGGGAGATCCCATCCTCGTCGAAGAAGCGCTGAATCGCTATCCGAAGCTCCGCCTCAATCTGATGCACGCAGGCTGGCCTTATCTGGACGACACGATCTCAATCCTTTTCCATTACCCGCAGGTCAACGCTGACCTCGGTGCAATCAACTGGCTTCTCCCGAGGGCGGAGTTCCACCACTACCTCGAAGCTCTGATGAGGGCTGGGTTCGAAAAGCGATTGATGTTCGGTTCAGACCAGATGTACTGGCCAGAAGGTATCGCCATGGCCGTCGACGCAGTTTCATCCGCGCCATTTCTCAGCCCGGACCAAAAGCAGAACATCTTCTACGAAAACGCCGCCAGGTTCTACCGGTTGAGCTAATCTGACCGTTCGACCCTGGAAAGACGAAAGAAGTGCATGGGGAACTATCCCGTCCAAGGATGCACCAAATCTTTAGGTTGGTTCGTTTTGGGAGCGCTGTATGTCGGATCGTTGGTGCGCTTTCTCTATGCCCACTGCCCTTAGTCCGAACTACTTTCACTTGACTGTATTGAGCCCCTCAACGGTCTGGGCGGACTGTGGACAATTAGAAAGTTTCGGATGAGCCAGAGCTGGTGCCCCATGCTTGCGTAGCAAGAGTGGGAGGATTACTCTTTGCTCTCGGAGTTGTTGCTCCCCGTCGCCGCCTTCAACGCCTTCTTCACGCCACGAAAAGACTTCACCAGCGCATTCCCCGTTTTCCGCTGAGCCGTATCCAGAGCTCCCGACGTGTTCGTATCCGCGGCCGTCAGCGCTGAATCCGTCGCGCGCAGACCAGTGGCCGCTCCACCCAGCGCTTCGTCTCCGCCGAGAATGACTGCCTGCGCGGGCCTCTTCCCGGGGTTTGCCCATGCGATGTTGTCTGCCGGCAGACCATCCAGCCGCGTTGTGAGCGCCGTATCGAAGTCGCTCCTGGCCATCTTTTGCTTCAATGTCCACTGCGGCGATCCGACCCAAGTCGCGCCGTTCATGGGAGCCGAAAGCTCACCCAGATTCTTCACTTCAGAGTCATCCAGCGGTTGCGTGTCCTGGCAGTCATCCGCGCCGCAGCCGAACCTGCACGCCTTCTTACTCAGAAAGGCGCCATGCTTTCCGGCAGAGACCCAGATCGCGGGTCCTCGCAACTCGGCATCCAGCACCTTGGCCCGGGCAATCTGGCTGGCATCGCACACAGTGTTCTCGTGAGCCGCCGCGTACCAATACTTGGCCCTCCAACTTCCTGTGTCGTCGTGTGAAACAAGAACCGATACGTGCTCCGCGTCAAGATCGTGACCTGCCTGACCGCAGTCCTTCCGCCACAGATCGTAATAGTGCAATTCAATTGCGTCCGGACGACCGGGTGCAGGGAACACCTGCCCGTAGATCACGCCATTATCTGCCGATGCAACCGGCCTCTCCATAAGCGGGGTGAACTCCGCCGGCTTGATGGAGCAATCGTTGCCGCTGATCAGGAACCGCGGCTGAAACTGCCGAAGCAATGACTGCTCGACCGCATCGGCCAGCCCATCGTGATCGCTGTCGAGCGAAATTTCATTTCCGGGGTTTTGTGCAGTGGACGGCGCCAGCCCAAGAAAAAAGAGGGCCGCAAAGACGAAAAACCGCATGGCTCATCCTACTCCCCCTGTTGACTCTCGCGAAAATTGAGCAACGTTGACGAGTGCGAGCTAATCGCGGCTTGTTTGATTAGGCGTGACTTCTACGCCGCTGCGACGGAATTTGTAGTGCAGGAGCCAGGTGCTCGGAGCTGCGTGGCCATTCTGCTGTGGCGGTTTGAATTTCCAATTCCGCGCTGATTCGAGAGCGATACGGGCAAAGTATGCGCTTGGTCCGTGATTAGCGAAGTCGGCGTTGGTGATTGCCCCGGTGGGATCGACGCTGACGCGCACGACGACGCCCACGGTGCCGCGAATGGTGTTGCTCGCGCGTTGAGGAACGTCGGGCACATCGCGGCTGAGAACATCGCCACCGACAGAGACTGTTGAAGGTGAAACCGGTGCTGCCGCAGGTGCAGCTGCCGCTGGAGCCGACGGGACGGGTGTGGTGGACTGGGGCGATTTTTGCTCCGGCTTTGATTCGGGTTCAGCATTGGATGCCTGGGGAGCGGTTCCGGTCTGTGGTGGAGCGGAGCTGCTTTTGCGGCTACGCATACTGAGACCGACGATGATGGCGGTGAGTAGCACGAGACCGATGACGAGCGGAAGGAACGGCATCCGCGCTGGGAGGGGCTTGTCTTCCAGACCGGGCTGGTGAGGCGGGTGCAAGGGTGCCTCAGAGACTTTCGCAAGGGGCCGTTTGGATGGGCTCTCGAGGAGGGTGCGAATTTCGGCGATGGTGCAGCGTCGGGCCGGATCGGCGTGGAGGCATCTGCGAGCGATCTCGGCAAAGGGTGCTGGAATAGTGGCGGGCAGAACGGGTTCGGCATCGCTGGCGGCGTCCCAGATGGGGAGTTGCTGGGTGAGCGCTTCGACGAGAGTGATGCCGAGGGACCAAACGTCAGCTTGAGGAGAGGCAAGACCGGTTGCGTTCCCAGGTGCGATGTGGATGTCGTTGGTGAGAAGTTCGGGAGAGGGTTTACCGGCGGAAAGCAGTCCGTCAGAAGAGATCTTGATTTCGTTTTCGACGACAAGGACGTTGGAGGGCTTGAGGTGGCCGTGGACGTACCCGGCGTTGTGCAGGTAGTCGAGGGCGCCGAGGATGGGAACGAGCATTTGGCGAGCTTCATCCGCGGTCAGAGAACGCTCCGGAATTATCTGGGAAAGGAGCTCCTCGGCCAGATCGTAGACGATGTAGACGCACGGTTTCCCGTCCACGTCCGCCCGGCCGAAGTGGTGAATCCGGGCGAGGTGTGAGTGAAAGAGCTTCGCCGCAGCCGGCCAACCCGCGAGGCGATCCTCTGAGTGGGGTGAAGACGGGAGGAGTTTGACGGCTGCTCTGCGAGAACCCAGGCCGTCTAGTTCGGTGAGGAAGGTGCCGCTGGTGCCGGACCCGCCGAGCCACTCGAGGAGGGGGTACCTCCCGTCGATGACCTGGCCAACCCAGTCGCCGCGAACGGAAACAGCATCCATGGCTTTCCCAGTGTAGTCGAGCGAGAGCAGGGACCGAGGGACAAGAGAACCAGGGAACACAGGTGGGAACTGATGGGACTGTCAGCTGTTCGTCGTCGGCTCTCATGCGTTCAGCTTGTTTTGTTGCGACGACGTTGTTGGCCACAGGCCCCTCGTTTCAGTGTCTGGAATGTATCCGGTTCAAAATGTCAGGAATCTCCGGTTCAGGGAGTACCCCCCTCCCCCCCGTTATCTTTGTTTTCAATGGTGTACGGCGGAGAGTGCGCCGCAAATGTCTCTTTCCAAATAACTTAGCTGTAAATATTTCCAGATAAACGACTTAGGGATGGGCCAAGTGGAGGAAACGAGGAGACGAGGGAAAATTGGAATAAGGAGAGGAGCGGACAGACTCGATTCAATGGGTTGGTTCCACATGCTTCAATTGTGCGCGTTTCCGCGAATTAACCTGCAAAAGTGCGGGGAAAATTTTCGGTGTTTCGGATCGGAGTCAGGGGTTGGTGAGCAGTTTGCCCGATTATCGAGAAGGATGAGATGTTATTTAACCGTTCGGTAATGTACGGATTGGCCACAATCCTCGCGGATGGCGCAAAGAATCAAACTTTCGCTACGCTCACCGTCACCAGATTGCTCCACACAGTTTCAGTTTTGGGCTGTCTCGGTTCCGGTCGAATCACCGCCTACTCGGAAGTAAACCCGATTTTGGATTATTTCCGGATCGCCCACAACTCAACCGGAACTTCATCTACCGGGGCTGGCGCGATCTCTTCTGCCTGAAGGAATCGCCAACGATCATCGTTGTGCATACGAGAATTGCGAGGATCATATACAAAGTAAGGGAAAAATCCGCAAACTCCGGGGATAGAAGCCTCCCGATGAATTCCCAAGGATATTGGAGTACCGAAACGCCAACACCGAGAAGCAAAACCAAGTTCGGACCGGGAGAATATCCCTGGAGTTGAAAAAGCGCTCGCCCCAGAAAGACTAAAAGTGCAACTCCTCCGCCGATTACGAGCGTGAACAGAATGAACTCCGCACATAAACTTGCGAATGCTCTGTTCCAGTGTCCTATCTCGCCCTTATCTACGTCGTGAAATACATAAACCGAAATAGCTGCAGTAAATAACGCGGTGCAGAACATTCCTAGCATCAAGTTGAGAATCGCTCGTCGCATGCTTTGATTGGAGCCAAGTATATCCGGACGCGATTATTCCCACGTCAACCGGCTAGGGTCGTATTACCGCCTACTCTGACGTTACACTTTTTGGTGCAAAAACGGGTAGGCGAAGTATGGGGGACCCTTCGGGGCTATAGGTTGGTGCGCTTATGATTCGACTCTCATGCAACTGAAAGTTCAGATCGTCCGTTATGCAGACGACAATTTTTCCCGGCTTCGTTTCGGTTGTCAGACACCTGTTTCGATGAGCTATCGAGAGGTTCGTTATTTTGGGAAATAGATGGTGATGGAGCCGGCGTCGGCGTTGGCGGTGATGATTGCGGCTCGCGAATCGGATGTGAGACGCGCCACTGCAACAGATCCCCAGCCGCCGGCTATCGGCAGGTTTGTGGCGTTGAAGGTGCCTGCCGGGGCCTGCCGGTAGATGCGGAGTGTGCGGCTCTCGGCGCAGGCGACCACAATGCTGCGAAGGCCGTTTCCGCCGAGGTCACCGGTTGCGATGCTGTTTGGGCCACGGCAGTCGCCTAGCGGGAGCGGAGAACCAGGCATCGGATGGAAGGCGCCGCGGCCGTCGCCGAGAAGCACTGTGACGGCATTCTCAATCGGTCCGTTGATGTCGCGCTGATAGGGGATGATGACGAGATCGGAGTTGCCATCCTGGTTCAGGTCACCAACAGCAACTTCCCATGGCTTGGCGCCGGCAGGAAAGGGCGATCCGGCGGCGTTGTGCAGAGTGCCGTGACCATCGCCGAGCAGGATTGACACAGTCGAGTCATCAAGATTTGTGGTGACGATGTCGGGATGACCATCGTGGTTGAAGTCAGCGGTACGGAGCCGTTCGTATGGACGGTGGCCGGCTGAGAAGAATGTGCCGGGCGTAAGCAGACGGCCTGTTCCGTCCCCGAGAAGGATTTCGATCTGGTTATTGCCCCAGCTGTCCGTGGCGGCGTCAGGTTTTCCATCCGAGTTGAAGTCGGCGACCGCGATGCCGTGCGGATGTGGGTTCGAGTGGACGTCGACGGGGGAGCCGGGGGCGAGATGGAAACTGCCGCGACCATCTCCCAGAAAAACACGCAGGAAAGGTGATTGATGATTGGCGATGATGAGGTCGGGATGGCCGTCGTTGTTCATGTCGGCGAGAGCGATGTCATTTGGCAAATGGCCGGCAGGAAATGGCGATCCCGAAGCGGGGCGGAAGGCTCCCCGGCCGTCACCGAACAGTACCGTGATGGAACCGGAGTCGGAGCTGTCTGAACCGGCGTTGGCAACGACGATGTCTGGGTTGCGATCGTTGTTCAGGTCGGCGACAGCAATCCAGCGCGGACTGGGTCCGGTGGGAATGATCGCCTGACGGAATGGCTGTGCAGAGGAGCAAGCACTGCTTGTGAGAAACAGGATTGCGACTTGTGCTGTGTTGCGCATTCGGCCCGTCGCAGGCGAGATTAACGCAAAAGGCACAGGACAGGAAGGAGACGCCGGGTGAATTGACAGCAGGAACGGTTCGCGGGAAGTCAGGGAATTTGGCCTGGTTCGAACTCGGTAGCGGGGTGGTGTGTCGGTTTTGCGGGTCAAGTTATTGCATCTGCACTTACTTTTGTACCGCTAAAGTCGCATTGAGGACACAATTGTCGCGTGTCAGCATTGCCACACATGGAAGATCGCAACGCACCCGCATCCCGTGCCGCAGATATCCTGGGTTTCGTTGGGTTGGCGCTTGCGGTTCTTGGCCTGGCCGATGTGCCGCTTCTGTACCGGCTCGTTTGCTTGTTTGGCGCTGCGATCTTTCTGCCATTGTCGTTCCATCGGCAAAGCGAATGGCCTGGCTGGGTGCGGTGGGTCCTTTCTATGACGGTGAACGCCTTTCTGGCGTACGTTGCGTGGTCGGCTATGCGCCTCCGGTAGCATGGCCGTCGCACATTGGCAGCGCCAAGATCATCAAGGCAAGCGCATACGAGTGCGGCCCCGATCGGGCCGGATTTCTTCGGGCGGGATTAGTAGAATCGTGGGATGCTTCCGTCGATGCATATCGGGATTGTTGCGTGTTCGGCCGAGGGAGCTTCGCTCTGCTACCGGACAATCTGCGAGAAGGGGGCGCAGTTACTGGGGGCGCACGGGCATCCGGAGATCACGATGCACACGCATTCGCTGGCGGCGTATGTCGAGTGCCTGGACCGGAATGACTGGGAAGGCGTAGCGGATCTGATGCTTGATTCTGCGCGGAAGCTGGAGCGGGCGGGAGCGGAATTCCTGATTTGCCCCGACAATACAATTCACCAGGCGATGTCGCTGGTGGAACCAGGGTCGCCGTTGCCGTGGCTGCATATCGCCGAGGTGGTGGCGGATGAGGCCGTGGAACGGGTGTATCAGCGTGTGGGGCTCATGGGAACGAAGTGGCTTGTGCAGAGTGAAGTGTATCCGGAGAAGCTGGGAGCTCGGGGGATCGAGTTTCTGCGTCCGACGGATGAAGAGCGGCGGGAGATCGATCGCATCATTATGGATGAGCTGGTGTATGGAGTGTTCCGGCCGGAGTCGGTTACATATTTTCAGCTGGTGATCCGGCGGATGAAGGATGAGGGGTGCGATGCGGTGGTGCTGGGATGCACGGAGATCCCGCTGGTGAT
>Ga0105245_10001877_pt1 | contig 19067 bp, 12 predicted proteins | sample KBSM54metaG_FD_81523 | JGI IMG/M metagenome (GOLD analysis project Ga0105245, IMG submission 81523) | Miscanthus rhizosphere microbial communities from Kellogg Biological Station, Michigan, USA - KBS M5-4 metaG | ecosystem: Host-associated > Plants > Roots > Rhizosphere > Soil | place...
CGTGATCGAAGTCGAGCTCGAAGCGAACCGAATGCGCCGCCTCGAGTGCTCGCTTCGTTTCTTCGAGCTCGTTCTCGAGCGCGCGACGGCGTCCGATCTCGTCGCGCAACCGCTGCATGATCGTGTTCGATTCTTTCGACGCCTTCTCGCTCGCGGCCTGCAGGTCGTTGAGGCGATGCGCCGCCTCGGCCACGCGGCCGCGCTCTTTGTCGAGCTCCGCGCGCATTTCGGTCATCGCGCGCGTGGTGTCGATCACCGCGACGCCTTCGCCGGTCCCCGGCGTGATCGTCTCGACGAATCCCTTGACCATTCCGTCGGGCGCGTATGCGGTGAGGATGCTCTTGACGAAGACGTCGGTGCCGTCGCGGCGCACGCGAAACTCTTCGACCTCCGCGCGTCGCTGCATCGTCGCGGCCGTCATCAGCGCCTCGGGCTTGTCGCCCCATGCGTCCATGTCGCGATAGAGGATGCGGCGATGCTTGGTGACGACTTCGTCGGCGCGATAGCCGAAGATCTTCGTCGCTCCGCTGTTCCAGCCGGTGATGAGGCCGCGGGAGTCGGTGCGGATGACCGCAACGTCGCCGAGCTGCTCGAGGATCGACGCGGCGAAGCGATCGGCGTCATGACCGCTTTCCGTGCGCTGGCGAACGGCGTCGGCGACGTAGACGAAGAAGTCGCTCTCCCCTTTTCCACCGTGGCAGATCGCGGCGCTCACGTAGATCGCATGATGCTTGCCGCGCTTGTCGACGACGCGCTTCTCGATGCGATACGACTCCGCCTCGCCGGCGAGCATGCGCTTGACGAGTGCGAGCTCGCGCTTCGCGTCTTCGGGATGCGTGAGCGAGACGAAGGTGATGCGCGAGAGCTCCTCGCGGGTGTAGCCGAGGAGGGAGCGGAAGGCTTCGTTGAACTGGAGCCAGTGGCCGTCGATCGTGGCGAGAGCGATCCCGATCGGCGCAGACGTCATCGCGGCGAGAAGACGGGCCTGTTTTTGGGCGAGGCTCTTCTCGATCCGGCTGTCCTTGGCGCCGAACGATGTAAGTGCTTTCGCAATAGCGCGCAGCTTCAGCATCGCAGTACTTTTCCCGATTAGAGTGGGGAACGGACCCGTTTCCCCTTCGCTCGACCTTCAATATAGGCCGCTTTCGTATGTAGGAACGTAATCGGGACGTAAATTTCGCGGGATTGCGTCCGTTATATGCCCCGAATCGTTGCGATAGACTCCGCGCGTGAAACGCAAAAACCCCACGCGCCGGCAGCGCTTCCTTCCATTCGCAATCGGTACGAGCGGCGGCATCGCCATCGCCACGGTCGCATTCTGGTTCTTCAAGAAGCAGGCGGAGCAGGTCGTCACCGGGCGCGCCGATCGCTACGACGAGATGATCATGGAGGCCGTCCACACCATCGACAACAAGCCGATGCATGACGTGATGGAAGCCGTCACGCAACTCGGCACGCATGTCGCGATCGGAACGGCGGCGGGTCTGACGGCGATCGCGATGTATCGCAAAGGTCGCCCGCACGATGCGTGGACGGTCGTCTTCTCGACCGGCGGCGCGATGGCGATCAACACGATCTTGAAGAACATCTTTCAACGACAGCGACCGATGGAAATGGCGCGGCGCATCGCGCTTCCGAACTCGCACAGTTTTCCGAGCGGGCATTCGCTGCTGTCGGCGGCGACGTATCCGATCGTCGCGCATCACTTCGTGCAGCACGCGCCGATCGCGGTGCAGTCGCTCGGGCACACGCTCGCCGGGCTGACGATTCTCAGCGTCGGTTTCTCGCGCGTTTACTTCGGCGTTCATTTCCCATCCGACGTTCTCGGCGGATTCGCCGCGGGATTCGGATGGCTCGGACTCACTTCGCTCACGCACACGCTGCTGGAACGCAGCGCACCGCAGGATCGTTAACAGGAAACGTATGTCGGTCACATCGAGTTACGGCGCGAACATCGCCTTCATCGAAGAGCTGTACGAGAAATACCGATCGAATCCCGACGCGGTGAGCGCCACGTGGCGCGAGTTCTTCCGCGACTACGACCCGCAGGTCGAAGAGGAAGAAGAGCAAGTCGTGGCCGTCGCTTCCGGTGGAGGACAGGCGCCCTCGCCTGTCCCGCCGCCACCGGTGCGTGCCGCAGAACCCGCGCCGCGGCCAACCGCCGTTCCTTCGGATCGCAATGCAGTCCCGCTTCGCGGCGCCGCCTCCAAGATCGTGCAGAACATGGAAGCGTCGCTCGGCGTCCCGACCGCGACGTCCATCCGCAACATCCCCGTCATAGTGCTCGAGGAAAACCGGCGCGTCATCAACAACCATCTCGCGCTCACCGGTCAGACCAAATCATCGTTCACGCACATCATCGCGTGGGCGATCGTGAAGGCGCTCAAAGCGCATCCGCGGATGAACTCCGCGTTCACGACGCAGGACGGCAATCCCGCGCGCATCGATCGCGAAGACGTCAACCTCGGCATCGCCATCGACATCGAGCGCAAAGACGGATCGCGCTCGCTGCTCGTGCCGAACGTGAAGCGCGCGCAGGCGCTGGACTTCGCCGGATTCCTCAAGGCCTACAACGACGTCGTTCGCAAGGCGCGCAACAGCACACTCGAGATCTCCGACTTCGAAGGCACCACGATCTCGCTCACGAATCCCGGCACGATCGGCACGGTCGCATCGGTCCCTCGATTGATGCCGACGCAAGGGACGATCATCGCCACCGGCCAGATCGACTACTCCGCCGAATACTCCGCCGCCGATCCTAGCGTTCTCGCCGACCTCGGCATCTCGAAAGTGATGACGATGACGTCGACGTACGACCATCGCGTCATCCAGGGCGCGGAGTCCGGCGCGTTCCTCGCCGCCGTCCACGAGCTGCTCCTCGGCGGCAACGACTTCTACGACGAGATCTATCGCGATCTTCGAATTCCGTACGAGCCGCAGCGCTGGGGACAGGATCGCGCGCGTGAAGGCAAAGACGCGATGGCGCGACAGGCGTCCACGCTGCAGATGATCAACGCCTATCGCGTGCGCGGACATCTGCTCGCCGACCTCGATCCGCTCGAGTACAAAGTCGGATCGCATCCCGAGCTCAATCCGGCGTTCTACGGATTGACGATCTGGGATCTCGATCGCGAATTCGTCTGCGGCGGTTTGTGCGGCAAGCAGACTGCGAAGCTGCGCGACATCCTCGACACGCTGCGCGAAACGTACTGCGGAAAAATCGGACCGGAGTACATGCACATCCAGGAGACCGTGCAGAAGAAGTGGCTGCAGGATCGGATGGAGCCGACGCGCAACAAGCAGGCTCTCGATCTTCCGACAAAGCGCCGCATCCTGATGAAGCTCAACGACGCCGAGTCGTTCGAGAAGTTTCTGCACACGAAGTACGTCGGACACAAACGCTTCTCGATGGAAGGAGCCGAGAGCGTCATCCCGATGCTCGACTTCCTCTTCAACGAAGCGACCGCCGACGGCGTGCAGGAATCGGTGATCGGCATGGCCCATCGCGGGCGCCTCAACGTGCTCGCGAACACGCTCGGCAAGTCGTACGAAAAAATCTTCAACGAATTCGAAGGCGACATCGACCCGAACACGACTCAGGGCTCCGGCGACGTGAAGTACCACCTCGGCGCCGACGGCATCCATCAAACGCCGGGCGGTGCGCACTTGACGCTCACGCTGGCGTCGAACCCGTCGCACCTCGAGGCGGTCGATCCCATCGTCGAAGGAATGGTGCGCGCGAAACAAAAGCTGATCGGCGATAAGAACCGCGCGTGGGTGTTGCCGGTGCTCATTCACGGCGACGCCGCGTTCGCCGGACAAGGCGTCGTCGCGGAGACGCTCAACCTCTCGCAGCTCCGCGGCTATCGCACCGGCGGCACGATTCACCTCGTCATCAACAATCAGATCGGATTCACGACCGGTCCCGAAGCGGCGCGCTCATCGATGTATGCGACGGACGTCGCGAAGATGGTGCAGGCGCCGATCTTCCACGTGAACGGCGACGATCCCGAAGCGTGCATCCGCGCGATCAAGCTCGCGTACGACTTCCGCCAGCAGTTTCACAAAGACGTCGTCATCGACATGATCTGTTACCGCCGCCACGGCCACAACGAAGGCGACGAGCCGTCGCTCACGCAGCCGCGGATGTACAAGGCGATCAAAGAGCATCGCTCGGTGCGGAAGATCTACACCGAGACGCTGCTGCGCAAAGGCGACATCGATCCGCAGGAAGCGGAGTCGTGGCTCAATCAGTTCCAGGCGAAGTTGCAGGAAGCCTTCGATCGCACGCGCGGCGAAGACGCGCCGCCGACCGACAGCGATCCGCTCTACACCGACGAAGACATCACCGGATTTCAAAAGGATCCGTCGCCCGACACATCGGTACCGCGCGAGCAGCTCGCGCGCGTCGGCGATGCGCTTACGGCGTCGCCGGCCGATTTTCAATTGCATCCGAAGCTCAAGCCGATCATCGCCAAACGCCGGGCGATGGCGGACGGCAAAGAGCCGATGGATTGGGGATTCGCCGAACAGCTCGCGTTCGGATCGCTGCTGCTTGACGGCTATCGCGTGCGTTTGTCGGGACAAGACAGCGGACGCGGAACGTTCTCGCATCGCCACGCGATTCTCTTCGACTACGTGAGCGGACGCGGATACGTGCCGCTCAATTCGCTGGCCACGAAGACGTCGCCCGAAGTCGACTTCGCGGTGTACGACTCGCTGCTCTCCGAGTACGGCGTCGTCGGATTCGAGTACGGATACTCGGTCGCCGATCCCGCCGCGCTCGTGATGTGGGAAGCGCAGTTCGGCGACTTCATGAACGGCGCGCAGATCGTCATCGATCAATTCATCTCCAGCGCTGAAGAAAAATGGGGACAGCACAGCGGACTGGTGATGCTGCTTCCGCACGGATACGAAGGACAGGGTCCGGAGCACTCGTCGGCGCGCATGGAGCGATTCCTCACTCTCTGCGCCGAAGGAAACATGCAGGTCATCTATCCGACGACGCCGGCGCAGTACTTCCACGCGCTGCGACGCCAGATGAAGAACGATCCGCGCAAACCGCTGATCGTGATGACGCCAAAGTCGCTGCTGCGGCATCCGATGGCGGTGTCGACGCTCGACGAGTTGTCGAGCGGACGCTTCGAGCCGGTGCTCGCCGAGCGCGACGTCGCCAACGCCGATCGCGTCGTTCTCACGACGGGCAAGGTCTACTACGACTTGAAAGCGGCGCGCGACAAAGCGAATGCGAACGTCGCGATCATTCGCGTCGAGCAGCTCTATCCGTTCCCGCAGCCGATGATCGCCGACGCTCTGCGTGCACACGCGAACGCGTCCGACGTCCTCTGGGTTCAGGACGAGCCGCGCAACATGGGCGCGTGGCCGTTCCTCCATGAGCGCGTCATGTCGCTCCTCGGCCCGAATCAGAAGCTGCAATACGTCGGACGTCCCGTCGCCGCCGCGCCCGCGACCGGATCACATCATCGCCACGAAGACCAGCAGGCGGCGCTCGTGCGCGCGGCGATCGGCGGATGAGCTCCACGCGCGTCGCCATCGTCGGCGCCGGACCGATCGGACTCGAGCTCGCCGTCGCGCTGAAGCAGGAAGGGATCGACTACCTGCAATTCGACGCGTCGTCGATCGGCGCGACGATCGCGTGGTATCCGCTGCAGATGCAGTTTCATTCGAACGCGGAACGGCTCGCCATCGCCGGCGTCGCGATTCAAACCGCGGATCAGCAGAAGCCGACGCGCGAGGAGTACCTCGCCTACTTGCGCGCGGTCGTGCTGCAACACGATTTGAAGATTCGGAGCTATGAGCGCGTCCTTAGTGTCACCCCGAGCGTGAGCGAGGGGCCTGGGGGGCGGACGGCGCGAGAAAGCTCATTGCCTGCCGCACCCGACCGCCCAGGTGCCTCGCTCACGCTCGGCATGACAAGCGGTTTCGAACTGCGCACCTCGCGCGAGACCATCCACGCCGACAACGTCGTCATCGCCATCGGCTCGATGCATCGCCCTCGCCTTCTCAACATTCCGGGCGAAGGCCTGCCGCACGTCGAGCATTACTTTCGCGAGCCGCACACGTACTTTGGGCAGAAGCTCGTCATCATCGGCGGCAAGAACTCCGCGATCGAGGCGGCGATCCGCTGCCAGCGCGCCGGCGCCGACGTCACGCTCGCCTATCGCCGCGCCGACTTCGATCCGGCGCACGTGAAGTTCTGGCTGCTTCCGGAAATCCGCTCCATGGTTCGCGACAACCGCGTGCGCGTGATGACGTCGGTGACGCCGGTCGAGATCAAGCCGAAATCGATCGTGATCCAGTCCGTCGACGACGGATCGCTCACCGAGCTCGATGCCGACTTCGTATTGATGCTCACCGGATACGAGCAGGACACGTCGCTGCTCGAAAGCGCCGGCGTCGAGTTTTCCGGCGACGCGAAGGCGCCGCGCTACGATGAAGCGACGATGGAGACGAACGTGCCGGGACTCTTCCTGGCCGGGACGGCGGTGCAAGGCTCGCCGGTCGGCCGCGTGCGCGTGATCGTCGAGAACTGCCACGTTCACGTGCCGCGCATCGTGAACGCGATTCGCGCTGCGTCGCGCCATGCATCTGCGCAACCGTAACGCGCTCATCGCCTTCGCCGTCGCGCTCCTCGCGTACGGCGTCATCCTCTTCACGCATCTCTGCGACGTCGCCGGCGGCTCCGACAGCTCCGGCTATCTCAATGAAGCGCGCATGATCGCCGGGGGGCGCCTCAACGAGCGCATCGAGATCCTCGACGAGTTCGCACTCGACGACTCACTCGCTCCCCTCTTCGTGCCGCTCGGCTACGACGTCACTCCCGTTCGGTCGCGCGTCATGGTGCCGACCTATCCCGCCGGTTTGCCGATGCACATGGCGCTCGCCGGAAAGCGCGGCGCATTCTTCGTCGTGCCGATCGCGGCGTTGATCGCGATCGCGCTCATGGCGTGGCTCGCTCATCAGATCACTGACTCGTGGTGGATCGCCGTTGCTGCCGCTGGCGCGCTCGGATGCTGCGCGGTGTTCATCTTCCATGCGCTGCAGCCGGTCACCGACGTGCTCGTGACGATGTGGTCGATTGCGGCGATCAGCGCAGCGCTTCGCTCGCGCAAAGACGAGCGATGGTCCTTCGTCGCCGGCGCAGCTTTCGCGATCGGCGTCTGGATTCGTCCCGCGAACGTCCTCCTCGGACCTGCGCTGCTGGTCGCGCTGCCGAAATACAAACGCGCCTTCGTCGGCGCGGCGATCTTTCTCGCGCCGCTGCTCCTCTGGAACGCGAAGCTATACGGCGGACCGCTGCGCACGGGATATGGATCGATCGCGCAGTACCTCGAGCTCGCGCATTTCCCGGCGCGCGCGTGGCACTACATCAAATGGACGATCGCGCTTCTCAGTCCATTCACGATCCTCGGCATGTTGCACACGCGGATCCGCCCTTCTCGCGGCGTGGTGGTGGCCGTTCTTCCTCTTCTACTGCTTCTACACTTCGTACGACTCGTGGAGCTACACGCGATTTCTTCTGCCGGCATATCCGGCGCTGATCATCGCGACGCTGCTTGCCGCACGCCGGTTCTCGCCGCGCCTCGCGCCTGCGATCGTCGCGTGTTCGATGGTGGCGTGCGGCATCTTTTTCACGAACAAGCTCAGCGTGCTTCGCTTCAAAGAAGTGGAAGGGAGCTATCCGGATGTCGTCCGCTGGAGCGCCGGCGAGATCCCGCGCGACTCCCTCGTCATCGCCACGCAGCTCAGCGGCGCGCGCAAGTACTACCGGCACGAGTGGTCGCTGCGCTGGGAGTGGCTCGACGGCGACCGCGTGAAGAAAATCGAGAGCCGCGTGCCGCCCGATCGCTGGTACGCGGTGCTCTATCCGTTCGAAGTCGATGAAGTCATGCGCCGCGTTCCGGGACAATGGACGAAAATCGCGGAGTACCGGGACATCACTCTTTGGCACCGAACGCGTTGAAGCTCGTCTTCGTTCTCGCCGTCGCGCTCTACGCGGCCGTGCTATTCACGCACACGGCCGAAGCGGCGGGCGGCTCCGACAGCTCCGGTTACGCGAACGAAGCGCGCCAGATCAGCCGCGGAATCGTGGACGAGCGCATTGCCGAGCTCGATCAATTCGGATTGGATGACTCGTTCTCGCTCGCGTTCACGCCGCTCGGCTACGTCTCGATGCGGCCGCGATATGTGACGACGACGTATCCGCCGGGAATGCCGATGCACATGGCGCTCGCCGGCGCTCTGTTCGGATTCAAGCACGCACCGTTCTACGTGAGTGTCGTCGCCGCGATCGCAGGCGTGATTCTCTTCGCGCTTCTCGCGCTGTATCTCTTCGACTCCTGGTGGATCGCCACCGGCGCCGCCTTCGCCCTCGGCCTCTGCGCGTCGTACATGTTCATCGCCATCCAGACGATGAGCGACGTGCTCACGACGACGTGGACGATCGCGGCGATGGGCGCCGCGTTGAAGTCGCGCGACGACGAGCGTTGGGCATTCGTCGCCGGCATCTCGTTCGCCGCGACGGTCTGGATTCGCCCTTCGAACGCAGTCCTCGGCCTCGCACTTCTGTATGCGTTGCCGTGGACGAAGAAAGCGCTCGCATTTTGCGTGGCAGGCGGCGCGATTCTGGCGATTCCGCTTCTCGCTTGGAACGCGAAGCATTACGGAAACGCGTTGACGACCGGCTACGGATCCGCAGGCTACCTGTTCGGCGTCGACAACTTTCCATCGCACGCCGTGCATTACCTGCGATGGACCGCGGAGCTTCTGACGCCGCTCGTGTTGATCGGCGCGATCTGCTCGATCATCCGCGCGCGCCGCGAGCGCATCCATCACGTCCTCGCGCTTTGGTTCTGGTCCGTCTTCGTCTTCTACTGTTTCTTCGGTCCGTACGAAGCGTGGTGGTACACGCGATTTCTGCTTCCCGCCTATCCCGCGATCATCCTCAGCACGATTTACGCGGCGCGCGCGATCAACTCACGCGCCGTCGCCGTCGCGCTGCTGCTCATCCCGATTCCGAGCATCTACTTCGCCGCGCATTTCGACATGCTGCAGAACACGCACGTCGATCAGGCCATCTATCCCGACACGATCCGCTGGATCCGCGGCGAAGTACCGCGCGACGCGCTTCTGATCACCGTCGGATTCAGCGGCGCGCGCAAGTACTACGACGATCGCTTCTCGCTGCGCTACGACCTGCTCGATGAAGAGCATCGCCAAATCCTCGAGCAGAAGGTCGCCGCCGATCGGTGGTGGCTCGTCGTCGCCGACTACGACGCGCTCGACGCGATGACGCGGCTCGGCGGCCGATGGACGAAAATTGCGGAGCTGCGCAATGTCTGGCTGCTTCATCGGGACCCAAACGGCAGTCTTTCGTCTAACTCAATGAAAGGAGCTTCGTGAGATGAAATCGACGTTCGCACTCGCTCTCCTGACTCTCGCCGCGACGATGCCTCTCTTCCAGCCGGCTGCAGTCAACACGTCCTACTCCGTGAGCGTGACGATCCGGCCATTGCAGCCGAGGAGTCCGTATCAGCTCCTCGCGACGTCGCGTACACCCCCGCCGCATTCGTGCGATGTCGTCATCACCGATCTCACGTCGCACAAGACGATCAAGCCGATTCATCTGATGCTCATGCCGGGCGACACCGCCACGAAGACTGCGTACAACGCGGGCGCCGAGATCTTCGTCAACGCCTCGCTTTCCGCGAAAGCGGAGCGCGCGCAGTGGGAGGTCACCGTTCGTCGAAACGGCGAGATCCTGATGAGTCAGAAGTCCGACACGCAGTTGCGGGTCACGCCGGCGACCGAACGCTAACACTCGACCTGCGCCGCGAGCGTGTCGAGCGCGGAGAGAAGGACGTCGAGCTCGTACGGTTTCATCAGCCACGCCGTGTGCTGCGTGAGCTCGCTGCGCGGCTCGCGCTCGTGGCCTGTCGAGAAGACGACCGGCAGATTCGGCGCGATCGACAACAGTTGCTCGTAGACCTTGCGGCCGTCCATGTCCGGAAGTCCGACGTCGAGGATCACCGCGTCCGGCGGCGAACCCGCGCTCAGTACATCGAGTGCACCCGCGCCGGTTCCCACGACGGTCACTTCCGTTCCTTCGAGGCGCAGCACCGCCGCGATTCCGTCGGCCACTGCCGGTTCGTCCTCGACGATCAGCACTCTGTGAAAACGCGCCCGGGCCGAATTCGCGACGAGCATCGGAACCGGCGTCGCGATCGCCTCGGCTCGCGCGATCGGCAGGAAGAGATGGAACGTCGTGCCGCGCTTCACCCGGCTCTCGACGAACAGCTCGCCGCCGTGACGCTTCACGACTTGATGCGTAACCGCCAGTCCGAGTCCCGTTCCGTTGCGCTTCGTCGTGAAGAGCGGCTCGAAGATGTGCTGCAGCACTTCGTGGGGCATGCCGGTTCCGCCGTCGCGCACCCAGAAGTGAACGTACTGCTCCGCGTTGTGAACGAGGCCGAACGAGAAGACGGTCGACTTCGACTCGCGCCGCGCGCCGATCTCGATCACGCCGCCCTCGGGCATCGAGTCGCGAGCATTGACGACGAGATTCGTGAACGCCTGGTCGAGTTGATTCGCGTCGGCGAGGACGTCAGGCAGCCGCGCGTCGCAAAGCCTGGCGATCTGATAATGATTGCCGAGGATCGACTCCGCATCGGCGGCGAACGCTTCGAGCCACTTGGCGGTCGAAAGGGCCGACAGTTTCGGATCGCTCGGCTGCGTGAACCGCAGAATCTCTTCGGTGATCCCTTTGCCGCGGCGTACCGCTTTCAGAATCTGCTCGCACGCATTCGTTGCGCGCGCCGTGGTGGTATCGCGGCGGGCGATCTCCGCGAAGGGCGAGATCGACATCAACACGTTGTTGAACTCGTGCGCGACGGTCGCCGCCAATCGTCCGAGGCTTCCGAGACGCTTCGCTTGTTCCAGTTGAGCCGCGAGCTTGCGTCGCTCCGTGACGTCGGTGAACGCGACGACGACGCCGCGCGTGAGACCGTCGGAGACGATCGGCGAAGCCGAGTAATCGATGAGGATCGCTTTGTTCTCGGAGGTCCAGAAGACTTCGTCCGTTCCGCGAATCGCTCTTCCCGTGCGCAGGACGTTGTTGACCGGACACGCTTCGGCCGGATACAGCGAGCCGTCGATGCGGCGTGAGTGTGCGAGTTGATGAATGTTCATCCCGTACAAATCGTCGGGCTTGTATCCGAGGATTTTCGCGCTGGCGCGATTGAGCATCGTGACGCGTCCTTCGGTGTCGATCGTGTAGATGCCCTCGTCAGTCGAGTCGAGCACGAGTTGCAGTTCCGCCAGCAGCCCGCGGCGCTCCTCCTCCGCGGCTCGCGCGGCCGTGATGTCGCGTGCGAATCCGAGGATCTCGTTGCCGCGCACGAAGGCGCACGCCTCGACGAGGATCCCGCGCGACTTTCCGCGCACGCGAATCTCTGCGCTGGCGACGGATTCGCCGGCGCCGAGACGCGCCAGCGCAAGGTCGAATCGTTCGCGATCGGGTAAGAGAATCGCATCGCGAAGCGGTTTACCGATCCACTCGTCGCGCGACCAGCCGGTGACCGCTTCGAATGCGGGATTCAGTGCCGTGAGCACGCCGTTCGTGTCCATCGCGAAGATCACCTCGGTCGCTCCTTCGAAGACGGCGCGATGCCGCGACTCGGATGCTGCGAGCTCGCGGCGCGCTTCGTTGCGCTCGAGCGCCTGCGCGAGCAGGTTGCCGATCGCGGTGAGGAATTGCGCGTCGGCGCTCGTGAACTGTCGTGCTGATCGTGCGTGCGCGCCGATGACGCCGAGCGTGTTACGCGATCCCTTCACGGGGGCCGCGATACCGGAGACAATGCCGTGCGATGTGAATATCCGCTTCGCGTCGAAGCGCGTCTCCGTCGCGTAATCCGCGACGATCGCGGCTTCTCCGCTCTTCAGCACATATCCGGCGAGCGATTCTCCGTTCGCAGTGATCGCGCGTCGCGGGACAGCCGGCAGCCACGAGTATCCGCCTTCGAGGAAGAGCGCGTCCTCATCCTCGTCGTACTTGAGATACACGGGATGTTCGACGTTCATGAGGTGCCCCACCACCGCGCACGCCGCCTCGATCACGTCTTTGTCGGAGTCCGTTGCAAGCACGAAGCGGCTGAGGTCCGCAATCGCGCTTTGCTGCTCTGCACGCGTGCCCATCTCCATCTCCGATCGATTTCGATGAATCGCGTCGCCGAGGACATTGGCAACGGAGATGATGAAGAGCGAGTCTTCGACGTCGAAGTCGAATTGCGTTTTCGAGTGAACGGCGATGATGCCCCACGGCGCTTCGCGATCGGACGCGATACGTAGGGCCAGCGTCGAACGGATCCCACGATCCGAAAACCGATCGAGGATCACGACCGGCACGTCGCTTTTCAGGACGAGCATCGGGTAGTCGCCGCGGATTTCCACTGCGGCGGCAGGATTGATCTCCACGGCGGCGTCGAGGACACCGCCGAGAGACGACGATGCGAACTCGAACAATTCGGTGAGCGGAGCGCCGCGCAGGGCCAGGCGTCCGATCTCGGTCGTCGCCTCGAGTTGCGCGTAACGGCGGGCGAACGTCCGTTCGCCGCGGTGTCGCTCGCTCACGTCGCGCAAAATGCCGACGATGCCGATCAACTCGCCGTTGGTGTCGAAGATCGGCGAGGCGGTGCAAGCGCCAGGAAACGTGCGCCCGGTACGCGTGGTCAGATCGAAGTCGCCACTCCAGCTTTGTCCCGCCCTTACGAAAGCGGAGATGTCGTCTGTTTCCTGATCCGAGAACGATGTTCGAATCAGCTCTCTCGAGTGCTTACCGATTGCCTCTTTCTCCGTCCAGCCGAAGAGCCGCTCTGCGCCGCCGTTCCAGCAGAGAACTTTTCCGGCGAGATCGACCGCGATGATCGCTTCTTCGGTACACGCGAGCAGGCGCGCCTGAAAGCGAACCTCCTCCTCGGACGCATGCCGCGGAGTGATGTCTTCGATCGTTGTCACGAGAAAATCGAATCCGCCGTTTGCGTCGCGCGCGACTTTCGATGTCACATTCGCCCACATCGTCGAGCCGTCCTTGCGCAGATATCGTTTCTCGACCGACGTCTTTTCCTTCAACTGCGCGACGACGTCGGCGAAACGATGAAGCGTCCGCCGGCGATCGTCCGGATGCGTCGTCTGGACGAAGGACTTTCCCTGTAACTCGGCACGCGTGTAGCCGAGCTGTTCGCACAAACAGTCGTTGACGTAAATCCACTGTCCATGGAGGTTCGTCGTGACGATGCCGATCGGCGCAAAATCGTAGAAGGCGGAGAACTGTTGAATGCGCGCGATGTTCGCCGGATCGGCGCTCCGCTCCAACTCGCGCAGGAGCGACTCGAGGCGAGAGGGGAGCACCGCGACGAATGCACCGGCGTCGACCGCGCGATGGTTCATCGCCTCGTCCGCGTGCGGAGCGACGACGACGATGGGCTTCGCAGAAGCGGCAACGCGCGCTTTCGTGACGGCGTCGAAAACGACGTCGTCGCCATCGCTGAGCTGCACGATCTCAGCAGGCATGATTGCGGAGAACAGCAAAGAGAATCGGCGAAACCGCAGACTTTCGGAACGCGGTCGACACGCCGCGTGAGATCAGGTCACGCTCCAACTCCGGGATGGCGTGTCCGGTCATGGCCGCCACTCGAGAACCCGTATTGATCCGAGCGATTGCGTCGAGAAGGTGAAGACCTTCCAAAGTGTTCCGAAGCCGCGTACATCCGACGATCCTCTTCATTTGCCGCCCCCCGCGGCGAGGGGCTATCTCAAAATCACGGCCATGCATTCCAAACACATAAGTGACTGTGCAATAGACACTTAGGGGTCATCAAACGATCCGCCACAATGTTCGATTCTTCGAAAACGTACGGAATTTGAACGGTTTCAGTGCGGCGCGAGCACGAAGTCGTCGATGACCGTCGGCTCCGCGGGCAGCGTGATCGACTGCTGCGCTACCGCGCCCTTCACGCGCGTATGAAGCGTGACCACTCCGGCGGGGAGCGAGCGAATCGCGAAGCGGCCGTTCTCGTCGGTCGCGACGTGGCGATGACCGGGCAGAATTTCGATGTCGGTGCGCGCACGAGCGCCCTCGATGCGGCCGTAGATGCTGCGATTCGCGTGGATGGCGAACTGGATCGTCGCCGCATGCGCGCGCTCGAGCGCGATCTCGCGCGAGTCGTTGCCGTCGATCGCGTAACCGGCGGCGAGCGACGCGTCGTCGATCGATGCGGTCCACGTTCCGGGCTGCACCGCGAACGTCGCGTTCCCTTCGCTGTCGCTGATCGCGCCGAGCCGGCGCGTGCCGCCGCTCATCGCGATGTGAACGCCGTTCACTCCGCGGCCGGAGTCGTCGACGATCGTCACGTTCAATCGCGCCGGCGAGAAAGCGACGCCGAAGTCAACGTGCTCGCCGGGCTGCACGGTCGCATGCGACGGCGTCGTGAAGTAGGAGTCGTCCGCCGGAAGATGCGCGACCACACGATGCGCCGATGATCCGACGTGTTTGAACGCGTAACGTCCGGCGTTGTCGGTTCGCGTCGACGGCTCGTCATCCAATTGCACTTCGACGCCGCCGAGCGGCGTGCGCTCGTTCTCGTCATCGCGATAGACGCTGCCGCTGATGTCGCCGTGGGCAAACGAAGGAAATGAATCGAATCGATGCCGCAACGCGAGCTCGAACGCCGGCTGATGACGGTGGCCGGTCGTCCACATCCCGTACGACGCCTCGAGATCGGTCGCGCCGGGAAGGCGATGCGTCCACGTGAGCGTGGTGAAGGTTGTGGTCGAGCGCGCCGACACCGTCTCGACATCGCTACGAATGTAACGAAGCCGAAGCTCGCGCCACGCGACGTCGCCGCCGGCCTGTTGGCGATGCAACGCGAGATCGATGTGCGGCGCAGTCGTGATGCCGAGGCTGGCGAGAACGGATGCTTCGCGAAGAAGGCGCGCGATGTCGGCGACGGATGTCGCGTTGATGCCGGCGCGCGCGAGATCGCTCGCGAGCTCCGGATAACGATCGGCGAAGATCGCGATCGTCGGCGCGTCGTTCTGGCGATCGACGAACGCGCTGGCGTGAACGCCGGCGCGAGAGACATTGCCCGAGACGCGGAAACCGTTCGAGCGTCCGCGCGACGTGTTGTCGCCGATGCGATAGATCGCGCTGAATCCGCCGCGGCCGAAATTCGCGGCCACGCCGACGGGAACGTTGAAGCTGTGAATGCTCGAGCCGAACGATCCGTACGACGCGCCGGTCAGCAACGTCAACGGACGCGCGATGTGATAGCGCAGATCGATCGTCGACGTCACCGTGCGCTCTTCGAATGAGCCGAGCATCGTATGCGTCTTCGTCGCGGCCGCGTCGACGTCGAGCTTTCCGATCGTGCGCGATGCCGCAACGTCGCCGATGAATCCGCGCACATCGTTCTCGCCGATCGTGGCGAAATTGCGCGGCTGCCATTTCAGATCGGCGCGAATGTGTGATGTCGCGCCGTTGGCGGCGAGTTGGAACGCGCCGCCGAATCCGCGGCTGTAGCCGATCTCCGTGCGCGTCCGCAGCCGTTCGCCGTCGGCATATTCGGCGATGACCGACGCGATCGCGCCGCCATTCGAACCGTAGAGGTTCGGCATGACGCGCCAACGATCGGACAGCCGCCACGAGCGCGAGGCGCCGAAGACGAAACGCCGGTGCACGGGTAGCACAAAGCTGTCGTAGAACGTCGACGACGTCACGCCGGCGTGGACGCGCCACGCGTCGTTGAAAAAGTGAATGCCGCGCACCGACGCGTTCGTCGTTGTAAGCGGCGTCTCATCGACGCGCTTGTCGAGCAGCGTCAAGTTCTTTCCAATCTGAATCGACGCCGCCGGGATCGACGTTCGTTGCCGATCGTGAAGGAGAACGGCGTGGATCGCCGCCGAATCGACGGTCGTCTGCACCTGCCCTGTCGTCGAGAGATACCGCGCCTCCGCGATCACCCGACGCGGCGCCTCCGCATTCATCGCCGCCACCGCCGAGGTCCTGGGCGTCTGCGGGATGACGACGACGTCGTACGTGAGCGTTCTGCCGAACGCGATGACCATGACGCGTGTCGAGCCCGCGCTCTTGCCGAAGATCGTGACGACTCCGTCATGCGCGCCGGCGTTGGCAATCGATTCGTCGATCGCATACGCCGCCGTCGCGCCGTTGATCTGCAGGACGAACGTCTCGTGGATCTTCGTCTCGACCTTCGTCTGTGCAAGCAGCGGCAACGCGATCGCGAAAACGGCGAGCGCTGTCCATCTCATCGGACGACCATCTCGGCGTCGTGCGTCTGCGTCTTTCCTTCGAGATCGACGGTGATGACGACTCGATATCGCCCGGGCGGTAACTCGCCGGGGAACTCGCTCTTCATCTCCACGCGTTCGGCCGGCAGCAATCGATGCGACGGCATCGCCGACTTTCCGACCAGCGCGCCGCGCGAGTCGAGAATCGCCACGAGTCCCTTCGCCACGACCGGCTCCGCGCCGGTGTTGATGTACGTCTCCGCGAACGACGCGTTTGCGGCCGCGCTTTGCGTCCGCACGCTCACGTCGCCCCCTTCGGCGACGACGTCGTCGGAAAGCCGAAACGTCAGCAGGGTTCCGACCGACGGCACCATCACCATCGCACCTTTGCGAATCGGTTGCGTCGTCCGAAACAGCGCCAGGACCGCGCGACACTTCGTCGCCGGCGGCACCGTGAACGTCACGTCGACGCTCTTCGACTCGCCGGAGCGAAGCGACATCTGATTGCGCGAGAAGATCGCGGTCGCGGCGATGCTGCCGTCGATCTGTCCCGGCGCCACGAAGACGCGGTGGCCGCCGCGCACGGCGATGTCGCGCGCAAAGATCTCGAACGTGAGATCGCGCGACGTGCCGTTCGTCAGCGTCAAGTGCTGCGTCGTCGTCTGGCCGTACGTGCCGCGAAGAGTGATGACGGCCGGCGTCAGTGTGATCGCGCCGTCGTGAGTCGTTTGCGCCAATGCGAGTGTCGACGTGAGTGTGCAGAGTCCGAGCAGCAATGTTTTCTTCATGGCGTCTCCGCTTCCCATGAGATGGATGTCATCAACGCGCCTTCGGGCGCGCTGACTGGAACTTCGATCTCGATGCGATGCGGCGTCGTGACTCCGATCGCCGCGCGCGAGTCGATGACGACGGAGAGCGGACCGAGCGTGATGCCGTCGACGCGCACGATGTACTGCGCGTCGGTGGCCGGCAGCGACGCGCGCAGAATGGCGCGCCTGGTCGCGGCCGAGCCGCTGTCGATCCGCACTCCGACGTCCTCGAATGTGCGCGTGAAACGCCAGTCACCTGATGTCTTGTGCGCGATCGTGCCGGCGTCGATGAACGTGCGCGTGAACGTGATCGTCAGATCGCTCTTCGGCAGTGCGATCACTGCGCGACGCCGCGAAACGCCCGCCGTCGCGCTGAGCGCGACGATTGCGATTGCGGCGGCGAGGATGGTTGCTTTGCGCGTCATGACGTTTCCTCCGGAGGCCCCCCGGCCGACGAGCGGCCGGAGGGTTGGGGCGGGACGACTGAAGTTAGTTGGAGGTGGCCGTGAAGTTGATCGCGTTGTCGATCGCGGAGGCCGACGCGCTGTCGGCAACCACGATGTCCCACGAGTACGAGCCGGTCGACGCGTACGTTCCAGTGCTGGTGAGCGTGGTGGCGGCGGAGTCGCTGAGCGTGCTGCCGTTGAGCTTCCACGCGATGCCGCTGGCGGGCGCGGAGCCCAGCTGCGCGGTCAGCGTGTAGTCGGTCGACGTCAGGTTCGCCTTGACGACCTGCACGCCGATCGTGGATGAGATCGTCCAGTCCGACGCGCCGCGCGCAAGCGTGAATCCGGTCGGCGCCGAGCCGAACTTGCTGATGTTGCCGAGGTCCGAAGTGGCGGCCGCGGTGCCGGTGCCGCTCGTCGTGCCGCCCGCCGATTCGACGGTCATGCTGATCGAGCTCTCGACGGTGCCTGTGACGGTGAGAGTTGCGCTGCTGGTTGCTGCGGACGCGCCGCCCGCGATTCCGAGTCCGAGGATGACGGTTAGAACGTAGATGTTTTTCATTTTTTCTGCTCCCTTTTGCGTTTAGTCGCTAATAGGTCGCAGAGCGCTGCCGGAAAAATACAGAGAGCGCGAAAAAAGATGCCCTACGCGCTGCGGCGGAGCAGCGCGGCGTGCCAGGAGTCGGCGGCGCGGCGCTCCCACGCGCCGCTGCGGACGTCGCCCAAACGCTGAGCCGTCGTGTCGAACACGATCGTCTCTTCGTTCGCGACGTTGCGGAACTCGCCGCGCGCGACGCCGGCGATCTTCCCGCTCGCATCGCGATAAAAGACGCGGCCGGCGTCGAGCATCTGCACGCCGAACGTGCGCTCGAGCGCGCGGACGATGCCGAACATCGCATCGATCGAGCAGCCCGAGGTCTCGCTGTTCTTTTCCGCGGCGATGATCAGGAACGATCCGTCGCGCAGCTCGCGTCCGGAAAGCACGGGCACACGGTGCGCCGCCCATTGCTCGAGGAAGCCGTCGACGTGATGCAGGACGGTCTTTGCCGCGTCATCGTCGAGCGACGGCGAGATGCCGAAGATCCAGATGGCGGCGTCGTCGGAAAGGCGGTCGATGTCGGTTCTGGGCATGGGCTATATTCGGCGCGTGAGCTTCGCAAAACTCGTTCAACGGTTCAAGTCGGGACTCGAGCCGACGGAGGCGAAGCCGTCACACGATCCCGTTCGTCTCGCGACGGCAGCCATCCTACTCGACATCGCCTACGCCGACGGCACGTTCTCCCCCGCCGAGGACGGCGACGTGGTCGGATTCCTGAAGCGTTGCTTCACGCTGGACGAGGAGTCGGTGCGCGAGCTGCTCAAAGCCGCCGACGAGCTGCGCGCGCAGACGATCGATCACTACGCGCTCACGAATTTCGTCCGTCGCAGCCTGCCCCTCGGCGACCGCGTCGAGATCGTGAAGACGATGTGGCGCGTGGTGTACGCCGAC
>Ga0105245_10001879_pt1 | contig 19064 bp, 17 predicted proteins | sample KBSM54metaG_FD_81523 | JGI IMG/M metagenome (GOLD analysis project Ga0105245, IMG submission 81523) | Miscanthus rhizosphere microbial communities from Kellogg Biological Station, Michigan, USA - KBS M5-4 metaG | ecosystem: Host-associated > Plants > Roots > Rhizosphere > Soil | place...
AAGAAGCTCGGCCGCCCCACTTCCTGGATGGCCTTGATCAGCACGTCCTTGTAGTCGCCTTTTTTCCCCTGCGCCTCCCACACTTCGAGCTTCTTGTGTGCGTTCTCGACGACCACCACCGAGGCGTCGACGAGCGCGCCGATGGCGATGGCGATGCCGCCGAGCGACATGATGTTGGCGTTGATCCCGAAGAGCTTCATCGGGATGAAGGCGAGGACGATCGCCGCGGGGAGCGTGATGATCGGGATGATCGCGCTCGGTATGTGCCAGAGGAAGATCAGGTTGACCAGCGAGACGATGATCATCTCGATCAGCAGCTCGTGCTCGAGCGTGTGGATCGAGCGCTCGATCAGCTCCGAGCGGTCATAGGTGGTGACGATCTTCACGCCTTCCGGCAGCGTCTTCTGAATCTCGGCCAGGCGCGTCTTCACCCGGCCGATCACGTCGAGCGCGTTCTCGCTCTGGCGCATGACGACGATGCCGGCCGCGGTCTCGCCTTCGCCGTCGAGCTCCGCGATGCCGCGCCGGAGCTCCGGTCCGAGCTGGATGTTGGCCACGTCGCGCAGGAGCACCGGCGTGCCGCGCTCGTCGGTCTTCACGACGATCTGCTCGAGGTCGGCGATGTTCTTCACGTAGCCGCGCGCGCGGACCATGTACTCCGCGCCGCTCCACTCCACCAGGCGCGCGCCGACTTCGTTGTTCGAGCCGCGCACCGCTTCCATCACTTCCATCAACGGGACGCGGTACGCGGCGAGCTTGTTCGGGTCGACGGTGATCTGGTACTGCCGCACGAAGCCGCCGAGGGACGCCACTTCCGCCACGCCGGGGACCGACTGCAGTTGATAACGGATCGTCCAGTCCTGCAGCGAGCGGAGGTCAGCCAGCGAATGCTTCCCGCTCTTGTCGACCAGCGCGTACTGGAACACCCAGCCGACGCCGGTCGCGTCAGGACCGAGCTCCGTCTTCACGCCCTGCGGCAGTTGCGACTGCACGGTCGACAACTTCTCCAGCACGCGCGAGCGGGCCCAGTAGAGGTCCGTCCCTTCGTCGAAGATGACGTAGACGTACGAGTAGCCGAAGTCGGAGAAGCCGCGGATGCTCTTCACCTTCGGCGCGCCGAGGAGCGAGGTGACGATCGGATAGGTGACCTGGTCCTCGATGATGTCGGGACTGCGGTCCCACTTCGAATAGATGATGACCTGCGTGTCGGAGAGGTCGGGCAACGCGTCGAGCGCGATGCGGTTCATCGACCAGAGGCCGGCGAAGACCAGCGCGGCGGTGATCGTTAGGGTCAGGAAGCGGTTCGTGGCGCAGATGCGGATGAGTTTTTCGATCACGGTTTCATCTCCGCCAGCGCGGCTTTCAACCTCGACTCCGAATCAATCAGAAAATTCGCCTGCGTCACCACTTTCTCTCCCGCCACCAGTCCGCTGCGCACTTCGTAGACCTGCTCCGTCTTCGTGCCGACTGAAACCTCGCGCGGTTCGAACGTGCCGTCGGCCTTCACCACGAACACGACTGAGCGCGTGCCGGTCTGGAGGACGGCGGAGTCGGGAACGACGACCACCTGCCGCGCGGGCTGTTCGATCACGACGTCGCCGAACATGTCGGGCTTGAGCGCGCCGTCGGCATTCTCGAATTCGCTGCGCGCCTTGACCGTGCGGGTCATCGGATCGACGGTGGGGGCGATGAAGGTGACGCGTCCGATCCACGAGCGGCCGGGGAGATACGACAGGGTCGTCGTGGCCGGCGCGCCGATGCGGATGAACTGCAGCTCCGATTCGTAGACGTCGGCCTGGATCCAGACGTGATCGAGATTGGCGATCTCGAAGAGCGGCTCGCCGGCGGTGACGCGCGCGCCCTCCACGGCGATCTTGTTCAGGACGAAGCCGTTCGTCGGCGAATAGATCGTCACCGACTTCCTCGCCTTACCGCTGCGCTCCAGCTCGCGGACTTCGGCGTTGCTGATGTCCCACAGCAGCAGGCGCTGGCGCGCCGCTTCGAGCAGCGACGGCGACTGCTTCGCCACGCGCAGGGCGAGGAGGTACTCCTGCTGCGTGGCCAGCAGATCGGGACTGTAGACGGTGAAGAGCGCCTGTCCCTTGCGGATCTGCTGGCCGGTGACGTTGACGTAGAGCTTCTCGATGTAGCCGTCGAATTTCGTGGTGATCCTGTAGAGGCGCGTCTCGTCGACGGCGACGCGGCCGATGGTGCGCACCGAACGCCCGAGCGAGCGCATTTCGGTCATGCCGGTCTGCACGCCGATCAACTGCTGGCGCTCGGGTGTGACCTTCAGATTCGCGTAGCCGTTGACGTGCGACGGCGAATGGCTGGCGCCGTCGTCGTACACCGGCACCAGCTCCATGCCGCAGTCGGGCGCCGTGCCCGGCTTGTCCGACTTGTAGGCCGGGTGCATCGGGTCGACCCAGTAGAGAACTTTCTTCTGCGTCACCGGCGCGGCCGACGGTTTCGTGCTCGGACGCGCGACCAGGACGGCGCCGAGCGTGACGGCCAGGAGAATCGTGAGAATCCAGGGAAGTTTCGTTTTCATGATTACCTCAGCTCGTCGATTGCCACGCGCCACTTCGCCGCTTCCGCCAGGCGCGCGAGGTAGCTCGCCCGATCGCCGTAGAGCGCGCTCACGGCGTCGAAGACGGTGATGAACGGCACCTTGCCCGCCCGATAACTCGCCAGCGCCGACTCGTACGACAGCTCGTCGAGCGGTATGACCTTGTCGCGATAGAGCGCCGCCACCTCGTTCGCGCGTTCGAGCTGCGCGATCCGTTCGCGGGTGCGCAGCTCCAGCTCGCGCGCGACGAGGTCGGTCTGCGCGGTCTGCTCCGCCACGCGCGCCTCCGCTTCGGCGAGCTGGTTCCGCTGGCGTTTGTTCTGCCACAGCGGCAGCGACACGCCGACGCCGACCTGCCACATCGTTCCGACGCCGCCGCTGACGACGAAGTCGGGGAGGAAGTTTTTCTTCGCCAGGTCGACGCGCAGCCTGCCGGTCTCGATGCCTTGTCGCGCCGCGGCTGATTCGGGACTGCGCGTCAGCGCGCCGGCGACGATGCTCTCGATCGGCGGAAGCGGCGCGATGGCCGGCAACTCCGCAGCGGTGTCGAGCGCCGCGTCGTGCGGGCGGCCGAGGAGGCGGTTCAGTTCCGCGAGGCGGCCGGCGATGGCGGCACGTTGCTCCGACTTCAACTCATCGACACGCGCCAGCTCGACCTGCGCGCGGATCACGTCCTGCTGCACGGCGAGGCCGGCGGCGTATCGATCGCGCGTCGTCGCTTCGATCTGCGTCGCGGTCTCACGGCGCTCTTCGGCGAGGTGGTCGAGCGCGCGGGCGAGCACGAGGTCGTACCAGGCGGTGCGGACGCGCGCTTCGATCGTCAGCGCCGCCCGGTCGACCGATCCGATCTCCAGCTCGCGCACTTCGCTCGCCGTCGCCTTGCCGGCGAGAGCGAGTTTCCCCGGCCAGGGCAGCGGCTGGCTGAGCATCACGACCTGTTCGTCGTTCTGGAAGTTGAACGACGCCATCGGATCGGGCAGCGTCCGCGCCGGCTCGACGCGCCGGCGCGCCGCTTCGAGCGCCGCGCGCGCGGCATCGAGCTCCGGTGTTTTCCGCAGCGCTTCGCTCACCAGCCCGTCCGCTGCCGGATCGTCGGGCGTCAAACGCAGCGGCTGCGCGAAGGCAGTCGCGGCGGCGAGCAACATGAAACTGAACCTGATGAACACTCGGATCCCCTCAATGCGTTCGGGTGGAACGTCAGCGCGCGAGGAGACGCGGGATCAGATGCGGAATTGAGCGTTCGCGAGGAAGGACGGGGGAGGGGAAAACTCGGCGCCGTTGCCGGCAGCTCGAATGTCGCTGGACGCGCGCATCGCCGGCGTTGCCGGGATGAGTGTTGCGATGGCCGTCGTTGCCGGTTGCGGCGACGGTGCCGGGATCAGCGTGACGTTGTCATCACGGCTGACGTTCGGTTTCGACATCGTGCACGATCCGGCGCAGCACGGCATCGCGTGCATCGACTCCGTTTTACCGGCTTTTCCGACGCAGCACGCCGTCGCGGCAGGCAACGCCGTGACGAACAGAACGGCGATGGCGAGCATGAACGCCAGCCGTTTCGTCGCCGATGTAGTAGAACGATGCACGATGTCTCCAACTCGCAGTGGCAGTATCGATATTTCGAGATCGCGGCCGGTATGGGAGCGCGCACATGGGCGTGTGATGGTGGTCACGGGGTCGCTTTTCGCCGCGGCGTTGCTTCTTTCCGCGCTCGCCGCGCCCGGCGCGTCGGACATCGGCGCGCCCGCCGCCATCGGTTCGGTCTCGCCGTTTCTCTTCGCCGCGCGCGACGCGCTGTTGCTGTCGTGGCTCGAACCGGTGGCCGGGACGCAGGAGACGGCGCTCCGCCTTGCGATTTATCGCGATGGGCGGTGGTCGGCGCCGCGGACGATCGCGAGGCGCGGCGATTTCATCGTCAACTGGGCTGACTTTCCGTCGATCGTTCAGGACGCGCAGGGGACGCTCTTCGCGCACTGGCTGCAGAAAACCGGCGAAGAGGACTACGACGTGCGGATCGCGATCTCGAAGGATGGCGGTGCGGGATGGAGTGTTCCGCTGCTGCTGAATCGCGAAGGCAGGACCGGCGAGCACGGCTTCGTCACGCTCGCGCCGCTGGCGGGCGGCGGCGTCGGAGCGACCTGGCTCGGCGACATGGCGTTGCGATACGCGACGATCGATGCGGCGGGCTCGATCGGTTCCGAGGCCGTGCTCGACGACCGTACGTGCGAGTGCTGCACCACCGGGATGACCATGGCCGGCGGACGTCCGGTCATCGCGTACCGCGACCGCTCGCCCGAAGAGATTCGCGACATTGCCGTCGTCCGTTTGACGCCGAGCGGATGGTCGAAGCCGCGACTCGTGCACGCCGATGGCTGGAAGATCGCCGGCTGTCCGGTCAACGGTCCGCAGCTCGACGCGCGCGGGAAGCGCGTCGTGGCGGCGTGGTACAGCGCCGCGGGTGAACGTGCGCATGCGTACGTAGCCTTCTCCGACGACGCCGGCGCGACGTTCGGAACGCCGGTCGTCATTGACGACGGCGCGCCGGCCGGTCGCATGGATGTGGTGCTGGTCGACGACGAGAATGCGGTCGTCACGTGGTTGGAGCAGGCGGAGCTTCGCGCGCGCCGCGTGCCGCGCAACGGCAAGCCGGGGCCATCCGTCAGGCTGGCGGCTCACGCGACGGGGTTTGCGCGCGCGGCCGTGGTCGGGCAGGATGTCTATGTCGCGTGGACGGAACAGAGCGGAGCGGCGAAGCGGGTGCATGTCAGCCGCCTCCACTTCTGACCGACGATCAAGATGAGACGCACCGCCATCGCCGCAGCCTGGGTGTTCGGAGCGACCGTGCCGCTCCTCGCCGGAGTGCTGTTCGTCTTCGGCTGCTGCGTGCTGCCGTTCCACGCCTACATTCACAAGGCGATGCCGTTCTGCCATCTCGCCATCGGCATGATGAGCGGCGAACATGACCCTGCGCAGCCGATGCCGGCGCGCGAAAAGCAGGAGCCGGTGAAGCGGATGGCGACGGAGCTGCCGCGATCGTTCCACCTCGCCGCCGCGGCCTCGGTTCATTTCGACGCGACGCCCATCAACGCGAACGCGTATCGCAGCTTCATCTCCCTCGGCGCATTGCGTTGCGATCAGGACGTCGGCCTGAATCTGCTGACCGGCACACTCCTGATCTGATCCCGACTCCGCGCGCTTTCTGCAGCGTTCGTGAGACGGAGATTTGCACAGATGAAACTCGCGCTACTGGCCGCGATCCCCATCCTCCTCGGGTGCGGCGGCAGAGAAACGATGGCGTCGAAGAGCGCAGCCGCGTTCGATGAGGCGAAGAGGAAGGACGTGCCGGTCGCGGTTGCGCAACCACCGGTCGAACACGAGCAACACGCGTCGATGCCGCCGATGGATCACTCCGCGATGGCTGGGATGGACCACTCGAAGATGAGCCATGCGCAGATGGACCACTCATCAATGGATCACGCACAGATGGATCACGCACAGATGGATCACGCGCAGATGGATCACGCGCAGATGGATCACTCGCAGATGGATCACTCGAAGATGGATAACTCGAAGATGGATCACTCGAAGATGGATCACTCGAAGATGAACCACGCGCAGATGGACCACTCGTCGATGAGTCACGCGACGATGCCGGCGCCGCCTCCTCCGATCGTCATTCCCCCGCCGACAACGAACTCCGCGATCACGCGAACGCAGCCCGCCGCGACGCTGAAGCCGGACGAATTCGACGCGCCGCCGCACCACGAGGAGGGGCCATGAAGAAGTACCTGCTGTTCGTCCTCCTCGCATCGGCGTGCGCCACGGTCCCTCCTGATGCCGGCACGAGCGACATCCGTCAGGCCGTCGCCGATCGCACGAATCAGGCGATCGAGTGGCAGACGGAACCCGCGGCTGCCGACGATCCGCGCGTCCGCGAGCTGCTGGCGGGCGAACTGACGGCGGACAAAGCGGTCGCCGTGGCGATGCTCGACAATCCGCGGCTGCAGGCGACGCTCGCGGAGCTCGGCATCGCCCGCGCCGATCTGCTGCAGGCGAGCGTGGTCCGCAACCCGCTGTTCGAAGCGGAGGTCCGTTTTCCGCGCGATCCATTCCGTCCGTTCGAGCTGCGCCTTGCGGACACGCTGGTCGATCTCATCCAGCTCCCGCGCCGCCGCGCGATCGGCCGCGCCGTCTTCGACGCCGCGAAGCTGCGCGTGACCTCGGAGGTGCTGCGCTTCGCCGCCGATGTTCGCGCGCGGCACGCGGAGCTCGTCGCCGGATCGCAGCGTGTGGCGCAGGGACGCACGAACCTCGAAGCGGCGCGCGCCTCGGTCGAGCTCGCGCAGCGGCAGCACGACGCGCAGAACATCACCGACCTCGATCTCGAAAACGAACAGGCGCAGTACGAGCAGGCGAAGCTCGATCTCGCGCGCGAAGAACAGCGTCTGGTCCTTGCGCGCGAGGCCTTCGTGCGGGCGATGGGGCTGCGCGACGCGTCGGTCGAATGGCGGCTGCCGGCCGATTTCCCGCCGCTGCCGCCGGCCGAGCAGGAGCAGCAGGAGCTCGAGCAACTCGCGGCAACGCGGCGGCTCGACATCGAGATCGCCCGGCGCGACGTCGACATCGCGCGGCGACAGATTCCGGTCGCCCGTCTCGCGGCGCTCGGCGACATCACCGCCGACGTCCACTTCCAGCGCGATGCGATCGGCGCGCAGACGGCGGGGCCGGGCATCGAAGTTCCGGTTCCGATCTTCAACAACGGCGTCGCCGCGCGGTCGCGTGCCGAGGGCGAGTACCTGCGCGCGCGGCACACGCTGAACGCGTTGCTCGCCGAATCGTCATCGCAAATCCGCGGCGCGCGGGCGGCGGTGGCCGAAGCGCGGGCCCGCGTCGAGTACTACCGCGATGTGATCGTGCCGCGGCGCGCGCGCATCGTCGAGCTGACGAAACTCGAACACAACGCCATGCTCGCCGGCGTTTTCCAGCTCCTGCAGGCGAAGCAGCACGAAACGCAGGCGCGGCGCGACTTCATCGACGCGCAGCTCGACTACTGGAACGCGCGCAACGAGCTCGATCGCGTGCTGAACGGCGTCGCGAATTCCGAAGGAGGCCACTAGATGTTTTCCAGGCGGAGATTTCTCTTCTCTTCCGCAGTCGCGGCTGCGTGTAGCACAGACACTCTTGTCTGTGCCTCGGGGGTCGCCTCGGATGTCGCGGCACAGACAGGAGTGTCTGTGCTACACAGGCGAAACGCCGTCATCACGCCGAACGGCGCGTCGCTGCCGCATCGGATGGAGAACGGCGTGAAGGTCTTTCACCTCACCGCCGAGCCGGTGAAACGGGAGTTCGTGGACGGCTTCAACGTCAACTGCTGGGGGTACAACGGCATGACGCCCGGGCCGACGATCGAGGCGTTCGAAGGCGACCGCGTGCGCATCTACGTCACGAACAAGCTGCCCGAGGGGACGTCGATCCACTGGCATGGCTTCATCCTGCCGAACGGCATGGATGGGGTGACCGGCCTCACGCAGCCGAAGATCGCGCCGGGCGAGACGTTCGCCTATGAATTTACGCTGAAGCAGACCGGCACGCTGATGTACCACCCGCATTTCGACGAGATGACGCAGATCGCGCTCGGCATGCACGGCTTCTTCATCATTCATCCGCGTGACGCGAACGTGCGCCGCGTCGACCGCGACTTCGCCATCTTCCTCAACGAGTGGTCGATCAAGCCCGGAACGGCGACTCCCGATCCGACGGTGATGCTCGACTTCAACGTCTTCACCTTCAACAGCCGCGTCTTTCCCGGCACCGACCCGCTGCTGGTGCGCCTCGGCGACCGCGTGCGCATCCGCGTCGCCAACCTGACCATGGACTCCCATCCGATGCACATCCACGGGCACCGCTTCTTCGTCACCGGCACCGACGCCGGTCCGATCCAGCGGTCGGCCTGGATGCCGGAGAACACCGCGAACGTGCCGGTCGGCGCGACGCGCGACATCGAGTTCGTCGCCGACAACCCCGGCGACTGGGCGTTCCACTGTCACAAGTCGCATCACACGATGAACCAGATGGGCCACGGCCTGCCGAACCTCCTCGGCGTCGACGCGGCGAAAACCGGGGAGCGCCTCAACGCGCTCACGCCGGGCACGATGGTCATGGGAACGAACGGCATGGGCGAGGCCTCGGAGATGCGGTCGATGATGGACCAGCCGCGCAACAGCATCGCCATGCGCGGCGGCGACGGCCCGTACGGCGCGATCGACATGGGCGGGATGTTCACCGTGGTGAAGATCCGCGAGAACATCGATTACGACCGCGATCCCGGCTGGTACAAGCAGCCGCGCGGAACGTCGGCGTACCGCGTCGAGGGCCCGATCGAATGAAGCGGCGCGCCGCGATCGTCGCCATCGTCCTGATCCTCGGTGGAGTCATCGCGCTCGTGTCGCTGATGCGCTACGGCTTCAGCACGCACGACGACCCGACGGCGATGGAACGGGTCGTGGCGCGCACCATGCGGCATCTGGCGACGCCGTCCGATCTGCGCGATCGGAAGAACCCGGTCGCGCTGACGCCGGAGGTGCTCGCCGAAGGGCGCGCGCACTTCGCCGATCACTGCGCGGCCTGCCATGGCAATGACGGGAAGGGGACGGGCGGGATGGGCAAGCAGATGTACCCGCGGACGCCCGACATGACGCTGCCCGCCACGCAGCGGCTCTCCGACGGCGAGCTCTTCTCGATCATTGAAAACGGTGTGCGATTGACCGGGATGCCGGGATTCGGCAGCGGCACGGCGGAATCGGCCGCCGCGAGCTGGACGCTCGTGCATTTCATCCGGCATCTGCCGAAGCTGACGCCGCAGGAGCGCGCGGAGATGGAGAAGCTGAACCCGAAGTCGCCGGAGGAGTGGCGGCAGATGCGGGAGGAGGAATCGTTCCTCGCCGGCGAGGGGCGGCGCTGACGCACAGCGATACAATCCGTTCATCTTGCGCCGGTGCCCATCGATCGCCCTGATCGTGATCCTCCTGCTCGGTTCGACGGCGTGGCCCGATCTCTGTGCGTCGCGTTCGGAGGTGCCCGAGTGCTGCCGCGGCAAAGCGTGTCCGATGCGGATGCACAACGCGGAGGCGACCTGCGCCATCGGCGGATGCGATGACCGGGAGCCGGCGACGATTGATGCCGCGCACGTCGAGCGCGCGATCGCGATCGCCCTTCCCACGCTGACGCTGCCCGGTTCCGCTGCGGTGCGGTTCGCGATGCTCGACACGCGCCCGCTCGCCGGCATCGGACGCACACCCGACCGGCCGCCGCGGCTCGTTTCTCCCTCTCGCTAGTTTTCGTCGTCAGAGATAAGGAGAACCTCCGTGCGTCTTCGCGCCGTCACGGCTGTTGCCGTGCTTCTGCTGTTTCGCATATCCGCCTTCGCGAGCTGCGGCTCCGCGTCGTGTCCGCTCGACCTCAACACGCTGAACCAGCCGCGCGTCGGGCGCTTTGCGCTCGACCTCTCGTTCCAGTACATCGACCAGGACCGGCTGCGCGGTCACAACGACATCGTTCCGGATCACGCCGAACTGCGCACTATCAATCGCAGCGCGGCGCTCCTCCTCGTCTACGCGCCGGCCGAATGGCTGCAGCTCAGCGTCTCGACGCCGTACATCGCGCGAACGCACGAGCACCTGCACGGCGAGGAGCTGGAGCACTGGCAGCTGGACGGCATCGGCGACCTGCTGCTGCAGGCGCGCGGCCGTGTCACGCAACACGTCTGGCTGATCGGCGGCGTGAAGCTCCCCACCGGAGCGGATGACAAAACGAACGGCGAAGGCGAGCGCGCCGAGGTGCCGCTGCAACCGGGAAGCGGATCGACGGATGTCATCGTCGGCGCGTCGTTCGAAAGCGGCGTCGCCCGCGAGACGCATGTGCAGGGCTCGATGGGCAACACGGCGCTCATCCCGTATTTCGCCAGCGTCACGTATCGCCGGAACGGCCGCGGCGCGCTCGATCACCGTGTCGGAAGCGAGTGGCAGCTCAACGGCGGGACGGCGTATCCGCTGACCCCAAGGCTCGAGACGCTGCTGCAGGCGAACGTGCGGAGGCGCTCGCGCGACGCGTCGCCTGACGATCCGCAGGACGCCTTCTTCACCGGCGGCACATATGCATTCCTCTCGCCCGGTCTTCGTTTCAGCAGCGGCCGCAACGCGCTCTACGCGCTCGTGCAGCTGCCGGTCTATCAGCACGTCAACGGCATCCAGCTGACAGCCAGGCGCAACTGGATCGGAGGCGTGCAGATCAGATTCTGACCGCTATACTCTTGGATGAACCGGCCATGAAGCGCGCCCTGATCATCGTTGCCTGCCTCGCCCTCGCGTACGGCTTCGCCGGATGCGCGTTCCACGAGCTCGCTCCGATCACCGCCGGCGGCGAGGCGCTCTCCAGCCACGCGCCCGCTCCGCTTGCGCATCATCAGGCGCACCAGGCGCTGCGGGTGACGGCGGCGCACCGGTACATCGGCTCACCGATCGTGTGCTGGATCGCGCAGGTCGACGTGCGCGGCGGCTGCGACCGGCGCCATGCCGACCTCGACTCGGTTCACATCTGCTGCGATACCGCGCAGCGTCTGCAGCTCCTCGACGTCCTTCGCGTTTGATCCCTCCTCGCCCTCCTTTTCCCGTCCGCGTTTTCCGGAGGAAGGATCGTCATGAGCGAAGGGATGCAGTTCCAGAGCGAAGAGCAGCAATCGAACACTCTTCTCGAGCGGCTGGCGCAGAACGTCCAGAGTCTGCGCGAGCATTACGGCTGGTCGCTGGCCACGATGGCCGAGCGGGCCGGCGTCACGGTCAGCGTGGTGAAGCATCTGGTCCGCGGTCCGTCGAATCCCGGCATCTCCGTGGTGCTGCGGCTGGCGAACGCCGCCGGCCTGGCGGTCACTGATCTGGTCGAGCACGAGCTCGATCGCGCCGCGCTTCAACCCGAGGAAGAGCTCGTGCCGCGGTATCGCGACCCGGAGGCGATGGCCGCGGCGATCGGGCCGCGCACGCGTGCCTATCGCATGCGCGAGAACTGGAGCCGGCGGAAATTCATCGAGCACGCGAAGATCAGCAAGGGGATGCTCCACTACATCGAGACGAACGCCGTGGAGCCGAGCGTCGGGATGGTCGAGCGGCTGGCGAACGCGTTCAGCATGTCGTTCGCCGAGTTCGTGGAAGTCGCGGAGTCGCCGGTGATCGCCATCGCCCGCTCGTCGGACCAGGGACAGCAGCTCCTGCATCACTTCGACGCCACCGACCGCATGGAGCTCGACGACTGCCGCCTCACCGGCCGGCAGCGCGTCTCCACGCCGACCGCCCCGCCCGGATCGACGGCCATGCTCTGCGTGGTGGAGGGAACGATCCGCGTCAGCTTCGAGACCGAACATCACCTGCTGCAGAACGGCGACGCCGTGCTGCTGATGACCGACCGCCCCTACACCGTGAGCAGCATGACCGCCGCGCCGGCACGTTTCGTCCGCTTCACCCGACTCAAGGCGACAACCGCGAGTGCTGACGCTCAGTGCTGAGTGCTTAGTGCTGAGTGCTGAGCACTCAAGCACTCAGCACTCAAGCACTAACGAGGAGTGGTATCAGGTGAGAGTGGTGAGGCGGCTGGCTGGAAGCTTTGAGGGGAAGGCACAGTGCGGCGTATGGGTGCCGGATACCACGGCGAACGCGCACGGGGGGATTGAGAGGGAAAAGGAGCCGGAGAGTGTCGTTAGAGTGATCGCACGCGCGGCAGCGGGCTGCGGGGCGAGCACGGCGATCGCCGTCGCAGCGAGGAAGGGTCGTGAGACCGGGCGCCGCGCATGCTTTCGTGTTGTCCAGTAAGTAGTCACTCTGACCGACTCCGTTGCGCAATGTATTGCTTCATTGCGAGCCCAACGGTAGTTCGGCACACGCCGCCGGGTGATGAACGTCACATCGGCATGTGACCCCCGCCCGTGCGCGCTTGAGAGCCCTGCCGCTACATTGTGTGACGTGAGCAGGAGGCTTTATGCCGTCACCCTATAACCTCGAAGTCGAATACAACTGCAATGAGTGCAGCGTTCGCGCGGAGCGACTGTTCTGCAACATGAATGAACCGGTCGTGCGCGCCCTCGACGGCGTGAAGTTCACGAGTCTTTATCCGAAAGGCTCGCTGCTCTTCGTCGAGGGGGAAGACCCCCGAGGCGTCTTCATTCTGTGCAGCGGACGGGCGAAGCTGACCACCTCCTCGACGGAAGGCAAGACGCTGATCGTCAAGATCGCGGAGCCGGGCGAAGTCCTCGGCGCCAGCGCCACGATCCTCGGGCGGCCATACGAAGTCTCGGCCGAGACCATCGAGCCGTCGCAATTGAATTTCATCAAGCGCGACGATTTCCTGAAATTCCTCAACACCCATCTCGAAGCATGCATGCACACCGCGCAGCAGCTCAGTGAGAAGTATCACTCCGCGCAGCGCGAGATCCGTTCCCTCGGTCTGTCGCAGACCACCGCCGAGAAGCTGGCCCGCCTCCTTCTCGACTGGTGCGTCAATGACGGCGAGGCGACGCCCAAGGGCATGCGCCTCAAGGTGCTGCTGACGCATGAGGAGATCGCGCAGATGATCGGTACGACGCGCGAGACCGTCACCCGGCTGTTGAGCGATTTCAAGCGCAAGAAGATCATCGACGTAAAGGGCTCCACATTGCTGGTTACGAATCGCGACGACCTCGAAGCCATGGTCAGCGTGTGAGATACGCGACCACGTCGTGTATTTGCCGTCACAGTGCGTCACAAAGGAATGTTCGTACTGTAATGGCGAAGCAGGAAAGACATGAGGTGGCGACGTGACCGTCGAAACGCAAACCGAAACCGTCAGTCCGGTAATCAGTGAATCGGTAATCCGAGCACTTTCACGCTTCGAGAAAGCGGAGGGCTGGCCGACCGGCAGCATCCTCTTCCGCGAAGGCGAGCAGCCGCGCGGCGTCTACATCATTCATTCCGGCGAGATCGATCAGCTCTTCTCATCCCGCACCGGCCAGGCCAAGCCGCTTCTCGTCGCCGGCCCCGGCCAGATCCTCGGCCTCAGCTGCGTCGTATCGGGCAAGGCCCATAATTGCTCCGCCACCGCCCGCACCCCCTCCGTCACCGGCTTCATCGACCGAGACCGCTTCACGTCCCTCCTCGAAGAACAGCCCGCACTGTGGTGGAGCATCCTGCAGATGCTGAGCACGGACATCAATTCGTGCTACGACTGCATGAGGACGCTCACGCATATGGGGAGATAGCTGTTGAGCTGTTGAGCTGTTTAGCGATTTAGCTCAACCGCTTAATCGCTTAACCGCTCAATCGCTTAATCGCTCAATCGCCCTCGTGACGCCCATCACACCCTCCCGTAATCCCCGTCCTAACCCGAAGTTCGTCACATCGCTATGTTCACATCCGGAGGCCGAACATGTCCGTGACTTATGCGATGCTCGATGGCAACGAGGCGGTTGCACGCGTCGCTTACAAGCTCAGCGAAGTCGTCGCCATCTATCCGATCACCCCGAGCTCGAATATGGGCGAGTGGTCCGACGCCTGGGCCGCTGAGCACAAGCCGAATCTCTGGGGCACGATCCCCTCGGTCATCGAGATGCAGAGCGAGGCCGGCGCCGCGGGTGCCGTGCACGGCGCGTTGCAGACCGGAACGCTGGCCACGACCTTCACCTCCTCGCAGGGCCTGCTGCTCATGGTCCCGAACATGTACAAGATCGCCGGCGAGCTGACGCCAGCCGTCTTCCACGTCGCCGCGCGCAGCATCGCCACGCACGCCCTTTCCATCTTCGGCGACCACAGCGACGTGATGTCCGTCCGCTCCACCGGCTGGGCCATGCTCTCGTCGGCCAGCGTGCAGGAAGCGCACGACTTCGCCCTCATCGCGCAGGCGGCGACGCTCGAGTCGCGCATCCCGTTCATCCACTTCTTCGACGGCTTCCGCACGTCGCACGAAGTGGCGAAGATCGCCCTGCTGACCGACGACGACCTGCGCCGGATGATCGACCTCGAGCTGATCTTCGACCATCGCGCGCGCTCGCTCTCGCCCGATCACCCCGTCCTCCGCGGCACGGCGCAGAACCCCGACGTCTTCTTCCAGGCCCGGGAGCGCTCCAATACGTTCTACCGCGATTGCGCCGACATCGTCGCCGCCGCCTTCGAGCGCTTCGGCCGCATCACCGGCCGCAAGTACCTCCCGTACGAGTACCACGGCGCGCCCGACGCGGAGCGCGTGATCGTGATGATGGGCTCCGGCTGCGAAGCGGCGCACGAAACGGTCGACGCCCTGACCGCGCGCGGCGAGAAGGTCGGCGTGCTGAAGGTGCGGATGTACCGCCCCTTCGACGGCAAGCGCTTCATCTCCGCCATCCCGCTCAGCACCCGAGCGCTGGCAGTGCTCGACCGCACCAAGGAGCCGGGTGCGCAGGGCGAGCCGCTCTACCTCGACGTCGTCAACGCGCTGTACGAGTCGAAGTGCTACATGAACGTCATCGGCGGCCGCTACGGCCTCTCGTCGAAAGAATTCACGCCGGCGATGGTGAAGGCGGTCTACGACAACCTCGCCGCGGCCGAGCCGCTGAATCACTTCACCATCGGCATCGTCGACGACGTGACGCACATGTCGCTCCCGTTCGATCCGTCGTTCACCGTCGAATCGCCCGACGTGGTTCGGGCGATGTTCTACGGTCTCGGATCCGACGGCACCGTCGGCGCGAACAAGAACTCCTGCAAGATCCTCGGCGACGCCGGCCATTACGCGCAGGGCTACTTCGTTTATGACTCGAAGAAGGCCGGCGCCACGACCGTGTCGCACCTCCGCTTCGGCGATCAGCCGATCCGCTCCACGTACCTCATCAGCGAGGCGCAGTTCATCGCCTGCCATCAGCGCTCGCTCATCGATCGCTACGACATCGTCAAGGACCTCGCGCAGGGCGGCACGTTCCTCTTCAACGGCGACGAGACGATGATCCCGCCGAAAGTGATGCGGCAGCTGATCGAGAAAGAGGCGAAGCTCTTCGTCATCGACGCCAACAAGGTCGCGCGCGAGACCGGCATGGGCTCGCGCATCAACACCATCATGCAGGTCGGCTTCTTCGCACTGGCCAACGTGATGCCGGTGGACGAAGCGCTCGAGGCCATCCGCAGGACGATCCGCAAGACCTACGCCTCGAAAGGCGAGGCCATCGTCGGGAAGAATCTGAAGGCGGTCGATGCGGTGCTGGACGCGTTGCGGGAAATAGCGCTGCCTTCGAGGGGAGCGCACGTCCCGCCCGCTCAGTGCGGACGAGACGTCCGCACTCCTCTTGCGATGCTCCTCGCCGGCCGCGGCGACGAGCTCCCCGTCTCCGCCCTCCCCTGTGACGGCACCTTCCCCACCGCCACCGCGCAATACGAGAAGCGCAATCTGGCGCAGGAGATCCCGGTGTGGGATCCGCAGTCGTGCATCCAGTGCGGCAAGTGCGCGCTGGTCTGTCCGCATGCGGCGATCCGCATCAAGGTCTACGACGAAAACCTGAAGAACGACGCCCCCGCGACGTTCAAGGCGCTGCAGCCGGTGCACAAGGACTGGAAGGGTTTCTCGTACACCATCCAGGTCGCCCCCGAGGACTGCACGGGGTGCAAGCTGTGCGTTGACGTCTGTCCCGCGAAATCGAAGACGGTCGCCGATCGCAAGTCGCTCTACATGGAGCCGCAGGCGCCGCTGCACGACGCGGAGAAAGAAAACTGGGACTTCTTCCTCGGATTGCCGGAGTTCGATCGCCGCAAGCTGACGCCCGGCCTCATCCGCCACATGCAAGTCATGCAGCCGCTCTTCGAATTCAGCGGCGCGTGCGCCGGCTGCGGCGAGACGCCCTACCTGAAAATGATGACGCAGCTCTTCGGCGATCGCCTGGTCGTGGCCAACGCCACCGGCTGCTCGTCGATCTACGGCGGCAACCTGCCGACGACTCCATGGGCGAAGAACGCCGACGGCCGCGGCCCCGCCTGGTGCAATTCGCTCTTCGAAGACAACGCGGAGTTCGGCCTCGGGTTCCGCGTCTCCATCGACAAGCAGCGCGACTTCGCCGCCGAGCTGCTGCGCAAGCTCGCCCCGCAGGTCGGCGAGGAGCTGGCCTCCGCGATCCTCGATTGTCCGCAGAAGGATGAAGCGGAGATCGCCGAGCAGCGCGAGCGCGTGGCCATGCTCGAGCAGCGGCTGCGCCGCGTCGAGCTCAAGGCGCGCATGCACAAGCTCGACGTCACCGACGAGCAGCAGCTGCTCGCGCTGGCGAAGTACCTGGTGAAGAAGAGCGTCTGGATCGTCGGCGGCGACGGCTGGGCGTACGACATCGGCTTCGGCGGACTCGATCACGTCATCGCCAGCGGCCGCAACGTGAACATCCTCGTGCTCGACACCGAGGTTTATTCGAACACCGGCGGCCAGGCGTCGAAGGCGACGCCGCGCGCCGCGATCGCGAAATTCGCCTCCGCCGGCAAGGCCGCGGCGAAGAAAGACCTCGGGTTGATCGCCATGACGTACGGCAACGTCTACGTGGCCAGCGTCGCGTTCGGCGCGAAGGACGAGCACACGCTGCGCGCCATGCTCGAAGCCGAGGCGTACGACGGACCGTCCATCATCATCGCGTACGCGCACTGCATCGCCCACGGCCTCGACATGGCCACCGGACTGCAGCACCAGAAAGCGATCGTCGACGCCGGCCAGTGGCTGCTCTACCGGTACAACCCGGAGAAAGAGAAGCCGCTGCAGCTCGACTCGCGCGAGCCGAAGATCCCGGTCGAGCAGTTCCTGCGGATGGAGAACCGCTTCAACCAGCTGCTGAAGTCAGGCGATGATCAGGCGCAGAAGCTGTTCGCCGCCGCGCAGCAGGACGTCGACTCGAGGTGGAAGATGTACAGCTACCTCGCCGCCCAATAACAAGTGCTGGGTGCTGAGTGCTTCGTGCTGGGGTTAGAGCCCGGCACTTAGCACTCGGCGGCACTCAGCACGACAGAGGGCGCTTCGGCCACGAACTCCCCCGGCTGGTACGCGCAGAGCGGATCGGACGCGAACATATCGCCGGTCAATGCGAACGCCCGGGCGCGGGAGCCGCGGCAGACCGTGCGGAACTCGCAGCGTCCGCATTTCCCTTTGAGGTTCCCGGGGCCGCGGACGGCGGCGAAGAGGTCGGAGCGCTGGTAGATCGTCGACAGCGGCTGATAGCGGACGTTGCCCGCGGTCAGCGGCAGGAACGGGCTGAGGCTGACCTCGCCGGTGTGGGAGATGAAGAGCTGTTCCGCGCAATCGGCGGCCGCCAGGAGGTCGGCGCGATGCGGTCCGTCGAGCTTCCGCGCCGCCACCTGCTTCTGGATGGCGAAGCGGCGATAGTGCGGGGCCTCGAACGTGCGGATCCTGAACGGCGCTTTCTGCGACGTCTCCCACAATGTGGCAAAGACCTGCTCGATCTCGTCGGCGTTCGGCGCGTCGATCTGCTTCGAATCGCCGATCGGCACCACGAAGTAGAGATTCCAGCGCTCGACGGAGAGATCGCCGACCAGCGAGGCGAGCGTCTTCAGGCCGGCGATGTTGGCGCGCGTGACCAGCGTGTTCACCTCCACCGGCAGCGACACCGTGCGCGCCCAGCGGACGGCGAGGAGCGTCGAGGCGAAGAGACCGCCGACTCCGCGCGCGGCGTCGTGGCGGTCGGGTTTGGCGGAGTCGATGGCGATGGCGATGCGCGACAGGCCGTTGCGCTTCATCGTCCCGATCACCGAGCCGTTGAGGGCGGGGGAGGGGGTGACGGTGAGCGTCGGCGCCAGCGCCCGGCGGCGGGCGTAATCGAGGAGCTGGTAGATGTCGCTCCGTTCGAGCGGGTCACCTCCCGTGAGGATCAGCTCCTGCGGGCGCAGCGCGGCGATCTGGTCGATCGTCTTGTACGCCTCGTACGTCGACAGCTCGAGCGGACTCCGCTTCTGCTGCGCCCCGGCGGGGCAGTGAACGCATGACAGACGGCAGGCCCGGGTGAGCTCCCACGTGACGACCGGTGATTGCAAGGATTCCATCGCGCACCTCGTAGGACAACCTCTCCAGGTTGTCGGGACAACCTGAGAGGTTGTCCTACGTATGCTTCATGAAAGCATGCGCGGCGAACCGGTCCGATGATTGCCCGCACATGCACTTGTGATGCGGCGCACCCGCCGACGTTCGGCGGACGAAGGACGATGAGGCGATGAGGATCTGCTGCGAGCACGGGCCTGAGGAGCATCACGTCGTCGACGTCTGCCAGCAGGTCATTCACTATCCATCCGAGGACTATCCGTGCGTCTGCAGCGTCCTCGCCGCACAGGGCGATGTGTGCGCCGCGTGTGAACACGCCGTCGCACAGCACACGCGCGAGCGGGTATGCCGGCCGGTGAGCGGGGAGTATTGCGCGTGCCGCGGGGAGTAGTTGCCGGTTGCCAGTTGCCCGGTAACCGGCCCACCGGCAACCGGT
>Ga0105245_10001885_pt1 | contig 19032 bp, 16 predicted proteins | sample KBSM54metaG_FD_81523 | JGI IMG/M metagenome (GOLD analysis project Ga0105245, IMG submission 81523) | Miscanthus rhizosphere microbial communities from Kellogg Biological Station, Michigan, USA - KBS M5-4 metaG | ecosystem: Host-associated > Plants > Roots > Rhizosphere > Soil | place...
AAGCCCGCAACATCGTTTTGGGGCCGGGCCCCCAAAACCGAGGGTGGGGCCCCAGGAACTAGTTCCTGGGGCGGGAGCAGCGCTCCCGACGACAGTGGGGCGCGACCGAGGGCACTTGGTGGTGGGGGGAGGGGTGCGTCTCGGCCGCGCCCGCGAGCGCTAGAACACACGAGCTCTGCGCTTTGAGCCACAACAATCTTGAGTCAAACACGTATTTCGAACCATGCATGTGGGTTGAAATAAGTGTCGGGGCTTTATTCTACGTAGCGTTATTCCACGCCGTCGACTGACGGGACGTTTGCAACGGGCGCTTCGTTGCCGAGCTCGCTCGCACTGAACGGCGTCGATCGCTTGGTCGCAGCATTACCCACTTTGCAACGATCACTCTTACCGTCGAGTGCACGACCGTAAGGTTGTTTCTTCTTTGCGGGAGCGAGATACACCTGTCCATCGTTCACCGGCTTCGGAATGATCGCCGCGGTGGTACGTGGGCGGCCTTCTTTCGCGCCTTCGACGAACACGATCACGTCGTTGCCGGAGATGCGATAGCCCCAGTACGAGGCACCCGCACTGCCTTTGGGTTCGCCCGCGCACGGTACGTTCTCGGAAGAGATGGCGAACGCGAGTTGCGTATCGTCGCTCAAGTGCGGCGCGCTGCCTTCCCATTGAAAGGCGGCGGACTGCGCGGCACCGAGTCCGGCCTTCACGCACGCACACATGGCGTTGGCTTGCGCCGGGATGAGTGACAGGTCGTGGCGCGCGCCGAGCAGCGCCATATCGAACACCGGCGGCGGTGGCGCGGCGGTGGCGGCGAGCTCCTTGGCGGTGATGGGCTTATCGAAGTCCGGCCCTTCTTCGGAGTCCGCGCGCGGCCGCGAAGTGCTCGCGTTGGCACTCACCGATGCCTGGCAGCCGAGCGGAATCAAGCTGCTGACAGCGAGACCCACCGGAAAAAGGAGAGTCGGTAAACGCAGCAAGCTGCAAACCATGGCTTGGCAAGACGGGCCCACGACAAAAGCCTCCCATCCTTCTCCCGCTTTGGGCAAACTCTTGCCGTGGACATCGACTCGCTGCGGGCGCGGCTCGCGGGTACGTCCACCCTGCGCCCGGTGGGCAAAGTGGTGGGGGTCACCGGTTTGATGCTGCGCGTGACGCTGCCCGGCGCCCGCGTGGGTGACGTGCTGATCGTGCATCGGCGTGGCGAACCACTGCAGGCCGAAGTCGTGGGCTTCGTCGCTGGTGAGGCGCTCGTGGTGCCGCTCGGCGAGCTGTCGGGTGTGGGTCCGGACGATCTCGTCGAATCCACTGGCAGCGGTTTGGAAGTGGGCGCGGGCGACGCGCTGCTCGGCCGCGTGCTCGACGGCCTCGGTCGCCCGATCGATGGTGGCGCGCCGCTCACCGGCTTGAAACTCGTGCCCGTCGATCGCGCGCCGCCCGCCGCCCTCGGTCGTCGCCCCGTCGCCGAGCCACTCGCCACCGGGGTGCGCGTGCTCGATGGCCTGATGACACTCGGCATTGGCCAGCGCATGGGTCTGTTCGCCGGCTCGGGCGTAGGCAAGAGCACGTTGCTCGGCGCGATGGCGCGCGGCACCAACGCCGATGTCGTGGTGGTGGCGCTGGTGGGCGAACGCGGTCGAGAAGTGTCGGAATTTTTGGATCACTCGCTGGGCGTCGCCGGTCGCGACCGCTCGGTCGTGGTCGTCGCCACGAGTGACGCGCCGCCCGTCGAGCGTCTGCGCGCGGCCCAAGTGGCGACGGCCATTGCCGAATACTTCCGTGACCAGGGCAAGAGCGTGCTCCTGCTCGTCGATTCGGTGACGCGCGTGGCTCGCGCTCAACGTGAGATTGGTTTGGCGGCGGGTGAGCCGCCTGCACGTCGCGGTTATCCGCCGAGCGTGTTCGCGCTGTTGCCGCGCTTGCTCGAGCGCAGCGGCCAAGGCGAAGTCGGCGCAATTACCGCCGTTTACAGCGTGCTCGTCGAGGGCGGGGATATGGACGAGCCGATCGCCGATGAAGTGCGCGGCATCTTGGACGGCCACATCGTGCTCGTTCGGCGCATTGCCGCCCGCGGACACTACCCCGCGGTCGACGTCGTCAATTCACTCTCGAGGGTGATGAACCAGGTGGTCGGCGCGGATCACGTGCTCGCCGCCCGCAACGTGCGCGCCGCGCTCGCCTTGTACGAGCAAAAACGCGATCTGATCGCGCTCGGCGCCTACGAAAAAGGCAGCGACTTGGAACTCGATCGCGTGATCGGCCTGTTGCCCGAGCTGACGAAGTTCCTGTGCCAAGACGCGGCGTTCTGCGAGGGGCTCACTCGCACTCGAAGCGAGCTCGCCCGCCTCGCCGCCAAGCTCGGCTGAACTCACTCCGAAGCGTCTTCGCCCTTGAGCTCGTCTTCCAACTCGCGCAGGAGCTTCTTCGCGTTCTTCGACAATTTCTTGGGTACCCGCACGTCAATCACGACGTGCAGGTCGCCGCGGCCAGCGCGATCGAGCCGCGGCATGCCTTGCCCGCGCACGACGACGACCGTGCTCGGCTGCGTCCCGGGTTTGACCTCGGCCTTGACGATGCTGTCATCGGGAAGCTGCACGTTGACCTCGATGCCGAGCGCGGCCTCGGTGAAGGAAATCGACGCGCGCGTCCCGAGATCGGCGCCTTGCCGCTCGAAGCGTTCGTCCGGTTCCACTTCGATGTCGACGTAGAGATCGCCGGCGGGCACGTTTTCCGGGCCCGGCATGCCTTGGCGCGGTACGCGCAAGCGCTGACCCGAGTCGATCCCGCCCGGGATCGTCACGAGCACCTTGCGTTGCCGTTCGACCGCGCCCGAACCGCGACACGTTTCGCACGGTGACGGCAGGAATTGGCCAGTGCCGCGACAGCGCGCGCACGGGCTCGAAAACATGATGAAGCCGCGTTGCGCCGTGACTTGGCCCGAGCCACGGCACTGCGTGCACGTCTCGGCCTTGCTGCCCGGCGTGGCTCCCGAGCCGTGGCACGTGTCGCAGGGCGCGGCGCCGCTCACGGTGATTTCGTGTTTGCCACCGAGCAATGCGTCTTTCAGCGTGATGGTCGCTTCGACGCGGACGTCCTGCCCGCGATCGGGGCCGCGGCGGCGCCGCGCGCCGGCACCGGTGCCCGGAGGACCCCCAAAACCCCCGAAGAAATCGGAGAACATGTCTTGGAAGTGGCTCAGGATGTCGCCCATCCCGGAGTTGTTGAAATCGAAGCCGCCGCCGCCCAAGCCGGCGTGGCCATAGCGGTCGTAGGCCGCGCGCTTCTCGGCATCCGAGAGCACGCTGTAGGCCTCGGTCGCCTCTTTGAATTTCTCTTCCGCCGCCTTGTCACCCGGATTGCGATCGGGGTGATGCTTCAGTGCCTGTTGGCGGTAGGCTTTTTTGATGTCGTCCTCGCTGGCTTCGCGGGTAACGACCAAAACCTCGTAAAAGTCGCGCTTTTCACTCATGTTGCACGTCGCCGGGCTCTACGTGGTCGGCAAGGTAAGGCTTGTGGCCTGCCTGTCAACTTTGCCCGTCGCCCACGTGCCCAGAATTCTCGCTCGGCTCTGGATTGCTCGGGGTCGAGCCCGCCAATTCCAGCCGCAGCGACAGGCTCTCGATGGTCCACGCGGCGGCTTGGAGGTCCGCTTCGCGCTCGGCCAACGCCTTCTCGAGCTCGGCACTTCCGGCGCTCGATTGTTCAGTGCGGCGCCGTTCCAGTTCGCGGACGAGCTCACGCCCGGTGCGCTCGGCGGTCCGTAAATCACCTTCGAGTTTGCGGATTTGGCCGCCGCGCTCGGCGAGCTGCTGTTCGAACGCGGTGAGCTCCGGGCTGCCCTGTTCACTCTCGCGCTGCAGGTCGGCAAGCTTGCGGTCGCGCTCGGCGACTTCTTTGGCTTTTTGCTCTAGGTCCTTGCTCTTTTGTGTCGACTCGGCGGACTTGGCCTTGAGTTCCTCTTGCAGACGCGTGAGTTCCCGCTCCAAGCGGTTCTTCTGATCGCGCGTCTTCTCGGCTTCACTCGCCTTTTGCCGCTCGGCGTCGAGCTTGGCTTTGAGCTCTTCGAGCGAGCCCTTGAGCTCTTCGAGTGAGGCTTCGGCTTCGTCTGCGCGGCTGTCGGCGGTGCTGGCGCGCGCTTCGAGCTCTTTGATCCACTGATTGAGGCGGTCGAGCTCGCGGGTGTCCGGCTTGGCGGGCGGAGCTTCCGGTTTTTCGGCCCTGCGAACGCGCGCCGCGTCCGCTCCGAGGCTGCTCAGGAGTTGCCGCGTCGGCAGCTGAATGACCGAGAATTCTTCGAGTTTTACTTCGTGCGCCGCGCACAGGGCGATGAACAGGTCGGGCTCTTCTGCGCCGCCCGGCACGAAGCCCGTGTCGAGCGCGGGTTCGGGCTCGCCCGAGGCGGAGAAATCGGCGATCGCGTAGCCCACGAACGGCGTCTGCCCGAGCATGCGCACGTGCTCGAACTCGGCCGCGACGGCGTCGTACAGGGCGTAGTAGTCGAGCGCGGTGGCGGACGGTTGCGTGCTGCGCAGCAAGGGCGAACCGGCTTCCGGGTTCGGGCAAGCCACCACGGCAACGCCCCGTTGCGACAGCGCGCGCTTGGCTTTTTGCAGCACCGGCACTGCGTTGAACGCGCCCAGGTTGTCGATCACCACCAAGTCGAAGGACTTCTCGCGGAGCGCGAGTTCGCTCTCTGCCAGGGGTGAGAAAGAAATGTAAGCCGAGCGGTTGCGCGCGATCGCTTCGGCAACGCGAAGCGGTTCGGGATCGCACACATGAACGGCGCGGGCGCCGCGTTCCACGAGTTGCGCCGCGAGCGAACCCGTGGCGCTACCGAAAACGAGCGCGCGTCGGCCCGTTGCCAGCGGCTCGGCGTAGGCGGCGAGGGCGATGCTGGGCTCGAGCGATGAAATGTCGGTCATTCGAAGGGGGGCGAAGGCTAGCGGAGAACGGATCGTGCTTCCAGGCGGGATTCAAGGTTGTCGACAAGGGGCGGGGATCCGGCAGGGCGAACCGCAATTCAAGCCGAGCGCGAATCGCTCCACTTGGCGTGGCGTGGCTCGCCCCAGCCCCGAACCGGCCAAGCACAGCATGACCGAATCCGAGGCGCTGAGCGCCTGAGCGGGGTCGGCGCACAGGCCATTGAGGCATTGGCCGTTTTTCATGCCGTGCCCTGGTGGGCAATCGGAGTCCTCGTGGCACACGAGCGCGCGACAGTCCGCGGGGGTGTCGGGGGTGCCTCCGGGTGTCACGTCGCAAATGCCGATCAAGCGTCCTGCTTCGGACAAGAGCAGGTGGTCCTTGCCCTCGCCGCGCGTCACGCCTGCCGTTTGGGTCAAAGAGCATTTCCCATCGCGTTCGCACTTCGCGGAGATGGCCCGGCCTTCGGTGTCAGTCAACGTGCGCTCGCTCAGGCGCGAGCAACCGTCGAGCAAAAGCAAAGCTACAAACAGCGGACGAAATGGGCGGGGGCGCATGCGCATCGTGGCTCGGGCGAGCATGGCCGCGGATGCTTCGGCGCGTCAAATCTAGTCGCGGCGTGTGGGCGTAGGGTATGCTCGAAAGTCACCGCGAGAGACCGCCTGTACTCCTCAGTCCCTTGTCTTTAACAGAACCGCCGCAGCCTTTTAGGTCGCCTCTAGTGAGCAGGCGTGCTTTTTTTGTGTGGCGACATCCCCACAAGCCCTCGCGAACGAGCGCCGGTTTCGCCGGTCTACTCTCGTTAGGTTGGGGCTACTCGCGACGCCCGCGATCTGTCGCCCGAAAGTTTCTAACTAGTACTAGTCATGTTCAAGAAAACGCTCGTCGTCGACGGAATCACCCCGGTAGGAGCTTACCAAGCGCTGCGCGCGCGCTCGGAGAGCGGCTCGTTCTTGCTCGAGAGTGTGGTCGCGGGTGAGCGCTGGGGTCGTTACTCGATTCTCGGTTATCGGCCGCGCTTGCAGCACGTGGTCTACGGTGAATCCGGCGTCGATCCCTTCTCGCGCCTCGCGGAGCTCGCGCCCGCCGGTGGAGCGGACGAGGCGGACGTGGCAGTGCGCTTCGCGAGCGCGTGCGTCGGCTTGCTCACCTACGACATGGTGCACTTCACCACCAAGGTCGAGCCCTGGCCCGAGTTGCTCGACAAGAAGCGCCCCATCGCGCGCATGATTTCGGACGCCACGGTGGTGGTGTTCGACAACCTCACGCACACCGCGGTGATTGCCTCGAAGGAGCTCGCGGATGTCGAGCGTGCCGAGTCCGATCTGGCGCACGCCACGGCTCTGCCGCTGATCGCGCCGCCCGACCCGCAAGCGTTGCCGAGCGATATCGACGTGAACATGAGTGACGCGGACTATGGCCGCGTCGTCGAGCGTGCCAAAGAGTACATTCGCGCGGGTGATGCGTTTCAGATCGTGCCCGCGCGCACGTTCTCCACGCCCACTGGCGGCGCGGATCCGTTCGACGTGTATCGCGCGATGCGCGTGCTCTCGCCCGCTCCTTACATGTACTTGCTGGAGTTGCCGGCGCGTGACGGCGCGCCTCCGGTGGCCATTGCCGGCGCAAGCCCCGAAACGCTGGTGCGCGTCGAGAATCGCCGCATCACGCTGCGCCCGATCGCCGGCACGCGGCGCCGCGGTCGCACCCCCGAAGAAGACCAAGCATTTGCCGAAGAAATGCTGGCCGATCCCAAGGAACGCGCCGAACACGTGATGCTCATCGACCTCGCGCGCAACGACGTGGGCCGTGTTTCGAAGCCGGGCACCGTGCGCGTGCCGTTGCACATGAGCGTCGAGAAATATAGCCACGTGATGCACATCACGAGCGAAGTCGAAGGGGAGCTATCGCCGAACTACGGGCCATGGGACGTGATTCGCGCCACCTTTCCCGCAGGCACTTTGAGCGGCGCGCCCAAAGTTCGCGCCATGCAGATCATTCGTGAACTCGAGTTGCGACCGCGCGGTCCCTACGGCGGCGCGCTCGGCTACGTCACTTCGGGGACGAGTTTGGATTTGGCGATCGCGATCCGCACCGTGGTGATGCAGGACGGGCGTTTCGAGGTCAGCGCGGGCGCCGGCATCGTGGCCGATAGCGTGCCCGAGCTCGAAGCCAAAGAAACACGCAACAAGGCTCGCGCGGCACTCGCCGCGATTCACGCCGCCCGCTCACGGTAAACTCGAATGGCCCTGAGTGACGAGAACGCGTTCGGCGTTTTGATCGGGTATTTCGCGATCGAAGACGACGAGTATGCGCTGGAACCCGCCGATTTCGCGGCGCGCTTCGCGCGTTTTCGCTCCGAAGTGCGCAGCTGCGTGGAAGCCTTTCCGCTGGCGGTGCCGCTCTCGGTTCGGGAATTCGGGCATGCGCTGTACTTCGAGTTCGCAGATGGCGATCAGAGCGAAGATCCGATTGGTTGGATCAAGCTCGTGCGCGCGCGCCTCAAAGCACATGATTTCGAGAGCGTGGGCGTGCTCAGTCATGGTGGCCGCTGGCAAGCCGAAAGCGATGTCGCGCCGCCCGAGATCGAAGGCGTGACTTGGCACTCGGTTTCGCTGCCGAACGAGCCGCTCCGGCGTGCGCTGTACGCCGAAACCGCCTCGCACCCGAACGACGAAGACGATGAAGAGGCTTGGGGGCCCGGGATCTACGTCGACACCGAAGCCATCGAAGCGTTGGGTCGCGCGCTGAAGAACGCACCCACGCCGTTGGCCAGCGCGGGCGCAACGTTCTTTCGCGTCGCTCGCTGAGCTCCGGGCTCGCGGGCTCAGCGCGGCAGCGGCGGCACGCCGAAAGCGCGCAAATGTAGGTGTAAAATCACGGCCACGAGCAGCCCCGCGATCACGAGCGGCACCACGAGCTCGCCCAGCACCAAACGATTTTTACCGAGCAAGATCCCGACGAATGGCACGTTGGAGGTCACTTCGCTGTAGCGCGTGAATTCCGTCTTGTTGGTGCGCAGGCGTTTCTCGTCGATGTTGCTGGTCCCGCGCAGCGCGGTGAAGAGCAGCGTGCCAAAAAATAAAATCGCTGCCACGTGCCCACTGACCAGCAAGTGGGCGCCGGACCACAGCGCCACGCTCCACAAGAACGGGTGGCGCGTGATGCGCAGGACGCCTCGCGCGGCGTCCGTGCGTTCGAGAGCTTTCTCGGCGCCGACGGCCGTAGGGTTCGGCACGCTGAATGCGCCCACGAACAACATCAGCGCGGCTGGCATGATCAGGATCGGCAGCCAATGAATCGGGCGCGGCGAAAACCACAGCGGATAGAAGCCCGCATGGCGATAAGCTGAAATCAAAAATAGCAGCGAGGCCAGCGACAAAATCGCGAAAATGGCGCGAAAGACCCGCTCGCCAGTGACTTTCACCAGCGTCCAGCGCAGCTCCGAACCGGACACGAGCGCATGCAGCGCGAACCACAGGAAACTCGCGATGGCCAGCCGCTCGAAGCCCATGTTCAGAGCCAGCCGGCTTGGCGATACCAGTCGACGGTGTGTTTGACGCCTTCGGAGAAGGTCATCGTCGCTTTGAAGCCGAGCTCATCGCGGGCCTTGGAGCCGTCAACCACCCATTGCTCGAAGAGCTCGTTGCACTTGTCGCGCGTGAGCATCACGGCTTTGTTCGTGAGCTTGCCGTAGGTCTCGCTCAAGAGCGCGGCGCCTTCCACGACGCGGCGGGGCAACGGTAGGCGAAGCTTGGCTTTCTTACCGATGGCGGCTTCGGCTTCGTAGATCAGCTCGGCCATCGTGTGCACCGCGCCGTCGTCGACCGCGAAGATACTGCCGCTCGGCACATCGACATCGAGCGCGCGGATGCAGGCGAGCGCGCAATCCGGGCCGTAAACCATGCTGAGTTTCGAGTTCGGTGAGCCCAGGAGTGGCAGCACGCCGAGCTTGATCGACTTGAAAAACGCCAAAATCTCGCGGTCGCGCGGGCCGTAGATGGCGGGCGGGCGGACCAAGCTGACCTGCAGCTGATCTTTCTTGTCCAGGACAGCGCGTTCGGCGGAGAGCTTACTGCGCCCGTAATCAGTGACCGGACGTGGGATCGCGTCGAGCGGCACGGGGTTGCCCGCGGCGTCACTCGGGCCGCCGACCGCGGCACTCGAGACGAGCACGAAGCGCTTCAAGTTGGCGCTGTGAGGCACGCAAGCATCGAGCAGGTTCTCGGTGCCGCGCGCGTTGACGCGCATGAATTCATCCAAGCTGCGAGCCTTCACGAGCCCGGCCGAGTGAATCACTCCCTCGACACCCGACAGTGCGCGCTCGAGGCCCGCGCGGTCGTCCATCGCGGCGTCGAAGAGCTCGACGTTGGCGAGTGTGCGCAAGAACGAGGTATCGCTCGAACGGCGAACGAGCGCGCGCACGGGGCGCCCCGCTTTCGATAGCTGCTCGACGATGTGAGAACCGAGAAACCCAGAGCCGCCAGTAACGAGGATGGTCATGTATTGCGCTCGAAAACTCGGTATTTTTTGTAGATCTTGCCGCCCATGAAGCGAATGGCCACGTTCACTGGGCCGTTGTCTTCGAGCGTCCACGACAGCTCGCCCCACTCGATGCCCAGTTTTTGGCCGGACTGATTGAGCTTGGCGTAGAGGAAGGTGCTGAGCCCCGCGTATTTGCGTTGATTGCGGAACTTCTTCTTGATGCCGAGAATGGCCAACCGCGCCGTCTTGGGGCCGACCACCTTCAAGCGCCAGAGCAGCTTGGCGAGCCCGAGCGGGGCGAGCTTGCCGTGCAGATCGTGGATGAGCTCGTTCACGTTGGGCAGCGCGAGCGCGACGGCCGCCGGCTCGCCATCGATTTCGGCGATGTACGTCAGCTCTGGGATCGCGATCAGCTTCAAATCGGCCGCGAATTTGGAGAGCTCTTTCTCGGTAAAGGGGACGAAGCCCCAATTATCCATCCAGGCGTCGTTGAAGACGTCCATCACGATGCGCACATCGGCGTCGAGGTTGCGCATGTCGACGTGGCGCGTTTTCACCTCGGGAAGTGCTTCGATCTCGTCGTGTGCTTTGCGTGCTCGCTCGGGAATGTTGCCGACGGTGTAACGCCAGGCGTACACGTCTTTCAATTTTTCGAAGCCGCACTTTTCGATCAAGCCTGCTTGGTACGGCAAATGGTGCGGCATCAGCACCATCGGCGGCATATCGAAGCCTTCGATCAGGCAGCCCATCTCCTCGTTGATCGAGAGCGACAGCGGTCCGCGAATTTTCTTCATTCCGCGCTCCCGCAGCCAGCGCGAGGCGGCATCCAAGAGCAGCCGCGCGACGCTCTCGTCTTCGATCGTATCGAGGAAGCCGAAGAAGCCGACGTCGTCCTTGTAACGGGCGAGGTGCTCGCGGTCGATTTGCGCCGTGCAACGGCCAACACACCAGCCATTGCGGTGAGCGGTGAAGATCACGCCATCGCCGTGCTCGAAGAACGGATTCTTCAAGCTCAGCCGATCTTTCATGTCCATATCGAGCGGACGGACGTAATTCGGATCCCGCTGATAGATGTAGTCAACGACGTTCAAAAAGTCGGTGACTTTTCCACCAATGGGTGTCTGCCGGATCTCTATGGTCATGCTTGGCTGGGGGTTTAATCTGGGTTTGTGGGGGAGTCTAGGCGGGGGGTTGAGAAGAGCGCGCAAGCTGCGCAGACCGTCCTGCGACAATCGCATTCGGTTGAAACAGCCGTTCGCCGGTCCACCCCGTCGGGTATCGCGAAGCGCGTTCGCCGGTTCTCGTGGGTCTGCGCCTTATTTGCCGATCGAGATCTGCGGTGCCAAGGACCGTCACCTCGACTGATTTCCGGACATCCGGCTGGAGCGCCGGCCGCGCGCTGGGGCGCAAGAGCGGACGAGCGCTAGGGCACGGTTCCGGCGTAGAGCTGCGCCACTTCTGCTGGCGACAGTGTTCGATCGTAGATGGCGACTTCGTCGAGAACGCCTAAGAGTGGTCTACCCGTGCCGTCCCAGCGACCGAGGTACAGGTACGGATTGCCGGGCATGAACTGGCCCGAGGCGGTTGCGGAGGCGGTGGCCACGCCATCTTGGAAGAGTTGAATCGTGAGCGCAGAGCCGTTCACCACTGCAACGACGTGCGTCCACACGCCGAGGGTGACGCAGTCGCAGGAGGCTTTTGCGTAGGCACCGTTGACCGAGTAGGCGAACTCCAGATTGCCGAAGGTGGCGTCTTTGGGCTGGACGTTCACCTCCCAGCCGCCAGCGAAAGTGATTTCGTTGCTGAGCACCGTGCTCACCCCCGTGAGATCCGCACTCTGAACCAAGAGCCAGAATGAAGCGCTCCAGTCGCTCACGGCTTGTGGAAATGGGTCGACGACGACGCCGGCGTCAGGGGCGTCGAAGTGTAGGGCACCACCGAAGCGACCGGCGTTCGTCCAGGTGCCGCCCAGTAACCTCCCGTCGTGACCGTGACCCGAGTCATCGTGCACTGCGGTGCCCGAACCTTGGTTGAAGCTGTAGTAGGCGAGCGCGTCGTGCGCCGAGCCGCTATCGGGCTCGGCGTTACCACCGCTCGCGTCGGGACTTGAGCCGCCCATTCCGCCTGAATTCGCGAGGGCGTCGATCACTCGAGGCTGGCAGCCGAGCAGCACCATGCAGCCGAGCAGTGCAGCCATCCTGCGTTTCACAAATCCCCGACGAGTACGAGTGATGCAAGCAAGGTGGGGCGCCCCAAGGTGGCCCGTGCTTCGTCGAACAGGCGCACCACGGGATAGGGGCGAGCAAAGACGGCATGCAAGTCGAACGCGAAGCCCCAGCGCGCCGCTCGCTGATAACCCAGCCCGAGCCCCGCGTCCGCTGCGACCGCCCACACCGATGTGTTGACTGCTTGCGCCGTGCCAGCGCCGCGCCCTTGCACGTCGACGTGCAAAGCGCCGACGCCGAGCGATGCACGGAGACCGAATTCGCCGGGCTTAGCCGGGATAAACGCGCCTTCCGCGAGCAGGAGATCTTGCGAGTACGTTGCGCTCCCGCTGGCCGACGCGATGTTGGCGCGGCTGCCGAGCCCCGCGCCAGTCACGCGCAATTGCCACGCGGGCAGTGCGGACCAGTTGAGGCGTGCCACGGGAGCCAAGGTTGGGACGGTGTGCTCGAAACCGAAGAGGCTGCCCAGCCCGAGCTCGGCGGCGAAACGTGAGCGCGGAGCGGTCTGCTCGACGCGTTTGGGACGAGGCGGCTCGGGCGGCGAAACCGGCGCGGCCTGGGCGGGCGGAGGCACCACTGCGGTCGGCTGGGGCCACAAGTTCAACTCGACGAGGCCGGCGTTCAGCTGCTCCGCGGCTCGAACGGCGAGGATTTCCGAAGCGCGACTGCCCGATTCGCCGCTCGCGTTCAGGTGGCGGACCAGGCTCTTGCCGCTCAGTCGATCGACCACCCAGAGCTCCATGCCCACGAGCGGATCGCCAAAGACGCCGATGACGGCAGCGGGCGCGAGCGAACTCGAGGCTTTGTCGAGTGCAACTCGAGGCTCTTCGTCCGCGGGTTTTGCCACGATCTGGACGGCGAAGCCCACCGTTTCGAGCTCACCCTCGATGCGCACGAACATTTGGCTCAGTGCCGGGTCGGGAGGCTCCGGGCGCAGAATGACGACCAACGGCTTGCTCGCCTTGTCACCCCGAGCAGTGAGCGTCGTGAATCCAAGCGTCAACAACACGGCGCAGGCGACCGTTCGCATCATGGGCGATCGAGAATCGAATGAGCGAGCGGTGCGTGAGCGCCCGTCGGCCAACGTGCGACATAAGCTCGTGCCAAGGGACGCGACTGAGCCGTGCCAAAAATCCGGTCCGTGACCACGAGGTTGCGCCCAGAAGCCTCGGCTGCGAACGCGCCGTTCGGAGCTTCCGAAAGGTAGCGCTCGTACCACTCGTGCGCGGCGATTCCGTCAGCAGCTTCAGCAAGCCGCCCGAGTAGGAATGCGGCTTCCTTGGCGCGCTGCGAGCCGGCAAAGCGTGCGCGTTGAGCAAGCAGCGCTTGCCGCGCGATGTCCGGACGCCGCTGATAACGCGCAGCCGCCTCCAGAATTTCGAGATCTTCGCTCGATCGCTGCTGAACCGTGGCCTCGACACCGTGTTCGAGCGCGTCGTCGATGATGGACTTGAGAGCGCCGGAGTCCATGCGCTTGGACCAACTCGGTCGAAGTTCCTTCGGCAAAGCGCTGTCCGATGCGATGGGCGGCGCGAGGAGCGCGGACGACGCGGGCGCTGCCGCGGCTATCGAATCCCCCGCAGCGCTCAGGTGCTGATCGGAGATTTCAGCCAAATCGCGCACAATTGCTTCGTGGCCGGCGGATTTGAGCAGCAGCCGCTGACCGCCGTGGATCACGATCGGTTCCGGCGACCAGGGGACGTGAATCGCAAGCAGGCCGGTGCGTAGGCGTAGATCGAACCCATCATCCGCCCCGTGCCAGGCGAGCGAAAACGAGGTCCCGCGAACGTCCACCGAGTACGGGCCAGCCTCGAAGGTCCAACGTGCACCCGGTCGATGCACGATATCAGCGCGAATCTCACCCTCCTCGATGGCCATGCGGCTGCCGCTCTCGTCCACGGCCGCAATGCGCATCCGCGCATCATCAGCCAGCACCACGACGCTGCCCTCTGAAAACGCGACTCTCGGGTGCTCGCCGGCTCGCGCGCGGATGTAGCCATCATGCAGCATTTCTGCCCCCGCTACTTGGTAGGAAATGGCTACGGGACGCCGGTGAGCGATCACTAGTCGCCAGGTAATGACGAGCAATGCGGCTGCAGCCACGAGCAGCACGCCCATCACCGGGGCGCGCCGGATGCGAGACGCGCCGTGGCGTTCGACTTTGGCGCGCACGCGCAACCAGGCGTCGTCGAGCGCGGGAGCATCCGGCGGGATCGCGATATCTCGTGCCACCGTCGCGATATCTCGCGCGCGGCCGCGCAATTCCGCGTCAGCGCTCATGTGCCCCTCCGCATGCTCTCGAGCAGACGCGCTTGCTCGACTTCGACCTCGAACTCGGCGCTGACCTTTTGACTCGATTTTTGAAGCCGACGCTTGACCGTCGCGAGCGACAGAGCCGTGACCTCTGCCACTTCTTCGAGTGTGAGCTCTTGAAGGTGGCGCAGCACGAAGATCGTTCTGTCTTCGGCGCTGAGCCGGTCCAATACTCGGTAGAACTTGCGCAGTAGCTGAACCGTTTCCGGATCGACGCCGGGAACGCTCGCATCCGGCGCGTCACCCGTCTCGGACAGCGTGAGCCAACGCCGGACTTTGCGGCGCTTGAGCTCGGCCTTGAGCGTGCGAACCGTGATGGAGAAGACGAAGCTGCGCAGCGCGGACGGCTTTTGCAGTGTCTCGATCTTGGTGAATAAGCAGAAGAAGACTTGCTGAAGGATGTCCTCTGCGTCGTGTCTGGAGCCGAGCGCGCGCTGCGCGACTTGGTGCACGAGCGCGGCGTAGCGAAGCCATACCGCTTGCTCGGCCCAGCGCTCTTTCGCGCACAGGGCTAGGACGAGCTCCGTGTCCGTCGGTGCGGCACGCTCGGGCATCGTGACGAGTCTGAGCGGCAGACTCCCGCGATCTTCCGCAGCAGGCAGCGATGGCCGACGGGTCACGGCTTTCATCGTACCACGCAGCCAACTCTCGGCGGCATTTCGGCTCACTCTTACTTTTCGTCTCCCAAGTTGAGCCGATCTGAGCGCGAGCGACCACTGCGGACGAACACCTACAGCGAAGGCTCTTTTTCATGAGTGGACTCAAACATCCCCACGGTATCGCGGAGCTTTGTCTCATGACGCAGCTCGGCTGCCTTGCCATTGCGCTCGTCGGGTGCAGCGGGACCACACCGAGCGGCGTGCTAGCCGTGAACGGATCGAGCGGAAATGCAGGCGCAACGACGACCGCGGGTAGTTCCGGCAACGCGAACGGCGGGGCTGCGAGCTCGAACGGTGGAACGAGCTCCGGCGCGGGCGGTTCAAGCGCAGGCGGCGGCGCAGGTGGGGTGGGCGGAGCCGCCGGGACGGGTGGCTCTGCGGGTGGCGCGGATAAGCCGACTTTTCCGAGCGGTCCGAGCACCGGTTGCAATCTGCTTCCTGCGGCCAATCTCGGTTCGAACACGAACACCCTCGTGACGCTCAACGTGCCCTCCTGTGGCACCGGACCTGTCACTCCGCATTGCGTCGCGCCCGCGTTCTCTCCAGGTGGCACTGACTACGTGAAAAATCAGCAATGGGACTACAACAACCGCAATCTCGGCATCCAGCTGCCGGCCAACTACGATCCGAGCAAACCGTATCCGGTGATCATCGCCGGCGGTGGGTGTAGCACCGGGCCCGACGGAATTGGCGGCGGCTACAGCGCGGGCACGGCGGCAGGCGACGCACTCCGCATTGGCATCTCCAAGGTGGGGGATTGTTTTGCGGACGGTGGGCTCGGAGGCCCGACTGGCCACGGTTGCGCCGTGGACGAGGCTCACATCGGTGATTGTGTGAACTCGCCCGAGGTGCCCTATGTCAACGCCGTTTTGGACTACGTCGAAGCCCGTTTCTGCGTCGATCTCGGCAAAATCTTCATCGGCGGCTACAGCAGCGGCGCCTGGGAAGCGGCGACGGTGAGTTGCGCGCTCGCTAACCGCATTCGCGGCATGTCCTCCGTCTCCGGTGGCTTACGCAACCATCGCCCCGAATGCACGGGGCCGAGCGCAGCATTCATGATCGTGGATGGATCCGACAACCAAAACCCGATTGGACCGCTCGTAGCAAACCAAGCAGATCCGGTGTCCGGTTTGAATGCCGGTGACGTCACTAACTCGATCAAAGACGAAGACAGCAACGGCGCCGCACCCATGCGCGACGAAATCCTGATGCGCAATGGTTGCCAAGGAACCGGGACCGCCGTCTACGACCCTGCGTACCCGGCGTGCGTCACGTACACCGGCTGCCCGAAGAGTGCTCCCGTCGTGTGGTGCGTGCTGCCCGGCCTCGGCCACGCTCAAAGCAATTACCAAAACATCGACTACGGTCGCGGAGCTTGGTCACTCTTTTCCAAGCTCGTGCCCTGAGTCCAAACTCAGCACCTGTTGCTCGAACTCGCGCCGCGCCGCACGCAGGCTCGCGGCGGTGTTCATGCTGATCCCTTCAATCTCGCTGATTCTCGAAACCGTCATGCCTTCGAATTCTGCGAGAACGAACACGGTTGCGGAGAGTTCAACGGCCGCGGACCTTCGCAAGAATCTGGCGTGCGCGATCGGGTAGTGACGGTGCGAGCTCGTCGCAGAGCGCTGGCTGCTCTTTCGCGATTACGGCCAGCAGCGCGTCTATCTCGGCGCGACCGGAGCCTGCGCGTCCTGCGAGTGCGAGCAAGGCTCGTCGGGGTGAGGCCCGGAGCGCCTTGACGAAGATGCGCAACGTGGCGTTGAGGTAGCGTCGTTTCCCCCACTTGTTCGCGTCGCGATCGAGCTTACGGCCGGGCTGGCCGGTGAGGTACATAGCGATGGTCTTCAACGCTTGAAGAATGAAGCCCGCCCATGTTGGCGGCTCGTCGTATACGGAACGCGGGCGAGGTGCCCTTGCAAGGTCGAGTCGATCGACCATCGCTTCGATCGACTCATCGCTATCGATGATGGCGAGCGCCGCGGCGTAATCGCGCAATCGTTCGTGGTCGCGGCGGGCCGCCGCACGGTCAATCCAAACGAGCAGCGGAGCGACGGCATCGGTGCCGACCCCATCGATGATTGACAACAAGCATGCAGCGCGGTCTTTGGAAGTGTCGTAGGAGTAGCCGGGCCGCCGCAGAAGGAAGGCGTTGGTCGACGTGAGGCCTGCCATCTGCGCGAGTAGCTCCGGATCGCGAACGCGGGTGAGCAACATTCCGAGCTTGCTATTGCCGGGGCCAGACGCAAGCCTCTCGCGCACGTCGGCTTCGGCCCATTCGGGGATCTCCGGAAAGAGAAAAGCGAGGCCTGTGCGCGTCCACGGCGTTGCGTTCCCCCTCAACGCCGCCGCGCGATCGCGCGCCGCTTCCCAACTCGGCTGGTCGCACGCAGCGAGATACTCCTGGAGCCACAGCCATCCCAAGGCTCGGTCTCGTTCGAGGGTCGCGTTGTCGGGGTACACGGTCGCCGCCATGTAATCGTGGTACGGGACCGTGAAGGGGACCGGGATCTCGCGGGCAAGCTGGAGGAGCGGAGGGACCTTGGGCCTGCGCAGTCCGTGAAGTTCGAAGCGGCGCGACGCGACAAGAGCCTCGACGGCAAATGCGGGGCCGGCGCTTGCCACCCAACACGTGACGAGGTCGTCAATGGGAGATTCGACCTTCTTATCCAGCGCATGCTGCATGACGATGAATGCGGCGCCTGCCACTTCGGAGGAATCGACGTGCGGCGTCGCTCCCGAGAGATACGCGCACGCCGCTTCGAGTAGCGTCGCGATCGCCGGCTCCGCGTGCGACTCGGAACGCGCCCATACCGCGGCGATCGTGCGGTAATGGGAGGAGACGGCCGCCCAGGCGGTCACGGCGTCGAGCTTCGGCGGTGTCGCGCCAGGGCGCCGTCGCAGATAGCAGAGCGCTCGCAGCTCGGGGGTCCAACGCACCGTCGGTGCCGCGAACGCTCTGCCGTCAGGCGGATCGGACTCGCTCATGGGATGGCTCTAACCCCGTTACCCGGACCAAGCCAGCGCGACGCACGCCGGGTACGCAGGGTCGTAGACGGCGTCGTGTGGCGCGTGCTGCCCGCCTCGGCCACGCTCAAAGCAATTACCAAAACATCGACCACGGCGCGGAGCTTGGTCACTCTTTTCCAAGCTCGTGCGCTGAGTCCAAACTCATCACCTGTTGCTCGAACTCGCGCCGCGCCGCACGCAGCCGGCTCGCGGCGGTGTTGATGTTGAGCCCTAAAATCACGCTGATTTCTGCAACCGTCATGGCTTCGAATTCAGCGAGCACGAACACCATCGCTTTTTCCTGGCCGAGCCCAGAGAGCACTCGGTCCACGAGTTGCATGGCTTCGCGCCGTGCAACGACATCGAGCGCCGTTTCTCGACCATCCACGAGGAGAGCAGGGTCGTCGACCTCGGTGTCTAGCGCTCGTCCGGCGCCTTTGCGTTGGTTCGTGCGGCGATAGTTACTGACGATCCGAATCGCAATGCTGAAAACCCACGTCTTCAGTGTGCTCTCGCCGCGGAAGTCACCGAGTCGGCGAAAGACAGCGACGAAGATGTCTTGGACGACATCGTCGCGGGCTGCCTTCGGAACGCCCAGTTTGCCCACGGCTCGCCACACCGCCGGGAACGTTTCAGCGTACACCAGGCCGAATTCGACCGAAGGAGTCTCGGCCAGCAAGGCCACGTTCGACTGCACCATCTTCCCGCAGTGGCCACTCGCTTCGAGATCGGCTCACTGCGGAAAAATGATGGCCAGGGAGAGAGACGAAGCGTCTGTCTCCCTCTAAGCCCGCGAACTCAGATCACGCCGTATTTCTTGCCGACCTTCTGAAATCCTTCCAGCGCGCGGTCCAGATGATGACGATCGTGCGTCGCCATGTAGCTCGTGCGGAGCATCGCGCTCTTGGGCGGGACACCGGGGGAGATGAAGGGGTTCGTGTAGATGCCGTAATCTTCCAAAAGATCGCGCCACATCATGATCGTGCGCAAATCTTGGCGGATGTAGATCGGGATCACGGCGGTTTGCGTGTGGCCGAGTTCGAAGCCCATCTTGGTGAGCTCGTCACGCATGTAGGTGAAGTTTTCGCTCAGCTTGGTGATGCGCCACGGTTCTTCTCGCATCACGTCGAAGGCGGCCATGGCTGCGGCCACGCTGGGCGGCGCGGCAGCGGCGGCGAACATGAAGGAGGGCGCGAAGTGGCGGATGTAATCCAGCACTTTGCGATCGCCGACCAGCCAACCACCAATGCTCGCCATCGACTTCGAGAACGTGCCGCTGACCAGATCGACCTGATCGAGCAGACCGAAGTGCGCGGCGGTGCCTTTGCCTTCCGGGCCGATCACGCCCAAGGCGTGCGCGTCATCCACGAACAACCGCGCGCCGTGCTTCTTGACGACCGGCACGAGCTCGTCGAGCTTGGCGAACATTG
>Ga0105245_10001890_pt1 | contig 19019 bp, 17 predicted proteins | sample KBSM54metaG_FD_81523 | JGI IMG/M metagenome (GOLD analysis project Ga0105245, IMG submission 81523) | Miscanthus rhizosphere microbial communities from Kellogg Biological Station, Michigan, USA - KBS M5-4 metaG | ecosystem: Host-associated > Plants > Roots > Rhizosphere > Soil | place...
AGGTTACGGCCTCGTGTTCAACGATGAATTCAACGGACGCGAGCTCGATCGCCAGCGCTGGTTCACACGCTTCATCTACGGCTCCGAATCCTTGGAGCGGCTGAACAAAGAAAACCAAAAATACGCGGACGACGGCAATCATCGCGTCGAAAATGGCGTGCTGTACTTGACCGCGAGACGGCTCAAGCTGAGCCAACCCTCTGGCGTGAACTACGAATCAGGCATGATTCGCTCTGACTTCACGGCGCGTTACGGCTTCTTCGAGGCGCGCGTGAAAATGCCCGGCGGCCTCGGTGTTTGGCCAGCATTTTGGCTCAATTCCGATGTTTCCGAGAGCGGCCACCTGAGCTGGCCCCCGGAAATCGACATCTTCGAGTTCGTCAACAACGGCAAGGACGATCGCGTCGACATGATCCACAGCAGCACCACGGCAACGCCGGGCATGAAGACCGAGTTTCCTTACGTGAACAAGAATTTCAAGACGAGCATTCGAGACTACGTCGCCCCCTTTCGCTTCAACGAGGGTTTCCACACCATCGCAGCCGAATGGACCCCGAATGACGTGACCCTCTACGTCGACGGCCTCAAGGTCGTGACCAGCACGTTTCAGTGGAAGTACGCCGATGGCGGCCTGGCCGGCCCCGCGCACGTGCTCCTGAACCTAGCCATCGGCGACGCCTGGGCAGGTCGCTACGGCATCGACGACAGCGCATTTCCCCAATCACTCGCGGTGGACTGGGTGCGCGTGTACCAGAAACTCTCGCCCGCGAACTGACACCGTCGGGCGCCGTGGTGTCACGAAACTTCCGGAAACCTGGGCATTTCTGGGGAGAAAAGCCCAAACTGCTTAAGGTCTTGGGCAATCCATCCGTAAGCCTCACACATGCCTCGTCCGCTTTCCCGCCGCCAGGTGCTCCAGTTGGCGGTACCGCTGTGCGTCGGCGGCTGCAGTAATGGGAACTCGGACTCGGCAGCTCAAGCTCAAAGCGGCGTCGAGCAAGTCACGCTCTTCTCGTGGTGGATTGCGCCGAGTGAAGCCGATGCGCTTCAAGCGCTGATCGCCGTCCACAACGAGAAGTATCCGAAAGAGCGCATCTACAACGCCGCCCTCGAATCGGGCGTGAAAGCTCAGGAGGCGTTGGACGCGAACTTGGCGGCGGGTACGCCACCCGATCTGTTTCAAGAAAGCGCCTACAACTTAGGCGGTTTTCTGGCCGCCAATCCCACCACGCTCGTGCCGCTGAGCGATTTTTTCAGCGCCCACGGCTTGCTCGACGTCATCGTGCCCGAAGTGATCGCGGACGTGACATTCAACGGTGAGATCTGGGCGATGCCCGTGAATATTCACCGCGAGAACGCGCTCCACTACAACAAGAAGATCTTCGCCGACCTCGGCCTGGCCGTCCCCACGACTCTCCCCGAGCTGCTTGCGACCTGCGACCAGTTGAAAGCAGCCGGCATCATCCCGCTTGCCACGGCCTACGACGGCTGGATCATCCGCATCCTGTTCAACGGCTTGGCCGCAGCATCGATGGGACCAGCGGCGTTCGAGAGCTATTTTACCGGCAAAACAGCGATCGACGAGGGCGCGATCAACCAGGCCATCGATCTGCTGGACAACGTGCTCACGAACTACGTCAACGCGTCCGCCAACCAGCCCACCTTTCTGTGGACCGACGCCGCGAATCTGCTGTTGAACGGGCAAGCGGCGATGTTCATCCACGGCGACTGGGCCAAGGGCTACCTCACGCAGGTCGGCTGGAAACCGGGCGTCGGCTTCGACGTCGTCGGCATGCCAGGCGCGGCCGATCTGTTCCTGTATGGCGTCGATAGTTTTGCGCTGCCGAAAGGCGGCCCACAACCCGAAGCGGCCAAGCACTTTTTGGAAACCGTGGCTTCTACAGAAGGCCAGATCGCGTTCAACAAGCTCAAGGGCTCGAGCACGGTGCGGCTCGACATCAGCCCCGATCAGTTCGACCCTGCTGGGCAAGCTACCCTCGCTGACCTGCGTAACGCCAAAATCCGCATGCTCACCCGCAGCAAATCCGTATGGGACGACGCGTTCCACGCCTTTGCTTCGTCACGCGACAAAGCCGCGCTGCTCTCCGTCCTGATCGACAATCCACCGGACAAGTGAGCGTCGGCGCCGCTGCCGGACACAAATCGACACTGCGACGAAAGATGTCAGTGTGATCGCTTTGTCGAGCCTCGAGACACGACAAAGGCGAGATGCAGCGGTCGATTTCGCGCTTGGGCTTTTGTGTGCTTTTCCTCGTGGCGCCGGCCGGCTGTGGCCAGTCCGGGGCGAATTCAGCGCCGGCCGGCAGCACCGATCAGCCGACGAGCAACGCTGACCCGTCGGGCGGCAGTGCGGGTTCTCAGACCGGCGGCAGCTCGAGCAGCGGAGCCGCTGGCGACGGGCTAGGCGGGGCCTCAGGCAACGCGAGCGCGGCGGGCGGCACTGCCCGCAGCGACCCGGGGACGGCCGGCGAAGCGGGCGGCACGAGCGTCATCGAGTTGCCCACGGTCACGTCGCTCGTCACGTCACCGCTCGAGCTGACTCCGAGTTTCTCGAGTTCGATCGCTGATTACTACGTGCGCTGCGCCGCCGGCGACAACGCGCTCACCGTCACGACGACCGAGGCCGACGAGCCCCACGTGCAGACGCTGACCTTGAGCCCCAATCAAGCAACGACGATCGCCGGTCAGTATTGGATTCGCTGCCTGCCACCGGATTTTCCCGGCATCGTGATGAAACGACCGGGCTCGCCGACTCCGGGTTATTACCTCGTGAATTCGACCACCTACGCAATCGTGTTCGACACTCACGGGGTGCCCGTTTGGTATGCGCACGGCAGCGCGGTCAGCAACGTGGATTCTCCTTTCCCGAACAGCGTCTCGCTCATGCCCAACTACGCGTCGGGCGCGGGGAACGACTCGACGTCGCCCTTCGAGGTGCGTTCGCTCGCGACGAACTTGGTGACCCGCGTCGCATCACCGAGCGGTCTCACGGATTTGCACGAGCTCCGCGCCTTGGCCAACGGTGACTACCTCTTGTACACCACGCCGCTCACCGCTGGCATCGACCTGACGGGCCTCCAAGCTTACGGCGCCAACGCGACGATCGCGGACTGCGAAATCGAGGAGCTCGATCCGTCCGGCAATCTCGTTTGGTCGTGGCTCGCTTCCGCACACGTCGAAGCCGCGCGCGAGTCCCTCGAGCAGGCGCCGGAGATGGCAGGCTCGACCCCGGTGATCGATGTCTTTCACTGCAACTCGATCGAGCCGGATCCCGGCGGTAATTTGCTGATTTCCATGCGCCACACCAACGCGCTCTACTACATCGATCGGGCCACGGGGCAGGTGCTCTGGAAGCTCGGCGGCACCGCCTACAACAAGGACGGCGCGGCGTTGATCGCCGTGCAGGGCGATTCGGAGACCACCTTCAGCATGCAACACGACGCGCGCTTCCGACCGAACGGCAACATCTCGCTGTTCGACGACCATGGCGCGGCCCCCGGAGTGGCGCGCGGCATGGAATACGCCATCGATCATGACGCGGGTATTGCCACGCCGGTGTTTCAATTCTTGGGCACCGCCGCCAGCTTGTACGAAGGAAGCTTTCGTCGCTACGACGACGGCGAGAGCGTGGTCGGTTGGGGCTACGTCCCGACCGACGCGCGTTTCCTCACCGAGGTCGACGCCCAAGGAAACGATGTCTTCGATCTCACCTTCAGCACGAGCGAAGTGACTTACCGCGCGGTCAAGGTGCCGCTCACGCAACTGGACATCGGCCTGCTGCGCTCGACCAGCGGCGAGTAAGCTCCGCTTTCTTGGCTTTCTGAGCCGCAATCTCCGTGGAACGGAGCTGGCTTGACCTCGCGGGACGGGGGGCGCAGCGTGCCGAGATGGGACTCTCGACTCGGCACCAAGACATCTACAATGCGCTGCTCGCGTCGATCATCGGGGACATCAAGTCGCACCCGCGACTGCGACAGTTCAAGAAATCCACGAAGGACCAAGTGAAGCTTTCCGGGCTTGGAAAGATCGTCATTCCCGTCGTCGTGTGGGACATGCTGAAGGACGATGCATCGCTCACGAACGAATGGGAGGTGCGGATCAACGAAGGCCCAGGCACCTCCCCCGAATTCACGATGACCAAGCGCTAGAATTCATCTCATCAATGAGATGAATTCTAGGTTTGTGCCTCACGCGGCTTGCGACTTGTACGGCGTGGCGTCGAACACGAGCCGGATCGATACGATTCGCTCGCCTTCGACGCGAAATACTTCCGCGCAACGAAGGCTATCGACGGGCGCTGTCAACGAGCAGTCGTAAATGGCTGCGGCTTCGGCGCCTGATCCGAACAGCTGCAGCGGGTGGAAGGCCTTCACGGTCTTCGCGAAGCGCTGCAAGCCGGGCAAAAAATCGTCCAAGGTCTCCCTTTTGCCGATCGGGCTTTCGAACGCGAGCTTCGGATGCAACACGCGGCGCAGCTCTGCTTCGTCGTAGCGGCCTGCGCCGTGGCTCCAGCTTTCGTAGTAAGCGCGCACGAGTTCCAGCGTTTTTTCGGTCGTCATGATCTCTGGCCTTTCTCGGCCCCGCCGGGGGCCGCTGCTTCAGAGATGAGACCGACCGCGCGTCGAAAAATGTTCGGTGATGAGCTCGAAACAAGATCGCCCCTCGAGCGCCCCGTCGACCTGCACGTGGTCGAGCGTTGCTGGCAGCCCGAACAGCGGCCCGAGCTCCGGCAACATGAAATGGTCGATGCCGACGATCGCATCATCCCTCAGCTCGACGAGGTGGATGGCGCGGAGCGCGTGCGGCTCGCCCGCCGAAAGCGAGCGATAAAACGCGAACGCCGCGGTTGCATTGGCGGCGGCGGGAATGGCCACGAACGCCCCCGGTCGCTGCGCCGCGAACATCGGCGTGTAGAACGCGATGTTGTCCGCGCGCCCCTGGAGCCAGCTCGGCGAGGGCGGCATCGTCGTGCGCACTTCGTCGTGCAGGAGCGCCACGAACGCGTCCACATCGAGCCGATTCCAGGCCGCCAAATAGCGAGCGAGCAACCCTTGGGTCGCCGCGTCGAGAGGCTGGAGTGTCGACGCCGCCTGGCCCGCCAGTTTGGTTTCGACCGCCGAGCGAGCGCGAAACAATGCACTATTGGCTGCGCGCAAGTTCAGCTCTAGTGCTTGCGCCGTCTCCTCGGCGGACAGACCGACCACGTCACGCAAGAGCAGCGTCGCTCGCTGCGTCGGGGTCAGCTGTTGTAGCGCCGCCACGAACGCGAGCGCGACCGATTCGCGCGTCTCGTAGCGGAGCGCCGGGTCGCTCGCCACCGGTTCGAACCAGCGCTCCGGGCAAGGCTCGATGAAGGCTTCGCGATCGGGGGCCAACGTCACCGATCCGGGCGCGGTCGGGGGCGTCCCCGCCTGGAAGGGCAGGACGCGAGTGCGCCGTCGCCCGAGCTCGTCCAGGCACACATTGGTGGTGATGCGATACAGCCACGCGCGCAGATTCGTCGCATCCTCCAGCGCCCCCTTGCCGCGCCAAGCCCGGAGCGCCGCTTCCTGCAACATGTCGTCCGCATCGTGCGACGAGCCCAACATGCGGTAGCAGTGGAGCCGCAGCTCATTGCGGTGCCGCTCGAACAACTCGAGCAATGCAGGGTCCGAAAGCGTCGCCATCTCGCAAGTCATCTTCTCTCAGGGCGGCCGGAACGAAAATGTCCGCCTGCGGGTAAGACCGCGCTCAGCCCGAAAAATATTCGCTCACTGCCCAATTTCTCCGAAATTCTCGGAGATGCGCCCCAGGTCGAGACTCCTCCGTGGCTCTCGGAATTCGAGAGGCCCCATTGCAGATTGGTTGGCTGCCGCGCTTCGAGCCCGCTCCGTATGTTGGTTGCACCGAGAGCGCGAGACCGGCCATTGGGGTCGGGATCGTCGCCCAGCCAGAAAGCCGCAACGAAAATGTTCATCAGCAGCCACTCGAAGAAGTTTCTCATCGCTCTCGCCACCGCGGGGCTCACTGCCGGTTGCGTGGCCAGCGCCGGCGCGCAGTCGAAAACCAACGCGGACGTGATGGCGCGCTATTTCCAGCTCGTCGATGGTAAGCAACCGGGCACGCTCGCGGAAGTGGAAGCCCCCGGCGTCAGCTATGAGCTGCCGCTCGGCAAGATGGATAGCGCGGGACACGCTCAGGTCTTACAAAGCTTTGCGGTCGCGTTTCCGAACTACAAACACACCATCACTCGTTGCGTCGAAGCGGGCGATCTCGTCTCGTGCGAAGGCACGTTTTCCGCCGATCACACCGGGCCACTCGCGATGCCCGACGGCAGCACACTGCCCCCAACGCAAAAGCACGTCGAATTCCCGATCGCCGAGTTCGCGCGCGTGCAAAACGGCAAATTCATCGAATACGACGGCTACTTCGACGTCTTGGGCTTTTTGGCGCAACTAGGTGTTGGCCCCGGCGCGCCCAAAGCGCAGTGACGGCCCGGCTTACTTGGCTTTGGTCCCCGCCCAGAAGATCGCGTTCTGTAGCAGCGTCATGTAAGCCGTGTTTTGAAATAGGTTCGGGTGATGGCCGACGAAGATGTACAGGTTCTTGGCCTTGTACGCTTCGTTCGACCAGACCACCGGGTGATCCCCGCCCATCTTGATGTCCGAAGGGGGTGAGTAGGAGCTTTCGTCGACCGTGGCCAGCACGTGCACGTGCGGCCGCGGGCTCTTGTCCCAGACGTACCACTCATCGGTCGTCACGACGAACGTGGCAGGCACGCCCTTGAAGATCGGATGTGCGCTTTCTTCCACGTGCACCGTGGCGGAGGCGAAGCTCGCGATGTAATTCTCGTAGTTGATCTGCCCGATGAAATCGTAATACCAAGTCCACGGTGTCTCGGAACTGGGCGTCACTTCGGGGCCGTACAAGCTCGCGTGGTGCAGCCCCACCCAGCCGCCTCGGCCCTCGCTGATGTATTTTTGGAAGGCCGCCTGGGCCGTCGTGTTCCAGCCGAACGGCACGTAATTCAGCTGGAAAATCAGGTCGTAGTGGGTGAGTTCGTCATCGGTCAGGGCGTTCGGGCTCTCCACGTGGGTGACGACCAAGTTCGAGTGCTGGGCGAGATTGTCGAGCCACACCGTGGCCGCCTTCACGAAGGGCGCATGGATCTCGGGCTGACCATTCGCCGTGAGCTGACCAATCGCCAGCATGCGGATGGGTGGCAGCCCGGCATCGGGTTCTGAGCCGCTGTCTGGCGCGGCATCTGGCAAGCTCGCGTCCGGTTTCGGCGCGGCGTCAGTCAACGGCGGCGCGGCATCGGTGAGGCTCGAGTTGCCGCCGCCGCCCGTGGAGGATTTCCCCGCAGCACCGCCACCCGCGGTTTGACCGGAACCGCCCGAAGGTGTCACCCCCGCGTCCGGCTTGTTCGATGCTTTGCTCGCGAGCTCGTTACCGCAGGCGGAAACGACCGCAATTAGCGTGAGCAATCGGGCGATGGTTTCGACGCGCGAACAGGGCGCGCTCTTCACTTGGTTTCGCATCATCGGATTGCCATTCTGTGTTTGCACTAGCTCTATCGCGCACTCCCAACAACAAACAATGTTTGCTTCGCGAGTGAGCTACACGGCTACGAAAGTTGCGCGGCGCAAACCGGTGATTCTGGCTTGTTTCTGCGGGATTGCGCCTGGCACTCGTCTTGCTCTCGCCCGCGACAAATGCGAATACGGATGGGATTTGGCAGCGCGACTTCAATCTTGCTACTCACGCTCAGCGCCGGCAGCGGCTGCGGCGATATTAGTGCTCAACAACCGAACAGCGGCCATGCCGGATCGGTAGGAGTGTCCGGTGGAGCGGGAGCTTCCGCCGGTGGTTCGACGAGCCAATCCGCCGGTGCGGCAGGTCAAAGTGCAGGCTCGGGAGGAACGAACGCGAGCGGTGGTGGCGCCAGCGTGAGCGGCGGCGGCGCGGCCGGCAGCAGCGCGGGCAGCGGCGGCTCCGGCGGCAACAGCGCGGGCGGTAGCTCCGGCGCGGCGGCCGGCGGCAGCATCTGCACCAAGACCACGGGCTGCACGAGCGACAAGCCGGTTTGCGACACGGCCGCCAACAACGGCGAAGGGCAGTGCAACTCGTTCAAGGTGCTGGCCTTCTACACCGTGTACGACCAAATGCCCGATCTCGCGCACCGCAGTTACTCGAAAGAGGCCAACGGTTGGTTCCCGTCCGTGGCTGCAGCCAACGGCTTCAGCTACGAATCGACGACTGACTGGAGTCGCCTCAGCACCATCAGCCCCAGCGATTACCAGCTGATCATGTTCTTCGACAACCGCCCCACCGAGACGGCACAGCAGGATGGGTTCAAGGCATACGTCGAAAAAGGCGGGGCTTATATCGGTTTTCACGTCTCCGCCTACAACGACACCGAAGATCGCTGGGCCTGGTTCAGCGACACTTTCCTCGCGACGGGCTTGTTCGTCGGCAACACCTGGCACCCGACGCCAGCGAATTTGAAGATCGAAGACGGCACTCACCCCGTCACGCAAGGCATCGGCGATATTCTCAAGACGTCCGCCAACGAGTGGTACTCGTGGGAAAAGGATCTGCGGCAGAACCCAGACGTCAAGATCTTGCTCTCGGTCGATCCCTCGAGCTTTCCGCTCGGCAACGGACCGAAGCCCACCGAGATCTGGCACTCGGGCTACTACCCGGTGGTGTGGTCCAACACCAAGTACAAGATGCTGTACGTGAACATGGGCCACAACGACATGGACTACGACGGCGGCACCAACGCGCAATTGTCGTGGACGTTCCGCACCAAGTTGCAAGATCAGATGCTGCTCCAGGGCATTCACTGGCTCGTGGGTGCCCAAGGGCCGGTCAATGTCGTGAAGATAGACTGAGCGAGCCGCGATGCGACGTGGGGCCCTCACGACGGGCGGACGCCCGGCGTTTGGGGGCCCCGGCGGCGGAGCTCTGCGAGCACGCCGGCCGCACCCGGTCGACGAACGCGCGGGGCAGCCAAAAATCCAGGTAAAGCTCAGCTGATCGTGTTCGCTGAGCCCGCCGCTGTCAGGATGCGCTCAGAGGCTGCCTTGGATGGCTTTGTAGACCGAGGCTTGGCCGGTCGAATCTTCGGCCAGATCCCAGAGCATGGTGCCACCGTAGCTCTTCGATAGGGCCACGATGCTCGTGGTGGCCGAAGTCGAAGTGTGATTGCCGGATTCAGAGATCACGCCGAGCGTGAGCTTTTCTTTCGGCACGCTCTTGCCGGTGAAATAGTCGAGCTCGCCCTGATAGTCGCTGACCTTGCTCGAGTAGACCATGATGTTGACGAAGTCGAACAAGTGCAGCGTGTCGTCGTTCATGTACGGCTGGAGGTATTGCGCGACTGCCGCCGTCACTAGTTTGCCTTCGGGGTGGAGCTTGGCCACGACTTTGCTCACGAACGTGCCGTAGTTGTCGCCGACGTCCGCCTTCGACTCTTTTTCGATGTCGATGTCTGCGCCGTCGATGTTCAGCCGATTGAGGAACGCATCCAAGTTGTTCACCAGTGCGTCGTCGTTGCTGGGGTTTTTGTATTGATTGACGACCGTCGAGTCGCCGCCGCCACCGCCGAGCGACGCCAGCACTTTCACTCCGGCTGCGTGCGCTTTTGCGACCACGGCCTTGATGTCGGAGTCTGACTGGCCATCGATGGAGTACCAATCGTTCTTGTTGTTCGCGCCCATGAACGCCAAGTTCAGGTGCGTCATTTTCGAGAAATCGATCTTGGTGGACCACGAAGTCCAGCTGCCCGTGTAGTCGTCGAGATAGACGACGAACTTCACCGCGGGCACGTTGGGAGCGCCGCCGCCACCGCCTGCACCGGCCGAACTACTCGAGCCGCCGGTGCCGCCCGCTGCCGCGCCACCCGTGCCTCCGAGCGAGCTGCCAGCCACGCCGCCAACGCCGCTCACTCCACCGCTGCCCCCTTGCGCAACACCGCCTGCGCCCGCACTCGGGCCACCGCCGCCATTCGAGGCGCCGCCCTGCCCTGCATAGCTCTGCGATCCGGCCGCGCTATTGGAACCCGCGGAACCCGCGGCGCTATTCGAGCCGGCCGCGTTCCCCGAACCAGCGGAATGTGCGCCGCCGCTGCTGGTGGGTTCATCACTCGCTGGACTCCCACACGCGGCGAGAGCGCCGCCGAACAAGAGAACACCACAGCTCAGCCAACCCAGGGTTTGTGCGCGCATCGGTTCTGGGCACAAAGCAAGGTTAATGCCGTGCTGAAATGCGGCCGAAGACCGCAAAAAGCCGCGCAACACCGGGCCGCGCACCACGCAACTTTCGTAGCTACGCGCTTCGACTACGTCAGTTCAGCCTCAAGATTGATCACATCGTGGACACGCAGTTTGTGGTGCGAGCTTCGGATGGGGTCAAACTTGAGCGAAACCCAATCAGGGTCTTCGCGTCGCGAGGGGGCATGTCCGAAAGTGGACATGGGCCTGCGCGTCGCGAGGGGGCATGTCCGAAAGTGGACATGGGCCTGCGCGTCGCGATGGAGCATGTCCGAAAGTGGACAAGAGCTTGCGCGTCGCGAGGGGGCATGTCCGAAAGTGGACAAGAGCTTGCGCGTCGCGAAGGGGCATGTCCGAAAGTGGACATGGGGCCTCGCGTCGCGATGGGGCATATCCAACTCCCTCAATACCGCACCATCTCTCACTGCCCCAACGGGGTCGACGAAGGTGATGTGTAGAATCTTGAGAGTTCAGCGAGATGGTAAACAGCGGGCGCTGGGGTCTCGAAGCGCCGCTCGTGAACGGCGACGAGCCGATGCGCGACAGGCGTATTGAACCTTGGGCCGTCAAAGACGAACGTATGAAATTCGCCGTTTTCGCCGCAAGCATCGACGCCAGGGGGGAGATCGCGCAGGAACGAGGCGTCGAATAGCCGCCCGCAGAAGCTGCCGTCGAGCCAGCGCCCGTTGGTGCACACGACGCGCGCGCGATAGGAGAGCGCCAGGAATTCGTCCACCAAGGCGAGCCTCGACTCTTGCCAAAGCGGGAGCACGGCTTCGATCCCCGCCGCGGCGCACACCTTCTGCTCCCACTCCCGATGCGGTTCGAGATCGATGTCGCCGAAGAGCCCGTAGCGGATGCCCTGCGCCCCGAACTCCGTCGTCGCGGCAATGAATTCAGCCTCGTAGTTCGCCCACGATGCGCGCCGCGTGACGAGCCGAATCCCGAGCGCCTCCGCCTGCGCGCGCACGAGATGCGGCAAGAGACCATGCGATCGCGAACGCTCGCCCTCTTCGTCGAACATCGAGAGCAATGCCTCGACGTGATAGCCCGCGTCGAGCGCGCGATGCAGCGCGAGCATCGAGTCCTTGCCGCCGCTCCAGGAAAAGAAAGCGCGTTTCACTGGGGATTCACTGCCATTCGCAGACGTAGCTGCGGCTCGATGAACCGTCGCCATCCTGCCAGCCGTCTTGATCCATGAACACGCAGGCTTCGGTGCCGACGTCTTGGGGGCTGTCTTTTCGCCAGCCGAAATACACGCCTTTGACGGGCATGCCGTTGGCGCCGCCTCGCCAAAAGATGGATCCGTCGGGCCAATGCCAAGTGCCGGGGCTGCCCACGGTAGAGCCGCCAATCCAAAAATATTGGAACTGCGAAGGCACCGTGATGGACAGAGCCTTGGCTTGGATCCAGGCATTTTCTGCCGGAGAATCGATCTTCGCCAGAGTCATCGTGTACTGCTCGCACTCTGCTTCAGCGACGGCCCAGGGGCGCGATTCGAAGCAGAACAGATACGCGTGCCCCTCGTTGTCGAAGCAGTTGCAATTGCCGGGTAGGAACGCGTAGTCCGCACAGGCGAGCGGGACGTTGCTCGCGCCGGCGCCGCCGCCTTCGCCCGCCATGCCCGAAGTGGCGCCCTGACCCGCGCCGCCCTTGCCAGCGACACCGCCCATTCCACTCACTCCAGCGTTGCCGCCAATGCCAGCGCCAGCGCCCGAACCGCCACCCGCCCCTGCACCTGCCCCGCCCGCGGCGATACCACCCGCGCCCCCGCCGGGTGTCGGCATCGAAAAAACGTAGTCGGGGAACGAACAGGCCGAAACCACCAGCAAGGCGAGCCCCGCACGCGCCTGGCGCGCCGCCGAGTTCGACTTAACCGCCGCTTTTGTGCTGCCAATCAACCGCGACACTGAGTCGGTCGAGAGTTGCACACGGCCTGCACTTGGTCACCCGTAAAGGTGCCGACGCTCGGCCGCACCGAGAAGCGCCGCAAATAGCTCCACCCGCGCACCTTTCGGCTGATCGGTGACCTTGGCCTGGGCACGCACGCGGAGCGGCTCTTTTTTGTGGGTCAGCGATTGAGTCCGTGCTCCGCGCGGCTGGCGGCATTGCGCGCATCGGTGCGTTGCAAGGCGGGCCGGGCTTGCAAGCGTTCGATGTACGCGGCAAACGAAGGACGCGCCTCGATCAGTTTGAAGGTGAGCATGTAGCGCAACGTTCCGCCGAAGATCACGTCGGCCATCGAGAACATTTCGCCGAGAATGAAGTTGCGATTTTCGATCGCGCTCTCCATCGCGTTGAGCATCGCGTCGTTCGAGCCCCAACCCGCCTGGCTTTCCTTCACGGGCCAGCCCGCGTTCTTCGCGATCGATCCGGGTTCGATGACGGAAGGAGCAAACAAGGACCAGCGCAAATACGCCGCGCGCGCGGAATCATCCACCTTCGGCGCGAGGCGACCATACGCGTAGCGATCGGCCAAATACAAACCAATCGCAGCCGACTCGGTAATGACCACTTCGCCGTCGGTGAGAATGGGCAGTTTGCCCATCGGATTCAACGCCAAGAGGGGCGGGGTCTTTTGCTCACCCGCCAGCATGTCCACGAAGCGCAGCTCATACGGGAGTCCGACTTCTTCGAGCATCCAAACCGTGTTCGTCGCGCGAGAAAACGGGTGATGATAGAGAACGATCGCCATAGCTCTAGCCTTTCCTTGGGGGTGCTGAGCTTAGGCCGCAGCGCGGGCGGGCTCAACCGTGAGGTCGGTTTCCCTCGCACTGCCGGCGGGCTAGCGTGGCGCTTGCAAGATGAGTGTCGGCAGCGAGTCGCGAGGCCCGAGAACTGCTTCTAGCGGGCAGCCGACAGCATCGGTGTTGCTACTTCGGGCCTTACTCGCTGGCGCCACGGCGCTCGGCCTCTCAACCGAACGGGTTGCGGAGGCGGTTGGAGTCGAGCCGAGCGTATTCGGCCCCATGACACTCAGCGATCCGGACGCGCGAGTTCCGGTTCCGTTGCTGCTCGCACTCTGGAAATTCCTGCCCAGCCAATGCGAAGACGAGAGCTTCGGATTGTGGCTGGGTGAGCGCCTGGGCGCGCCGCCGCTCAGCTTGGCTTCTTGGCTGATCAGCAATAGCCCCACCTTGGGCGACGGACTTGCGGCCGCGCTGCGCTATCAACGGCTCCTGCTCGACGAGGCGCAGAGTGAGCTCCGGATCGGCGCACAAGAAGCGTCCTATCGTCACCAGATTGGGCCACCGCCGTTTCGCGCGCCCTCGCCGGCCATCGAGTTCGGGTTTCTCACCTTCGTGCAACTCGCGCAGCGCCTCACTGGGACCACCATCGTTCCGCTGCGTGTGCGGCTACGGCACGCCGCGCCCCGCGATACCACGCGACACGAACGCTGGTTTGGCCCGCGGCTCGAGTTCGGCGCTGCCGATGACGAACTCACGCTCGAACGCGCGGCTCTCGATCTCGAAGTCGTCGGCGCCGATCCAGCCCTGTCGCGGATCGTCGAGACACATGCGGCTGCCGCGCTGGCCCGCTTGCCCGAGAAGAGTGAGTTGCGCGCGCGAGTGCGTTCCGAGATCCACGCACTGCTCCGCACCGGCACACCTTCGGTGGAGGCAGTTTGCGATCGCCTGAAGTTGTCTCGTCGGACACTGCAGCGGCATCTCGGTGCGAGCGGGACGAGCTTCGTCGAGGAGCTCGACCGCGCGCGCCACGAACTGGCGCTGCGCTACCTGGCTGATCCACGCGTCACGCTTCAAGAGGCGGCATTCTTGTTGGGTTTCTCGGAAGTCAGCGCGTTTCACCGGGCGTTTCAACGCTGGACGGGGCAAACGCCGAAGCGCTTTCGCGAGCGAGGCCCATGACCCTCGTCACCCGGTTTGGCGCCGCGGGACAGCGCAATTGGCGCGCGCGGTCGACTTCAATCGCAAACTTTGCGTCAGGCTGAAGCGCATGGAAGGCCCGCTGCTCGTCATCAAATCCTGGGCACTCGTCGCCATCCTGGTTTGGGCCTACCGGCGCTACTTCGAGCGGATGGCGCGGCCCGATCTCGAATTCGAGGCCTGGTGTCGGGGGCGCCCGCTGCTCGTGGCGCTCCATGGCTCGCCCGCCGAGCGACAACGCTGGGAGCTCGCGCTCCGCGCTCGCTTGACGACGGCCCGTCGCGTGGTCGTCAGCCTCGGTGGTTGGCCATGGCCCAACTATGAGCTCGAGCTGGTGCTGTCGAACGAAGGCAACGCGCTCGGCCTGCGCATCGCGCGCGCTGAACTCCGCAAGGCGCACGCTGCACCACCGCCCTGCCTGGTGCTGATATTGCGCGATTTCTTGAATGAAGAACCGATTGCCGCCGACGATCTGTGGCTGCACCCAGATGCCGTCTACCGCCTGCAGGGGCCGGGTGAAGCGCCCCACGGCTGGCTAGTGCTCGCTGGAGCCGAGCGCCGCCCTCGAGTGCAGGCGCGCGCTGAAGCGCCCGAATGGCTGCCTCGGCTCGATCGGGAAGTGATCGACTCAGCGTCACACATTGGCATACAGCGCGAACAGTCAGTGTCTTGATCGCTGACCGAACTTGCTCGTGTCTGACAATTTTTGCGTGGTATTTGCGGCATTTTGAGTTTGTGCTCAAACTCATCGTCAGGAATTGATGATCGATGTTTCCGAGTGGCGGGGGCCGCATCGTGCTCGTACACCTTTGAACGAACATGAGCATGCGCTGGGTGCCGTCGGGCTCGCGACTCCATTGGCAGTGGGCGACGTGGCTTCTTGCTGGCGCCGTCGGCTCGACGCTTTGGCTCGCCGCGTGCTCGAGCTCGGATAGCGCTTCGGGAGGAGCTGCCGCAAGCAACGGCGGCTCGAGCGGGGCCGCGGGGCGGCCAGAACTGGGCGGAACGAACGGCGGAGGCAGCAGCGGCGCGGCCGATTCGGGGCTGGGCGGCTCACTCCTGGGCGGCGCGGCGGGCGAGCCGGGAGGCGGCGTCGCTGGCGCGGCTGGCCTTGCCGGGAGCGCGGGCGCGGGTGGCGCGCGGACCACCGGTCGCGACTACTACTGCGATCCGGTGCGCGGTTTGCCCACCAACCCGGGCACCGCAGAGAGCCCCTGGCGCCGGCTCGAAGAGCTGTTTTCTGCAGGGAAAACCTTCACCGATGGCGACATCATTCATCTGCGCAGTGGCAATCACGGCGCGCCCGTGATCAAGGGCGCGCTCGGCTCTGGCTCTCGCACCATCGAGGCAGAACCCGGGCAGTCGCCCGTGATGAAAACGCTTCGCTTCGCTGCGGGTGCCACGCACTGGGTCGTCGATGGCGTGCTCGTCTCCCCGCAAGAAGCCGATGGCTCGCTCACCACGGCGACCTTGGTGCAGTTCGACGACGGAGCAACGAACAACGTGTTCCAAAATTCGCAGCTCCGCTACGCGCCGGACTCGATCGCGTCCACTTGGAACAACGCCGCGTGGTTGGCCAACAGCGGCACTGCGATTGAGGTCATCGGCCGCGATAACCAAATCATCGGCAACCAAATACGCAACACCCATGTGGGCGTGATGGTGGATCGCACTCCGACGGGCGGCGCGACCGGCACGCTCGTGCGTGGCAACAGCATGAATCACTTTTGGGAGGATGCGTACCGCGGAAAAATCGGCGATTGCACGTTCGAGTACAACAGCGCAGTGAACAGCTACGCGGTGGTTCCGGCCGGCACCGAAGGCGACCCCCCGCACCGAGATATGTTCCAGAGTTACAGCGGCGTGGCGAGCTTGCCTCCGATCGACAACGTGGTGCTGCGCGGTAACGTGTTCATCGCTCGCCAAGGCACCCGTTACTCCGCCGTGCCATTTCAATACAACGGCCACTACACCATTCAAGGCATCAGCGCCTTCGATGGGCCCTACCGCAACTGGACGATTGAAAACAACGTGGTCATGGTCGAAGTCGGGCTTGCCATGAGCCTGTACGGGATGAGCAGCAGCAAGATCCTGAACAACACCGTCGTGCCCGATTCGTTCGGTACGGATAGTGAGCTCCGCGTCTTCAATCAGAAAGATGGCACGCCGCCCAACGACAACATCATCCGCAATAACCTAGCGCACACACTCAACTTTGCGCCCGAAGTGAAGGTCGCGCAAAGCAACAACCTCGCGGTAAGCTCGGCGGATTACACGACCTTCTTCGTGAACTACGCGGCCGGTGATTTGCACCTCAAAGCCGGCAGCCCCGCCATCAACGCGGGTACCTCGACGGACGCGCCCTCGATCGACGCCGATCGAGCGCCGCGCCAAGCTCCGTTCGATGTCGGCGCTTACGAATTCGGCGCGGCGGCTCCCTAGCGACGCAGGACACGATCGGATGCAGCCGGCGCGGTACCGGCTGCATCGTTTCGATTGCCAGGATCAGTGGCAGGCGCCGGCGTCTGTCCAGACCGTGCCCCACGGGCAGCCGCTGCCGCCCGGCGCGCAACTGGCGAAGCTGGCGCAATTCGCGCAGTTCCCGTTCGAACACGTCCAGTTGTGACCGCCGCTCGACACCTTGATGCCGCTGATGAAGGACAGGCAGTTGGCTTGATTGTAGGCAGCCTCGCACGTCCCGCCAGTGACGGTGCCGCCACCGCAAACGTTGGCAGTGCCACCACCACCACAGCTCTGCGGCGAAGTGCACGACCCGCAGCTCAGCGTGCCGCCACAGCCATCGGCGATCGAGCCACAGTTCTTGCCCTGCGCCGCGCACGTCGTGGGCTTACACGTCGTGCCGCCACCGCAAACGTTGGCATTGCCACCACCGCCACAGCTCTGCGGCGAACTGCACGACCCGCAGCTCAGCGTGCCGCCACAGCCATCGGCGATCGAGCCACAGTTCTTACCCTGCGCCGAGCACGTCGTGGGTGAGCAGGAGCTATTGTTCAGCGCTAGCCCGCAATACCCGCCGTCGGCGTTCGCCCACATCGATTGCAGCAAGAAATCCCGACTACCGAGGTGTTCGTTTGCCTTCGAGCCGTTCGGTTCGCGGAACGTCGTCAGGTACTTCCACGCGCACTTGTCACCGTTCTCACCGTTCCCCGTGCTGCTCCAAGCGTTGAGTTGGGGGTCAGAGACGGACTCCGAGAGTTCGTGGAAAATCGTGGACGCGGCGTCATCAGCTGTGGCGTTGCCGTTCGGCGTCACTCCGAGACCACCACAGCTGCCGTTGCAGCGAGCGGCGTCACCGATGAACGCGAACTTGATGGCCTGCCCGTTGTGACGATTGTAGGTGTGCCAACCGCAGAAGCTGGAACAGAAGCCGTCCAGACTGACATCCTTGGAAGAGACGACGAAGTAGACGCCATTCGTGTCGACGGGTAACGCGCTACTGTTGAGCGCGTCGTTCACGACGTTCCAAACGCCGCTGTTATTCAAGTTTTGGCCATGGCTGTAGCCGGGTGAAGTCGAGCCGCCGAAGCGGAGCTGCCCCGATACGCTCTGACCGGTGGTGTCGTTGTACGTGGTGTTGATGCGGTAGAGCGGTGAGCCGTTGAGCCCGCTCACCAGATCAGTCAGGATTTGCGGTGCGCTGTTTCCCGCCCAATTGCCGTACCAAATGTAATACACGCTGACGACGCCCGGCATGATCGGGCCGCCTCGATAGCCAATCCCATTATTCGCGGAGACAGGCGCAGCTTCGACGCCTTGTGCCTCAACCGGAGGCGGCGCAGGCTCCGCTGGCAGCGAGCCCCCGATGATCGGCATGATCTTGACGGGGAAATTTTGCAGAGCGTCATCCGAATGGACTGCGTCCGGAGTTTGGTCGCTCGCGCCACAGGCAGCAATCAACGACGTCAAGGCGATGAATGGAGAAATGTATTTTCGCATGATGCTCCTGAGAGTTGTTGAGTGCGCGAACCACTTTGAAGGCGTGCCAGCGGATCGGCGAGGACTGACACCCTCTCGATGGGGCAGTCCAGTACGAATGGCTCAGCTAAAATCTGGGGTGAAACGTAACGAACGGCGAATGACAGCGCGCCCGCGGAGAACGAGCGCGCAGTGAGGGTGCATGACCGATGGTCGCCGTCAGTCGTTATTGAACGACGAGTTCGAGCTTGATGACTTGATTGCCGCGGCAAGTGGCATTGACGTCCGAGGTGGCGGTCACGTAGATGCAAATCCGCGTGCCTCGCGCGACGTTCTTGCCCACCGTGAATGACGCCGACAACGGCATCGTCGTGTGAGGCTCGATCCCGTACAGCTCCGGCCCGGTAAGCGGGACGGTGGCTGCGGACGTTCCGGAGGTGAGCAACATCCCCGGATAGTTGACGAAGGTATTCGAGATGTTGGTTTCATCGGCCGTCACTTGCACGGTCGCGCCGGCCGTCACGCGCCCGACTACCTTCACGTTGGCGAGCGTCAGCTTGGCGGCATCACCGCAGACCTTCAGTTCATCCGACGTTTGTGCCGTCGGTTCCTCAGAGGTTTGGGCCATGCAGCCAGGCAGCAACGTGGAAAAAATGCCCGCAACCGCAATCGTTCGAAAAATCCAATGAGCCATGATGGTTCTCGTCCTTCCTCGCGTGATTTCCGCAAAGACAGCGCCAGCGCGAGCTCGGCTTGTCTGCAGCGGCGCAATCACTGAGAGCGACCCGACATCGAGATGTGACAATGGGGGCAAAGCGCAGCATCGCGCTCGGCCCGTACTCCGGATAGGCTCGGCCGGGACCATGCTCGACCTACACGAGATTTTTTCAGAGTTGGCCTCAACCGTTCCGGACGGCCC
>Ga0105245_10001892_pt1 | contig 19011 bp, 19 predicted proteins | sample KBSM54metaG_FD_81523 | JGI IMG/M metagenome (GOLD analysis project Ga0105245, IMG submission 81523) | Miscanthus rhizosphere microbial communities from Kellogg Biological Station, Michigan, USA - KBS M5-4 metaG | ecosystem: Host-associated > Plants > Roots > Rhizosphere > Soil | place...
TCCTCGATGAAGCCACCAGCGCGCTGGATCGCGAAAACGAGTCTTCGCTATACCGTCAATTGATCGCAACGTCCACCACGTTTGTAAGCGTGAGTCACCATCCGGCACTGGTTAAGCACCACTCACAGGTTCTCGAACTGACGGCTGACGGAGGCTGGCGCCTGCAGTCAGCAGCGGAGTTTCGATTCACTCAAGACCTCGCATGAAACGGGACAGACCAAGGGAAGCGGGCGGTCGATGGCGGTCCAAGCGTCTGCGTGTAAACTCTACTGCGCCCTTGCTTCCCATATAATACAGCCGTAAGTGACCAACATTACTGAAGCACACCCTGTGGCCGGTGACGAAGAGTCGCCGTTTAGTCGCCGGGTCTTTCAAGTGCTATTCCAGTTGGCCAAGCAGTATCGGCGGCAGTTTCTGATCATCGGTCTGTTTTCCTTTCTATATACCGGGTTGGATTTGCTGCAGCCCCTGATTTACAGGACGGCGATTAACGATGTCGCCGGGCTGTTTGTGGAGCAGACGGGTTCGACACCAGGGGCTGCGTTCGTGCCGTCTCGTACGCCGGAACAGACGCTACGGACGTTGATTGAAGCGGTGGGAATGTTGTTCTTGATCGGACTGGGCTCCTACTATTTCTACCAGCGTGCGAGTTACTACGGTGCGCGTGTTGCGAGTTATATGGAGTCGAAGCTGATTGTCGATACCTTCGGCCATGTGCTGCGGCTACCGCTTGCGTTTTTCAACCGGCAGGCCAGCGCGGGTTTGGCGAAGAGGATCGACCAATGCGATCAAGTTTCGCCCGTGGTACACGCTTTCTCGCAACAGATCGCACCTGAGGCGATGCGCCTGGTAGGCATCATCGCGATCATGCTCACGCAGAATTGGGAAATGGCGCTGGTGTCGACCTGCCTGCTGCCTCCTTATATGTGGATCGCACGGCGCAGCGCGTTGCGGATGCAATCGAACCTCGATCCGTACTATCAGTTGTGGGAGGACATCTCGGCACGCATCGCCGACGCCATCGGTGCCGTGAAGACAGTGAAGCTTTCAGGGGCTGAAGTGCGGGAAGAAGAACGGCTGTTGGGGGAATCGATTCGCGCCTATGATGTGTACCTGAATCGAATCAGGACAGCCCAGCGTTACTACATCTCGCAGAGCGCACTGAGCAATTTGAGTAAGTCGCTGGTGCTGGGCTATGGAGGATGGCTGGTGCTGCGACATCGGCTTACACCGGGTGACGTGGTAATGTTCGCGGCGTACTTGGATCGTTTGTATTCGCCGATAGACTCGCTGAACGGGTTGGCGGTGAGCCTGCAGGAGAATTTCACATCGTTAAGGAGAGCCGTGAGGCTAATGGACAGTGGGCCCGTGGAGGCACTGGGGCACCCTTTAAAGGAGGGGCTGGGGCGTGTGGAGTTTCGGGATGTGCACTTCGGATACGTGCAGGGTAAGGAAGTGCTGCGGGGATTGGATCTGACACTAGAGCCGGGGAGGATCACAGCGCTGGCTGGACCATCCGGCGCGGGGAAGACTACGACGGCGGATCTGTTGCTCAAATTGTTCGAGCCGTGGTCGGGCGAGATTCTGGTAGACGGGCAGCCGTTGAGTGAAGTGGGATGCTCCGCGGTGCGGGCGGCGATCGGCGTGGTTGCCTCGGATGGCACGGTATTCCGTGGGACGCTGGCGGAGAACATCCGTTACAAGAGGCCGCAGGCATCGGATGAAGAGGTGCGTAGTGCGGCGCTGGAGGCGGATTTGGGGCGGGCGCTCGAAAGATTGCCAGAGGGCTTAGCGACAGAGGTCGGCGAGAGGGGCGTGGGCTTGTCGATGGGCGAGCGGCAACGACTGCAGATCGCGCGGATGCTGGTGGACAGGCCGCGGTTGCTGGTATTGGATGAAGCCACGGCGAACCTGGACTATGCGACCGAAATGGAGGTGCGTAGCGCCTTGGAAAAAATCTCACCCAGGCCCACGATGCTGATCATTGCACATCGCTACACGATGATGAAAAACGCGGACTACGTGTATGTGATTAATGAGGGCGCGGTGGTGGAGCACGGGCCGCCCGAGCAATTGATGGCAGGGGATGGTTGGTTCGCGGAGTTGGCGCGGCAGTCGGGAGAGGGCCCGGAGATCACAGGCTGAAAGGCGTGCCTTAACTCCCCTTAAACCTGTCCATAATCTGATATCCGCGGATATTGCCGCCATAGAATCCCAGTCGAAATTGCAATCGTGGGGATAGCTTCCGTATGGTCGGCTATACTTCCACAACTTTTGGGCGGAAGCTCAACTCGACGCCAAACGGCGAATTTGAAAAGTAAGTGACGGTTACGCCGTAATTCAGGCGCCAATCCTTGATCGATCGTCAGCTAAAAATGACTCCTTTGCGGCGGCGAACGCCGCCGTGCATTGTACTAGAACCCGGCCGGTCCCGGCGAATCTAATCAAGTCAATCAGCCCGATCGCAGCACCTGTTCAGCTGAGGGTAAAGACCACATTCTGAAAAGAAACTGCGTGTCCTCACGCACCAGAAATGCGCCCCGCTGACCACTTTCTTACAACGGTGAGCAAAACCGCTTAATTTACATCGGGGGCTGATGGTCAACAATGTGCTGCAAGTCGGTTAGCGACCGAAGGACACTTGAAGGAGGGTTCCCCGCCTTTAGGACCACCGGTCAAGTACCAGATGCGAGGAGGGCGCATGAAACGGGCGAAGCGGGGCCACGCGGTCATCGAAATCGCGTTGATGCTGCCTTGGATTTTGCTGCTATTTATAGCGGTGTTTGATTTCGGCTTTTACGTTTATTCCGCCATCTCCGTCGAGAACGCTGCACGGGTGGCGGCTCTTCACACATCCTCCAATTCCCACCTTGCGAACGATTCCACGACAGCCTGTTTTTATGCTTTGCAGGAATTGCAGAAGGCAAGCAACGTAGCGTGGCTTCCTTCGAATTTCTCTTGCACGGGCGTTCCTCTGCGGGTGACGGCTGCGGCCAGCATGGTTAACGGATTACCGGCAAGCCAGGTTACCGTGACCTACCAAGCCGTGGCAGGAATTCCAATCCCATGGTTTTCGAGTCTCTATTCGATCACAAGGATCGTTTCGATGAGGCAATCCGATGAAAATGCGACGCCTTAACACTGTCGGAAACTCTCTAGTGGAATTCACTCTGGTAGGAATTCCATTGATCTTCATTCTGCTCGGGACCTTCGAGATGGCCCGGGGAATGTGGTTATATGCTACTGTCGCGCATGCCGTGAGAGAGGGCGCACGCTACGCGGCAGTACATGGCAAGGATTGCTCCACGCCTCCCAACCAGTGCGCTGCCACGGTTGCCGCTGTGGCCGCGGTGATTCGCGACGCCGGTGTCGGATTAGAGCCTACCGATTTTTACCTAGCGATGACCGCCAGTGCCCCTCGTACCACTTCTAACGTAACGCTGACGCCGCTCAGTTCCTTGTTGACGGATTCATCGACATTTCTATCCGGAACAACTGGCGTGGCCGGTAATGATGTCATCGTCACCGGCGTGTATCACTTTCATACTGCGCTGACTGCATTCTTTCCGGGTCCGCCCACTCCGCCACCGCCGCCAGCACCTTTGGGTGGTTCAGACGACGGCGCGCTGCGCCTGGCGGCCACGTCGCGAGAAAGGATCGAATTCTAATGCGTTCGAAACGGGACGGACAGGCATTGCTGATGGTGACCATCTCGCTGGTCGTCATGTTAGGCATGCTCGGTCTGGCTGTCGATTTGGGCTGGGAGTTTTACGTGCACAAAACGGCGCGGGCCGCAGCCGATTCGGCAGCGCTCGCAGCGGTGAGGCAAGCGCGGGCAGGGCTGCTGGGCACCGCGGGCCCGTATACCTGTACGACCAGCGGTGTCACTTGCCAGCCCACACTTGTCAACTGTGGCGCAGCGAATGGAAATCTGGCGACCGGATGTCAATTCGCGGCTGCCAACGGCTTCTACGATGGCGGGATCGAGGGGCGCGAGACGCTCAGAATTCAGGCCAATGTGGGATCGCCTGGATGTGACGCCGTATCCCCTCCCAACTGTGTGCCCACGGCGCCGGGCGTCGCAGCCCTGTATTGGGTTCACGTGATCGCGACCGAGACGGTGCCGCAATTGTTCTCGGGCATCCTGGGGAATACGACCGGCGTTGTGAGTGCCGACGCAACGGCTGCTCTGGTCAATGTTGTGGTGCCGGGAAGCATCATTCTGCTCAATCGCGAATTCGATGCGTCGGCTGCAGGCCGGGGTATCGATTTCTCCGGTCAAGGAAGCGCGACCGTCAAGGCTCCAGCAGGCGTCCTGATGGCCTCCAACACGGGCACCGTTGGGCACGCGGGCGGCTCCTCGGACGTGAGCGCGGGATTTACTTACATACGGGGAGCTGGCACCGCGGACTGGAGTTATCAGAACGGTTTCCCGGACTTGGCCTTTTTCCAGGATCCTGAAAGTGGTAAAGGCCAGCCTACGCTCGATGGTGGGCAGGCCTCGCGTCCTTATATAGGCGTTCCCGATGGGATTCTCACTTCCGCGCAATGCCCTACCGGCCTATGCCCTTCTGGCAATTACTTTGCGACTTCAGTCGTCAATCAAAAAACCGTGGCGACAGGCAACCCGATTACAGTCAGCGATGGCCTGCGGTTTGACGGAGGGTCGTTCGGCGGCTTTGTGTTCTTCGGTGGAGTCACGTTTAGCGGCAGCGTGGGTCTAGGGCCGGGCCGCTACGTTCTCGCTGGGGTTAGATCCGGCAACACACTCCTCGATATCGGGAATGGGGCGGTTTCCGGTGGAAGCGGCGGCGACGCCGGGCGCATTTTCATCTTGACGGATTCAAGCTACGGAGGAAACGCGATCCTGTCAAATGTCGTCGCCGGAGTTCCTAATAAGAACTGGACTTCGCTGGTGTTCGGCGATACGACACTGAAATCCGGCAACGGTGCTTTCTCGCTGTTTGGGCTGAATCCCAACATGGGTCTGCCAAGCGATCTAGAAGGCTTCGCCTCCTTGGTGATGTGGCAGGATCAGCACAACTCTACGATTCGCTATGACGAGGACAGCTATGTCATGAACAGCCCGGATTGCGGTGGCGACGGGGCAGACCGGGCTTGCTCCAACCCCAACCAGAATGATCCGCAATTAACGATCTGGGGGGGAAAGCAGTCGGCGACGACCACAATTGCCGGCATCGTCTATCAACCGCGCGGCGCCTGGACCGAAGTCCACTCCGGGACGAATTTCAACGGCGCCCTGACGCTGATCACCGGCGCAATCGACATGCAAGGCAGCCCGACTTTGGACTTAACCGGACCGGGGATGCCGATCACGACGCTGACTTCGGTGCTGGTCCATTGAAAGGAGATCCAAAGTGTACCCACTTACGGTAGCGCTGGTGATCGGAACCAAACCGCTGGGCGACGAAATTCGTCCCGTCCTGCAGGCGTTTGGCTGCCGGGTGGTTCTGGACCAAAATGATGTGGGCGATTGGAACGAATTCCTCGGAAAGCTGGATCGGCTGCGCCCCAATGTAGTTTTGTACGACGTCGCCAGATTGCAGGAAGGCATGGAAGAGCCGCTCAAAAGAATTCGCGCGGCCCATTTGCCGCCACTTGTCTTCGCAGTGGATACGTCCGCGACGCCAGAGCGCATTCTTCGCGCGATCCACGCGGGCGCTAGCGAGTTTATTTATCCTCCTGCAGCTGCTCCGCTGAAAGAAGCCTTGGAAAAGCTGGCCGAAGAAACCAGGCGGCAAACGGATTCGCAGGGCCACGGCCGCATCGCGGCGTTTGTGTCGGCCAAGGGTGGCTGCGGGACTACCACCATCGCGATACACACGGCCATGGAGATTCGCTCCCTAACCGACGAGAGGGTTCTGCTGGCTGACTTGGATCTGGAATCAGGGCTAATCAGTTTTCTAATGGGCGCGGCAGGTTCCTACAGCCTGTTGGACGTGGTTGAGAATCTCGACCGGCTGGATGCGAGCTTCTGGAAGGGCCTGGTGTCGGAAGGCCGACCCGGAGTGGACGTGCTGGGGAGCGTGCCGACCCCGAACTTTCAGCTTCTTCCCACAGCCGATCAGATGCACGACGTTCTGCGGTTCCTGCGAGGACAGTATGGAGCGGTGGTGCTCGATCTTGGCAGGGCAGTGACCCCGTTGTTGATGTCCACCTTCGAACACGTGGACAACGTATTCGTTGTGACTCCCCTCGAAATTCCGGCGCTACACTGCGCGGAGCATATCGCGGCTACTCTGCTCAACCGGGGCTGTCCCAAAGACCGTCTGCACGTGATCTTGAACCGCGTGCCTAACGATCCTGAAGTCACCCTGCCGGAGCTAGAGAATATGATTGGCGCGCCGGTGTTTATCACAGTGCCGAATGATTACGCGGCACTCAATGAATGCTATTCCGAGGGCAAATTCCTACCGGCAAGCCATCGCCTGTCGCGGCGATTTGCCGAAGTGGCTGCGCACATTCTGGGCGTGCCCGCCCGGAAGAAGAATTTTGCCCTGCTGGCTTAGAAAGGAACAGGATATGACTGGGACTATTTTGCCGAGGACGGATCGAGACACCGCATGGGAGACCCGGCTCTTCCGAAAAGATGCGATTGTTCCGCAGTATCAAGATCTAAAGTTTGCGTTGCATCGTAAGCTGTTGGACCGGATCGACCTCGAGTCTTTGTCGACGATGCCTGAGGATCGCGCCAAAATCGAGATTCGCGCCGCGATTACCTCCCTGGTCGATGAAGAAAAGGCGCCCTTAAGTCTCACTGAGAAAGAACGCGTGATTACCGAGGTGCTGGATGAAGTATTCGGCCTGGGGCCTCTCGAACCGCTGCTGCGGGATTCGACCATCTCCGACATCCTGGTGACCACGCCACACATGGTCTATATCGAGCGCGCCGGGAAGCTGTACGAAACGCCGGTTCAGTTCAAGGATGATAAACACCTGTTGCGAATCATCGAAAAGATCGTTTCGCGCATTGGGCGCCGCATCGACGAATCGTCGCCGATGGTCGATGCCCGCCTGGCCGACGGCTCTCGCGTCAACGCGGTGATTCCACCGCTGGCTGTGGATGGGCCTTTGCTTTCGATCCGACGTTTCGGAAGAAGTCCGCTGCAGCCGGCGGATCTCCTGGCGAATTTGACCCTCACGGATGGAATTTTGCTGCTGCTGGAAGCTGCCGTGAAAGCTCGACTCAACATTGTGATTTCCGGAGGTACCGGCTCGGGAAAAACCACCTTGCTCAACGTGCTATCGAGCTACATTCCGAGCGATGAGAGGATCGTGAGCATCGAGGACGCCGCCGAACTGCAGCTGCATCAGCGGCACGTCGCGCGGATGGAAACCCGTCCGCCGAATGTGGAAGGTAAAGGCGATGTTCACATTCGCCAGTTAGTGATCAACGCCCTGCGTATGCGCCCTGACCGCATCATCGTCGGCGAGGTGCGCGGCGAGGAAGCGCTGGACATGCTGCAGGCGATGAACACCGGCCACGACGGCTCGTTGACCACGATCCACGCCAACAGCCCGCGGGATGCCATCGGACGCCTTCAGGCCATGGTCGGTATGGCGAACTCCAACATGAGCATAACCGCGATCCGCGAGATGATTTCCTCGGCGGTTAATCTGTTTGTGCACATCGCGCGCTTCAGCGATGGCACGCGTCGTGTGACCCATCTGACAGAGTGCGTGGGGATGGAGGGCGAGCACGTCACGACGCAGGACATCTTCGTTTTCGACAAAACTGGCCTCACTCTATCGCGGCGCGTCACTGGACGATTTCGGGCCACGGGAATCCGGCCCAAATTCTGTGAACGGTTAGAGGCGGCCGGGATTGAAATTCCAACTTCTATTTTCCAGAGCGTGGTCGAGATCGGTTAGGAGGAGTTATGTGGACTTGGCTAACCATTAGTTTTCTGGTGGTCTTCGCGGCAGTGCTGCTGGCGATCGGTCTGGCCTGGGGTTGGATGCAGGCGCGCCGCAATGCTCGCTTCAGCGAAAGAGTCAAAGCCGCGTCCAGACGGCGGGAGCCACAGAAGACTACCATCCTGCACAGCGCCGTGGACAAAGAGGAATTGCCGCATAGGGTCATGGGCGAGTCCGCTTATGGCGCCCTGCAAAACACGCTCGATCAGGCCGGCACCACGTGGACGCCAGGTGCGCTGATGTTTCTGACGGTGGCACTAGCGGCAACCGGGGTCTTGATCGGCTTAGTGGTGCCGCCCTTGGGACCTCGCTGGCTGACAATGCTGGTGTTGGGGGCCGGCCTCGGAATAGTGCCGTACGTATGGCTGGTCTTCGCCCGCAAGCGGCGACTGGCTGCCTTTGAGGAGCAGTTCCCGGACGCCTTGGATTTCCTGGCCCGCGCTATGCGCGCCGGGCACGCTTTCTCCGTGGGTCTGGAACTGCTGCCGGATGAATCCATCGATCCGATCTCGCAGGAATTCCGGCGTGTGTATCACGAGCAAAATTTGGGAGCACCGCTGGAGATGGCGCTGAAAGATTTAGCACTCCGCATCCCGTCCGTGGACGTCAAATTCTTTGTCGCCGCTGTTCTGGTGCAGCGGGAGACTGGCGGAAATCTCAGCGAGATCCTGCTGCAACTGGCAAGCGTGATTCGGGAACGATTCGAATTGAAGTTACAGGTACGCGCCGCTAGCGCTCATGGCCGGCTCACGGGGATCGTGTTGAGCGTCCTACCCTTCGTGCTGATCTTCGCGCTCCTGCTGGTTGCTCCGGGCTATCTCCAAGGCTTCTTTAAGGATTCAACCGGAAGGTATCTGGTGGCTGGCGCTCTCATCGGCCAGTTCATCGGGTATTTCTTCATTCGCCGCATCGTGAATATCAAGGTGTGATCTTATGCTGACCATTACAATCGTTGGGCTGTTCTGTTTCCTGGTCGTCGTGATCTCGCTGCTGGGCTATGGCTATTACGTACGGCCCTCCAGGTTTTTTAGGCGGCTGCAACCCGGTGCGGTCGCCGGAAGCGAGGTGCCTGCGGGACCCCATGCTCCGCTGTCGCCGGCGATGCACCTGTTTGAAGAACTTGGCACGAAATTCCCAATTTCGCTCGAAGATGCCTCCTCGGCCCGGCACGACTTGATGGCGGCGGGCTTCCGCTCGGAACACGCCGTGGCCGCTTATTACGGAATCAAAATCGTCACAGCGGCAGTCTTTGCCGCCCTGGCATTCCTTCTGGTGGTGCCTTCGATCGGTGCAATACCCCTGAGGCTTGTCGTGATCATAGGTATGGCGTTTGGCGGATATCTCATTCCCGGACTGCTGGTTGAGCACCTGATCGTTGCACGCCAGGAGAAGCTGCGCTACTCCTTGCCCGATATTCTGGACCTGCTGGTGGTGTGCGTGGAAGCCGGACTGGGCCTGGATCAGGCCCTGATGACAGTGAGCCGCGAACTGCAGACGACGCATCCGTTGCTCTGTGACGAACTCAGCCTAGTCAACCTCGAAATGCGCGCTGGCATGAGACGGGCCGACGCCTTGCACAACTTCGCGGAGCGTACCGGAGAAAGGGAAATCCGTAAGCTGGTGGCGATTCTGATTCAGACCGATCGTTTCGGTACGAGCATTGCCGATGCACTGCGCACGCATTCGGTTTTCATCCGGAAACGCCGGCGCCTGGATGCAGAAGAACGCGCCGGGAAGGTAGGCGTCAAACTGGTGTTCCCCATCTTCCTATTCCTGCTGCCTTCGATGTTAGTGATCGCGGCCGGCCCCGGATTGCTGCAAGTGTTCAAGACTTTATTCCCGCTGATGCGGACCTTTCACACACTGTAGAGAGTTAACCCTCTCTTGGTTCGCTTCAACGCAATCACGGGAATTCAGACCTCTAGTCCAACTTTCGAGTGGTCGGCAATCCGGAAGTTATCGACCGTTGGTGCGCATTTCACCGCGCGTTATGAACTATTATCGGAACCGTTTCGACTAGCGAATGTTCTCAAGCCCTCGATGGAAACGGTCGGCGTGATTGTGCTCAGCCTGCGCTAGCCTCTCAAACCAATCTGCGATCTCCGAGAACCCTTCTTCGCGGGCGGTTGCCGCCATGGTCGGGTACCCGCTCGTGTATTCGGACGCTTCTCCCGCAATCGCAGATTCCAGGTTGGCTAGAGTCGCGCCAATCGGCATTCCGGTTGCCGGGTCGCCTATTTTGCGGAGGTGGTCTAAGTGCCCGTGGGCGTGGCCTGCTTCTCCCTCCGCGGTGTCGCGGAACAATCCTGCGATCTCAGGATAGCCTTCGATATCAGCCTGCCGGGCGAAGTAGAGATAACGCCGATTGGCTTGCGCTTCGTTGGCGAAAGCTGCTTTCAGGTTCTCATGCGTCTTACTTCCCTTTAGCGTTGCCATTGTGTGCTCCTTTACCCTGTCCCGTCCTGGTCGCGTCCCAAATAGCTTTGCTGAATCAGTTTTGCGACCAGCGCCGTCCATCCTTGATGACTTGCGCCCAGCCCGCACCCATCCTCGCCATGGAAATATTCGAAGAAGAGTAGGCAGTCTCGCCAGTGCGGATCGTTCTGGAACTTCTCTTTGGACCCGTAAATCGGCCGCCGGCCCCGATCATCGCGGAGAAAGAGCCGCGTCAACCGGCGCTGCAGCTCCAGGCTCACTTTCCACAAGTCGAGGCGGCAGCCAGACCCGGTCGGGCACTCGATCTGGAACTCATCGCCGAGGAAGTAATGGAACTTTTGTAGCGCCTCTATGATAAGAAAGTTGATCGGAAACCAGATCGGCCCTCTCCAGTTCGAGTTGCCGCCGAAGAGCCCCGTTTGCGACTCCCCAGGCTGATAATCGATCTTGTGATCGGTCTGATCGAGTCGCAGGAAATAGGGATGCTTCCGATGATAGCGGGAGAGTGAGCGGATCCCATTGGTCGAGAGGAATTCCGACTCGTCGAACATGAGACTTAGGATACTCTCCAAACGGTCTCGGTTGACCAACGACAGGAATCGTCTGATATTCGTAGCTGTTGTTTGGGTTTCGATGCAGTCCGCAAACTCCGGTAGTGTGTCAATGAAATACTGCATCCGGCGCTTGAATCCAGGCAACGTGTCGATCAGTTCGGAGTCCAGCGTCTCCACGGCGAGCAATGGGATCAATCCCACTAGAGACCTCACTCTCATGGGCTGGGATTTTCCGTCCGGCGTGCGCAGTACATCGTAATAGCAGCGGTCGGTCCGGTCCCATAACTCGATGCCCTGTCCGGCAATGTTGTTCATCGCGCGCGAAATGTAAACGAAATGCTCAAGGAATTTAGAAGCCACATCTTCGTATGCGGCATTCTCCCTGGCCAGCTCAAGCGCAATGATCATCATGTTGAGGCAGTACATTCCCATCCAACTGGTGCCATCAGATTGTTCGATCACTCCGCCCCCCGGCAGCACTCCGCTCCGGTCGAGCACCCCCACGTTGTCCAGACCGAGAAAGCCACCTTGAAAGACGTTGTGGCCTTCAGAGTCCTTGCGGTTCACCCACCACGTGAAATTGAGAAGCAACTTATGAAAAGCTCGTTCCAGGAAGCCGCGGTCTCGTCGCCCGGAGTGTCTTTCTTCGATTTTGTAGACACGCCACACCGCCCATGCGTGAACCGGAGGATTTACGTCGGAGAAGTTCCACTCGTAAGCGGGGAGCTGTCCATTGGGATGCATGTACCATTCCCGTAACAACAGAAGGAGCTGTTCTTTGGCGAAATCCGGATCGATCAGTGCCAGAGGGATGCAATGAAACGCTAGATCCCATGCCGCGTACCAAGGGTATTCCCATTTGTCCGGCATGGAAATAACGTCCGCATTGTTGAGATGCGTCCACCCATGGTTACGCCCATGCTGGCGCACGCCGGGCGGCTCGGGTCCAGCCGGATCACCTCGCAGCCAACGCCGAACATTGTAGTTGTAAAACTGTTTGCTCCAAAGCAGAGTCGCGAAGGCCTGGCGCTGGATCAAACGTTCATCGGAGCTCAGAGCCGCTGGGGCGATCGCCTCGTGGAATTCGTCAGCCTCAGCGCAGCGTTCTTGAAATAGTTCATCGAAAGCGTCCCCGAAGGCATCAAGACTAGGACTAAGCGTGAGCCGCAGCTTTATTGTCGCCGTCTGTCCCGCGCCCATCTGCAAACGGTAACGAGCCGCGGCCTTCGTGCCACGCCTCTCCGGATTTACCGTATGCTTCTTGCCTGCTACCAGATAGTCGCCGATTCCGTCCTTGACATAAGGAGTGGGATTTGAGACTCCAAACAGACGCCTGTAGTTCGTTTCATTCTCTGTGAACAACAACTCTGGATTGCCTTCGCACCAGAGCCAGCGTTCCGCCATGTCGGAGTGAATCACGCGAATCGAGTGCGTGCCTTCACCTATCGCGTCCGCGACCAATTGAGGCTTGCGTGCATCCAACCCCCATGACCAGGTGTTACGGAACCAGATCGTCGGCAACACGTCTATGCTTGCTGGTTCCGGGCCTCGATTGACCACCGTAACTCGAATCAGAATATCCTCCGGGGCCGCTTTCGCATACTCTACCATCACGTCGAAGTACCGATCCTGATCGAACACCCCAGTTTCTAGCAGTTCGTATTCAGGCTCCGAACGGGGCCGGCGGCGATTACCTTCAATCAATGCAGAGTAGGGAAACGCCGCTTGCGGGTACTTGTAAAGGTACTTCATGTAGGAATGCGTGGGCGTCGAATCCAGATAGAACGAGTACTCTTTGACATCCTCTCCATGCGATCCCTCGTTGCCGTTTAGGCCAAAAAGGCGCTCCTTGAGAATCGGATCCTGGCCGTTCCAGAGTGCTATCGCGAAGCAGACCAGTTGATGCCGGTCGCAGATACCACCGAGGCCGTCTTCGCTCCAACGATAGGCGCGCGATCGCGCGTGGTCGTGAGGAAAGTAATCCCATGCCGCGCCATCGCACGAGTAGTCTTCGCGAACCGTGCCCCAAGCACGCTCGCTCATATACGGTCCCCACTGCCTCCAAGGTACTCGCCGTTCACGCGCCTCCGTTAGCCTTAGCTGTTCCGCCGTCATATCTTTCGAATGGCCTGATGATCCAGCCTACACTCAATGAGGTCGAACCCCAAAGCGCAAGCGCCACGACGCCGCCAAGCTAACAAGGGACAAATGGCCGCCGAACCCAAACCTACGCATCCCAAATTGGGCGTTTTAGGTTCCTCCGAGGCAGTAGTCCCGTTAACACGTATTATCGGTAGCCGGCGCGCTGGCCCACGCCAACACTCTTCGATTTAGGCTCTGCCCGTCAAAGTGCGATTTCAGAAGTGGTTTCCCCAACCAGTTTGTGCTTAGCTGAAGGTTTGAAGAAACAGACAAATCATCTTCTGCCAGCCGGCTCGCATTCCTGCAAGTGTGAGAAAGTCCGGCATGCGCCTAAGCTGGTCGTGCTCACCGGAGGGCCAGGCGGGGGAAAGACGGCCGTACTTGAAATGGCCCGGCGGTACTTTTGCCAACATGTTGCAATTGCGCCTGAGGCAGCCAGTATCGTTTTCGGCGGTGGATTTCCCAGGTCGGATACGCCGAAGGGCCGCCGCGCAGCCCAACGAGCCATTTTTTACGTGCAGAGGGCTTTGGAAACAATCGCACTCGAAAACCGGCAGTCGGCTGTGATCCTGTGTGATCGGGGAACTCTGGACGGACTCGCGTATTGGTCCGGCTCCCGCCAGAGTTTTTTTGAGGAATTTGATATCAATTTCGAGGAGGAGTTGAGCCGTTATTCGGCAGTCGTCCACATTGAGGTCCCTGCGTTGGCGTGGGGCTACGAGAAAAATCGGATCCGTAAGGAAAGCGTATCCGAGGCGCTGAAAATAGACCAGCGCGTCGCCCAGGCGTGGAGCGGGCATCCGCGAGTCATGACTGTGGGCGCCGAAGCCGGTTTTTTGGACAAGCTGGCTTACGCAATCGAACTCCTGCGGGGTGAGCTCCCCCCATGTTGCCAGACTCACTTGCACGCGGTCGCAGAGAAGACGAACTGAGCATCAGGACCCGCCTCCGGCTCCGTCAGCGCCTCCCGTCGCAGACTACGCGAAGCGGCAGCCCCTACGTTCTTGTCGGCATCTCGCACGAGTGGAGCGCTCGCCATTTCAAGCCTGATAGGATTGCAGTTCAGACACATACAAGGAGGAGCCATGTCCAGGATTAAGCACATCGTATTCCCAGTTGATTTTTCGGATCGCTCGAATGGCGCGGTGCCGTTTGTTGCGGAGATGGCCCGCCGGCACGACGCCAACGTCACTCTGCTCGCCGTGGCGCACCTGCCCCACGTGGAATGGCCGGAAGCGATTGATCCTCAACTGATCCTCGACGGCGTGAAGTCGCGATTGGAGAGCGCCTACGTGAGCGATTTTGCGGGATTGACAGTGGCCCGGACGGCGGTACTTGGCGATCCTGCCCATGCGATTACCGAATTCGTCGCCGCCAATAAGGTGGACTTGGTAATGATGCCCACTCACGGCTATGGTCCCTTTCGCCAGTTGTTGTTGGGGTCGGTCACCGCAAAGGTTCTGCATGACGCCCACGTTCCCGTGTGGACCACGGCACATACCGTCGCGACGCCGGATCGCGAGCATGTGCACCTCCGCAAAGTCTTGTGCGCCGTGGATGCGAGCCCCGCCAGTGTCGATCTGATGCGCTGGGCGGCAGGCCTGGCGAAGAATGTGGGCGCGACTTTGCGTCTTGTGCACGCGGTCCCGAGCATGGAAGCGTGGCCAGAATGGCAGATGGATCAGAAATTCGAAGAGAAGCTCCGCGAAAACGCCGAGCACACCATCCAGGATCTGGAGAAGGCCGCGGATATCTACGTCCCTGTATGTGTCGCCGCGGGTACGGTGCCCGATGTGGTTCGCGAAGAGGCTCTGCAGCATGGCGCGGACTTGGTACTCATCGGGCGCGGCTCGTTGCAGGATACCTTGGGACGGCTGCGTACGCACTCTTATGGGATTATTCGCCACGCGCCGTGTCCCGTTCTCAGTGTCTGAAAATCAGCTGCCCGCGCTGGCATGAGACTGCGTTCTAAGAGACCCACGAATGGCCGATTCCGCAGGTTTCTAGGCGACGGGTGGAATGATACTCGCCTGAGCGGCTGCAACGAGAATAGATGTCGGCCAGGCGGAAACAAGTCAATTGCGTCAGTAACCCGTAGAAGTAGAGTACGCTAACCGCCCGATATGTCACATTAACGCAACCGTCCCTGCCTAGACCTTACTACCTTGGTCGTCCTAGCTCGCTGCGAGGAAACGCTCCTAGCAAGTGACGAGATCGGTGTGTGCGAAGCCCTTGGAGTAGTCGAGCACGGAGATCACCGTCGGCGTCACGCGAAAAATCCGCACATCCGCCGGGGTCGGTATTGGAAGTTTTAGGGAGGCTTGCTGCGGATACTTCAGCATGAGCAAGCGCAAAGCCTTTTCTGCTTCGGTCGGATCGACCACGACTTGCGCACGCGCCGCCATGGACAGTCCGGTGATCTCCATCACTTGTGGTGTGTCGTGATCGATCGTCAGCTACACCCGCTCATCGCGCGCCAGATTTGCGGCCTTCTGGCTTTCGGGGCCGCAGAGAAAGTAAAGCGTGAGGCCCTCGTTCGCATAGCCCACAGTCGTCGCCTGTGGCCAGCCGTCCGGCCTCAGCGTGGCAATCGTCATGATCCGGTGCTGATCCAAAAGCGCCAGGATCTTCTGTCTGATCTCTTCGTCCATTGGTCGCCTTCCGAATCGTATCATCAACCGAGATCAACTAGCTCTTAGCGGACGACTGGCAGATAGGGAATGAAAAACGGGCTTACCGGAAGCTGACTTAGAGTCGGCCTTTTGGAACAAGTCAACCAGCACACTTACCAGCCCGATAATTCCTATTATCGGAAGGCATCCTGGGCGTTACCTTATGCTCCGGAGTCGCTTTCACGATCCACTTGTACGAGGTAGCCGACTACGCAACCAAGTGAGGAACTCACCAGTCAAATCTCCAGTAATTCAGAAATCGTCACCGGAGGTATGTTCGGTTGAAGGCCCACAAACGCTGAGACAACGCCCTTTAATTCCTTGCTAATATCATCGAAGTCCCACTCTTTGTGCGCGGCCCTGCCAGTAACGCGTTGTACAGTGAGATGGTGCAACTCCCTGCCTGCCCGTGCTCGGGCGCTTTCGAGAAGAGGAGTGATCGCCGGGCGACTGGCGTCCCAATCTGTAACATAGTCGGCTGCGAGTACGTCATCCGCGTCGGGATTCGACGGATAGAAGAATTGAATCAAGTTTTTGAGATGGAGCGCGAAGCCTTCGACTTTAAACTTCATCTCCAACTGATCGACCGGTCGTTTCGCACGAGCCAGAACGAACATCTGAACTTCATAAAACAGGTGCTCCCCAGCGAAAGAATGGAGGTCTATCGATGGGGCCACGCGCTTCGCTCGCGATTTTGGAGCCACGTTGGTGGCAAGAGCAGTCATGCGGTGGTGGGTCATAATGAGCCTCCTCTTTCACGTAAGCGTCACAGACGCCAATCACAAGTAAAGCAATTGACTGCCCAACCCTGCGACTCAATCGATTTGAGTCACTTACAAGGTTCGCGTGGGCCTTATGAGTCCCCTGATTCGGAGAGGGTGCGCGATATTGCCCATACTTGGAGTACCGCCTCATAGTCCTCTAATCGCCACTTGGGCGGAAAACGCGTAAACCACGGATGTGACACAACGAACAGGCGGGGCGTTTCAATTCGACGGTTGCCGACTTTTCCGCCAAGTGGAACAGCGGTGGTCGGATTTGAGATCAAAAACCCGATCGTTTCTGGGTATGTCGTAATCCAGAGACGACGGCAGAAGTACAAGGAACAAATCAGATCTACGGGATAGCGTCACAAACTGCTCGTCCAGGATTTACAGTTCGCTCTTTACCCGACGCTGGACATCAACATCAACCGCGACCGAGCGACCGGCGGCGTGCTGGGAAACACGGCAGCAACATTACTGCTGTCGTCGAATCACGCGATTTCCAGCCTGCCCATCATACCCAGGTCTTCGTGATCGAGGATGTGGCAGTGATACATCGCCGCTCCCACAAAATCCCGAAACACGGTTCTCACGCGGACCCGATCGCCGGTGGGGACCAGAATCATATCCTTCCAGGAGCGGGCCACTCCTCCGTCAGGCTCCACGACCTGAAACGGATTCGTATGGATGTGCATGCGATGGTCCATCATCGAAGAGTTCACAAACTCCCATTCCTCGAAGGTGTTCAGCGCCGCTCGCGTGTCGATCCGATCCGGATCAACGGCGCGTCCGTTGATGGTGAAGTTCATCATGCCGCCCACCATCGCCAGAGCCCTCCGTATACCGTACCTTCCAACTCGGGGGCGGAATGGGGATGGGCATGCAGCGGGTCGATGCGAACCAGTTGCCCAGACAGGTTCTCAGCTAATTCTTTCGCATGGCCATCCCTTCGACTCGTGGCATGAAGATAAGCGTCGTAGTGTTCCGACGCTTGAATGACCAATTTACGTTCGTCTTCCGATAACTCGATACTCATACCTGTTTGATGGTGATCGTAAGGCAGCGTTCCGTTCCCTTAAGTTTCTCCGGCTTCTTGGTGCGTTAACCGAAGTTCAAGCGGCTTCGGTCCCATGCCGCCCGCACCAATGGGCGCGAGGATCTCGCACGGACCGAGTTTTGTGCCGACAGACAGCGGCATATCCGTGATGCAGCTTAGTTTGGCTAATTAGAAAGTCGGTAGGTCCTGTATTATGGCGCATCCGAAAGGTGCCATGGCTGCCTCCTCGTGACTCGCAAGAAGATGACGAGGAGGCGCCGCCCGCGAGTGTGCTGGGCCAAACGCCGCCTGCGCGTGACCCCAACTGGGGTCCATGAGTCCTGACTAGACCGGCGGGCGTGGGGTGGCGGCAGTATCAAGGTTGAGCGAGGATTAGCCCGGTTACTTGTGAATAATCACCTGTATCGTACCCGACGTGTTATCAAAGGCCACGCCATTAGTTGCGGACGCGGTGGTAACGCGCGGAACGAATGACTCTGGCCCGAATGTCTCGTTCGGCGGCACGAAAGGTGGGGACGGCAGGATGATTGCCAAGTAGGCAGGATCGGGCTTCGGAACCTCCACAGTCGCCAGCGAAATTACCTGGATCGCCAGCCGTGAAGGAAGAGCTTTTCCATACTCCTCCCGGGTGGCTCCCCCGAAACTGGCATGCCCCTGCTTGTTGATCCTAAAATCTAACAACCCGGCGTACGATATTGTCCCGGCCATATAGACATCTTTCATCACAAGCTCGACCAGCATCGAAATGTCCGTGCCTTGCTTCGCTTTGTTAAACAGATCATCCAGTGTCATTTGTAGCCATCCTTCATGATGTCGTTGATCGGGGATCACCCTCTTGCATTTCTCGTTACCTCGGAACTTGTGCACTTCTGATGCCAACAGAGAGAGCATCGCGGAGTTTGGCAATTAAGGGAAAGGGCACTAATAGCATGGCTTTTTTAGGGCGGAATACATGCTCCACAGCGAGTGTGGGTCATTGCGCTGGTCAATTGCGCAGGTTGACCCACTTGGCCAAAAAATCGGCATCTTGGAGAAGTGAGGCAAAGTGACCGGTTCGCCGCCCCGATAATTGCCATTAACGGAAGTCACGTACGACAGGCTGCTGTGAAGCGACTAACTTCCGGATCCACCGTAATCTAGGCGTTGCCAGAGAGCTACTGCTTACGCACTGGCAGACTGGGCGCCCAATCGCGGTTAAGGTGTTGCCCAATCACGTCAAGCATCAAGCTGACCATAATTACCCATGAGTCCGGCTATTTCAACGGCGCCTTGCCTTCCGGATATTTTTACCACCGGCCTCCTTGTCGCCCAGGCTGGAAACGTCCTGATCATACTTGACGAGATCGACGACCGACTGCGGTACGCCTTCTTGCAGCGCCTGCGGCGAATGCGCTGCCCATTCGAACTGGTGATTCATCTCGCGTCCAGCCACGATGATCGTCAACTCA
>Ga0105245_10001894_pt1 | contig 19007 bp, 10 predicted proteins | sample KBSM54metaG_FD_81523 | JGI IMG/M metagenome (GOLD analysis project Ga0105245, IMG submission 81523) | Miscanthus rhizosphere microbial communities from Kellogg Biological Station, Michigan, USA - KBS M5-4 metaG | ecosystem: Host-associated > Plants > Roots > Rhizosphere > Soil | place...
CGCCTGCGCGGCGCGCTCGCCGCGGTGCAGGCCGCGCGCACCCTGATCGGCGGCCAGGTCGTCGAGCCGCAGTTCGCGAGTCCGTTCTGGACCGGCATCCGCGACCACACAGACGAGTTCTTCACCAGTGCGCATGCCGCGGTGGCGAGCGGTGCGGCGCTGTGGCGCCTGTCGGTGCCGTCGACGGCGCCGCCGCTCGGCCTCTCGGGCGAGCTGCTGATCGAATGGGGCGGCGCGCAGCGCTGGCTGTGCACCGCGATGCCGGCCGGCGCGGTGCGCGACGCGACCGCCCGCGCCGGCGGCCACGCGACGCTGTTCGCTTCGCGCGACAAGACGCCCGGCGCGTTCGCGCCGCTGCAGTCCCCGCTGGACCGCATCCACCGCGAACTGAAGAAGGCGTTCGACCCGTCGGGCATCTTCAACCCAGGGCGCCTGTACCCCGATCTCTGAGTCGAATAAGTCCATCCGATGCAAACCAACCTCGCGCAGGAATTCAAAGGCACGCCCGAAGGCGCCGAGGCCGAGGCGATTCTGCGCAAGTGCGTGCACTGCGGCTTCTGCACCGCCACCTGCCCGACCTACCAGCTTCTCGGCGACGAGCTCGACGGCCCGCGCGGCCGCATCTACCTGATGAAGCAGGTCCTGGAAGGCGCGCCGGTCACGCGCAGCACGCAATTGCATTTGGATCGCTGCCTGACCTGCCGCAATTGCGAGAGCACCTGCCCGTCCGGCGTTCAGTACGGCGCGCTGATCGACATCGTGCGGCCGATCGTCGACGAGCGCGTCGAGCGGCCCAAGCGCGAGCGCGGCGTGCGCTGGCTGCTGAAGGAAGGGTTGCCATCGCCGCTGTTCGCGCCGGCGATGAAGCTCGGCCAACTGGTGCGGCCGCTGCTGCCCCACGCACTGCAGAACAAGGTGCCCGAAGGCGCGGACGCGCGCGCCCGTCTCTGGCCGACGCGCACCCACGCACGCAAGGTCCTGATGCTGATGGGCTGCGTGCAGCCGGCGATGCTGCCCAACATCAACAGCGCGACGGCGCGTGTCCTCGACGCCGCCGGCATCCAGACCGTCGTCGCCGACGAGGCCGGCTGCTGCGGCGCGATCCGCATGCACCTGAACGATCGCGAAGGCGGCCTTGCGGACATGCGGCGCAACATCGACGCATGGTGGCCGCTGATCAACGGCGACCAAGGCGGCGGCGGCTTCGAGGCGATCGTGATGAATGCCTCCGGCTGCGGCGTGACGGTCAAGGACTACGGCCATGCGCTGGCGCGCGACCCGGCATATGCCGACAAGGCCAAGCGCATCAGCGCGCTGACGCGCGATCTGAGCGAGCTGCTGCCCGATCTCGTGCCGAAGCTCAAATCCAAGATGCGTCTGCACGGCGTGCCGACCACGCTCGCCTACCACCCGCCTTGCACGCTGCAGCATGGCCAGCAGTTGCGCGGCGGCGTCGAGCAGGGGCTGCGCGAACTCGGCTTCACGATCAACGTGGCGGCCAGCGAGTCGCACCTGTGCTGCGGATCGGCGGGAACGTACTCGGTCTTGCAACCCGAGCTCGCTTACCAGTTGCGTGATCGCAAGCTCGGCCACCTCGCCCCCTTGCAGGCGCAGGCGATTGTCTCGGCCAACATCGGCTGCATCCAGCATCTGCAGACCGGCACTGCCACGCCGGTCAAGCACTGGATCGAAGTGCTCGACGCCGCGATCACCTGACGCAGCCTGACGTTCTGCGTTTATTGGGGTGCGGGGCGACGGCACAGCCGTGAAGATGCGGTCGGCGCTGGAGATGGCTGCGCAAGCTGGATCGACACAAATCTAACGTCACGTCAGAGTTTTATGATCAAAAGTGGAAGGCCAGTCGCAGGCCGCCCCACTGGCGGCCGTTCACGAGGATCGGCGCGGCCGCTTCCTTCATGACGACGAACCTGCCGCCGCCCATGTCACGCCGGTAGGTCTGCAGCAGGAACGGGCGCTGGTTGCGAGCCGAGGCCAATCCTGTGCGGTCATTGAAGATGCGTCGATAGCGGCTGTTTGCGGTGTCCCACGCGAGGTCGCCGCGCTGGGGTTGGCAGTACTTGCGGTTGTGCGTAGCGATGTAGCCATTGCGGTCGGCCGCAATGCAGAACACCACCTTGGGGCTCAGCGTCAGGATGCCTTCCTGCACTTGGGGGAAGAGTCGATCGGTGAGTGCGACAAAGCGTGTCGTGTGCTGCTTCGGCGTGGTGTTGGCGATGGGCCTGTAATCCTCGTCGAACAGGTCGGACATCGAGATCGCAGAGGTCTTGAGCGCATCTTCGAGCAAGGCCCCGATCCGCTCGGCGCCTTCGATCGCGGCGCGGATGTACGGCGTGTCCTCGGTCTCGACGCCGCATTCGGCGACCTGCTCGATCAAGCGCTCCGAGACCTTCAACAAGGCATCGCCACGCGCCATGGCCGTGTCGAGCGCACGGCTCGATTGGCCGATCTCCGCCTCGATCGAGGCCATCTGCACGTTCAATGCGCTGCAGATGCCGCCGCTTTGCTTGGCCGAAGCGCTGATGCCCGCAACAGCACGCTGAACTTCCTTGAGTGCCGCGTGAAAGGCTCCGTCGCGATCGAGTCGGTCGTCGCTGGTCTGGATTTCGCGTGCCAATGCGTCGATGCGGTGCCCCAACGCCCGCACCGTCGCCGTGATCTGCTGCGACGATGATTCGACCTTGGCGGCGAGATCCTTGACCGCGTCGGCCACGACGGCAAATCCCCTGCCTGCCTCGCCAGCCCGTTTGGCTTCGACGGTGGCGTTGAAGGCGACCAGCCGCGTGTGCAGCGCGATCTGCGTGATGGAATCGGCGGCCTGCGAAACCTCATTCAACTTGCCGACGATGCCGACAACCTCGGTGCCGACCTCCTGTACCGCGCGGCGGGCGCGTTCGACCGCTTCGAGACTGCCGGACGAGCCCGCCTGTATGGCAGCTTGAGCTTGCGTCACCTGCACCACCTGCGTGGCCAATTCCGCGAGCGACCTCGCTTGCTGCGTCGAGACCTTCTGCGTGTCTTCCAGCAGCCCGCGCACTTCGGCAGCCTCGCGCCCGATCGTCGACGCGTTCTGTCCAATCGCATTGACTGCGCCGCGCAGGTCGGGCTCGTTCACGTCGGCGGCAATGGGCTGCACCGGATCAACGCTGGGCTGACGGCGCAGAATGGAATTGAGTACTTGAAACATGAGCGCGGATAACCGACCAACCAGCAACTGACTATAGGGGCGCAGCAGGCACCCATGGTTGCTGAAGGTTGACAAATCAACGATTCGGCGTGCGGGCGTCGAGCGTCGGCTTCATGATGCTCAGGCCTGCAGCGCGAGCGACAAGGCATCGTCGACGCTCATCGAGAGACCCATCGACCAGGCGGCGTCGAACTCGGCGGCCGGAGTCGACTGCCGGGCCGAGGCGACGGCTGCCTGCACCAGGCCGCTGGTGTAGGCGTCGAGCGTCAGTCCAGTGGCCTCGCAGGCATGCATCGCCGCCGCAGCCACGCTGGCGGCCTCCTTCATGCGCTCGCAGCGAGCGAGCAGGGCCGCCATGCTGGTCAGGCTGAACACCCTCTCCTGGAGACTCGGGGCGCTGCGCCTGGACTCAACGGCGGCCCGCAAATGAGCATTCGCGGCTTCGAGGTCACCTCTTGCCAGGGCGACGAGCCCGAGGTTGTCCAGCACCACCGCATCCGTCACCGGCACATCGGTCTCGACGAGACGAGCACGCTCCAGTGTTTCTCGAGCGCTATTCAGTTCACCGCAGCAGAGCTCGCCGTAGCCTATCGCGGCCAGCGCACGCTTTTCCATCATCGGGTTTCTCAGCTGGCGCGCGAGCTCGACGACTTCCTCCAGATACTTGCGGGCTGATGCGAAGTCCGATTGCCCTTGCGCCGCCACCCCCAAGCTGTTGAGGATGCGCGCTTGCAGATCCTGCGCTCCTGCTGCCCGAGCGAGCAGCGCAGCCTCCTCCAGGCTGGCTCGGGCCGATGCCGTGTCGCCGAGGCGGTTCTGATCGACGGCCATGGAGCGCAGCGCCGTGATGGCGAGCCTCTTGTCGCCTGTCTCCCGCGCGAAGGACAAGGCCTCTTCGTAAAGTGCGATGGCTTGCACGTACTGCCCGCGATTGCTTGTCGCGCTCGCAAAATGAAACGACACGGTCGACCAGACCAGCCGGTCGTCGGAACGCCGCACAGCTGCCCTGGCATCGTCGAGCAAGGTGTCTGAGCGCTGACGCTCGCCCAGCTCACGCAGTGCGCCGCTCAGGTTCACCATCGCGAGAAGCTCGGTGGCTGTGTCCCCGCAATCCTTCGCGATCTCCATCGCCTTCTCGGCGCAATCGCGCCTCTGCGACATCGATACGTCGAACATCGCTCGAGCCTTCGCGAGCCATGCACGCCCTTGCTCGCGCCGGGCCCCGAGGGGCTGCCAGATGGCGAGCGCCTGGTCGAAGTACCTGCATGCGGCCTCGTGGTCGCCCAGACCGATGCAGTCGGCGCCCATCGCCTCGGTTGCCTGGGCCTGCAGGCGCTGTTCCCCCGATCCCTGTGCGAAGTCCAGCGCAGCTTGCAGTCGGCTCCATGCCGCCTCGTTGCGCCCCAGAATCGTCAGCAGCTGACCGATCTTCAGCTCGATGTGCGCCCGCTCCTGCTCGTCCTGAACCAGCGGCAGCAGGCGCTCCCAGTACGCCAGCGCAATCTCGTTTGCATATTCGGCCTGCGCCGACTCGGCCGCTCGCCGCAGGTACTCGCGCTGTTTAGCGAGGTCGTCGCTCAATGCGTAGTGGTGCACCAGCAGGTCCAGATGCTGACGCGTGTCCAGCGTCTCGATGTATCGGGCGAGCTGCCCGTGCAGCCGCACGCGCGTCGCCTGCGGCAGGCTCTCGTAGGTCACCTCGCGCGTGACCACATGCTTGAAGAGGTAGGCGAGCTCGGGCTCGGGCATGCACTGCGGCGTGATGTCCAGCCGCTCCAGCTCTGCCAGCTCGGCCTTGACCTCGCGCACTTCGCCCAACGCCGGATAGCAAGCGTGCAGCCAGTCGACCCGGAACTGCCGCCCGATCACGCTGGCCGTCTTGAGCGTGGCGCGCTGCCCCTCCGTCAGCCGGTCGATGCGCGCGAGGATCAGAGACTCCAGGCTGGGCGGCAGCTCGGCTTGGCGGTTCGCGTCCTCGGCCCATTCGTGCAGCGTCACCTGACGGTCGCGCAGGTGGTTCAGCAGTTCCTCGATGTAGAAGGGGTTGCCCTCGGCCTGGGCATTCAGACGTGCGGCCACGGCCTCCTCCAGCGTCTCGGCGCAATCAGGTTCCCAGGCCGCGAGCCTCACGGCCACCAGCTGCGAGACCTCGGATGGCTCCAGCGGATGCAACACGATGCGCGTGCACGCGGGCAGCGCTTCGGCGCGTGCGGAGGCATCGCCGCCGTGCTCCGAGGGCCGGTGCGCGAGCACGAAGGCCAGCTTCAGCTGCGGCGCTCCGCGCACCAAGGTTTCGAGCAGCTCGAGGGACGCGGGATCGATCCAGTGCATATCCTCGATGGCGATGAGCAGGGGCTCGCGCGCGGCCAGGGCGGCCAGCACTTCTTCCAGCACGGCGGTGAGCACGTTGGCCCGTTCCTGCGGCGACAGCGAGCGCGTGAACTCGCTCTCCTCGATCGACATCCCGAGCAACGGCCCCAACACGGGCACCGCCGCGACGCGCGTGCGTGCGAGCGAGCGGACGGTGTCCTGCACGGACGAGACGTCGCCGCCGTCGCCGGCGCCGAGGAGGGTACGCCACACCGGCCGCCAGGCCAGATAGGGGCTGTGCCGCCCGGTGGCCTCGCACGAGCCGGCGACGACCCGGAAGCCGCGGCGCCGCGCCGACAGCAGCAGCTCGGCCAGCAGCCGGCTCTTGCCGATGCCCGCATCGCCAGTGAGCGTGATCACGTGCGCCCGACTGCCGTCGAGGACTGCGCGCAGGGCCTCTTCGACCAGCGCGAACTCGCGCTGGCGGCCCACCATGGCCGTGCCATGGCGCCGCTCCTGGCGCCGGGCAGCGTTCGAATGCCGCTCCCCGGTGACCGCATGCACGGCCACCGGCTCGGCGCGACCCTTGACGCGCACGGGATCGAGGCCGCGCAGCACATAGTCGAGCGCGAGGCTGCGGCGCAGTGCGTCGCTCACGAGGATCTCGCCCGGCGCGGCCACCGCCATCAGCCGCGCGGCCAGATTGACCTCGTCCCCGAGCGCACCGTAGGTGGCGCGTGATCGTGCTCCATAGGCGCCGACGCGTGCCGGGCCGCCGCTCAGGCCGATGCTGGTCGGCTGCAGGAAGCCGAGCTCGCGCAACGCGGGCGCCAGTTCGCGAGCGGTGCGCACGGCGCGCAGGGCATCGTCCTCATGGGCCCAGGGCGCACCAAAGGCGACGTAGGCGTAGCCACCCTTGTCGCCCAGGGTGAGCTGCAGCAGCACCCCGCCGCGATGCGCCGCGATGCGCTGGACGCGGCGCACCGCCTGGTCGAGCTTGGCGCCGGCCTGCGGATCGGTGTCGTAGTCGATAAGGCCCAGCCTGACGAACAGCGCGACGACCTGGCGCAGCTCGGCGAGGTAGGTGCCATGGCCCGCCTGCTCTCGCTCGTACACGGCCGGCAGGATCCACGGCCGCAGTGCTCCGGCGTCGAGCGACGGCGGCGGTGCGACCGCAGGTGCCGGCAGCGGCCATGCAACGCTCTGAGCCGGCTCGGTCACCGCGAAGGACTGCCCGGCGGCTTCGCGCCACTCGCGCACGATCAGAGCGGAACCGAGCGACTCGACTGTCGCGCGGTCGACGAGAACGTCGCCGGGATGCGCCACGCGCTCGGCGCTGCCCAGACGCTCGACGACGGCCCCGCCGACCGCTTCGAGCCGTTGGATCGCCGGATCGCCGACGACCATGCGCCGCGCACTGCCGCATGCGACGGCAACCTTCAGCGCCATGCCATCGAAGCCGCGCATCGCCTGCTGCATCGCCTGCGCGCAGGCGAACGCCCGCTGTGCCCCCGCACCATGCGCATCGTCGAACCAACAGCCAAGTGCGTCGCCGGCGAAGTTGACGACGCTGCCGTCGAAGTGCTCGACATGCGCATTGAGCGCCTCGTACACCGCATCGACCCGTGCCGCCAGCGCCTCGCTGCCGCCGCGTGCGCCGGCCTCTCCGCTCAATTGCTCGCCCAGTTCGGTGAAGCCCGCGATGTCGGCGAACAGCGCTGCACCGGAGCTGCGCTCGGGAAGCTCGAGGCCCTGCGCAAGCGCGTCGCGGCGGTCCTGCGACAGGTAGCGAGCAAGGGACAGCGGCATGCCCGACAGTGTCTCAGGAACTGCGGGCCGTGCACGCAGACCACCTTGGCAATCCAGCAAGCCTCGAATTCGCGTTGTTGCTGGCAAGCGCTGCAACGCATCGTTCCGTCAGAGCAAGGTCAAGCTTGGCCTATCGCGTCGACGAATACTCGAGGCAGAAGGTTGCGCTCAGGTCGGCAATCACCGGGACAAATCCCACTGGCGCTCGTGAGCCCACTTCACCAAGCGAGGAAGCGTTGCCGTCATCCATGAAGATCGGCTCCCACTTTGCTGCTGCGCTGTACGCCGCAGCACTGAGCCCGCCAGTCCACGCGCAAACGCCACCGGACGCCGGCCGCTTGATCCAGGACCAGCAGCGCGATCGGCCTGCGCAGCCCGCGCGAACCCTACCCTTGCCCGCACTGGACGCTCCCCCGCGTGCCGCCCTGCAGACGCCCACTGGCGTGCGAGTGCGGGTGGCGGATTGGCGCTTCACTCGCAATGGCGCAATCCCCGAAGCCGAACTGGCCTCGCTGCTGGCCGATCTCGTGGGCAAGGAGCTGGAACTGGCCGGTCTGACCGCCGCAGCCGATCGCATCACTCGCCACTACCGCGCGCGTGGCTTCCTTGTTGCACGGGCATATCTGCCGGCCCAGGAGATCACGAACGGCACCGTCGAGATCACCATTCTGGAGGGCCGCCTGGGCAATATCTCCATCGACAACCGCTCCATGGTCGCCGCAAGCGCCATCGAACCCTATTTCGCCGATCTGCGCAAAGGCGGCGCCATTGCGGGCGCCGAGCTGGAAAGGGGCCTGTTGCTCGTCGACAGCCTGCCTGGTGTCGACGTGCAGTCCACGCTCCGGCCCGGTGCTTCCGTCGGCACAACGGATCTGGATGTCCGTATCGCCGGCGAGCGGCGGCTGGACGGCGGCCTGAGCATCGACGACTACGGCAACCGCTACACCGGCGCTTGGCGATTGGGCGGGCAATTCGCGTTCAACAGCCCGCTGGCACGCGGCGACGCACTGTCGCTGCGGGCCTATGCCTCGAACGAGCGCTACCGCCATGGGCGCCTGGCCTATCAGTCCCCAGTGGGGGGCAACGGGCTACAACTCGGCGCTGCCGCCTCCACCATGAGCTACCGGGCAGGCGAAGACTTCGCGGATCTCGGCGCGCATGGCAAGGCCGACATCGCCAGCGTCTATGCGTTGTACCCGGTGGTTCGCAGCCGGATTGCGAACGTCAACGTTCAAGCCGATTTCGAACACAAGTCGCTGGACGATCTTGTCGACAGCGCCCTCGTCCGCTCAACCAAGCGTCTCGATGTATTCATGCTGGGGCTTTCGGGCGATCTCGGCGACGAACTGGGCGGCGGTGGGCTGAATGTTTGGAGCGTGACCTATACCGGCGGTCACCTCGCGATGGACTCCGCGAGCCGTGAGCTGGATGCCGCGGGTCACGGCAGCGCCGGCCGCTACGACAAGTTGAACTTCTCGGCCAGCCGACTCCAGCGCCTGGCGATGGCGAGCGACAGCTGGACCCTGTTGGTGCAATTCAGTGGCCAATTGGCGCACAAGAATCTGGATTCATCGGAGAAGTTCGCCATCGGCGGCCCGAAGGGTGTGCGGGCCTATCCGCAAGGCGAAGCCCCTGTCGACGATGGCTGGCTGGGCAGCGTCGAACTGCGTTGCACCTTTACCGAGGCCTGGCAGCTCGCGGGCTTCTTCGACGCGGGCGGCGGACACACCAACCACGGCGCGCCTGCGACCGATCTGCAGAACTCCCGCACGCTCTCGGGCGCTGGCTTGAGCGCAAGGGTCACCCAGCCCGGGGCGCTCAGCATCGAAGCCGCGCTGGCCTGGCGCTCCGGCCCCGCGCCCACCTCGGATCGAGACCGCAGCCCGCGCCTCTGGGTGAACCTGGTCAAGGGCTTCTGAACGCAGGCATCCGCATGTCGAACATGAACCGCACCTACCGTCTTGTCTGGAACTCGTCGCAGCGCCACCATGTCGCTGCTCCCGGAACCGCGCGCGGATGCTCCCAACGAGGCGCGGGCTCCGGCCTGGTGCTGGCGGCCGCTGTGGTCGCAAGCCTGGGCACATCGGCGCACGCTGCACCTGCAGGCGGCAGCGTCAGCGCAGGCTCGGGCAGCATCGCGACGCAGGGCAGCGCGACCATGGTGACGCAGTCCAGCCAGAACCTGGCCATCAACTGGAACAGCTTCGGCATCGCACAGGGCGAGAGCGTGACCTTCGTGCAGCCCAATGCCAGCGCGATCGCACTGAACCGTGTGCTGGGCAGTGATGCGAGTCAGATCTACGGCCGCTTGAGCGCCAACGGCCGAGTCTTCCTGCTCAACCCCAACGGCATCCTGTTCGGCAAGACCGCGCAGGTGAGCGTCGGCGGGTTGGTGGCCACCACACTCGGGCTCAGTGATGCGGATTTCCTGGCCGGCAAGCGGACCTTCGCCGGCGGCGGCGGTGCCGTCGTCAATCAAGGGGAGATGACCGCGCCTGCGGGCTACATCGCATTCCTGGGCGCTCGCGCGAGCAACCAAGGCAGTGTGCAGGCGCAGTTGGGCACGGTCGTGCTGGCCGCGGGTCGCCAGGTCACGCTGGACTTCGCCGGCGACAAGCTGCTCAGCGTGCAGGTGGATCGAGGCGCGCTGAACGCGCTCGCCGAGAACCGCCAGCTGATCCGGGCCGACGGCGGCACGGTGGTGCTCAGTGCGCGGGCCGCCGATGCGCTGGTCACCGCGGTGGTGAACAACACCGGCGTCATCCAGGCGCGCACGCTGCACGAGCAGGCGGGTGTCATCCGCCTGATGGGCGACATGCAAAACGGCGAGGTTCAGATGCATGGCACGCTGGACGCCTCGGCACCGAGCGGCGGCAACGGCGGTTTCGTCGAGACCAGCGCCGCGCAAGTCAAGGTCGGCGATGACGCGCGTGTCACCACTCGAGCGCCGCACGGGCGCACGGGTACCTGGCTGATCGATCCTCAGGAATACCTGGTGGCCGCCAGCGGCGGTGACATCACGGGAGCGGCGTTGTCGAGCAACCTGGCCACCACCGACGTGTCGCTGCAGAGCAGCGCCGGCGCGGCAGTTGGCTCGGGCAACGTCAACGTCAACGACGCCGTCAGCTGGAGTGCCAACACGCGGCTGACGCTCACGGCGTCGAACAACGTCAACATCAACGCCCCGGTCACCGCCAGCGGCGCCGGCGCGGGCATCACCATCAGCCCCAACACCGCCAACGGCGCCGAGGCCGCCAGCGGCACGGGCAGCTTCAACCTGGGGCCCGGGGGCGTCATCAATCTGCCCCATGTGTCGCCCGACTCCACCACATCGCTGGTCATCGCAGGCAGTGGCTATACGGTGATCAATTCGTTGGGCACGGCAGGGGATAGCTCAGGCACGACCTTGCAAGGCCTGAACGCGATGGAGTTCGACCTGGTCGGCACCCCGCACCGAGTGACGCGCGGCGGCCACTTTGCGTTGGGCAGCAACATCGACGCCTCTGCCACCGGCGGGTGGAATGGGGGTGCGGGGTTTGCACCGCCCGATCTTGTCGGCGTTCTAGATGGATTGGGGCACACCATCAGCGGGCTGGTGATTCATCGGCCAACGGAGGACAGCGTGGGACTGACTTCCGCCATGGTCGGAAGCATCCGCAATGTCGGCTTGGTGAACGTGAGTGTCGTTGGCAACGGCACCGTGGGCGGCCTGGTGGGAGTGTTGGACTACGGCTCGTCCATCACCAACAGCTACACGACCGGGGGTGTCGCGAGCAATCTAGGCGTGGTCGGAGGGTTGGCAGGCGGAGCAAATGACGGCTCCCTCATCTCTTCCAGCTACTCCACGAGCAGCGTTCAGACGCCTGGCGGTGCCGCTGGTGGACTTGTCGGGACCTGCCGTTGCACCATCGTCAATAGCTATGCAACGGGAAACGTCACGGGATCTGGCGGTTCGGGCGGTCTAGTCGGCTTCCTTCAAGGAGGCTCGGTCGTCAGAACCAGCTATGCAACCGGCAGTGTCTCCGCCTCGGCTGATGGCACAAACGGCGGACTCGCTGGTGTTGCTGGAGGCGCTGCCTTTGACAAGGCGTTCTGGAACACTCAAACCTCGGGCACTTCAGTCGCCGTTGGTTCGGACGCCGGCGGAAACTTCGGCAGCCCCATAGGCCTGACCACCGCCCAGCTGTTGCAGCAAGGCAGCTTCACGGGCTGGGACTTCGCCGACACCTGGATCATCTACAACGGCGCCACCAACCCGCTGCTGCGCTCGTTCATGACGCCGCTGACGGTCACGGCCCATGCCGCCGTCAAGACCTACGACGGGTTGGCCTATGCGGGAGGCAATGGTGTCAGCTATTCCTCCGCACCGAGCGCCAACTTGCTCGGCGCGGTGAGTTACGGCGGCAATTCGCAAGGTGCCGTCGACGCCGGTCTCTACACCCTCGTACCGGGCGGGCTGTACTCCAACCAGCAGGGCTACATCATCAGCTATGCGCCGGGCACGCTCACGACCCATCCGGCCGCGCTAACGGTGACAGCGAGCGATGCGAGCAAGACCTACGGCCAGACGGCATCGCTCATCAGCTTTGGGAGCAGCGGCCTGCAAAACGGCGAGGCGATCGGCAGCGTCACCTTGGCCAGCCTCGGTGCACCCGCAGCCGCCAACGCGGGCACCTATCCCATTCTGCCCGGCGCCGCCTCAGGCGGCAGCTTCAACCCCGCCAACTACACCATCGCCTACGCGCCGGGCACGCTCACGGTCGATCCGGCCACTCTTGTCCTGACGGCCGACCCAGCGACTCGCACCTACGGCGCGGCCAACCCGGTACTGAGCGGTCAGGTCAGTGGCTTCGTCAACGCCGACACACTGGCCAGCGCAACCTCCGGGGCACTGAGTTTCAGCACCTCGGCCTCGCCCACCAGCAGCGTCGGCAACTACGCCATCGTCGGCACCGGGCTGAGCGCAAACCACGGCAACTACGTGTTCGTGCAAGCTCCTGCCAACGCCAGCGCCCTCAGCATCACGCCGGCCACGCCGGCCGCGCCTGCAAGCGATGCGAGCAAGGTCTACGGGCAGGGCGGCATACTCAGCGCCGAGGAGGAGTCCATGCGCAAGCTCAGGGCGGCGGCAAAGGGGCTGTCGCTGAACATCGTGAACGGCGGCATGTCGCTGCCGCACGGCTTGTCGCCCGCGCCCGCCGTGCCGAGCGCCACGCGTTAGCCTCCGGCTGTAGGCATCGGCCCGGCGGCAGATCGAGGCCAGGCATGGCTGGACACCTGGCCGCAAGTCGCTATCGGGACACCCGGAACAGGCGAAGCGTTGCTGCAGAGAAAGACAGCAGATCGGCGCTTTCAAGTGCGATGCGCAAGTCGTTCTTGTAGCGCTCGTGCTCACCCCGGCAATCGATGGCTTGGGTCGACAGCCTGGCAGCGGCTTCCGGCCGACCGAGCATACGCTCCAGCTCAGCCAGATTCGTCAGCAGCGCAGCGCGCGAATTGTGCGGCATCTGGGCATCCAGCGCTCTGCGAAGATCGTTGCGCTCCTGCGAAGATGCACGTGCATCGTGCAGGTGAAGCAGGCAAACGGCAAGATCGCTGCGACTCAAGAGCAGCTCCGACTCGTGACCCCCTTCGGCCTCGATCTGCGGCAGATGCAGTTTGAGCAATTTGGCGGCTTCGGCATAGCGTCCGCGAAGGCGCAGCGCTCCGGCAAGGTACAGGAGAATCCGTGCTCGCTTTGCCGAATACGAAAGCCGTCCGGCTGCGGCACGAACCCGCTCTTCCAAGTCGCCAGCGATGCTGTCCGACAGAGCGCCTGCACCGAACGCTGCGCGCGCCTCGGCCAGTTCGAACAGCAGACGGTAAGTGGCGATGTCGTCGCAAAGCTGCAGGTCTTCGGTTCGGCGGGCGAGGCGCATGGCATCGTCATGCCATAACCTGGCGTCATCGTGCATACCGGCAACATCGAACTGATTGCCAGCTTCGTACAGAGCGCGCGGTAACGTGGTTTCGCATGCCGGGCCGGCGTGTCGAAGGGCAAATCGGAGGTGTTCGATCGCCCCAGGCACGTCGATGCACAGCGTGGCCCGATAACTCGCCGCCCACACCGCCGCTTCCGCTTCGAGCTGAGGCATGCGGTGCTCGGATGCGGCCTCCAGCGCGGTGTCGAAGATGTCGGGTGTTCGGAGCGTGCCGCTGCAGTAGGCAGTGATGGCCTCTGAGATCGCAAGCCGGACGAATGCCTCGCCGTCATCGAGTTCGAGCACGGCATCACGCGCTTCCGGCAGGAGCACAACCGCGTGGGAGGCGAAGCCATGACGGGCCAGCAAGCCGACACGATCAGCCAGGAGCCGCGCCCTGACGGTCGGATGGCTGGCCCTCTCCAAGCCCTCGGCGTTCTTGTGCAAAAGGGGCCATTGGCTGTCAGACATGAGCGAACCGTTCGACGCCTGCGGCTAGTGGCGTGAAACCAGCGCCAGCCGAGGTGTCGCCACCCAGCAGGAATGCAGGTCGGCGTCCGCGAGCGCATTGCGCAAGTCGGCGTTGTAGCGTGCGAATTCGCCCCACGCATCGGCGGCCCGGGCCGCCAGCCTGATCGCAGCCTCCGGGCGACCGAGCAGCTGTTCCAGCTCGGCCAAATTGGCAAGCAGCGCGGCACGGGCATAGCTTGACATCGGCATCTTGCTCACCAACGCATTGCGCAGATCGTTGCGTACCTGTGAGGCGGCACGCGCATCGTGCAGGTGGAGCAGGCAAACCGCCAGATCGCTGCGGCCTACCAGCAGCTCGGGTTCGCTCGTCCCCTCGACCTCGGTCTGCGGCACGTACACCTTGAGCAACCTGGCCGCTTCGGCGTAGCGTCCGCGAAGGCGCAATGCCTCGGCAAGATGCAAGTGAATCTGGGCTCGCTTCGCCGCATACGAAAGTTGGCCCGCCACTGTCCGAATCCGCTCCTCGAGCTTCCTGGCGACGTTGTCCGACAGTGACCCCATGGCAGACGCCGCGCGCGCATTGTTGAGCTCGATCAGCAGCGGGTAAGCGCCAATGCTGTTGCAAAGCTGCAGGTCCTCGGCACGCCGCGCAAGCCGCATGGCAGCCCGATAGCACAGCTGCGCGTCATCATCCATGCCGGCTGTGGCGAAACAGCTGCCGGCCACGTACAGGGCACGCGGCAGCGTGGTTTCACTCGCTTGGCCCGCGTACCGCAACGCAAATTGGAGGTGTTCGACCAGGCCGGGCACGTCGATGCGCAGCGTTACTCGGTACGTGGCTGCCCAGGCTGCCGCCTCCGCTTCGAGCCGGGGCATGCGATGTTCGCGTGCCGCCTCCAACGCGGTATCGAAGATCTCCGGCGAGTGAAGCATGCCCTTGTAGTAACCGGTGATTGCCTCGGAGATGGCGAGCCGGACAAACGCCTCGCCGTCATCGAGATCGAGCACGGCATCGCGCGTTTCCGGCAGCAGCGCGACCGCGTTGGACGCAAAGCCATGGCGGGCCAGCAAGCCGACACGATCGGCCAAGAGCCGCGCTCTCAGAATCGGATCGCTTGCCTCTGCCAGGCCACGAGCGTTCCTGTGCAAGAGCGGCCAGTCGATATCGGGCATGGTCTGGCTCAAGTGATTGGACGTTCGGCCAGGACAAGCTGCCCGAGCTGCCGCCGGCTGCCGACTGCCGAGGCGCGCAGCAGCCCGACACCGATGCGCGAGGCGATCCGACGCAGCAATTGGACTTGTTCATGGGTCCAGGCGCCGCCGTTCACATGCCGACCGCACGCGATGGTGCCAAGCGGTTCTGCATTGACTGCATAGGTGACCTCGAGCATGCCGTAGCCCTCGCCCCCAAGCCCGGTGTCGGGCAGCTGGTACCCATCGTCGATGAGCTGACGCCAATCCGTTGCTCCGTCAAATCGTTGTTCTACATCCTCGTCCAACGCATTGCTTTGCGCGTCGTAGCGCGCGAGCGAGCACAACGCCAGGCGATCGCCCACTCTTTCGGAGAAGGTCCAGATGGCCACGTCGTGGCAGCTCATCGCATCCGCAACGCGCTGACAGGTCTCGAGCAAGAAGCCTTTCGTTCCCATTTCGCCATCGACGAATCGGCGCCCGAGCTGCTGAAACCCAAGCAACACCGCCAGCAGATCGTGATTGCGCGGTGTGCCCGGCGCCGGCTGCGAAGGCTTGGCATTGGCGTCGGAGAGGGTCGGGCCTCCGCGTTGAGCGCAGGGCGCAGGCAACCGCAGACTCTCCGGCGCGGCTTTGCACCAACGCACCATCACGTCGACGAACTCCTGCGGCCCGAAGGGCTTCACAAGCACGTCGTCCATGCCAGCGGCGAGGCACGCCTCGCGGTCGGACGACAAGGCGCTGGCGGTGATCCCGATGATCGGCGTCGGTGGGCGCCCGCCGGACCGCTCTTCGCTCCGAATTGCTCGCGTCGATTCGAAGCCATCCATTTCCGGCATGTGACAGTCCATCAGGATGAGATCGAAGCGCGCCGAGCGCCAGCATTCGACGCCGATGAGTCCGTTGTCCGCAATCGTGGTTTCGCACGAATGCTTATCCAGGATGGCCTGCGCGTAGAGCTGGTTCACGAGGTTGTCCTCTACCAGCAGGACCCTTCGGTTGCCGAGATTCAGGCCTGCTGCTTGCACCACTTCGGGCTTCACGTCGGGACCGCCTTCGGGGTCTGCGAGGCAGCAGGTGAAGGTGAAAGTGCTGCCGTGTCCGACCGTGCTCTCGATGCCGATGTCGCCGCCGAACTCTTGCACCAGCCGCTTGACAATCGCCAACCCCAGGCCGGTGCCGCCGTAGCGACGTGACGTCGAGTTGTCGGCCTGCTCGAACGCGTCGAAGATGCGGCCGATCGCACTCTGTTCGATGCCGATCCCGGTATCTCGTACCGAAATGCGAAACGACCTGCCCTCGCTGAGCGGCTCCGCAGCTGCGAGCGTGACGCTCACGCCGCCACGCCGCGTGAACTTGATGGCGTTGCTGATCAGGTTGTTGAGCACCTGTTGCAGGCGCATCGCATCGCCACGCGCACGGGTGTCCAACTCCGAAGGGACGCTGACGGTCAGCGAGATCCCCTTCTGAGAGGCAACCGGACTGAGCAGCGCCCGCACCTGTTCGGCAATCTCACGCAGATCCAGATCGCTGTTTTCGAGCTCCAGCTTGCCGGCCTCCAGCTTGGCCAGGTCGAGGATGTCGTTGACGATGCGCATCAGCGCCACGCCGCTCGCCTGTATGGTGCTTGCAAACCGTGCCTGCTCGTCGTCGAGGTGGGTATCGAGCAGCAGGCGCGTGATGCCCAGGATGCCGTGCAGTGGCGTGCGGATCTCGTGACTCATGTTGGCGAAGAAGGCGCTTTGCGCCTGAAGCGACCGCTCCATTTCGGCTAGCCTCAGCGCAAGCTGGTCACGTGCGTGATCACGGACAGGGCCGCGGCCGATCGCGCCAATACCTCGGCCGTGGGATCCGGCCTCCTTGCGCCTGCGCGGCATCAACCTTCCTCCTCAAACGCCGTCTGCTGAGGCATTCAACAGGCGCAATTTGCATTTGATTTGACTTCAACCTCCATCCGGTTGAAAGCGCTGCAAATGACCAAGGTCTGACGAATCCATTTGCTTTAGGACCCGCTCGCCGAGGCGCAAGCGGCAAGGCGAATCAAGCCTAGGGCATCGAACCGCTCTCGGACGCTGCCGGCCAAAAGCAGCATTTCGTCCATGCGAGGCTCAGCACCTCGCCCATCGTCGCCTTCACGCCGAGGCTGCTGGTCCACCAGCGCTCGCCGTCGTAGTCGGCTGGCGGCACCGCGATGGCGCCGACTTCGACCTGCGGCCCGAGCACCATTCGATAGACGAGCCATGAGCGCCGCGTGTGCACGCCAGCCGAGAGCAAATCGATTGCACCGAGCGTCGTGCCCGATCGGCGTGCCCAATCGCGCACCATGAGCGCGGTGACATACGTACGGTCCTGCTGGGTGAGCGGCGCCGGCACTGCGACGATCGCAATGCCTTCCGCACCGCTCGAAGGGACGCCGTTCGAAGCAAGATAGGCGGCAGCGCGCGCCGCCGCGGTCCCCCAGCCGCCGACATCGCTCCACGCCTCGATCGGCCCGCCGGTCGTCACCACCCGCTCGTAGCGCCCCGCGCGCACGACAGCCGCCACCTGTTGCAACTCACCCGGCCCGAGCCACCCTTCGACGACCAGTGTGCGGGCTTCGCGTGCCGGCTGCATCGGCGCGAGCAGCGCATACGCGTTCACCCCGAGCGCGCAGGCAATCAGCGCCAGCAACGTGAAACCGAACAGCCCACCGGACCACGTGGGAAACCAGACCAGTCGGCGCCTGAAGAACGCCACGTTCAGATGCAGCGCCCGCCGTCCACCTCGAGCCCGACGCCGGTGATCATCGAGGCCTCGTCGCTGCACAGGAAGCACGCGGCATTGCCGAGGTCTTCGGGCGTCGAGAAGCGGCCGATCGGGATCGTCGACAGGAACTTCGCGCGCATCTCGGGCGTGTCCTCGCCCATGAAGGTCTTCAGCAGCGGCGTCTCGCCCGCGACCGGGTTCAGCGCGACCACGCGGATGCCGAACGGAGCGAGCTCGACCGCGAGCGCGCGCGTCGCGGTGATCACCCAGCCCTTGCTCGCGTTGTACCAGCTCAGCCGCGGCCGCGGGCTGACGCCGGCGGTGCTGGCGATGTTCAGGATCACGCCCGACTTCTGCGCCTTGAAGCGCGGCACGATGCGCGTCGTCGCCAGGTAGATCGCCTTGACGTTGACCGCGAGGATGCGGTCGAAGTCTTCCTCGCTCACGTCCTCAGTCGGTTGCGGCAGATGCGAGACGCCGGCGTTGTTGACGAGCACGTTCAACGCGCCGAAGTGGTCCTGCGCCGCGTCGATCATCGCCTGCACATCGGTCGCCTTCGACACGTCGGCGCGAACGAAGCGCGCGTCCGCGCCGAGCTCACGCGCGACACGTTCGCCGCCGGCCGCGTCTCGATCGGCGATCAACACCCTCGCGCCCTCGGCGACGAACTTCTTCGCGATGCCTTCGCCGAAGCCGGAGCCGCCGCCGGTGACGATCGCGACCTTGCCTTGCAGTCTCATGGAATTGCCCTCGTCATCCGTGATGGATCGCGACCGTCTTCAGCGTCGAAAATCCGTACAGCGCCTCGAAGCCCTTTTCGCGCCCGTGCCCCGAGTGCTTCACGCCGCCGAACGGCAGCTCGACGCCGCCACCCGCGCCGTAGTTGTTGATGAACACCTGGCCGCACTTCAGCGCGCGCGCCATGCGCAGCGCGCGGCCGCCGTCGCGCGTCCACACGCCGGCGACCAGGCCGAACGCGGTGCCGTTGGCGATCTTCTCGGCCTCGGCCTCGCCGTCGAACGGGATCAGCACCTGCACCGGGCCGAAGATCTCCTGCTGCGCGAGCGCGTGATCGGCCGGCACCGCGTCGAACAGCGTCGGCCGCACGTAGCAGCCACCGGCCGGCACGCTCGTCGGGACCGTCCCCTGCGCAGCGATGCGCAAGCCGCTGTCGCGACCGAGTGCGAGGAAATGCTCGACGAGCTGCTGCTGGCGCTTCGAAATCAGCGGCCCGACGTCGAGATCATCGACCGCCGGCCCGATGCGCAGCGCCCGATAGCGTTCGGCTATGCTTTCGCGCACTGCCTCGAACACCG